>OLQS01000149.1_pt1 | contig 49016 bp, 46 predicted proteins | sample 1672291 | NCBI WGS metagenome assembly OLQS01 (sample SAMEA3136668, study PRJEB25190) | human gut metagenome | biome: human gut; feature: human-associated habitat; material: faeces | place: Austria | collected 2013
CTGCCATTTGAAAGGCCCTTTAGCTTTGCGTCATAGCTTTTCAACTATTTTGCTAAATATTCTATTCGCAAACTCTTTTTTGAGTCGATCAGATTTAACTGATTTTCCAGCGCTCACGCGCCTTCATCTCTCTAGCAGTAATATACCATACTCCCTTAGCTCTGTCAATGGTAAATTTTAGAATTTTTATTATTTTCTGGCTGTAACACAAAAAAGGAGGGCAGCCCTTTCGAGCTGCCCTCCAGAAACCTATTTCTCAGCCGATCACTGAGCAGCCTTTGCTGCCTCGATCTGCTTGATGAGTTCGGGAACGACCTTGAACAGGTCGCCAACGATGCCGTAGTCAGCCACGCCGAAGATGGGGGCGGACTCGTTCTTGTTGACGGCGATGATGCACTCAGAATCCTGCATACCTGCGGTGTGCTGGATCGCGCCGGAGATGCCCAGAGCCACATAGATCTTGGGGTGGACGGTCTTACCGGTCTGACCCACCTGATGGTCAGCGGTCATCCAGCCTGCGTCGGTGACGGCACGGGATGCGCCGACAACACCGCCGCCCAGAGCTGCAGCCAGCTGCTCAGCCAGCTCAATGCCCTTGTTGACGTCCTTGCTGATGCCACGGCCCACAGAGACGATGACGTCTGCGCCGATGAGATCGACCAGCTTCTCAGCTGCCTTCTCAACGCTCAGGACCTCGGTCTTCACATCGTCAGCAGTCAGGCTGAATGCAGGCTTCACGATCTGGCAGGCATCTGCCTTGGCCTGATCGAAGGGAGCCTTCTTCATGACGCCGGGACGGACGGTGGACATCTGAGGACGGAAGCGGGGGCAGATGATGGTAGCCATCAGATGGCCGCCGAATGCGGGACGGGTCATCTTCAGGTTACGATCCTCATAATCGAACTTCTGCTTGGACAGGTCGATGGTGGAGCTTTCCTTCAGGAACTCGACGTACTTTGCAGTGTCGATGTCCAGATGGGTCGCATCAGCGGTCAGGCCGGTGTGCAGACGAGCTGCGCAGCGGGGGCCAAGGTCACGGCCGATGTTGGTAGCACCGATCAGCAGGACCTCAGGCTTATACTCGTTGACCATGTCGCAGACGACCTTAGCGTATGCGTCAGTGGTGTAATCCTTCAGCAGGGGGCTTTCGCAGACCAGAACCTTATCAGCGCCATAGCCGCCCAGCTCCTTTGCGATGCCTTCCACGTTGTCGCCCAGCAGCAGGCCGGTGACTTCGCAGCCCAGCTCGTCAGCCAGCTTGCGGGCCTCGCTGACCAGCTCAAAATCAGTGGACATCAGTGCGCCCTGGCGCTGCTCGCAGAAGACCCAGACGCCCTTGTATTCGTTAAAATCAGCCATTGTAATCCTATGCTCCTTTCATCAGATCAGGTGCTTCTTGGCCAGGATACCAGCCAGCTGTGCAGCAGTATCGTCGCCAGTCAGCATAGTGCCTGCGCCCTTCTGCGGAGGAGTGAAGGACTTGAAGACGTTCGTCGGAGAACCCTTCAGACCGATGGTATCGACCTCGATCAGCGGATCGTCCTTCAGCGCGTTGTAATCGAACACTTCCATCGGCTTGTCATAGCAGGTGAAGATGCCGTTGACGCTCATATAGCGGGGCTGGTTCAGCTCCTTGATGCAGGTCAGCAGGCAGGGAGTCTGCACCTTGACCATCATGTAGCCGTCTTCCAGCATACGCTTGACGGTGAGGGTGTTGCCATCCTTCTGGATGTCTGCAACATAGGTCACCTGAGGCAGGTGCAGCTTCTCAGCGATCTGAGGGCCGACCTGTGCGGTATCGCCATCGATTGCCTGACGGCCGCAGAACACGACGTCCTCGGGGCCGACACCGATCTTGTTGACCGCAGCAGCGAGGATCTGGCTGGTTGCGAAGGTATCGGAACCGCCGAACTCGCGGCCGGACACCAGAACAGCCTTGTCAGCGCCGCGGGCCAGCAGCTCACGCAGCATACCCTCGGCCGGCGGGGGACCCATGGTGACGACGACGACTTCGCAGCCGGTCTCGTCCTTCAGCTTCAGGGCGGCCTCCAGAGCGTTCAGGTCATCGGGGTTGGTAATGGTTGCCATAGAGGCACGGTCCAAAGTACCGTCCGCCTTGACGGCCACCTTACCGGAGGTATCAGGAACCTGCTTTACACAAACGATTGCTTTCATTGTAAATCTTGCCTCCCTTACTTCAGCAGCGCGCCGGAAATGACCATCATCTGCACTTCGCTGGTGCCCTCGTAGATCTCAGTGATCTTGGCATCGCGCATCATGCGCTCGATGGGGTAATCACGGGTGTAGCCGTAGCCACCGAACAGCTGCAGGCAGCGGCGGGTGACATCGCTGGCGGTGCGGGCAGCGATCAGCTTAGCCTCAGCAGCCTCGACGCTGTAGCGGACCTTTGCGCCGTTCATTGCTTCCTGCTTCTTCAGAGCGGCAGCGTAGACCAGATACTTTGCAGCCTCGATGCGGGCCTTCATCTCAGCCAGCTCGAACTGGGTGTTCTGGAAAGCGGAAATGCTGCGGCCAAACTGCTTGCGCTCCTTGACGTAAGCGACAGTCTCCTGCAGAGCGCCCTCGGCGATGCCCAGAGCCTGAGAGGCGATGCCGATACGGCCGCCGTCCAGAGTGGCCATAGCCAGCTGGAAGCCCTTGCCACGGATGCCCAGCATACGGTCCTTCGGGATGCGGCAGTCCTCAAAGATCAGCTCGCAGGTGGAAGAACCACGGATGCCCATCTTGTCCTCAGCCTTGCCGACGGAGAAGCCCGGGTCGGTGCGCTCCACGATGAAGGCGGAGCACAGCTTGGTGGGACGGCCCTTCTTGTCGGGCACGACGTCGGTGACAGCGATGACGATGAAGACATCAGCAAAACCGGCATTGGTGATGAAGATCTTGGAGCCGTTCAGCACCCAATAATCGCCATCTTCCTTTGCGATGGTCTGCTGGCCCTGAGCGTCGGTGCCGGCGCCCGGCTCGGTCAGACCGAAAGCGCCCAGCCACTCGCCGCTGCACAGCTTGGGCAGGTACTTTGCCTTCTGCTCGGGGGTGCCGTTCTCGTAGATGGGGGCTGCGCACAGGCTGGTGTGGGCGGAAACGATAACACCGGTGGTGCCGCAGACCTTGCTCAGCTCCTCAACTGCCATGACGTAAGACAGGACATCGCCGCCTGCACCGCCAACGGAAGTGGGGAAGTAAATGCCCATCATGCCCAGCTTGCCCATCTTCTCGACGGTCTCCTTGGGGAAATACTCTTCGGCATCAACTTTCTTTGCCAGAGGCTTAACTTCGTTTTCAGCAAACTCGCGGTACATCTTCTGCACCATCTGCTGCTGCTTGGACAGAGTAAAATCCATCGCTATATCCTCCTAACGGATGTTTTTCTTTCAGCACAGGGCAGCTGCACGCTTGTCCTGTGCAAACAAATTCCTCCCGGCCGCTTTTTGAGGGCGACCGAGAGAAATTTCAAACTAAATTACAGCTCGTCCACCGGGGTCTTGGTGCGGTCTGCGTTGTAAACGTAGAAGCCCTTGCCGCTCTTGCAGCCCAGATTGCCGCCGCGGACCATCTTGCGGATCAGCGGGCAGGCACGATACTTGCTGTCGCCGGTCTCCTTGTACAGGACGTCCATGATGGCGAGGCAGATGTCCAAACCGATGAAGTCGCCCAGCTCCAGGGGGCCCATCGGGTGGTTTGCGCCCAGCTTCATGGCGGTGTCGATGCCGGCGATGTTGGAGACGCCCTCCATCTTGATGAAGGCAGCCTCATTGATCATCGGGATCAGGATGCGGTTGACGACGAAGCCGGCAGCCTCGTTGACCTGCACGGGGTTCTTGCCGATGGCGACGGAGATCTCCTTGATCTTCTCGACGGTCTCAGCAGGAGTGTTGCAGCCAGCGATGACCTCGATGAGCTTCATGCGGTCAGCGGGGTTGAAGAAGTGCATACCGATCATGGGACGGGACAGGCCCTTGCCGATCTCGGTGATGGACAGAGAAGAGGTGTTGGAAGCAAAGATGCACTCGGGCTTGCAGATCTTATCCAGCTCGCCGAAAGTGGTCTGCTTGACCTTCATATCCTCGAAAGCAGCCTCAACGATGAGGTCGCAGTCAGCGCACAGGTCTTCCTTCAGGCCCGGGGTGATGGCGGCGACGATAGCGTCGGCCTTCTCCTGCGTCATCTTGCCCTTAGCCACCAGCTTGTCGTAGCCCTTCTTGATCTTTGCCAGACCATTCTCAGCCCACTCCTGCTTGATGTCGCAGAGTGCAACAGTGTTGCCCTCGACCTGAGCAAATGCCTTTGCGATGCCCTGGCCCATAGTGCCAGCGCCGATAACACCGATCTTCATGGGAAATCTCTCCTTTATTATGTAATGTATATCCTCTCCGCCGCCTCCCCTTTCCGGGGAGGCTTTGCAGAGGTGGTTGGTTTTAGTTGTTGGTGAACACAGCCTTGGGCTTCGGTTTCTCACGGCTCAGGAAGCAGGCCATGCCTTCCTTCTGGTCGTGGGTCTCGAAGCAGTCGCCGAAGAGCTTCTCTTCGACTTCGACAGCCTTCTCGATGGGGAGGCTGATGCCGTCATTGATGGCCTTCTTGCAGTTGCGCACCGCGATGGGGGCGTTCTTGGCGATCTTGCCTGCCAGCTTCAGGACATTCTCCATCAGCTCAGCCTGCGGATACACTGCGTTGACCAGACCGATGCGGTATGCCTCATCTGCCTTGATGTTCAGTGCAGAGTAGACCAGCTGCTTTGCCATGCCCATGCCCACCAGACGGGCCAGACGCTGGGTGCCGCCGAAGCCCGGGGTGATGCCCAGACCGACTTCCGGCTGACCGAACACAGCGTTGTCGGAGCAGATGCGGATGTCGCAGCTCATAGCCAGCTCGTTGCCGCCGCCCAGTGCGAAGCCGTTGACGGCTGCGATGACGGGGATGGGGAAGCTCTCGATCATCAGGAACACATCATTGCCCAGCTTGCCGAAAGCCTCGCCCTCGGCCTTGGTCATGGTGCTCATGGAGCCGATGTCAGCGCCTGCCACGAAGCTCTTGTCGCCTTCGCCGGTCAGGACGATGCAGCGGATGGTCTCCTGATCGACTGCCTCAAAAGCAGCCTTCAGGTCAGCCAGAACCTCGGGGTTCAGGGCGTTCAGTGCCTTCGGACGGTCGATGGTGATGATCTCGACAGCGCCCTGCACCTCGGTTTTTACAAATGCCATTGTGAAAACCTCCAATCAGGTTATATCTTACTCAAATCAGCCCCCGGACAGGGGGACAGGTCTCCGGTCCTGCCCCTTGTCCGGGCGGTATCAATATCCGGAGTGACCCTTCAAAGGGAACTTAGTCCATCTCGACGATGGTTGCGCAGCCCATGCCGCCGCCGATGCACAGGGTAGCCAGACCCTTCTTTGCACCACGATGCTTCATAGCATACAGCAGGGTGACGAGGATACGAGCACCGGAAGCGCCGACCGGGTGGCCCAGAGCGATGGCGCCGCCGTTGACGTTCAGCTTGTCCTTGTCAAAGCCCAGAGCCTCGCCGACTGCGATGGACTGAGCTGCGAATGCCTCGTTGGCCTCGATCAGATCCATATCATCAACGGTCAGGCCAGTCTTTGCCATGACCTTCTTGGTGGCAGCGATGGGGCCGAGACCCATGACCTCAGGCTCGACGCCTGCCAGAGCACCTGCGACCCAAGTAGCCAGAGGCTTGATGCCCAGCTCCTTAGCCTTCTCCTCGCTCATGACGACCAGAGCAGCAGCGCCATCGTTGATAGCAGAAGAGTTGCCAGCGGTCACGATGCCGTCCTTGGTGAAGGCGGGCTTCAGGGTGCCCAGCTTCTCGACCGGGGTCAGACGGGGGCCTTCATCGGTATCGAACACGGTGTCGCCCTTCTTGCCCTTGATGACGACAGGAACGATCTCGTCCTTGAATGCGCCGTCCTTGATGGCCTTGTCAGCCTTGATCTGGCTGTTGTAGGAGAACTCATCCAGCTGCTCACGGGTGATGGGGCTGTAGCCGTACTTCTTCTGATAGGTCTCGTTGCTGCAGACATTCTCAGCGGTCATGCCCATGTGCTTGTTGAAGCCGCAGGCATCCCACAGTGCATCGTTGACCATGGTATCGACCAGCTCGCTCTTGCCCATGGGAGAACCCATGCGGTAGCCGTAGCGGGCCTTCTGCAGGGCGAAGGGAGCCATATCCATGTTCTCCATGCCGCCTGCGACCACGATGTCAGCATCGCCGGCCTCGATCATCTGAGCAGCCATGTTGACGCAGTTCAGACCAGAGCCACAGACCACGTTAACGGTGACAGCGGGGGTCTCGATGGGCAGGCCAGCCTTCAGGGAAGCCTGACGGGCGACGTTCTGGCCCAGACCAGCCTGAATGACGCAGCCCATGTAAACATGATCGACCTGCTCAGGCTTCACGTTTGCACGGTTCAGAGCTTCCTTGATGACGATGGAGCCAAGCTCAGCAGCAGGGACGTTTGCCAGAGTGCCGCCAAACTTACCAATAGCGGTACGGCAGGCAGATGCGATAACAATTTTTTTCATGTTAATAGCCTCCTGAAATGTGTATATTTACGGGGTTTTCGTAAAACGATCTATCAAAAGGCCCGAGAGCCTTTCTGCATGATAAAAGGAATCAGATGGTCTTTCCTTCCGCCTGAAGCTGCTCCACTTTCGCGTGGATGGCCGCTTCTACGTTGGGCGTCACGAACTTGGAGATGTTGCTGCCGTAGCGGGCAGCCTCCTTGACGATGGTGGAGGAAAGGTAGCTCCACTTGATGCTGGTGGCGAGGAACATGGTCTCGATGCCGGGCATCAGTGCGTGGTTGGTCTGCGCCAGCTGGATCTCGTTTTCGAAATCCGTCACGGCCCGCAGGCCCCGCACCATCACCGAGGCGTGGCGCTTCTTGGCGAACTCCACGGTCAGGCCGTCAAAGCTCTCCACCGTCACGTTCGGGATGTCCTTGCAGCACTCCTGCAGCAGCGCCACCCGCTCCTCTACGGTGAACAGGGGGTTCTTCGCGCTGTTGATGAGCACTGCCACGATGAGGTGGTCGTTGATCTTTGCTGCCCGCTTGATGATGTCGAGATGTCCTCTCGTGACCGGGTCGAAGGACCCGGGGTAAACTGCTGTTGCCATCGGTATGGTCTCCTTTATCGCCGCGCTTTGGAAAAGCGCAATTTGGTGTTGCCATGATAGCACTTTTCAGTTCCTGCTTCAAGTATCGAGGCATACGCCCCTCGCAACATCGTTAATTTTTAGTCAATTAACGTCGCACTGGGGCGCTTTGTCTTGGTACACATTAAGTAAACCATATTGTCAAAATTTTATCAAGTCTTTTTTCGAAAAAATTTGTTTTTGTCGTACCAAATTATCCCCACAAATTGCTAAGATTTTTAGTCATCTTGTCCGTAGGGCTATTTTTTACGAAAGGGGGCTTGATTCTGTTCTTTGTTAATGTTATAACTAAGTTGAGCAAGTCTGCCTCTGCCGGAGGCGCCCGTCCTGCTGTTTCCAAGAATACCGCCGGGATGTGATAAGCCGGTGTCAAAACTGGAAACGAACGGTAAATTTCCGGCAAAGATCTTTGTTCCGCAGGAATGTAAATGGTAAATTTACAATTCTTTTATGTTATTATAGGAGAGGATGGTTTATAATGGATTTTAAGGAAATGTACGCGCAGAAAAAGATGACCGCCGAGCAGGCTGCCGCGCTGGTCAAGAGCGGCGACTGGGTGGACTACGGCTGGTGTGTCAACACCCCTGTGGCCGTGGACGCCGCCCTTGCAAAGCGCCTGCCGGAGCTGGAGAATGTCAACTTCCGCGGCGGCATCCTGATGTGGGTGCCCGAGATCTTCCAGATCGACGATCCTGCTGCCCACATGACTTGGAACAGCTGGCATATGGGCGGCATCGAGCGCAAGGCCATCGCACAGGGCTTTTCGTTCTACTCCCCCATCCGGTATTCTGAGCTTCCCCGCTATTACCGCGAAAGCCCCGACCCGCTGGATGTCGCCGTCTTTCAGGTGACGCCGATGGACGAGCACGGCTACTTCAACTTCGGCCCCAGCGCTTCTCATCTGGGCGCTGTCTGCGAGAAGGCCAAGAAGATCGTCGTCGAAGTCAACACCAATATGCCCCGCTGCCTCGGCGGCATGGAGAACTGCGTCCACATCTCCCGGGTCACCGGCATCGTGGAGGGCAGCAACCCTCCCATTGGCCAGATGGCCGCTGCCGGCCCCGCTTCTGAGGTCGATCTGAAGGTCGCCAATCTCGTCGTGCCCCAGATCCCCAATGGTGCCTGCCTGCAGCTGGGCATCGGCGGTATGCCCAACGCCATCGGCAGCCTCATCGCCCAGAGCGACCTGAAGGACCTCGGCGTCCACACGGAGATGTACGTCGATGCCTTTGTGGACATCGCCAAGGCCGGCAAGATCACCGGCGCTCACAAGCAGCTGGACAAGGGCCGTCAGGTCTACGCCTTCGGTGCCGGCACCCAGAAGATGTACGACTACCTCAACAACAACCCCGAGTGTATGTCCGCCCCCGTCGATTACACCAACGACATCCGCAGCATCTCCGCACTGGACAACTTTATCTCCATCAACAATGCGGTGGACATCGACCTGTTTGGTCAGGTGAACGCGGAGAGCGCCGGTATCAAGCACATCTCCGGTGCAGGCGGCCAGCTGGACTTCGTGCTGGGTGCCTACCTCTCTAAGGGCGGCAAGAGCTTCATCTGCCTGTCCTCCACCTTCTTTAATAAAAAGACCGGCCAGCTGGAGAGCCGCATCCGTCCCACGCTGGAAAATGGCAGCATCATCACCGACACCCGCGCCAACCTGCATTATCTCTGCACCGAGTACGGCTGCGTCAACCTCAAGGGCCTGACCACTTGGGAGAAGGCTGAGGCCCTCATCAACGTGGCACACCCCGACTTCCGTGAGCAGCTCATCAAAGAGGCCGAGAAGATGCACATCTGGCGCCGCAGCAACAAAATCTAAACATCGCCGTATCGGCTCCTGCCGTCTGCGGCAGGAATGGAGTCTCACATGATGGACAAAAAACCGCACATCAAGCCCTACATCTACGGAATGTTGGCGGGCTTTGGTGCGATAAGCCTGAGCATCCTCTTTTTCTTCTTCATCTACCGCTTCGACGGCTTCGGCGACGCCGTCTCCACCATGACCGGCATCCTGATGCCCTTCATCTATGGTGCGGTCATCGCCTACCTGCTCAAGCCGGTGTGCAACACCATCGAGAACTTTCTGCACCGCATCTTCCCCCAGAAGATGCACGGTCTGGCCAATATGCTGGCCATCGCGGCCACCCTGCTCTTCGGCATTCTGGTGGTCTACGCGCTGGTGATGATGGTGGTGCCGCAGGTCATCTCCAGCGTCACCTCCCTCTACTACACGGCCCAGACCAGCATCACCCGCTTCATGCGGTGGATCAACACGCAGGACATTTTTCTGGACAATGCGACCCTGATGGGCTACTTCAACGACGCTTACGATGCCATCACGAGCAATCTGGCCTCTCTGCGCACCACCCTGCTGCCCTCCCTCCAGAACCTGCAGGGCATCCTGAGCAGCGTAGGCGTGGGCGTCATAAACGTGGTGACGTGGTTCAAGAACCTGCTCATCGGCCTCATCGTTGCGGTCTACCTGCTGGCCAGCCGCAAAAAACTTGTCAAGCAGGCCAAGATGATCCTTTACAGCATCTTCAAGCCCCGCTGGGCGCAGCTTATTCAGGAAGAAGTCCTTTACGCAGACCGGATGTTCGGCGGCTTCATCAACGGCAAGATTCTGGACTCTGCCATCATTGGCGTGCTCTGCTACTTTGCCTGCATCGTCTTTAAGTTCCCCAGCGCTCTGCTGGTGTCCGTCATCATCGGCGTCACCAACGTCATCCCCTTCTTCGGCCCCTTCATCGGTGCGGTCCCCGCCACCCTGCTCATCCTCATCCAGAGTCCCATCAAGGCCCTCTGGTTCGTGCTCTTCGTTCTGGTGCTCCAGCAGCTGGACGGCAACGTCATCGGCCCGAAGATCTTGGGCAACACCACCGGACTTTCCAGCTTCTGGGTGCTCTTCTCCATCCTGCTGTTTGGCGGGCTGTGGGGCTTCGTGGGCATGATCGTAGGTGTGCCGCTGTTTGCCGTCATCTACGACATCATCAAGAAGCTGGTGTTCCATGGCCTCCGCCGCAACGGCCAGCTCGGGCAGGTAGAAACCTACCATGAAGAGTTCGGCGACCCGGATGACCCGGCTCCCGCCCCTGCCGAAGCAGAGAGCGGGACCGAGATCGTCATCGACTCCGGCGAAGAATAACAAGAACAAGCCCCCATCCTCCCGGCTGCCTCAGCCGGTGAAGATGGGGGCTTTTCTGCGCATTTTTATTCCAGTGGAAAGACCGATAAAGTCATTTCGCGGTGGTGGGTCTCCAGTCCTTGTAGTTCTCGTACCGGCTCTCCCGGAGCGTGACGTGAGACCAGATCTCGTCGGCCACAGGCTGCCAGTCTGCCGCATAGGCCGCACACTTGTCGCAGAGGTGGTCTACGGTCTCGGGGGACTGCAGATCCGTGCTGTGGGCACCGGTGTCGTGGACCATCTTCCGCAGCAGCTCGGGATTTTCCAGCATCGGACAGGGCCGCAGGTGGTTTTTATTGAAAGGCTGCCCATTGTGATAGGCCATGAAGAGGGGGCTGCGGAGGATGTCGAGGATGCTGCTGTCGTGGATGTTGGCGTTCGAGTAGTGGATAAAGACGCAGGGTTCGGCGTCGCCCGCCGAGTTGATGTGGAAGTAGTTGCGTCCACCTGCGATGCAGCCGCCCACGAACTCGCCGTCGTTCTGGAAGTCCATCGGGTAGAACGGGATGTCGCTCTTCTCCGAGCGGAGATACCGGATGCGCTCCAGCATATACTTGCGCTGGGCCGGGGTGGGCATCAGTTCGGGCGCAGCCTCGTTGCCTACCGGCATGTAATGGAAGTAGAAGCCGAAATGCGCGCCCTTATCGCAGAGCATCCGCATGAAGTGGTCGCTGGTGACGGCCTCAAGGTTGTCCCTCGTGTAGCAGATGGATGTCCCGAAGAGGATGCCGTGGGCCTTCAGCAGGTCCATCGCGTGCATGACAGCGGCATAGTGCCCCTCGCCCCGCCGGGCATCGTTGGTGGAAGGCGTGCCCTCGATGGAGAGCATGAAGGCGATGTTGCCCAGCTTTACCACCTGCTCACAGAACGGCTCGTCGATGAGGGTGGAGTTGGTGTAGATGGCGAACTGCACATCGTTGTGCTTCTCCGCCAGACGAAGGATGTCCGCCTTTCGCACCAGCGGCTCGCCGCCGGTGAGCATATAAAGGTAGACGCCCAGCGCCTTGCCTTCGGTGACGATCTTGTCCATATCCTCAAAGCTGAGGTTGTTCTTGTGGCCGTACTCGCCCGCCCAGCAGCCCACACAGTGCATATTGCAGGCCGAAGTGGGGTCGAAGAGGATGAGCCACGGGATGTTGCAGCGGTACTTGACCCGGTTCTCCCGGATGGTCTTGGTGCCCCGGAAGAATGCCTCATAGCCGAGGTTGAGGGCCGTGGTGCGGGCCACATTGGGGTCTGTCTGGCTGAGCACACAGTTGATGAGCTTCGACCACTTGCTGTCCGGGTCAGCCAGCACGGCGCGGGCGTGCTCGTAGGTCTCCTCGCTGAACGAATCGCCGTAAAACTGCTTTGCCACGTCCACCATCTCGGCGATCGCCTTCTGACGGTCCTTGTTGACATGGGCCAGTGCGACATCCACCATCGTCCCGACAGCAGCACGCTGCACCTTGTGGCTCAGAGAATCCAATGCGGTACTCATAATGTCAGCCTCCTTAGCCGGTTCTTTGCCGGTTTTCTTTGACAATACTTTAACATTTTCTCCGCAAAGGTTCTATAAACAACGAAAGCAGGGTGATAGTTTTTCCATCACCCTGCTTTTGTTGCTCAATTTTTTATCAGTCTGTCTCGATTGATGCTTTTCCATCCGTGCGGAAGCGCTGCAAGGCCCGCTTCAGGTCGCCCTGCATGATGGTATTCAGGCGCTCGGCCATGATGGCCGGGTCGGTCTTCATGTCGCGGCGGATCCATTCCAGCGCCAGCCCCACGAAGCCGTACTTGTAAAAGTCGATGATGAACTGCTTATCTTCCTCTTTTACCGGGATGTTCAGCCGCTCCACGAATATCCGCAGCAGCGGGTCCAGCATCTTATAAAGGTACTGCTCCACTTGCTCGCGGCTGACCGAGCGGTAGACGTTCAGCACCAGTACCCGATTAGCCTGCACCTTTTCCAGCATCTCCCGGAGCGCCCCGCTCCACGTCTCGAAATCCTGAAGTCCCTCCAGCGCCTCGGCGGCATCCTCCATCAAGATCCAGTCCACAAGGTCATAGATGTCCTTGAAATGATAATAAAAGGTCATGCGGTTGACGCCGCAGTCCTCGGTGATGTCGCTGATCGTGATCTTATTCAGGGGCTTGCGGAGGAGCAGCTTTTTCAGCGATGCTTCCAGCGCCCGTTTTGTCGTCTGTGCCACAAGAATGCCCATCCTTTCCGGCCAGAGCCTCTTGCCCCAAGGCTCTCTGCCTGTCCCTCTGCCGCGCAGAGTTTTCCAACTTTCATCGGTCATATCTCTATGATACCGCAGACCGCCGGGACAGTGCAAGCATCTTTTCCAACATTTTCATGAACTTTTTGTGTCCCATCGCCGGGTATTTCCTCTTTATTTCCGGCAAAGACTGCCTCTTTTCCCCCGCAGCAGGGACAAAATACTTGATTTTCTGCCCGGCTGTGCTTAAATGGAAGGCAGAAAGGAAGGGTAAGTATGAGAAAGACCATCGGATTTTTAGGCTGCGGCAACATGGGCGGGGCCATCGCCCGGGCCGTCTGCAAGGCAGCCGACCCCCAGAGCGTCTGGCTGGCCAACCGCACCCTCGCCAAGGCGGAGGCGCTGGCCGCAGAGCTGGGCTGCAACACCACCAGCAACGACGAAGTCGCAGGCCGCTGCGACCTTATCTTCTTGGCCGTCAAGCCTCAGATGATGGAGGAGCTTCTTGCCCCTCTCCGCTTCACGCTGGCCGAGCGGCCGGGCCGCTTCGTGCTGTGCAGCATGGCGGCAGGCCTGTCCATTGGCCGCATTCAGGAGATGGCCGGCGGGGACTACCCGGTCATCCGCATCATGCCCAACACCCCGGCCTCTGTGGGGGCAGGCATGATCCAGTACTGCACCTCCGGTGTCACTGCCGAGGAGGAGGCCGACTTCCTCCGCCTGATGGCCCCCGCCGGGCGGCTGGACGCCGTGCCGGAGGCCCTCATCGACGCAGCCAGCTGCGTGTCCGGCTGCGGCCCGGCTTGGGTGTACCAGTTCATCGAGGCGCTGGCCGACGGCGGCGTGGCCTGCGGCCTTCCCCGGGCCAAAGCGCAGGAGTATGCCGCCCAGATGGTGCTGGGCAGCGCAAAGCTGGTGCTCGAGAGCGGCCAACACCCCGGCGCACTCAAGGATGCCGTGTGCAGCCCCGGCGGCAGCACCATCCAAGGCGTCCGGGTGCTGGAAGAAAAGGGGATGCGGGGCGCTGTGATGGACGCCGTCCTCGCCGCCTACAATAAGACAAAAGAGATGGGAAAGGGCTGAATCTATGCGCATCGTCGTCAAAGTGGGCACCTCTACGCTGGCCCACTCCACCGGGCGGCTGAACATCCGCCACGCCGAGGAACTGGTAAAGGTCCTCAGCGACCTGAAGAACGCCGGGCATGAGGTCATCCTCGTGTCGTCGGGTGCCATCGGCATGGGCGTGGGCAAGCTGTCGCTGCCCGCCCGCCCCACCGATATGTCCTCCAAGCAGGCCTGCGCCGCCGTGGGCCAGTGCGAGCTGATGTATGTTTACGACCGGCTCTTCAGCGCCTATGACCATACGGTGGCCCAGATCCTGCTCACCGGCGTGGACGTCGAGCACGCCAGCCGCCGGGAGAACATCCAGAACACCCTCACTCGGCTGCTGGAGCTGGGCGCACTGCCCATCATCAACGAGAACGACACCGTGGCCACCGATGAGATCACCTCCATCGGCGACAATGACACCCTCGCCGCCATCGTCACCTGCTGCATCAAGGCCGACCTTCTGGTGCTGCTGAGCGACATCGACGGCCTCTACACCGCCAACCCCCACACCCACCCGGATGCAAGGCTCATCCCGCTGGTAAAAGAGATCACCCCCGAGGTGATGTCTCTGGCCGATGGGGCCGGGTCGGCGCTGGGCACCGGCGGTATGTCCACCAAGCTCCGCGCCGCCCGGATGGTGACGTCCAGCGGGGCCGATATGGTCATCGCCAACGGCGCCCATCCCGAGCTGCTCTATGACATCGCCGAGGGCCGTGCCGTCGGCACCCGCTTTGCGGCCCACAGACAGGAGGCATGACCATGACCACACAGAAGATCCTCGAGGCCGCCCGCGCGGCCAAGACCGCCGTCGCCCTCTCGGACGGCACCACCCGGAACGCCGCCCTCTGCGGGATGGCCGACGCCCTCGGCGCACCGGAGCATCTGGACGCCATCCTCGCCGCCAACGCTGAGGATATGGCTGCTGCCAAGGGGAAGATCAGCGATGTCATGCTGGACCGCCTCGCCCTGACGCCCCAGCGCATCGCGGCGATGGCCAAGGGTATCCGGGACGTCGCCGCCCTGCCCGACCCGGTGGGCCGGGTGCTGAGCCGCATCCAGCGGCCCAACGGCCTCCTCATCGAAAAGACCGCCGTGCCGATGGGCGTCATCGCCATCATCTACGAGAGCCGCCCCAACGTCACCAGCGACGCCGCCGCACTCGCCATCAAGAGCGGCAACGCCTGCATCCTCCGCTGCGGCAAGGAGGCGTGGCGCTCGGCCAACGCCATCGTAGCCGCCCTGCGGCAGGGTCTGCGGGCCAACGGCCTGCCCGAAACGGCGGTCTGCCTCATCGAGGACACCACCCACGCCTCGGCCAACGCCCTCATGACCGCTGTGGGGTATGTGGACCTGCTCATCCCCCGGGGCGGGGCCGGACTCATCCGGGCCTGCGTCGAGAACGCAAAGGTCCCCTGCATCCAGACCGGCACCGGCATCTGCCACATCTTCGTGGACGACACCGCCGACCAGACCAAGGCGCTGGACATCATCGAGAACGCAAAGGCCAGCCGCCCCAGCGTCTGCAATGCCGAGGAGGTCTGCCTCGTCCACAGCGCCATCGCGGCCGGGTTCCTGCCGAAGCTGGCCCAGCGCCTCGGCCCGGACCGCACCGCCAAGGGCCTGCACCCGGTAGAGCTGCGGCTGGACCCGCGCGCCGCCGCCCTCATCCCGGGCACACCCGCCGGGCCGAAGGACTTCGACACCGAGTTCCTCGACTACATCCTCGCGGTGAAGGTCGTGGACAGCGTGGAGGAGGCCGTCGCCCACATCGCGGCCCACTCCACCGGCCACAGCGAAGCCATCCTGACCCGGACCGACGCCCACGCGGCCCTCTTTACGGCTGCCGTGGACAGCGCTGCCGTCTACGTCAACTGCTCCACCCGCTTCACCGATGGCGGCGAGTTCGGCCTCGGCTGCGAGATGGGCATCTCCACCCAGAAGCTCCACGCCCGCGGCCCCATGGGCCTCGGCGAGCTGTGCAGCTACAAGTACATCATCCGCGGCGACGGTCAGGTCCGGTGATCTTTTGACAAGACCGCCGCTGCGATAAAAATTTTCTTCATTCTTCACGACAGGCCGAGGCCAGACGCCTCGGCCTGTACTTTTGTTTCATCCGAATGGACTGTTTTTCTGCAAGATACACTTTCGGCTGAAAAAAATTTTACAAATTCATCGGAAAATAAATTCTTGTATCCAAATTTTCGCCATTCTCCACAAAGCTATAGTCATACTTTCCCCATTTTGTCTCGCAAAAATCACAACAAACCTCTTGACATCCGGGCTTTGAGCGGGTTAAATTTAAGATGAAGATGTAATTCGACACTATCTTACTTGTTTGGTCTGTTTGTTGAAAGTTGTTCTCCCTAAGACTTCAGTTTTTTAAGTCATTTTCTATTCAGGGACACTTTTCCGAGCATATCCGCCCACCCACAACACTATACTTGGAATGAAGGAGAGAGCGTTATGACGATTGCTATACTCGCACATGACTCCCGCAAAGAACTTGCACTTCAGTTCTGTACCGCCTACAGTGGAATCTTATCCCGCAACACGGTCATTGCCACCGGTACCACCGGTCGGATGCTGGCGCAGGCCACCGGTCTGCCCGTGCACTGCTACCTCTCCGGGAAGCTGGGCGGCATCCAGCAGATCGCGGCCCGGGTGGCCTGTGACGAAGTAGACCTTGTGCTCTTCTTCCGCGACCCCCTCAAGCAGGAGACCGGCAGCAGCAACGAGCAGAATCTGCTGCGGCTGTGCGATATGCACAGCGTGCCCATCTCCACCAACATCGCCACGGCCGAGGTGCTGCTGCGCGGCCTCGATCAGGGCGACCTCGATTATCGTGAGGGCATCCACCCCGACATCACGGAGCCTCTGCCCGTCCACCGGGCCGTGTGCTGAGGCTGTTTTTTTGAGACATCGACCCATCTGGTGTTTTTTGTGTATAGAGGGTTTCGAATAACGAAAGACACCGCAGAAGTTTGCGCTTCTGCGGTGTCTTTTCATTTTATCCTGTGCTCAGGCAGCACGGAGGGACGACTTATTCCAGACCGCCCATCTGCTTGATGGCCTTGATGGCGAAGGTCAGGGTGCGGCCCATTGCCACGCCCGCCATCAGGCAGGGGTAGTTGTTGGCGAAGAAGGAGCCGGACATATCGCCGGTGACGTACAGGCCGGGCATGGGCTTGTTGTCGTTGTCGAGAGCCTGACCCTTATCGTTGATGGCGATGCCCTGCTCGGTGCACAGCAGGGAGGCACCCAGCCAGCAGCCGTAGAAGGGGGCGGTGCGGATGGCGCTCAGGCGGTAAGCGGGCTTGCCGAAGTCCTCATCCTCCTGCTTGTCGTACAGCTCGTTGTAGCGGTCAACGGTAGCGAGGAAGGTGTCTTTTGCCTCACCGGTGAAGCCCAGCTTGTCAGCCAGCTCCTCGATGGTGTCGCAGACGAACAGAGTGCCGGCTGCAACGGCCTCATCGACCTTGCTCTGGAAATACTTCTCGCCGCCGGCACGGGTCTGCGCAGAGCAGCCGATGGTGTGGAAGCGCTTTGCGTCCTCCAGAACATTGGCGTCGCAGATCTGTGCGTAGACGCGGCCCGGCTGGTGGGCAGCAGCGTAGACGATGTCGTTGTAGGGGCTGCTCTCGTTGGCGAAGCGCTCACCGTTGCGGTTGACCTTCAGGAAGGGCTGGGTGCCGGGGTTGTACTGGCGGATGGGGCCGGGGAAGGCCTTGCCGCCGAAGGCAGAATCGCTTGCGACATAGCCGCCGTCCACGCCGGGAGCCACGATGCCGCGGTCGAACAGCATGGGAGCTGCTTCCTTGTCGAGGTTTGCGCCGGCCCAGACCGCAGCACGGATGCCGTAGCCCTTATCGGCCGGAGAGTAGGAGCAGGCGGTGGTGACGGAGGTGCCCAGCGGGTCCAGCTGCTCCATCATGTAGGGGTTGCCGGGGAAGCCGCCGCAGGCCAGCAGGACGCCCTTGTTGGCGTTGTAACGGATGAAGTGGTCGTCCTCGGTGCTCTGGGCGATGACGCCGGTGATGCGGCCGGTCTCGTCCTTCTCCAGCTTTGCCAGAGAAGTCTTGAAGTCCACATCATAGCCCAGCTCGCGGATGTAGTCCAGCAGCAGCTCGTTGCGGGCTGCGCCGGAGCTGCGGTCGTAGGTGTACTCGATCTCCGGGTACATATAGTCGGTGTTGTGCTCGGCGTTCTCGGCGGGCCATCTTGCCTCATCGCCGTAGGTATAGATCATCTTGACGCCGTACTTGTCCTCCATGATGGAGCGGATGAACTCGATCATCTCGCCGGACTCGTTGATCCAGGTCTTGACGACGCGCTGGTCGCACTTGCCGGAAGCGTAGCGGGACACCTCGCTCAGGAGCTTTGCGCGGTCCATCTTGATGCCCTGTGCCTGTGCGCCGAAGCCGTCCACCGCGCCGACCCAGTGGCGGGTATCCTGCACATTGCCGTTCTGCTCGATGACGCGGAAGTTCAGACCGTTGGCGGCAGCATAGGCAGCTGCGCCCATGCCGCCGTTGCCCGCGCCGACGATGAGGATGTCGGTGTCCACGGTATCAGTGATGGCAGCCTCGTCGATGTCAGGCTCCTTGCCCAGCCAGTCGGTCTCATCGCCGGTGGGCAGCTGGACGGAGGTCACAGCAGCCTCGCCCTTGGCCTGTGCGTAGCAGCTCTTGGCGGCCTTCATGACAGCATCGGAGGTGATGGTGGAGCCGGAGACGCCGTCGATCTCGGCAGAGCCGGCGGCCATCAGCTGCTCGCGCAGCTCGTCGGCAGCGGCAGCGCCGTAGGAAGCAGTCTCGCCGGAGGTATCGACCACAACATCGGTCACAGCGCTGTCAGAGAAGGTCATCGTGACCTTGACGGTGGAAGAGATGCCCTCGGCAGTGCCCTCATAGGTGCCGGGGATGTAGGTACCGGCTGCGCCGGAGGAAGCTGCGGCGGAGGAGCCGGCGGTGTTGCAGGCAGCCAGTGCACCGGCAGTCACACCAGACATGGCGGCAGCGGCAGCGATCTTCAGAAAACCTTTGCGGGAGATCTTATTCATTTTGCGTAGACCCTTTCTTCTCGTTCTTCTTTATTCTTGCTCATAGCTCCGTGCGGCGGCAGACCTTCTCGCGCTGCGCCCACATCGTTCGACAATAATTTAACACAAATGCAGGGGTCTGTCTTTTAAGAATCCTTAAACTTCTCCGCTGCCTTTCGGTCTGATTTTCGTCTCAAAGGCCGTTTTCGTTAATTATTTGCTTAACAAACCGCAAAAAGAGCGCCGACTGTTTAAGTTTCCTTAAAAAGTCAGCGCTCTCATTTAAACGATTCTTAAGCCTCGTTATGCTGTCTTCTTTACTTCAACACTGTTTTCGTACAGTTCGTGCGGCGCAATATCCTGTCCCTCCGGCCACTCGATGCCAATACCGCCCGGCAACAGCTGCACCGTATTGAAATAGCCCTCATCCTTCAGCTGGCCATACCATGTTCCCGTCGCATAAGGAGCCACATCAAACAGCTTTACTTCGCCGCTCTCATAAAAAAGACGAAGCTTCATCGGCTTTACCGGTTCCACCTTCAACAATCTCGGCTGCAGCATATCATTTCCTCCTTACTTCAGCGGGTCGATGCGGAAAAACTGCTCACCGTTGGACAGCAGCGTCCAATTCGCCGCCAAATCATCCTTGTGGATCTCCATCCACGCATCCACGAGTTTCATCTGGCTCTTCGGAAGCTTTCCTTCCAGCACCGTGCCATCCAGCCCGATGACCGCCTCCTGACCGGAATATTCCACATGGATATGCGGTATATTGTGCTTTCCGCCCAGCTCCCGGTACATTCGGACAATGATTCCATAAAACATACACAATACCGGCATTTCCAAGCACCTCCACATTATTCTTCTACTCCTATTATATCAAACGGAACAGCGAAAGAAAAGCCTTTTCAAGCCCTCTCCCCCTCCGGCTGGAAGACGTATCCCTTTCCCCAGACATTTTTTAAGTAGACAGGCTTTGCGGGGTCCGGCTCGATCTTGCTGCGGAGGTTATGGATATGGACCTGCACCGTCCGTACATCGCCGAGGCTGTCCTTGCCCCAGATCTTCTGGTAAAGCTCATTGGCCGTAAAAAAGGTGTTCGGGTAGCGGACAAAGAGGGTCAGGATGCGGTATTCCATATCAGCCAGATGGACGCTGCGTCCTTCCTTCTCTACGCTGTGGCTGTTGGCGTCCAGTGTGAAGGCCGTGCAGTGGTAGCCGTTGACGCTGGGTTCTGCGCCGTCCATCTGGACCCGGCGGATGTTGGCCATGATGCGGGCCAGAAGGATCTTGTTGTTATAGGGCTTGGCCAGAAAGTCATCGCCGCCCATTTCCAGCGCACGGACGATGGTGTCAGTGTCGTCCAGACAGGAGGTGAAGATGATGGGGCAGTGGTGCCAGCTTCGCAGACGCTGGCAGAGGTCTACTCCGTTGGTGTCCGGGAGAAGGATGTCCATCAGGATGACATCGAACCTCTCCCGCGCATGGCTCAGCGCGTCGCCGCCCGTCTCCGCACAGACCACCTCGAAATTCTGCTGGCTCTTTAAAAAATAGCAGGTGGTGTCGCGGATCACGGGGTCATCTTCCACCAACAATACGCGGATCATCCCTGTCAGCCCTCCCCTTTTTTCGCACGATTTGATATACTATAGTATACCTTATTTTTCTTACATCCACAAGGGGAGGCATCGCCATGAAGCAAAAATGGCCCATTCTCATTTTTTCCGCCCTGCTGACGGCTTTCATCGTGCTGGCCGGCATCTGGGGCAATGCACAGTTCCAGCAGCTGCCCAGCGGCGGCGTCCTTACGGCCCAGCAGGCCGCCAAGGGCATCGCGCCGGATGGCTGGCGGCAGGAGGCTCCCGGCCAGTGGCATTTCACCTTCACCGCCGGAGAGGATCTCTCGTCTCTCACCCTCTGCGTCACCAATACGGCAGCGCCACTGGAGGCCGAACGGCTGACCGACCTTGCCCGCTCGGGCGAGCTGTACGCGCTGGATGTTACACTCGGCGAAACGGTGGAGCTGGTATTCGCCTGCCGCCGCAGCCCCCAGACATGGCTGATGTCCTCGGCTTTCGCCGACCGGGCCTTCCGTTTCCGCACCCTGACCCAGCTCATCACCCTGACGGCTTTTGTGACGATGGGGGTGGTGGTTCTGGCCCTCTACCACTATAAGCACCAGCCGGAGCTGGGGTATTTTCTGCTCTACCTTGTCATCATGAGCGCGTGGGCGCTGACGGTCTTTTTCTTCCCGGCCATCCGGAGCGGCCCGCTTCAACTCCTTCTCCGCTCTTTCTTCGCCTTCACGGTGCTGGCCTCGGCGCTGCTGGCTGCGGGTTTGCTGGGCATGGAGCTGCCCCGCTCCGGGCGGGGGCTTCTCGGGCTCATCGCGGGCTGTGCCGTTTTCTTCCTGCTGGGCATGAACGACTATTCCCCGCTGCGGTTCGGGATACTGGCGACAGGTATGTTCTTCTGCCTCTATCTCCTGATGGCCGCTGTGAAGGCAGGCTATGAGGGGGCCGGACTGATGCTCCTGCCCTGCGCCGTCACCACCGGTTTCCGGATCTGGGCGCTGCTGCCCGGTTTGGACAGCCCCTTCTTCGTGGAATCCGTCCCCTTCTACCTGCTGCGCTGCTCCCGCCTCTACGACCTGCCCTTTGCCATCGGCTGCATGGTCTTCGTCTGCCGCCGGTTCGCCCTCCTCTTCGACCGCACCGAGCAGCTAGCCCGGGAGCTGGACGCCCGGGTGGCCGAGCGGACGAAGGAGCTGACCGCCGAGACCGATGCCCGCAAGAGCATGATGCTCAACATCTTCCACGACCTGCGCAGCCCCCTGTTTGCAGTCAGCAACGGGCTGGAAACACTGGAATCTGCCCCCGAGGCCCTGCCTGCCCTTCTGCCCGCCCTGCGCCAGCGCGTCGAGTTCCTGCGGCGGCTGACGGAAGACCTCTTCCTCGCAGCCAAGCTTGAGCAGAAGCAGCTCCTGCTCAACGAGGACCGCGCTGCGCTCAACGAAGAAGCTGCCGCCGTCTGCGCGGCCTGTCAGAGTGAGGCCGACCAAAAGGGTGTTGCGCTCTGCCTCAGCGCCGACGTTCTCCTGCCCGTCTGGGGCGACAGTGTGCGGCTGCAGCAGATCCTCCAGAACCTCGTGACCAACGCCATCCACTACACCCCCGCCGGGGGCAGCATCCATGTGGTCTGCCGCGCCGAGGGCGGGACGGCCTGCGTCAGCGTGCAGGACACCGGCTGCGGCATCGCACCGGAAGATCAGGGGGCCGTCTTCGACCGGTATTTCCACACCTCCGCCGACAAAAAGCACGACTCCACCGGCCTCGGCCTGACCATCGCGCAGGAGCTGGCCCGCCTCCATCACGGCGAGATCACCCTGCAAAGCGAAGTCGGCAGGGGCAGCATCTTCACGCTGAGGCTGCCGCTCTTGAATATCAAAGAGTATAGCAGTTTGCGCTTTTATCGCAAGACAAGAAATTAGTGCAACATTCAAACAGCATATTTGCGATATGCAATTCAACGCTGTTGCTGTTGCATTAAAAAGTTGAATTGCTATAATGCACAAGACCCGGAACCTTTTCAGGGCCAGAGTGGCTCAGAGAGGTTCCGGGTCTTGTGTTATTTCTTTGTGCAGACCGCTATCGCATTTTTATCTTGCAGCAGCTTCTTCTACACTCAATCCTTGAAATACGCATTCTGCACTGCCAGCAGGACGCCTGCGCGGCTGGCGGCGAAGTTCAGGCCGCCCTGCAGATAGCAGGTGTACGGCTCACGCAGGGGGCCGTCGCAGGAAAGCTCGATGGTGCTGCCCTGCGTGAAGCTGCCGCTGGCCATGATGACTTCGTCGGTGTAGCCCGGCTCGGGAGAGGGTTCCGGAGCGGCATAGCTGTCCACGGGGCTTGCGGCCTGCACGCCCCGGCAGAAGCCGATGAGGGCGTCTGCCGTACCGGCATCAAAGCAGGTGACGATGTCGTTGTGGGCCTCGCAGTAGCGGGGGATGGGCTTTTTGCCCACCAGCTCCAGCAGACACTGGGCATAGATGGCCGTCTTGATGGCCTCGCAGACCACGCCGGGGGCGTAGTAGAAGCCCAGATACATATCGCGGGGCGTCTCGAGGGTGCAGCCCAGCTCTTTGCCGAGGCCGGGGGCGTTCAAACGGTAGGCGCACAGCTCCACGAGTTCTTTCCGGCCTGCGATGTAGCCGCCGGTGGGGGCGATGCCGCCGCCGGGGTTCTTGATGAGGCTGCCCACCACGAGGTCGGCACCGGCCTGACAGGGTTCCTCTTTCTGGGTGAACTCGCCATAGCAGTTGTCCACAAAGACGATGATGTCGGGGTTGGCGGCGCGGGCGGTGTCAGCGACCCTGCGGATGGTGTCGAGGTCGAAGGCGTTGCGCTGCAGATAGCCGCGGCTGCGCTGGATGTGGCACACCTTCGCGCCCGGGGCCTTCTGGGCGATCAGCTCATAGTCCGGGGTGAAGTCCGCCTTCAGCGGCGCTTCGTCGTACCGGATGCCGTAGTCCATCAGGGTGCCGGTGCCCTTGCCCTTGCCGTCCAGACCGATGACGCCTTCCAGCGTGTCGTAGGGACGGCCCGTGGCGGCCAGCAGGGTATCGCCCGCCCGCAGCAGGCCGAAGAGGGCCACCGCCAGCGTGTGGGTGCCGCTCTGGAACTGGCTGCGCACCAGCGCATCCTCCGCGCCCATCACCTCGGCAAAGATCTGCTCGAGCTTGGCGCGGCCGCTGTCCCACAGGCCGTAGCCGGTGGTGCCTAGCATATCGGTGGAGGACATCTGGGTGTCCGCAAAGGCTTTCAGCATCTTGAGCTGGTTGTAATCGCGGATGTCCTCCATCTGCTTGAAGTAGGGCTGGCAAAGCGCAAGGGCCTTTTCGTCCAGCGCCAGAACTTCGGGCTTGTAATCGAAAAATTGATTCAACATTGACATGATATTGGTTCCTTAGTTTTTCTGTTTTTTTATTCGCGGCATCTTCGCCGTAGTCGCTCCGCTGGGCCAGAAGCAGAGAGGTAACACCAGCTGCGAAGCAACAAATCGGAGAAACGAGAAAAAAGCGCAACAGCGACGACCGCCGCCTGCGGCGGATACAGGGAGGAGCTGTTGGGGCCGCGGTCAGCAGGACACGAGTGCCGCTCAAGGCACGAAGTGGACGCTGGGCACCGCAACCCGTCTTAGCGAAGCGGCTAGCATTTTTGGGCTTCGACTTCCTCTTTGGAATCGTTAAGGGCGAGCAGCCCTTAACTCGTTGCGGGGAGAGTGGAGTCCAGAGGTAGGGAGGGGGGAGTCGAAACACCCCTCCCTGCCTCTGGCCCGCGCGGAGCGCAAGCCACTTGACCATAAGAGAAAACTTGCCCCGCGCCACCAGTGCGCGATCCCACTTAAAGAAAGCTTAGCCCTGCTGCAACAGGCATCGCGTTCCAGCAAATAGCGAAAATGCATGGACTTGATGATACAAGAAGTATAAGGAGGCCCACTATGTCCAACATCGTCATCATTGGTTCCGGCCCGGCGGGAGTGTCTGCTGCGCTGTACACCGCCCGCGCCGGGGTGGACACCACCGTCCTCACCCGGGGGCCGGGTGCGCTCGACCGCGCCGAGGGGATCCAGAATTACTACGGCTTCGCCGCTCCCATCTCCGGTGCCGAGCTGGAGCGGCAGGGCATCGAGGGGGCCAAGGCGGTGGGCGTCAAATTCGTCACCACCGAAGCCGTGGGCCTGACCTATACCGATAAACTCACGGTGGAGACGCTCGACGGAGATTACCCGGCGGATGCTGTCATCCTTGCCACCGGTGCAGCCCGGGCCGTGCCCCGCATCCCGGGGCTGGCGGGTCTTGAGGGCCACGGCGTCAGCTACTGTGCCACCTGTGACGCCTTTTTCTATCGCGGCAGGGACGTGGCGGTAGTGGGCAGCGGCGAATACGCCCTCCACGAGGTGCAGGCCCTTCTTCCGGTGGCGTCCAGCGTCACCCTCCTGCTGAACGGTGCGCCGCTGGCGGCCCAGTTCCCGCCGGAAGTGACCGTCCGGCCCGAAAAGATCGACGCTGTCCTCGGAGAGCAGAAAGTCACCGGCGTCCAGCTGGCGGGCGGCGAGGTCGTGGAGCTGGCGGGTGTGTTCATCGCGCTGGGCGTTGCGGGCAGCACGGCGCTGGCCCGGAAGATCGGTGCAGCAGTGGAAAATAACCGCATCGTCACCGATGGAAAGATGCAGACCACAGTTCCCGGCCTCTATGCCGCCGGAGACTGCACCGGCGGGCTTTTGCAGGTGGCAAAGGCCGTCTATGAGGGCGCGCTGGCAGGCACCGAAGCCGCCAAGGCCCTGCGAAAGGAGTGAGCCAAAATGCCGGAAGTTCTCCCCATCCCCCGATGCGGTGAGCACCGCCAGTGCCTCGCCTGCGCCTTCCCCTTCTGGGACAAGCTGACCGCCGACCAGCAGGAGCTGCTCTGCCGCGCCACCCGGCCTGTGCGTTACCGCAGGGGTGAGCGCGTCCACAGTCCGGTGGAGAACTGCGTGGGCATCCTGCTGCTGCGCACCGGCCAGTTCCGGGCCTACCTGCTCTCCGACGATGGCCGGGATGTGACCCTCTACCGCCTCTTCGGCGGCGAGATATGTATCCTCTCGGCCTCCTGCGTGATGGATTCGGTGAACTTCGACCTCTACATCGACGCCGAGGAGGACACCGAGGCTTACTGCATCAGCGCGGGCGTCTTCCGCAGCCTGATGCAGCAGAACGTGGAGGTGCGGTGCTTCGCCTACCAGATGACGGCTGAGCGCTTCTCCGACACCATGTGGACCATGCAGCAGATCCTCTTCATGAGCGCTGACCGGCGGCTGGCCATCTTCCTCGCGGACGAGCTTGCCAAGACCGGCGGCGAGGACGTCCGCCTGACGCAGGATCAGATGGCGAAGTACATGGGTTCTGCCCGTGAGGTGGTGAGCCGCCTGCTCAAATACTTCGCCGGTGAGGGCATCGTGAAGCTCTACCGCGGCGGGGTAGAGGTATTAGACAAGGAAAGACTGAACCGGATTGCGAGAGGTGAAGCGTGATACAGAAAAATGAATTTCCCATTTTGGAATACGATTTCGACTCGACAGAGATATTAAAGCCCAATCACGGGGCGGAGCAGCTGACTCTGCCGGAGAAATGCATCTTTGCCTTTTTGGGAGACACCATCGATACCTATGCTGCCGAGATGGGCGCGACGGTTGCAGAGCATTTTGAGACGATCACAAAGACCTATCCGATTTATGTTATAAAAAATGACGGCGAAAAGTTCTGCCTTTGTCAGGCCCCACTGGGAGCGCCCGCTGCGGCGCAGTTTATGGACTGCCTCATTGCTTGCGGGTGCAGGAAAATTATTACGGCAGGCTCGTGCGGCGTGCTGACCGAAATGGCAGAGAACGAGTTTCTCATCCCGACCAAAGCGCTGCGGGATGAGGGTACATCCTATCACTATCTTCCTGCCGCCCGGTATGCAGAACCGGCCGCGGAAGCAGTGCAGGTCATAGAAAAGACCTTCCGTGCACTGGGTCTTCCCTTCCGCGAATGTATCACATGGACGACGGACGGTTTTTTCCGGGAAACGAGAGATATGGTGGCGTACCGGAAAGCCGAAGGCTGCGCAACGGTAGAAATGGAATGTGCTGCCCTCGCGGCCTGCGCCAAAAAGCGCGGAGCAGCTTTCGGACAAATCCTGTATACGGCGGATTCCCTTGCAAACGCAGAGCGGCATGATGACCGTGACTGGGGAAAGGATTCGCTGCGGAAAGCGCTGGAACTCTGTGTAGAGGTGCTGAGAATGTGGTGAATCACATAAAAATCGCAGAGGGTCGTTGAAACTGCTTGACATTTCATTTTATGTACGCTATTGTGTACATAGGAGGCGATAGCATGACCACGACAAACATCACCAATTTCCGCAAGAATGCGTTCAACTATGTGGAGCAGACCATCAAGTACAATGAGCCGCTCAGCATCAGCACGAAGGACGGCGACGCCGTTCTGCTGAGCGCGGAGGATTACAGCGGCTTGATGGAGACGCTGTATCTGGTCTCGGTGCCCGGCATGAGAGAGAAGGTCATGGACGGGTTGAAACAGCCGCTGGATGAGTGCCTGAGCGAAGAGGACGTGGAGTGGTAAATGTACAAGATCGTCTACACAAAAACGGCGGCAAAGGACATCCCGAAGCTGAAAGCCGCACATCTGGCGGATAAGGCGAAGGCATTGATCGATATTATCCGGGATGACCCCTTCCAGAAGCCGCCGCCCTATGAAAAACTGGTCGGTGATCTGGGCGGAGCGTACAGACGCCGCATCAATTTACAGCACCGGCTGGTCTATCAGGTCTATGAGGAAGAAAAGACCATCAAGATCCTGAGCCTCTGGACGCATTACGAGCGATAAAAAATGCCATCGTGCTCTCAAAGCGCGATGGCATTTTTATTATCTAAGAGGTTTACCCCTTACACCCCTGCTCTTCCCAGTCGCCGAAATCAGAAGCCTCAGCGATCTTGGTGGGGTCGAATTTGCCGCTTTCGTCCTTGGGGGCGACGGCGGGGCCGGCCTCTACGGGGTTCGGGTTCGGGGCCTCGGGGTCGTAGACCGGGCGCTCCTCGTCCGGGACGGACGGTGCCGCAGGTTCTTCGGCCTCTGCCTTTGGTGCCGCAGGCGCTTCGGCGGGAGAGGCCTCTTCCGCCGGTGCGGCGGCTTCGGCCTCTGCCTTGGCTTCACCCTCGGCGTATGCCTCGGCGGTCTTGGCGGCCTCTGCATCGTCCTGCTCGGCGTCCTCGGGGAACTCGATGGATTCGATGAAAGGAGCGGCCTTCTCGTTCAGGAACTTGTCCATGATGACGATGGCAGCACCAGTAGCCGCCACAGCGGCGGCAGTGCCCAGAATGCGGAAGATTGCTTTCATGTCATGACCTCCTTGGCAGTGTGGTGATTTAAGAGAACGTGACCACGTCGTTCAGCGGCTTCTCGGCAGGCTCCACCGACAGAGCAGTGAGCACCGGGCCTTTGCCGCGGTAGATGTTGTGGAACTTGTAGCCCACCTTGGCCGTTACCTTGACCCAAGCCCGCTGCTCGAGGGCCTTGTAGCCGTCGTAGCTGCAGGGGAAGCCCACGAACTGGATGTCCTGCACGCAGCAGGTCATGGCGAACCGGCCGGGCACGAAGCTGTTCTTGCCGGCGCGGTTGGTCTGGCAGACCTGCGCGAGGAACTTGACAGTCTTGCCCGTGTACTTCTGCGGCTCGTCCTGACAGTCCATATACCAGATGCCGAAATCCTCGTCCGGGATGTCGATGACCGGGGCGTTGATGTCAAAGGGCAGCGGGTCGGGGATGTCGTCGTAAGCCACGCTGCCGTCCTTGAACTCATAGGCGATGTCGCACTTGCGGGAGGCCTGACGCACCAGCTTGTGCAGCTCCTGACGGGCAGCGTCGTTGTTGACGGCTTCGGCGCGGTTGAAGACGATCAGCTCGCTGCGGGCGATCTTGTCCAGCATCAGCGCGCGCATGGAGTTGTCGCGGGCGTAGGTCAGGGCGGTGGTGCCGTCGGCGGTGGCGATGCACTGGTAGACGATCCAGTTCTCGGGCAGGTTGTTTGCCAGATCCTGCAGCATCCACATGCCGTTGTACTCGATGACCACGCGGCCTGCATCGGCCTCCTTGGCCAGCTTGGCGAGGTTCTGGGGGTTCAGCTCAGCCTTGTCCTCGAGGTTGTAGAGGGTCACGCCGGGGAAGGCGAACTTCTTCTGATTATATTCCTCTTCGCCCTCCTCGCAGACCAGCAGAAGGGTCTTGTCGCCGGAGTCGAAGTTGGGGTCTTCAAAGGTCTCCTGAATGAACTTGGTCTTGCCGCTCTCGAGGAAGCCCACAAACAGGTATACCGGGATCTCATTTGCCATAATCGTTTATCCTTTCAGGGCCAATATCAGCAGCCGAACAGTGCTGCGATGGCCTTTTCATCCAGCTTGGAGCCGATGACCACCAGCTTGCCGCCGACATCTGCGCCGCGTGCGCGGACTTCCCACTCGCCGGGAACGTAGTCGAACTCCAGCCAGCCGTCGGCGCCGCCGTCCACGATGCCCTTGGAGCGGAGGATCATGCCGTAATTGCCGGTGTCCAGCTCGGTGAGGGCGTGCTCGATGTCCGCCTTGGAGAATTTCTTGGCCGTCTCGACGCCCCAGCTGGTGAAGACCTCGTCGGCGTCATGGTCGTGATGATGGTGATGATGGCCGCAGCAGCAATGACCGTCGTGGTCATCGTGGTCGTGGTGGTGATGCTCATGCTCGTCCTCATCATCGTCCTCGTCGTGATCGTGATGATGACCGCAGCAGCAGTGCCCGTCGTGGTCATCGTCATCATGGTCGTGGTGATGATGGTGCTCGTGCTCCTCATCCTCATCATCGTCGTCATCCTCATCGTGATGATGGCCGCAGGTGCAGACGCCGTTCTCATCGTAATGATGATGGTGGTGATGATGCTCTTCCTCCTCGTCCTCGTGGGCGTGCTCCTCGTTGGCCTTGGCCGCCATGGCGATCAGCTCGGCCTTGAAGTCGTTCTTGGTAGACATGGCCTTCAGGATCTGCTCGCCGGTCAGAGCGTCCCATGCGGTGGTGACGATGGTGGCGGTGGGGTTCTTCTCACGCAGCAGGGCCACAGCGGCGGCGATCTTCTCCTCAGAGGCGGTCTGGGTGCGGCTGAGGATGATGCAGCTTGCGTGGCTGATCTGGTCGTCGTAGAACTCGCCGAAGTTCTTCATATACATCTTGACCTTGTTGACATCGGCCACGGTGACAAAGCTGCTGAGCTGGACGTCCAGATGCTCGGCCACGCCCTCGACAGCGCGGGTCACGTCAGACAGCTTGCCGACGCCGGACGGCTCGATGACGATGCGGTCGGGATGGTACTGCTCCACCACCTGCTGGAGTGCGGCGCGGAAATCGCCCACCAGAGAGCAGCAGATGCAGCCGGCGTTCAGCTCGTTGATCTGGATGCCGGACTCCTTCAGGAAGCCGCCGTCGATGCCGATCTCGCCGAACTCGTTCTCGATGAGCACGACCTTCTGGCCTGCAAAGGACTCCTTGATGAGCTTCTTGATAAGAGTGGTCTTACCGGCACCAAGGAAGCCGGAGAAAATGTCGATCTTGGTCATATTCGAAATGCCTCTTTCTTTTATGCAGCCGCCCGCAAAAGGCGCTGCCCAGCAGGCCCTTCGGGCCTTACAAGCAATCCGGGGCGCTGAGTGCTGACCCGGAAAAATTCCTACACTCCTATTATAACAAGGCTGTCAATGGCAAACTGGCCTTTTTGATGAGAAAATTGTAACATTTTTTGCAATTTGCTTGCGTTTTCGGGTCAGCTCAGCTCTTCCATGAGCCAGTCCGCTACTTTTTCAGTTTGTTCGTCCGTCTCGGCGGTGAGCCAGAAAATGCCGTCCTCCGTTTCCACTCGCAGGAATTTTCCGGCGGTGGGGTCGAGGCAGAGGTGGACAGTGCCGTCGTGTACCATGACGAAGGTGCCCTGCCAGTAGTGCTCCAAGTCGATGCCGCCGACCCGGCTTGCCTCCGGCAGAGAGGAATAGACCTGTACTTTGGTGATGCTGTCCAGAGGGATGATGTACTTCCGGGTCTTGCCGTGGTAAGATTGCAGCTCTACGGTGGGTGATACCTGCAATTCCAGCCTTGCGGGCGTGTGGTCGAGGACGCCTAGCACCGGCCCGGTCAGTAGGATGGCAGCGATTGCAATGACATTGACCGCCACAGCGAGCTTCCCCCGGAGGGCGGCGAGGTTGGCGGTAGTCCCCTTGCCGATGCGCTTAGGCACAGAGGCGCGCGTGTCGTCAGGAGCATAATAGAACAGACCGTATTTCCATGGGACATCTCCGGGGGCTGCGGGCCAGCCGTGGGCGTCCCGCAGCCTTTGGAGGGTGCGGTTTGCCCACAGACAGGGCAGATACGGCAGCGCCAGACTTCCGAAAAAGAAATAGACCCAGACCATGACCCGGAGCAGCGAATCGGGCAGGAAAAACAGCCCGACGCCCCCGGCGGCGCAGAGCAGGCAGATGATGCGCAACCAGCGCAGATATTGTTGCACGATGCTCTGCACCTCGGGCAGGGCGGCAGCGTCCGGCGGCAGTGTGACGCCCAGCAGAGCGCCGTTTTGGTCGATGCGCTTCAGGCTCAGATAATCGATGCCGACGCAGACGATAAGACAGGCGAGCATGATGATGGAAAATGCCATAAGAACGCCTCCATTCAATAAGTCTATGGCCCTAGGATACACGGAACGCGGCAAAAAGTCAAAATGATGCCCACGAATTGCATTCTGTGGCGCAGAATGATACAATAGACCCGGCAGATCATCGCCGCCGGGCGTTTTTCCGGCAGAACAAAGAAAGAAGGCTTTTTTGATATGAGCATGAATACCGTTCCTGAGCGTCTGGCCGCCCTGCGTGCGGCCATGAAGGCAAATGGTGTGGACGTCTACCTCATTCCGGTGGGCGACCCGCACGCCAGCGAGTATATGCCGGACCACTACACCGCCCTGACCTACTTCTCCGGTTTCCACGGCGAGAACTCCAACTTCGTCGTGACCATGACCGAGAGCGCCGTCTGGGCGGATGGCCGCTACTTTGTGCAGGCCGAGAAGGAAATTGCAGGTACTGAGATCCAGCTGATGCGGATGGGTGAGCCGGATGTGCCCACCGCCGAGCAGTACTGCGCCAAAGTCCTGCCCGAGGGCGGCAAGCTGGGCCTCTGCGGCCTGACGGCCTCCTGCGGTCTGGTGCGCAGCCTGCAAAAAGAGCTGGACGCCAAGAAGGGCACCATCAAGCTGCTGAACCTCGAGGACGAGCTGTGGACGGAGGGCCGTCCCGCCCTGCCTGCTACCCCGGCGTGGATCCTGCCGAAGGAATATGCAGGCTTCTCCCCCGCCGAAAAGCTGGGCCAGCTGCGTGCGAAGCTCTCTGAGCTGGGCTGCACCGCACAGCTCGTGGGCAAGCTGGACAACCTTGCATGGCTGCTCAACCTCCGCGCCATGGACATCCAGTGCACCCCCTATGCCATGGCCTATTGCTACGTTACCCCGGACAAGGCGACTCTCTTCATCAACACCGCCCGCGTCAGCGCGGAGGCAGCGGCTGAGCTGAAGGAGAACGGCGTCGAGCTGGCAGAGTACGACGATGTGCTCTCCTTCCTCGCCGCCCAGACCGAGACCCAGACCGTGCTGGCCGACCCCGCCTCCGTCAACTATGCTGTCTATCAGACGCTGGAGGCCAACCCGGTCCTCACCGTCAAGGATGAGGCCGACCCCCTGCTGCCCATGAAGGGCGTCAAGAACGAAGTCGAGCTGGCCCACACCCGCGAGGCCCACCTCCGGGACGGCGTGGCCATGGTGCGCTTCCAGATCGAGCTGGAGAACCGTCTGGCTGCCGGCGAGGAGCTGACCGAGCTGACCATCGACGAGATCCTCCACAAGTACCGCAGCGCACAGGACAAGTTCCTGACCGAGAGCTTCGGCACCATCGCCGCCTACGGCCCGAACGCCGCCATGATGCACTACCACGCCACCGAGGAAGATCACGCAAAGCTGGAGAAGAAGGGCTTCCTGCTGGTGGACAGCGGCGCGACCTACATGGACGGCACCACCGACATCACCCGCACCTACCCGCTGGGCGAGCTGACCGAGGACGAGCGGCTGTTCTACACTTGGACGCTCCAGTGCCACATCGACATCGCCCGGGCTGTCTGGCTGGACTACTGCGACGGCCATATGCTGGACACCATCGCCCGCGAGCCGCTGTGGCGCCACCTCATCAACTACCGCTGCGGCACCGGCCACAGCGTCAGCCATGTGGGCAATGTCCACGAAGGCCCCCACGCCCTGAACGGCCGCAATACCACCGTCTTCAAGCCCGGTATGATCGTCACCGATGAGCCGGGCGTCTACGAGGGCGGCGTCGTGGGCATCCGCATCGAGAACGAGCTGGAGTGCTATCACAAGGCCTCCAACCAGTACGGCGAGTTCCTCGCCTTCCGTCCGGTGACGTTCGTGCCCATCGCCACCTCCCCCATCGTCCCCGGCGTGCTGAGCCGCGACGAGCTGGATTGGCTGAACGCCTACCACCGCGAGGTCTTCGAGAAGCTGGCTCCCCGCCTGACCGAGGATGAGCGCGACTGGCTGGCCAAGAAGTGCGCTGCCATCGGGGCATAACAAATAAAAGAAGGGCTGCGGCATATCGACAACCTCTCCGTCATTGCTTCGCAATGCCACCTCTCCTATCGAGGAGAGGCCTTGGCATTCTGGAAAGCTTTCCCTCTTCGCCAGAGGCTCCCCTCGGTAGGGGAGCTGTCGAGCGAATGCGAGACTGAGAGGTTGGGATGTGCAACAGCCCGTTTTTGTTTCTCGTCAGGACCTTTGCTCCAGCTCGGCCTTGTGCTCTTTCCAGTAGGCCTTGGCCTCGTCGATGACCTTTTTGAAGGGGCCGGAGGGATAGGTGCTCTCGGCGATGTCGATGAGGAACTTGTAGAGCTGGGGACGCACCTCCTCGTACATCCCGAGGCGGGTGTAGAGGTCTTTGTAGTAGCGGAACACCTGAATTTTGTTCTGCACGAGGGTGGCGGGCTTGATCTGGGTGTGGCAGATGCTCTGGGGGTTCTGGACGTAGTAGTAGCCGGGCTGCGGGATGGACGCAAAGACCTCGGCGTACTGGATATACTGCATATTGAACACGAGGTCTTCGGCCCAGCGCATCTCGCTGGTAAAGCGGATGTCGTGGGCCGCGAAAAGGTCGCGGCGGTAGAGCTTGTTCCAGAGCACGCCGTAAAAATACGAAGCGGGCTTGTCCATCAGGCGGAGGGCGAAGGTGTCCTTGTCGTAGATGCCTGCGGGCAGGAAGCCGTATTCCCTCGTTTCCGGCGGGCGGGCAACGTGCATGACGCCGAGATCGTCCTGAATCTTTTCCAGCACCTGCCCGGGCTTGGATGCCCCGGCGGGGATGACCATGGTGTAGGGCGAGATGACGAGGTCAGCGCCCGACTGCTCCGCCGCCTCCACCAGCCGGGCTGTGTAGTCCGGGGCGATGTAGTCATCGCTGTCCACGAACTGGACGTACTTACCGCTGGCCAGCTTGAGGCCGAGGTTGCGGGTGTCGGACACGCCGGAGTTGGCCTTGTCCACCAGCAGGATGCGGCTGTCCTTTTTGCGGAACTCCTCGCAGACGGGCAGGCTCTGGTCCTTGGAGCCGTCGTTGATGACGATGATCTCGAGATCCTCATATTGCTGGGCACAGATGCTGCCAAGACAGCGGTTCAGATGGCTCTGGGCATTGTACACCGGCAGGATGATGCTGACGAGGGGCATTTCCATAGCAGTTTCTCCTTTTATCGCAATTTTCAAAAATAGCGCCTGTCAAAACGGCATCTTTGCGATAGCGCTTTTTACAGCAATGATACTCCCACCGGGCCGAAAAAGCAAGCACCCGGCGGCAGGCCCGAAAGGGGGCTTTGAATTGATCTTCCATATCGCAGTGTGCAGCCCGGACAGCGTCCTCCGCAGCCGGGTGGAGCGGCAGTGTCTCGACTATTATGCCCGGCGGGACGATGCCTGCATCGTCGAGCAGCTGGACGGCCCGGAGGCCCTGCTGGCCCGGGACGACGCCGGGGAGCGGTACGAGCTGTATCTCGTCGAGCTGCCCAGCACGGCGGCCGCTGCGTCGCTGCGGGCGGCGGCGGCGCTCCGCAGCCGGGGACGCAGGACGCCGATGGCCTTTTTGGCCCACACGCCCGCCCACGCCTACAGCGCCTACCGGGTGGACGCCATGCAGTATTTGCTGCTGCCCGTCCCGCCCGAGCAGCTGATGGCCCTGCTGGCCCGGGCCACCGAGCCGGAGTACGGCCCGGCCATCCCGGTGGCCACGGCGTCGGGGCTGCGGGTGCTGCCCTTCGCGGACATCGAGTACCTCGAGTGCACCCACCATGTGGTGCATTTCCACCTCGCCAGCGGCGAGGATGTGCCCTCCCTCTCGGTCCGGGTCCCCTTCGCGCAGGTGGCCCAGCCGCTGCTGGCGGACGAGCGCTTCGTCCAACTCCACCGCTCCTATGTGGTCAATCTGGCGGCAGTCTCCCAGCTGGCAGCGAGCGAGTTCTGGATGCAGAGCGGCGCGCGGGTGCCTGTGCCGCGCGGACGGGAGCCTGCAGCCCGGACGGCGCTGCGGGATTATCTGGAAAAGCAGTTTCAATAAACAGCAGTGGGGAGGCCCGGAATGAGCCTCCCCACTGCTGTTTTCATGTTGCTGTAATTCTTGCCTTGCGATAAAACCGCTTCTTAAAGCTCCGCCCAGTCCAGCTTCGTCCAGTCGGGGATGTACTGGTCTGCGAGCCGCTGCAATTCCGGCTTGTCGGCGGCGCTGCACGCATCCTCGATGTCGATGAGGTAGAAGCCGCACTGCTTTGCGGTGCGGGAGGCGTAGACAGCGTCTTCACAGACGACGGCGTCGGCGGGGTCGCTGCCGCCCAGACGGCCCAGCACCTCATGGAACACGGCGGGGTGGGCCTTGCTCTTCGCGCCCTGTGCGGTGCAGAAAAACTCGAAATAGTCCGCCACGCCCAGACGGGTGAGGACCTCTTTGCACTGGTCAGCCCATGTATTGGAGCAGATGCACATCCGCGCCCCCTCGGCCTTCAGCCGGGCCAGCATCTCCCGGACGCCGGGCTTCAGCTCGACCTTTTGATACAGGTCCCGGATGACCTGCCGCATGGCGGGTTCGTAGTCCCGGAGGGTGAGGGGCAGGTCGTAGGTGTGGATGAGATACTTCGCCCCCTCCACCATCCCCATGCTCAGAAGGACGTCGTGGATGCCGGGCCGGGCCTCGCGGCCATAGCGGCGCAGCAGCTCCAGCGGTGCGCCCTGCCACACCACGGTCATGCTGTCGGTGAGGGTGCCGTCCATGTCGAATATCCATTGTTTGCGGTGCATCTGTGGTCCTCCTGAATCGTTCTGGCAAAGTGAATTTATTATAGCATATTTTTTGTTACAAAAACAGAGAGAAATCTCCCGGGAAATATGCTATAATCTAGGAAAAACCGGAACGCATCAAAGGAGGCGGCAGATATGGCGCAGAACAACACCCCCATAAGGGCGCTGGTGCTGGCAGGCGGCGGTGCACGCGGCAGCTATCAGGTGGGCGTCTGGCGGGCGCTCACCGAGCTGGGCTGGCGGCCCCAGATCATCACGGGCACCAGCGTGGGCAGCCTCAACGGTGCGATGTTCGCCCTCGACCTCTACGAGACGGCCCGGGATATGTGGCTTACCATCCGCAGTCAGGATGTGATAGAGCTGCCCGCCGGGGACGCGCCCCTGCCGGAGCTGCACGCCTTTCTCAAGGACGCCGTGACGCAGGGCGGCATGGACGTCACCCCGCTGGAAGAGATCGTGGAGCGGGTGCTGGACGAGGACGCCCTCCGCCGCAGCCCCATCCGGCTGGGTCTTGTCACGGTGGAGCAGAAGACGCTCAAGGCCCGGGAGCTTCCGCTGGAAGAGATCCCGGAGGGAAAGGTGAAAGACTACCTGCTGGCCTCGGCGGCCTGTTTCCCGGCCCTGCGCGCCCACACCATCGACGGCGTTTCCTATCTGGACGGCGGCTACCGGGACAATATGCCCACGGCGCTGGCCCAGAAGATGGGGGCGGAAGAGCTGGTCTGCGTGGACCTTGAGGGCGTGGGCATCACCCGCCCCAACCGCACCGGCCTGCCCACGACCCTCATCCGGAGCTACTGGGAACTGGGCGACATCCTTCACTTCGACCCCGCCACCGCCCGGCGGAACATCGAGCTGGGCTATCACGATACCCTGCGGGCCTTTGGGCGGCTGCGCGGCTGTGCCTACGCTGTGGACAGCGGGGCCGGGAGCAGCGCGGACGCCGCCGCATTCCATGCGGCCTTTGAGGCCGTCCAGAAGGAGGTGCGGGAGAAGCACCCCTCCACCCTGACGGCAGACATTGCCCTCCTGCTGGCGAAGCTCTCGGACGCTGAGCTGGCCCCGCTGGAAGCCGTCGCCGAGGATGTGGGCGTGGACCCTGCCCCCTACTATACCACCCGCAGCTTGGGAGAAGCGTTCCTTGCAAAATGCGACTTTGAGCGCCTTTCGCGCTTCGGGCCGCTGTTCGAGGGCGAGGCAGGCCCGGCACAGGCCGCGCGGGCCGCGCTGCTGCCCAACACCTTTTTGCAGGCACTGGTCTGCCGGGCGCTGACCGGCAGGGTGCCGCCGGAGGAAATGAAAACATGAAGAGATACAAGGGCTTTACCGCCTCGCCCGGCCTTGTGCTGGGGCAGGTGAGCCGTCTTGAGCGCCCGCCGCTGGTCTTTGGCGAGGGGCCGTTCCATCCCGAGCAGGAAAAGCAGGCGCTGGAAGATGCCATTCAGCTGGCTCAGAAGGAGCTGAACGATATGGCAGACCGCGCCGCCCCCACCGAGCAGGCCATCTTTCTGTTCCAGAGCATGATGCTGGAGGATGAGGGCTTCATGAATGAGGTCAACTTCCAGATCCGGGCCGGTGTGGGTGCGGCCGAAGCGATGGACCGTGTGGGCCGCCGCTACGCGGCCCAGCTCTCGGCCATGAAAGACAACGCCTATATGCAGCTGCGGAGCGTGGACATCCTCGACGTGACCCAGCGCATCACCAATATCCTCTGCCGCCGCCCCCGCAGCTGGCTGGCCCTCGACCACCCGGTCATCATCGCGTCGGACCTGCTCATGCCCACTGACCTGTTCAGCGTCCCGCCGGGACGCATCCTCGGCCTTATCACTGCCGAGGGCAGCGGCCAGAGCCACGCGGCCATCATCGCCCGCTCGCTGAACATCCCGGGCATCACGCAGGTGGGCCGGGACTTCCTCGAGGACTGCGATGGCCGCGAGGTCATCCTGAACGCCACCGAGGGCGAGTGCATCCTTGACCCGGACGCCGCCGCCCGCCAGAGCGCCATCACCCGCATCTGCGAGCTGCAGCGCCAGAACGAGGAGCTGAACGCGCAGCTGGAGCTGCCCAACCGCACCCGGGACGGCGAGGAGTTCGAGCTTCTGGCCAACTGCTTCGGCCCGGAGGATGTGGGCACGGCCATGAGCTCCGGAGCGTCCGGCGTGGGCCTGCTGCGCAGCAGCTACATGATGCTGCCCGGCCACGCCATGGACGAGCAGGAGCAGTATCTGTTCTATACCTCCTGCCTCGCCGCCGCCAAGGGAAAGATTGTGACGGTGCGCACCTTCGACTTTGGTGCCGACCGCACGATGGCGGACGCCTATCAGGGCGTCCAGTCCTCCAAGCTGGGCCTGCGGGGCATCCGCAGCAGCCTGCGCAACCTGCCCCAGATGGCAGTCCAGATCTGTGCCCTCATGCGGGCTGCCGCCAAAGGCCCCCTGCGGGTCATGTTCCCCATGGTGACGGACATCGAGGACTGGGATTCCGCCATGCAGGTGGTGGACCACTGCCGCCGCAAGCTTACGGAGCGGGGGGAGGAGTTCGAGCCGGATGTGCCCTTCGGCGTCATGCTCAGCATCCCTGCCGCCTGTCTGACGGCAGAGGATTTTACGGCCCACGGCTGCCGCTTTTTTGTCATCGGCACCAACGACCTGACCCAGTACACTCACGCCGTGAGCCGGGAGCTGGCCATTGCCGAGCACTACTACCGCCCCGCCAGCCCGGCCATGAAAAAGCTCATCGCCATGGTGGTGGACGCCGCGAAAAAGGCCGACATCCCTGTGACGATCTGCGGCCTTGCCGTCGGCAACGCCGTCAACGCCACCCAGTATCTCCGCCTCGGCCTGCGCAGCTTCTCCATGAGTCCCCAGAACCTTCTGGCCATCAAAAAGGCCCTGCGGGATGCAGAAACAAGATAAAGAAAAAGGGCGTCCTGCCGCGGCGGGACGCCCTTTTTGCTGCATATCATTCGAGATTTCCCGTCAGGGTCATGACGGCGGAGACGACGGCCAGAGGGGCCGTCTCGCAGCGGAGGATGCGGGGGCCGAGGCCTACGGTCTTTGCCCCGGCCTGCGCGGCCATCTCGGCTTCCTCGGCGGCAAAGCCGCCCTCTGCGCCGGTGATGACGGCGAGCTTCAGCTTTTGGCCGTTGGCGGGCTTTGCCTCGGCCAGCAGCTGGCGAAGGGGCGCGCCGCCGCATTCGTAGCAGAAGAGCACGAGGTCGTACTGTCCGAGGTTGCGGCAGACTGCGCCGAAGTTGGGCAGCGGCAGGGCTACATCCGGCAGCACCCCCCGTCCGCACTGTTTGGCGGCCTCGAAGGCGATGCGGTTGTAGCGCTCGTTTTTCTGCTCCTCCTTCTTGGGGGCGGCCACGCAGTACCGGCTGAAGAAGGGGATGAAGTGGTCACAGCCCAGCTCGACGCCGTGGCGGATGACCTGCTCCAGCTTGTCCTGCTTGGGGTAGCCCACCAGCAGGGTGACGTCTACAGTGGGTTCGGCGGCGCTGGGATAGCCCGGCTCGACGGAAAACTCCACCGTCTCGTCGCCGAAGCCGGTGATGGTGGCGGTGTATTCCACGGCGTTGCCGTCGCAGAGGATGACGGTGTCTCCCGGTTTCCCCCGCATGACGCGGGAAAGATGGTGGGCGTCAGCCCCCCGCAGCACGGCAGTGCCGTCGGAGATCTCGGTGGTAAAATAGCGGTGCGGCATAGTTCCTCCTGAGCGTCCTTGCCCTCTCAGTCACCTTCGGTGACAGCTCTCCCAGAGGGAGAGCCAAAGACGCGGCGGTGAGGCTTTGAGCCTCTCCCTTTGGGAGAGGTGGCATTGCGTAAGCAATGACGGAGAGGGCAAGCCCGTTAAAAAATTTACGCCTTCTTGCAGACGATGCACTCCCAGCCGCGCTTCTCCTTCACTTCCAGCACGGCGAGGCCGGCAGCTTTCAGCGCGGCGATGACCTCATCCTTCCGGCTGTCGATGATGCCGCTGGCGATGAAGACGGCGTCGTCGGCCATCAGGCCGGGGACGGCGGGGGCCAGCGCCATGATGGCGTTGGCCACGATGTTGGCGGTGATGATGTCGTACTTGCCGCTGGCCTTGTCGGACAGGTCGCCCACGAGGACGGTCAGCTTGTCGGCCACGCCGTTGAGGGCGGCGTTCTCCCCGGCCGTGCGGACGGCCACGGGGTCGATGTCCACGCCCTCGGCCACGGCTGCCCCCAGTTTAAGGGCCGCGATGGCGAGGATGCCGCTGCCGGTGCCGATGTCCAGCACCCGCTCGCCGCCCCTGACCCGCTCGTCCAGCACCTCGAGGCAGAGGTTGGTCGTCTCGTGGCCGCCGGTGCCGAAGGCGAGGCCCGGGTCGAGGATGAGCTTGACGCGGCTCGTCTCGTAGTCCTGCCACGAGGGCACGACGGCGAGGCGCTGGCCCACGTCCATCGGGTGGTAGTACTTGCGCCAGCCGTTCTGCCAGTCCTCCTGCTCTACGCCCTCGGTCTCGGAGGTGTAGGGGATGCCTGCGGCCTCCATCCGGGCCGCGATGAGGGCCAGCGTCTCCACCGGAGAGTCCCCCGGCTCGAGATACATATGGATGATGACGGTGTCCCGGGGCTTGTCCAGCAGCTCCTGCTCGATGAGGTCTACGTGGGCGATCTGCTCCACCTGCTCTTCGATGTCACTGTAGTCTTCGATATAGATGCCGCCCTCCGCGATCATGGTGGCCACGGCCTCGGCGGCCTCGGCGTCGGCTTTGGATACGGTCAGGCGAATATCAGTCCATTCCATAAGGATGCTCCTTCCGTGTATTCGGGATATACTGCCTTTATAGTACCCGATTCCGGCCCGGGATGCAAGCTCCCGGGGCGAAAGATGTGCGAAAAGGCTTTCTTTTTTTCCGGCGGTATGTTAATATGGAGTCGTACCCGGATCAGACCCGGACGCTTCCTGCCGGAAGTGCCCGCCGCTGTGTTCCCCAAAGGAGGAATTATCGTATGTTTTTGGGAATGGATATTTATAGCTGGATCGCTGCCATCGTCATTGCACTCATCGTCACCTTCCTTCCGGTCTCTCTGCCGGTGAAGATCGTTCTGGCGATGGCGGCGATGGCCTGCTTTTATTTTGGCCGCAAGTACTACCACGACCACAAGAACGGCGGGGCGGAGACGCCCAGCATGACCTCGGCCGAGAGCGAGGCAATGGCCTCCGGCCTCCTGAAAGCCCTCGGCGGCAAAGAGAACATCATCAAGATGGACTACTGCGCTACCCGCCTCCGCTTCGAGGTGCACAGCTATGCCTCCGTGGATGAGGCCGCAGCCAAGGCCGCAGGTGCAGAGGGCGTGATCCGCCCGGCCAAGAACGCCTGCCAGGTGGTCATCAAGGGCGATGTGCAGGCCGTGTACGACGCCCTGCGCAAGCAGCTGTAAAACATCCGATGCAGCGCCGCCGGGAGCGGGCCTCAGTGCCCGGCCCGGCGGTATTTTTTAATTCAATAGGAAAGGAAACCCGATATGAAGCCCCAGAACCTCACTTGGAAAAAACTCACCGCCGACGAGCTGACGCGGGTGTATCTGGACGAGATGCGCCGCGACTTCCCGCCCAGCGAGCTAAAGCCGCTGAGCATGATATTGAACAGCGAGGCCGCCGGCATGGCCCACACATGGGGCGTGTTCGCGGAGGACACGCTGGTGTCCTACCTGCTGATGGTGCGGCCCGCGGGCTGCGAAGTGAGCCAGCTGGACTATTTCTCCGTCCTGCCCGCCTACCGCAGCTCGGGGGTGGGCGCAAAGCTGCTGGCCGCTCTGCCCGCCCACGAGGAGGGTGCAAAAGCCATCCTCATCGAGGCCGAGTGCCCCGAAAAGGCGGACGACAGGGCGATGGCCGTCCGCCGTCTGGGCTTCTATGCCCGCTGCGGCGCAGCTGACACCGGCTGGACCGAGCATCTCTTCGATGCATGGTTCCGGGTGCTGGTGCTGCCTGCCGAGGACAGCGCGATGGAGGCCGGGGAGGCCAACAAGGCGCTGGCCGACTGCTACAGCCGGGTCATGGGCGAGGACAAATGGCGGAAATACGTCCAGCTCTACCGCCCGGACGGCGCAGAGGAAAAATTTTAAGAAAAGAGGGCGCTAAAGGCTGCTTCACGGAGGGTGGAGCAGCCTTTTTTGCACCCTCCGGTGGGCGGGATGCACAAAGGTCAGCGGCTGTTTTTGACAGTTTGACCGGAAATGTAAAATCAACTGCTATGTTTTCCACACGGACTTTACCAGAGGATGACAATGGGACAAAACAACAGCACAAAGCTTTACCTGCATTTTGCGCCGGTATGGTCGCAGCAGGATGGGCGGCGCGCTACAATAAAGACGTTCCGAGAGAGACAACAGGGAACAAGAAAAAGGAAAACACATCCCGGCCAGAACGTAGGGCCGGCCCATCCGAAGGAGATATTTATGATGAAAAAGATCACTCGTCGTTCGTTCCTGTCCATCTGCGGCGCTGCTGCCGCTGCTGCTGCCCTGACCGCCTGCGGCGGTGCAGCTTCTTCTGCCGCTGCCTCTTCCGCAGCGGTTTCCAGCACTGCGGAGTCTGCTGCTTCCGGCGCTGCCCTGTCCGGCAATGTGGCCACCGGCGGTTCCACCTCCATGAAGAACGTCATCGCGGCTCTGACCGAGGGCTTCGCCGAGATCGAGCCGGACGTCACCGTCAGCTATGACCCCACCGGTTCCGGCGCAGGCATCACCGGCGCGACCGATAAGACGCTGGACATCGGCCTGTCCTCCCGTGCTCTGAAGGCAGATGAGACCGGCGTCACCGGTACCACCGTGGCTCTGGACGGCATCGCCATCATCGTCAACAAGAGCAGCAAGGTCGAGGATCTGACCGTCGATCAGCTCAAGCAGATGTTCACCGGCGAGCTCACCAACTGGTCTGAGGTCGGCGGCGACGACGGCGAGATCGTTCTGGTGGGCCGTGAGGCTGGCTCCGGCACCCGCGACGGCTTCGAGAGCATCGTGGACGTCAAGGACTCCTGCAAGTATGCACAGGAGCTGACCGCTACCGGCGCTGTCATCAGCGCGGTGGAGGCCAACCCTCTGGCCATCGGCTATGCTTCCCTGTCTGCTGTCGGTGACACCGTCAAGGCTGTGACCGTCGGCGGCGTGGAGTGCAGCGAAGAGACCGTCAAGGATGGCAGCTACGAGGTGCAGCGTCCCTTTGTCTTCGTCACCAACGACTCTGTCACCCTTTCTGCTCAGGCTCAGGCCTTCTTCGACTTTGCTACCAGCGCTGACGCCGCCGACCTCATCCGCACTGCTGGCGCTGTCCCGGTGAACGAGTGATTTTGAGCGCGAATGCTCAGGTGTTTTTATGAAAAAGTTTGAGCTGCCCCGCACTCCGGCCCAGTGGCTGGAGGCCATCATGAATGCCATCTTCTTTCTCTGCGGCATCCTCGCGGTGGGCTGTGTGGCTGTCATCACGGTTTATATGTTCCTGTCGGGCCTGCCCGCCATCGGGAAGATCGGCCTGCTGAAGTTCCTCTTCGGCACCGAGTGGGCCTCCACGGCCGCCGAGCCGAAGTACGGCATCCTGCCCTTTGTGCTCTCCAGCATCTACGGCACGCTGGGCGCGTCCCTCATCGGCGTGCCGGTGGGCCTGCTGACAGCGGTGTTCCTCTCGAAGGCCGCAGCACCCGGCGTGCGGAACGTCGTGGTCACGGCGGTGGAGCTGCTGAGCGGCATCCCCAGCGTGGTGTTCGGTCTGCTGGGGATGCAGGTGCTGGTGCCTGCGGTGGCAAAAGCCTTCGGCAAGGCCTCGGGCGCCTGCCTGCTGTCGGCCATCGTGGTGCTGTCCATCATGATCCTGCCCAGCATCGTCTCGGTGTCGGTGACGGCCCTCAACGCTGTCCCGCCGGAGTATGAGCAGGGCAGCCTCGCGCTGGGCGCTACGGACACCGAAACATGGTTCAAGATCAGCATCCCAGCGGCAAAGAGCGGCATCGCCGCGGGCATCGTGCTGGGCATCGGCCGCGCCATCGGCGAGGCCATGGCCGTCATGATGGTGGCCGGCAACAGCCCGAATATGCCGGACAGCCTCTTCCGCAGCGTCACCTTCCTGACTACGGCCATTGCGAAGGAGATGAGCTACGCCAGCGGCCTGCAGAAACAGGCGCTGTTCAGCATCGCGCTGGTGCTGTTCGTCTTCATCATGGCCATCAATGTGCTGCTCAACGCTGTGCTGAAGGGAGGAAATAAGGATGAAACGTGATTTCTCCCCCTCCCGCCGTGCGTGGAACATCGCGCTGACGGCGGCGGTCTGGGCTGCGGCGGTGCTGGTCATCGCCCTGACGGCGGGCGTCATCGGGCTGGTGCTCATCCGGGGCATCCCCCACATCAGCTGGAATTTCCTTTCCACCACCGCCAGCGTCCTCAAGGGCACCGACGGCATCCTGCCCGCCATCCTCAACACCCTGTATGTCATCTTCCTGACCTTACTCATCGTGCTTCCGCTGGGCGTGGGCGCGGCGGTCTACCTGACCGAGTACGCTTCCAACCGGAAGCTCATCGAGGTCATCGAGTTCACCAATGAGACGCTGGCAGGCATCCCCAGTATCATCTACGGCCTTGTGGGTATGCTGGTCTTCGCCCAGACCATGGGCTTCAAGACCTGCCTGCTCTCCGGCAGTCTGACGCTGGTGGTCATGAACCTGCCCACCATCATCCGCACGACGCAGGAGTCGCTCAAGACGGTGCCGCAGGGCTACCGTGAGGGTGCCTTGGGTCTGGGTGCAGGCAAGTGGCACATCATCCGCACCATCGTGCTCCCGTGCAGCATCGACGGCATCGTCACTGGCTGCATCCTTGCTGTGGGCCGCATCGTGGGCGAAAGCGCCGCCCTCCTCTTCACCGCAGGTGCAGCGGAGGTCATCGCGGGCAGCATCGCCAAGGCGTACACCTCCAACGGCGCGACCCTCTCGGTCCTGCTCTATCTGCGGGCCTTCGAGGACGGCGACTTCGCCTCCGCGTGGGGCATCGGTGCGGTGCTGCTGGTGTTGGTGCTCCTCATCGACCTTGCAGCCCGTCTGGCAAAAACAAAGCTGAAACAGAAACAGTAAGAGGTCATATTTTATGGATAACAATACGCCGGTCATCTCGGCCAAGAACCTGAACCTCTGGTACGGTGACTTCAAAGCCCTCAAGAGCATCTCGCTGGATGTGGGCGAAAAAGAGATCACGGCTCTCATCGGCCCCTCGGGCTGCGGCAAATCCACCTTTCTGAAGACCCTGAACCGGATGAATGACCTTGTGCCGAATGTCCGCATCGAGGGAGATGTCCGGCTGCGGGGCGAGGATATTTTCTCGAAGGAGATGCAGTTGACCGACCTGCGCCGCCGCGTTGGCATGGTCTTCCAGAAGGCAAACCCCTTCCCCATGAGCATCTACGACAACATCACCTATGGCCCCAAGCTCCATGGCGTCCACAATAAGGCAGAGCTGGACGAGCTGGTGGAAAGCTCTCTGCGGGGCGCTGCCCTCTGGGACGAGGTGAAAGACCGCCTCAGGAAGAGCGCGCTGGGCCTTTCCGGCGGCCAGCAGCAGCGCCTGTGCATCGCCCGGGCACTGGCGGTCAAGCCGGAAGTGCTGCTGATGGACGAGCCGACCAGCGCCCTCGACCCCGGCTCCACCATGAAGGTCGAAGATCTGATGAGCGAGCTGAAGAAGAACTACACCGTGGTCATCGTCACCCACAATATGCAGCAGGCAGCCCGTATCAGTGACCGCACGGCCTTCTTCCTGTTGGGCGAGCTGGTGGAGTGCGGCCCCACGAGTGAGATCTTCAGCACCCCGAAGGACAAGCGCACCGAGGACTACATCTCGGGCCGCTTCGGTTAAAAAGGAGGGTTTGCGATATGAGCACACGCACACAGTACGACGCCGACCTCGCGGCCCTGAAGGCTTCGCTGGCCAAGATGGGCCAGCTGTCCGCCGACGCGGTGGAGGATGCGCTGGAGTCCCTCTGCACGGCTGACGCCGAGGGGGCAAAGGAGATCATCAAGGGCGACTCTGAGGTCAACCGGATGGAACGGGACATCGAGCACCGCTGCATGACCCTGCTGCTCCGTCAGCAGCCAGTGGCCAGCGACCTGCGCTTTATCTCCGCAGCCATGAAAGTAGTGACGGACGTGGAGCGCATCGGCGACCACGCCGCCGACATCGCGGAGATCGTGCCCCATCTGGCCGGTGTCCGCAAGGCGGGCGACCCCGCCGTGAGCAAGAGCATCGAGATGGGCCGGAAAGCCCACAAGATGCTGAACGACGCCATGGCCGCCTTTGCGGCAGAGGACGAGACGGCGGCAAAGGCCGTCATCGAGGCCGACGATGCCGTGGACTACGACTTCAACAGCATCAAGCGGATGCTGGCAGCGGAGATCGCTTCCGACCCCGGGAAGATCGACGCCGCCCTCGACGTGCTGATGGTCATCAAGTACCTTGAGCGCATCGGCGACCACGCTGTGAACGTCGCCGAGTGGGTGGAGTTCCTGCGCACCGGCCGGTATCACCACGAGAATATGTTCTGAGTTCTGTTTTCCTCTTTTTCTTTTCCTGAAAAGCTGCTGCCCGGGTGTGGGCGGCAGCTTTTGTTTGTGCGCCGAAACCCCGTCTGAAAAATTTTGGGGATTTTTCCCCTCTGGTGCAATTTCCGGCCACGCTGTGTCGTATTATAAGCAGAAGCCTCCCAAAGGGGGCGCTTGTGAGACCTGAGCGCGGCCCGGCTCCGACATCCCCTTGTCTCCCGGCGGGCCGCGCCGCAACGGAGGATACCTATGGACACCAAGAAATTCCCGCTGGAAGCCCACGGTGTAGCCGTCAGCCGCGCCGAGCTGGTGCAGGCGGCTTTGGATGAGATCACCCAAAATTACCGCGAGGCCAGCCTTTCCAATGTGGCCCGCAGCTACGGCGTCTCGCTGGCCTATGTCAGCGAGTGCGTCCGGGCACAGACCGGCCGCACCTACAAGGAGCTGCTCCAGAAGCACCGGATGGAAACGGCCGCCCGTCTGCTGCGCCGCAGCGACTGGAACATCCAGCAGATCATCACCTATGTCGGCTACGAGAACACCAGCTACTTCTACCGCCTGTTCCACGAGCGCTACGGCCAAAGCCCCCGCGAGTACCGCCAGAGCCGCGCCGTCCGCACCCGCACCCCGGCCTGAACCGCAAGATCAAGATGCACCAAAAGGCGTCCCGTGCCTTCGGGACGCCTTTTGGTGTCTGTGCCAAGGGGAAAGTCCTGGACTTTTGAAGTCGTGTATGATATAATTACCATAGGTTTTTATGTAGAGAGGAGCAGGTGCAAAAGTGCCCTATGCGATCGATTTGTTCTGTGGAGCCGGTGGATGTTCAGAAGGCTTGATACAGGCAGGCTTTCATATTTTATTCAGCTCGGATATTAGCGATATGGTCGAGGTGACCTATACGAACCGGCATAGGCAGCTCGGGTTGATACAGGGAGAGAATACTTGGTTTGAGCGGGCGGATATTCGAGACTTGACCGGAAAAGATATTTGGAAGCATATCATGGGGCTGGAAATTCTAAAGGGAAAAGAAATGCCTCAAATTGATTTGATGATTGGCGGCCCAAGCTGTCAGGGATTTTCTCGTGCGGGCCGTCGTGATAAATCCGACCCGAGAAATACGCTGTTTGGGGAATATGTCCGAGTGATCAAGGAAGTGAAGCCTAAATATATTGTTTTGGAAAATGTTGAAGGCTTTATTGATATGCAGTTCATGGGGTACAAGGGAATCACGGGAATTGAATACCCGGATGGAAGTGTAACACCTTATATTCTTCGGAGTGAGCTTCGGGAGATTGGGTATGAAACACTTGAGCCGAAAATTTTAAATGCGGTTGATTATGGTGTGCCACAAAGAAGACGGAGAATTATTTTTATAGGATACCGGAAGGGGCTGAAGGCACCTAAATACCCGGAGCCGACGGTCAAACCGAACGAGCAGGTCACATTGCTGGAGGCTATCGGGGATTTGGTTGCCGACCCGAACAAAAGAGAAGAAGTCAATCCATGTTCATCCCAATTTCAGATGGACAGCCGCCAAGGACGAACCCCCGGAATTGATGGAAAGCCCATCAAGGCGAAAAAAATGACCAATATGGAGCTTTCAAAGCAAACTAGAATCGTTAGGGAGCGCTTTGAACTGTTTCGTCCGGGAGAGTCTAATGCGAATCTAAAAAAACGTGTTTTGGAGCAGGGCATTGACATTTCGCGAGAACCGGAGCTGATTGCTTTTTGCAGTGAAAAATTAGACATGGAATCGAATAAGGTGGTCGAATTGTTCAAAAATGCCGCCGCCACAAAAGAACAGGTAGAAATTCTTCTTACGAAAAAGAACATTCGTCAAAGATGGGCTGAAAATGAGCCGTCGGCAACAATTGTCACTATACCAGATGATTATATCAGCCCCTGGGAACCGAGGACATTCAGCGTGCGCGAAATGGCGCGATGCCAGTCGTTTGATGACTCCTTTGAATTTTTAGGAAAGCGCACGACGGGAGGGAGCCTTCGGAAAAAAGAGGTGCCACAGTATACACAGGTTGGAAATGCGGTTCCCCCACTACTGGCCAAGGCGGTGGCCTTAGAGATTAAAAAAGTTTTATAAAAGCAGCGGACGATCCTACATGGGATCGTCCGCTGCTTTTGTGTTTGGAGAGAAAAACTGCCGCATAAATTGATAGCTATATATCAAAAACACCTCCCAAAATGATAGCTAAATATCAAAATATGACCGATGAAATACGTTATAATTGGCGTAAGAGAGGTGAACACGGATGGATGGTAACGAGGCAACGAGAACCTTTGGAGAAAATCTTTTTATGCTGATTCAACAGAATGATTGGCCGGTGAGCCGTGCGGCAGAGGAACTGGCTTATGGAAGAAATGACCTTGGCGAGGTCATCAAAGGAACAAAAAATTTAAAATTGGGGACAGCGGTACGGTTCGCGCGCATCTTGAATGTAGCCCCTTTTCTGATGTTCAGCCGCCAGTTTCGGAATGAGGAATACCGCAAAGCGTTTGCATTTTCTGAAGCAGACTATATGGAAGTTTTTTGCAAAAATTTTAGAGACTGCCATGTTAAACGCTCTGTGGTAGAGCTGGATTCGGCGACTATTTCTAAAATCATGCGCGGGCGGTACAAGAATCCAACGGTAAAAACACTGTGGACGATTGCTGCCTCGGCAGGTGGAGCGGTAGAAAAATGTGTGTCTGGAAAGCGGAGCATTATC
>OLQS01000157.1_pt1 | contig 47185 bp, 39 predicted proteins | sample 1672291 | NCBI WGS metagenome assembly OLQS01 (sample SAMEA3136668, study PRJEB25190) | human gut metagenome | biome: human gut; feature: human-associated habitat; material: faeces | place: Austria | collected 2013
CTTGCATGTGTTAAGCACGCCGCCAGCGTTCATCCTGAGCCAGGATCAAACTCTCTGATAAAATGTTTGATTCACTCAAGATAACAACTAGCTATCTCTCGTTTTACTGTTTTTGGTTTTTCAAACCGTTCTTAAAAATGTAAAGAATTTTCGAGAATCGTATGTGTTTCACTGTTTAGTTATCAAGGTTGTCTGTCTTGCGACAGCTTGTTTACTTTATCACATCTCTTTTTCTTTGTCAAGAACTTTTTTCAAGTTTTTTCAAAGTTTTTCGAACTCTTCCGGATTTCGGAACTGTTCTTCTGATCTGTGATTGTCGGCTCTGTTCAAGCGACTTGATTACTTTAACATATTCGTTTTAAGTTGTCAAGCACTTTTTTAAAATTTCTTTTTTCTTTCAGAAATTATCTTAAATTGTCTCTTTTCAAGAAACAATTATTTCCGACAGCTCAACTAATATAACACCGAAAGTTCACTATGTCAACAGTTAATTTCATAATTTGACAAACTTTTTATATTTTCACCCTAAGCTCCACTAAATTCCCAACAGCCATCCAGTCTATCTGACACCGGAATTCCAACCATCCTCCCCATCTATCCTTCCTATATTGCAGCACCCACATACCATATATACACAACACCCCAGCTTTTCCGTCCCATTCATACTATATATAGGAAACTTTTCTATTCCGTCAAACTAACAAACCACCATCCCGCTTCTCTTTCAGCCATCTCTGTCACAGCCAACAGCCAGCAAGCTCAAATCATTCTCTTCGGCGACATTTGCAGGGCCTTTAGAAAAACTTAGCCCCGGGAAATCTGCGTTATTCGCAGATCACTCACTGTCTGAGCCGCTTCGCGGCGAGTTTGAGTTATCTGCGAATGCTTTTAGCTGATCTTCCCGGGCTTAGTTTTTCTTAAGGCCCGAAACCGAGCCGAAGAGAATTGTTTGGGGCTGCGTCCCCCCTTTAACTGATCTTACAAAAACTTCACTATCTCTTCTGTATCTTTCCTTTTCGGCCGTCCAGGCTCTTCCCCCGGAACTCCTACCGCAATTACCCCAACAACAGTCTCCGTCTCCGGAACAGAACAAAATTCTCTGATCTTATCCGCATCCCTGATCCCCATAATAAGAGTTCCATATCCCAGTTCTTCAGCCTTTAATATCAGGTTCTCATTCTGCAGCCCAAGATCATAACATCCCCATCCATTTCCAATTTCATTATCCGCTGTTCCATCTTTCTGAAAACCTGCTCTGTTATGTACAAAAGTACTAACCAACAACACTGCATTCTCACATTTCCCTGCATTCATTTCCGGCAGACATTCCCGTCTGAACTGTTCCACATTCTTTTCGTCCATAATACAGTAATAACGTCCTGTTTGAGAGTTCTTCCATGAAGGCGCCTCCTGAGCTGCTTTTATCATACTCAAAATTTCATCTTTCGTCACCGTATTTCTCTCTACATATTTACGAACACTCCGTCTCTTTTCTATCAGATTCTGAAATTCCATATTTTTATACCTCTTCTATTCTTTCTCTTTAATCAGATAGATAAAATCCATCCTATATATCTTTAATAAATAATAATAGGATATCCTCCATCTATCGTATTATATATCAATGCCGCCTGATCTTCCGGCAGATTGATACAGCCGTGACTTCCATGTCCTGTCTTATATCGGTTTCCACCAAATGCAGACTGCCATGATGCATCATGAAGTCCCTGTCCATAAACAAACGGCATCCAGTATTTTACCGTTTCCGCATATCCATATTCTTCACTGCTTAACGTAAACGGACTAGCCTTATATGCAATCGGCCATGCTCCTCTGTAAGTCTCACGTTCCGGTGTGGGTGCACCGCTGACAATATCTGTTTCAGTAACCAGCGCACCATCTTTATACAGCCATAAATGCTGTGAATCAAGACTGACTTCTATATAACTGCCTGCCAGGTCATCTGTTCCGTTTCTCTTCATGCCACTGCTGCTGTACACCGGCTCTCTGGATACATTTTCACCACTTTTAAGATCTTCAAGAAGCTGTGTCAGCTCTGCATCCTGATCGATCCTGTATCCATATTCATTATCAGAAACCGTAACATCCGTTCCCAACGATGTATGAAAAGTACGCGGCACATAAATAGTATTATATTTATTTGCCATATTCGATATGTAATCTGCAGCCGCATCCTTATCAATGCTTATACCACTATTTTTAATCTGCAGCCAGGAACTGATCGTGTCTGAATCCAGCACCTGCGTTTCCTCACCAAACAGATAAGAAACTGTTGTACTGCGGTATTTTTTCAACAGGCTGTTTAACTTCTTCACCTTCTGCTTCATTTCGCCTGATTCTTCAATATCCGGCTGCCGGTAAACTTCCTCGTTTAATTCCATCTTTACATCAGATGTAAGCAATTCTGTTTCGAAATCTTTATCCAGAGTTTCCTCCACATAGCTTAATAGCCTGTTTTCATCAATCTGATTTCCGGAAACCTGTTTCACCAACACATATTTCTGTTTCTTTTTACTATATCGGATATGTGCATCCGTAGGTTCTGTTCTGTCTTTTTCATCAAAATGATCCGCAGACAATGCTGCCTGTTCCTGCGCTTCATCTCTGATGATCTGATAATCAATCTTATAATCTCTCTGTGATGCAAAAAGTTTAAATGTCCCGCTTCTCTCCTGTTTCAATGTTTCCAGTGCACTTTTCAGAATGTCCTGATCCAGACTGTATCCCAGTTGTTCCATTGAAACATTATAAACATCCTTTCCATCTTCATGAAATGTTATTTTTTTATTCTGAAATGCTTCAGATATTTTCTGCTGCGCTTCTCCCACAGTAAGCTTCGATACATCTAACCTGTACACACTCACTTTCCTTCCCAGTGTGACAGTATCCACATGATGTATGTAAGCAGCCAGACCGATTCCCGCTGTCACGATCATCACGATACATATTACAAGAATCACTTTCAGCTTCTTTCTATTTAAGGCTTTTTTCTGTTCCATCCTTTGTTCTGCTACTTCCTTTCACCTTATTTTAGATATCTGCAATTATTTTATTATATAGAGAGATAAAAATCAATTTGTAAAATGCAGTTCGCCTGTTGTTACTGTTCACTCCGTTCTCAGTAACGTAGCCAAAATTCATTCCAGATAGCAACCGCCTGTTACTTTAGAGCGTTTCTGAAAAATCATTCCTGCAATCTGCACGCCCCACTTTGCGGTATATTTTGTCCGAGTTCGGTTGTCGTAGCCCATCAGGTTTTTGAGTCCATAAAAAAATCCCACATCACAAGGATGCGGGATTTTTTACTTATGAGGTTATCATCAGGCTTTATTAACTGATCCGAATAATTCCATTTTTTCCTTAACAGTAGCTTTGATTGCTTCGAAGCCAGGTGCAAGAAGTTTACGAGGATCGTATCCTTTACCCTGCTGATCTTTTCCTTCTTCGATGTATTTACGTGTAGCTGCTGCGAAAGAAAGCTGGCATTCTGTGTTTACATTGATCTTGGATACGCCAAGGTCGATAGCTTTCTTGATCATATCTGCCGGGATACCTGTGCCACCGTGAAGTACCAGAGGCATCTCTCCTGTCAGTTTCTGGATTGCATCCAGAGTTTCAAAGCTTAAGCCTTTCCAGTTAGCCGGATATTTTCCATGGATGTTACCGATACCTGCTGCAAGGAAATCAATACCAAGGTCTGCGATCATCTTGCATTCCTTAGGATCTGCGCATTCGCCCATTCCTACAACACCGTCTTCTTCACCACCGATGGAGCCAACTTCTGCTTCCAGAGACATTCCGTGTTCAGCAACGATCTTAACCAGTTCTTTAGTTTTTGCAACGTTTTCTTCGATCGGGTAATGAGATCCGTCGAACATGATGGATGAGAATCCTGCTTCAACGCATTTTAAGCATCCTTCATAGCTGCCGTGGTCAAGGTGAAGAGCTACAGGAACAGTGATGTTCAGTTCTTCCATCATTCCGTTAACCATACCAACAACTGTTTTATAACCTGTCATATATTTACCAGCACCTTCGGATACACCAAGGATTACAGGAGAGTTCAGTTCCTGAGCTGTTAAAAGAATAGCCTTTGTCCACTCAAGGTTGTTGATGTTGAACTGTCCAACTGCATAATGACCTGCTTTTGCTTTTTTCAGCATTTCTGTTGCATTTACTAACATGATAAATTCCTCCTAATCTGTAGTAACTGTGTTCATTCTCAGTTACCCTAATCAATCTCCGATATGGAATTACATCTATATCCAGATATGGTTATATTACCAGATTTCTGCTTTTTCGTCTACTCTTTTGCCAAAAAAATAACAAACAAAATTCCCCGGAAGATATGCAAAAAAGTCCGGCAATACACAATATATAATAATTTTCTGCAATTTATAAAAAAGTGCTTGCATTATTTAAATATTTCATATATAATAAGTTTTGGTTTAAGGATGGATTCCCGAGTGGCCAAAGGGGGCAGACTGTAAATCTGTTAGCAACGCTTTCGAAGGTTCGAATCCTTCTCCATCCATCAAAAGGTTCAGACATTTGTCTGGATCTTTTTTTGTTATATTATAAAGCGGCAGCCCCTTCTTCCGCAAGAGGCTGCCGTCCGGGTCAGGCGGATAAGATCATCCGCTTCGCATTTTGTTAATTTTTATGATGTAAGACCACTGCGCCAAATGCCGGCATTGTGATCTTCAGAATTCCGGCTGCTGCTGTGTATTCTTTACATTCTTCCGTAAATCCCACTGCAGATGTCATGACAACACGTTTCAGCTTTGTATCTTCCAGACGGCTGATTCCTGCCTGTTCTAACCGTATCTCCACTTCCCTGCCTTCTTCCTGATTATTTACGATCACAATTATCTGTTCATCATGAGAAAATCTCGCATAACAAAGTCCCTGATAATCATTCCAGAGAAATCCCAGTGATCCCGTTTTTAACACTTCATATTTCTTATGGATACGGATCATTACCCTGTGGAAGTCGATCATCTGATAATCCTCACGTCCCCAGGGGTAAGTACGTCTGTTATCCGGATCTGTAAATCCACAGAGTCCTGCCTCATCTCCGTAATATACAGTCGGTGCGCCCGGCCAGGTCATCTGGATGGTAACCGCCTCACGCATAACTGCCGGATTTACTCCCTCAGATGCCGCCTCCGGACCTGCATAGGAAATTCGTCCTACCCTGTGATTGGTTCTGGTCAGGAATCTGGAATGGTCATGATTTGACAATTCATTCATGGCTGTCTGAAGTGCAGACATATGAAGCGCTCTCATGTGCGTTTTCATAGCTCCGATAAAAGCCTCACTGTTTCCTAACAGGTCTTCACGATACTCGTCGCTGTGCTTCTCCATACCTGTCAGGAACCAGGTCAGCGGCTCCATAAATGCGTCATAGTTCATGACTGTATCCCATTCATCACCTTTCAACCAGCCTTCCGGATTACCGTAATGCTCTGCCAGGATAATGGCATTTGGATTGGCAGCTTTCACTGCCTTCCGGAAATCTTTCCAGAACTGATGGTTAAAATCATTGCTGTGTCCCAGATCCGCCGCCACATCCAGTCTCCAACCATCTACATTATAAGGAGCAGATACCCATTTCTGTCCAACACGAAGAATATAATCATAAAGTTCTCTGGAACCCTCATAATTTAATTTAGGCAGTGTATCGTGTGCCCACCATCCATCATAGGAGGTGTTATATGGCCATGCATTAGGATCATTAAAGGAAAAGAAATTACGATAGGGACTGTCCGCAGAAACATAAGCTCCTTTCGGATATCCTTCCTGATTCTCATAAATACGTTCTCTGTCCATCCACTTATTAAAAGAACCGCAGTGATTGAACACACCATCCAGAATGATCTTCATTCCTCTTCTGTGGATCTCTGCTGTCAGTTTCGCAAAAAGCTCATTACTTGCTTCCAAATTCTTCTTATCTGTCACACGTTTGATATATTTCCATGCATGGGAATTATCATCGTCGTCTCCAAGAAGGATTCCCTCATTACAATCTTCTACAATCCTGCCGTAATGTGGATCTACATAATCATAATCCTGACAGTCATACTTATGATTACTTGGAGAAACAAAAATCGGATTCAGATAAATAACCTCGACTCCCAGATCCTGCAGATAATCCAGTTTGTTCATGATTCCCTGCAGGTCACCGCCGTAAAATTCACGCACACCCATCACTGCCGGAATCTTATTCCACTGTTCTACCTGTACACTCTTATCTCCAATATAATGATATTCTCCGGTCACAACATCATTGGTAGGATCTCCGTTAAGAAAACGGTCTACATAAATCTGGTACATTACCGCACCTTTGGCCCACTTTGGAGTATCAAAGCCCGGATAAATCTCAAAATCCATCCTGCCCTCATGTTTCATACAGACTCCCTGATTATTGTAATAACAGGTTACCCATCCATACTGTATCTCAAAATAATAACGAAAGATATCCGCTCCAATCGTCACCTGGGCAGAATAATAATCAAATCCGTTCTCTGTCCCGCAAATCTCCATCTGCACACGCTGCTCCTGGCTTACCAGATATACAGAATCTACATTATTTCTCTGGGTACGGAATTTGATCGTTACTGTATCTCCTGCCTTTGGTTCTGCAGGTATTCTGTAATATTCTGTTCCGTCACTGAAAAGCGCCTCTTTATTAAACACAGGACGCATATTCAGGATGTACTGCATTCTTTTTTTTATATCTGCTTTTTCATGTTCCATTTCCGTCCAGTCCTCTCTGTCATTTATCATTTTATTATTTTATCCTAAAATAAACCATCTGACAACCATCTGTTTTTCCCAAAAATATTTAGATATCCAGTGATTCTACACAACCATTCATTCTGTCACAGTATTTCGGACTGCCGGATTCCGGCGAAGCAGATATTTCATTGCTGAAAATAACGTGAACAGTAATGATATTTTAAGACAGTAAAAAAGCCAGCGGGATAAGCTGGCTTTTTTGGAGAAGGTATTTCTTCTTATGGGGTGTAGCAAAAACTATATAATGTATTGGGGGGTTTTTACGGTTTATATAATACCATGAGGCAAGAGAAAAGTGTGCACAAACTTCACAAAATTTGGCACACTTTTTTGTATACATTATATACTGTTGTTTTCTGTTTCCGGATTTTCTGTTATAAAAAGTGCTTCAAATTCGTCTCTGTGCACCTTTTCCTTCTCGAGAAGAAGACTTGCACACTTGTGCAGAACATCCTCATGTTCCAGAATGATCTTCTTTGCCTGGTCATGACATTCACTGATAATACGGCGGATTTCTTCATCAATGGACTTGGCAACATCCTCGCTGTAGCTTCTGGTATGAGCCAGGTCTCTGCCGATAAATACCTCGTCATCGTCATCACCATAACAGATAAGACCAAGTTTATCAGACATTCCGTATTTCATAACCATACTTCTGGCTGTCGCAGTTGCACGTTTGATGTCATTGGATGCACCAGTCGTAATATCCCCAAAGATAATTTCCTCTGCTATGCGCCCGCCTAACAGTGTCATAATATCCTGAAGCATTTTTCCTTTGGTATTAAACATCTCATCATTATCCGGAAGAGGCATGGTGTAACCTGCTGCTCCCATTCCTGTCGGGATAATGGAAATCGTGTAGACAGGATCCATATCCGGAAGTACATGAAACAGGATCGCATGTCCGGATTCATGATACGCGGTGATCTTTTTCTCTTTCTCAGAGATCACCTTACTCTTCTTCTCTGCACCGATGCCTACTTTGATAAAAGCACCTTTGATATCAGACTGAAGGATAAATCCTCTTCCCTTTCTCGCTGCTTCAATGGCAGCTTCATTCAGAAGATTCTCCAGATCTGCACCTGTAAATCCTGCTGTTGTTCTGGCAATCTGAACCAGATCTACATCCTCTCCAAGAGGTTTGTCCTTGGCATGAACGCGGAGGATTTCCTCTCTTCCCTTCACATCCGGACGTCCCACTGCAACCTTACGGTCAAAACGTCCCGGACGCAAAATTGCAGGATCCAGGATATCCACGCGGTTAGTCGCTGCCATCACAATGATTCCCTCATTCACACCAAAACCATCCATCTCTACCAGAAGCTGGTTCAGTGTCTGCTCTCTCTCATCATGTCCGCCGCCCATACCGGTTCCACGCTGTCTTGCAACCGCATCGATCTCATCAATGAAAATAATACATGGTGCATGGCGTTTGCCTTCTTCAAAAAGATCACGCACACGTGATGCACCTACACCGACAAACATTTCCACAAAGTCAGAACCGGAAATGGAGAAAAACGGAACTCCCGCTTCTCCTGCCACTGCCTTTGCCAGAAGTGTCTTACCAGTTCCGGGAGGGCCTACAAGCAGCACGCCTTTCGGAATCCTTGCGCCTACTTTTGTATATTTCTGTGGAGATTTCAGGAAATCTACCACCTCTACCAGATCTTCCTTCTCCTCCTGCAGACCTGCTACCTTGTCAAAAGTAACTTTCTTATTATCATCCGGAGATGACATTCTTGCGCGGCTCTTGCCGAAATTCATCATCTTGGCATTTCCGCCGCCACCGCCACCTGCCATCTGGCGGTTCATCATCATGATCAGAAAGATCACAAGGGCACCTGTGAGAAGAACCGGAAGCAAGGTTGTCAGAAATACATTGTCTCCGGGTACATCCTGAGTTGTAATATCAATATCGTATTTATTCAACAGTTCGATTGCCTGATTGACATCTGTCACATAAACCTTCTTCTGACCGGAGTCAGTAGTATCTACGATCACAGAACCTGTAGGCACTTCTCTGTTCTGTTGAATTGTCGCATCAACCACCTTGTTGTCTTCAAGAGCCTGCTCCAGTTGCTTCTGTGTGTAATTACTCTGGGAAACCACCTGGTTATTCAGATAAAAATAACCGGCTACCAGCGCAATGATCAGCACCAGATACAGACCAATTCTGCTTGGCTGTTTATTCACTTACTTAAATCTCCTTTCAGTCTTCCCCCAGTTCCACTACTCCTATGAATGGAAGATTCCTGTATTTCTGTGCATAGTCCAGACCATAGCCAACTACAAACTCATCCGGGATGTTAAAGCAGCAATAATCAACTCTTACATCTCTGACTCTTCGCTCCGGTTTGTCCAGCAATGTACACAGACGGATGCTGTTTGGATTTCTCTGCTTCAGAATTTCGATGAGATAACTTAATGTTCTTCCTGAGTCAATGATATCCTCTACAATCAGAACGTCCTTTCCTTCCAGTGGCTGGTCAAGGTCTTTGACGATCTTTACAACACCGCTGGACTTGGTGTCATCACCATAACTGGATACAGACATAAAGTCAAGAGAAACCGGCACTGTGATTCTCTTTGCAAGTTCACAGGTAAAGAATACACCACCTTTTAATACACAGATTAAATGGATTTCCTTGCCTGCATAATCCTTGCTGACCTTTGCTGCGATCTGCTTAATACGGGAATCTACTTCCTCTTCGCTGAGTAAAACTTTGATTTTCTCACTCATTTTCGTTTCCTCCTTGGTAATTTAATACTAACACCTTCCTAGTTTGGGGGTTAATTTTATACCTCTCATTTATCCTGCTTCCCACCATCCAGAGGATTTCTTTTCCACATGCGATCAGCGGAATGCTGTCTCTGTATTCCGACGGGATTTTCTCATCGATCATACAGCGGTTCAGCTTCTTTGTGTTCCCCTGCGCATTGATAACCATATAATCTCCTGTCCGTCTGGTGCGAATATACGGATTCTTTTCTATTTTATCATAATCCATCCATTTCGTATACTTTTTTTCTTCAATCTTCTGACCTTCATATAAAAATATTTCTGCCGAAAAAATTCCCAGCGGACTGGTCACAGTCCCCGGAATTCTGATTTTCCATTCCCTGTCTGATATATTTTTTCCGCAAACTGTTTTTCCGTTTTGGATATCTGAACCTTTATGCTTTTCACCGATCATCCCGGCTGACTTCTCCTCTCCGTACCGACAAAGTCTTACTCCCTCGTAATCTCTTCTGGCTTCCATGTGATAAGGAAGGCTGATCCGTCTTCCAGTCTGCATTTCATAAAGTTCCAGAACCTTCTCATAGTGAACAGCCGCCAGATCCTTCCGTCTGCCTGCCAGCTGTTCCATCGCCTGTTGTAATGCATAAACCTGAATGATTTGAGGCTCCATAAAAAATTTTTCAGTAAAGTAATATTCCTTACCTTTCTGAAACTCGCCCAAAACCCGGCAGCTCTGCTGCGTAAGATATTCCTCTGCCTGGGAAATCCTTGCCGCAGTCTCTGCCATATGTGCCGCTGCCTTTCCATTGACCTGCTGTTCCAATATAGGAAGAATATGATGTCTGATTCGGTTTCTGGTATATTCATCTGACAGATTGGTGCTGTCCTGAATATGAGAAATCTTTTTTTCTTTCAGATACTCTGCAATTTTGTCCCGGTTTAAGCACAGAATCGGGCGGATAATCTCTCCGTCTACAGGGCGCATGGTGCATAGTCCCCGCAGACCTGTTCCTCTGCACAGATTATGAAGCATAGTTTCCGCAAGATCCTCCTGATTATGCGCTAATGCAATTTTTATCTCACTGTCCTTTCTCCCACAGACGGCAGCTTCCCTCTGAAAAGCTTCTTTTCTTACAATCCTTCCCGTCTCTTCCTCGCCCAGCTTCCACTCCCGGCTCAATCCCGGAACATCATAACAATAAACAGTACATGGAATCTGCCACTTCCGGCATATGTTTTCCACAAAGCTTTGGTCCCTGTCCGCTTCCTTTCCACGTATTCCATGATGTATATGGACCACTCTCAATGTAAAATCCAGTTTTCCCTGAAGCTCCTTTAAAATGCGGAGCATTGCCATAGAGTCACTTCCGCCGGACACTCCTGCCAGGACCACATCATTTTTTCCGATCATCCTGTTTTGCTTTATATAAGCAAGAATTTCTCTTTCCATTTTTATCCTGATTTCCTTTTCTATCTTAGTATCCGCAGCATTATTTTTTCCACACGCCTGCCACCAGCACTGTCATATCATCCCGTGCATGATAATCGCTGTATCCCAGCACCCGTTCCAGTATTCCCCTGCCGAAATCTTTCGGTGATTCCTCATGAACATCCATAATGATTTCTTTCATAGTTTCCTCCTCTTTCTGGTCAGGCAATGCATCCAGGACTCCATCTGTCATCATGATCAGGTAATCCCCATGGTACAGCTTTCTGGTAGCTGTCTCAAAATCAATCTGCTGTACAAGCCCTGCGGCCAGACTTTCAGAAGTAATAGATTCCACCCAGTGATCTCTTTTGATAAATGTAGACGCTGCCCCCGCCTTCAGAAAATTGCAGATTCCTGTATACAGGTCCACTGCGCAGATATCCACTGTAGAAAACATACCCTCCTCTCCTTTGAGTACCAGAGCAGAATTTACCATCTTTGCTGCCGTTTCCTGGGAAAATCCTGACTCCATAAACTGTTCCAGAAGTTCCACAACTGTCTCGCTCTCCCTGCATGCTTCCATCCCTGAGCCCATGCCATCCGAAAGGCACATAACAAACCTGCCGCCATCCTCCTGTCTGCATATATAATTATCTCCGGAAACCTTCTCTTCTTCTCTGGTAAGCCTGGCCGTTCCATAGAGAACCTGATAGCTTACATCCTCAGCAAAATGTACAGTGTGATATTCTCCGTTTACAATACATCTGCTCCCATTTACAGGTACCATGGAAATTTCACAGTATTTTGAAAGAAGCTGTGCGATCTCTGTCATGGAAATACACTGACCGCTTCTGGCACGCATGGTGAGAAAAATCTGTTTACGTCCTTTCACCTTATTCATCATCCATGCCCTGCGAAGGATCACATGGCTCTTTCTCAGTCCCTTGCGAAGTTCTTCTTCAAACTGCGGCGTTACTCGCTCCAGGTCATACAGATCACTGGCTACGTTCTCCATGATATGTGAGACTTCCATAAGCTGCTGTGCTACTGCCAGCCGATTCTCGATCATACGGTTATCCCACATCAGGTTCTGCCTTTCTTTCTGAAAATTCTCTGCAACCGTCTCATAATACTGTACGGAACGGGGACATATGCCTGTCCAGTCAGCGCGGATGCCTCTGACATTTTCCTCGTTTCCACTCTCCATGGAACGTACCAGTGCCTCCACTCCTTTCACCAGTTCCTGACTGTGTTCTCCCCAGCAGATTTCCCTCTGATAGCATCTGCTGCATACCTTTGCATTTGTATCCTCAATGATCTGCTCAACCTGCCTGCTGCTCAGATAATCTTTCCGATAAGGCATCCCGTAGAAAGTATCTGCCAGTTTCTGAAAAGATGCCGCATACTTCTCCACCCTCTCTTTCTGAGGATGGCCCTCCTGCAGAGACGGCAGTTCTTCTGTATCCGGCAGATTTTCTGCTAAAATAGTTTTTGCCATGTCCCGTATGATCAGCATAATGCTGATAACGAGCATGGCAATCATCCATTCCTGCATATTCTCCCCTCCCCTTATTCATTCCCTGTATATAGCAGACTACTGCATTTTTATCAGAGAATTTCAATAACTGTTCAACAGTCCTCTCTTTCACAAAGTACTAAACAGTTACAGATATTATATGGAAGGGTTTCTGAAATATCTGTCAAACGCAGACGAATCCTTCGTAAAAGTTTTCGACATTTGTTACTGCTGTTTCTTAAAAACAGTCTCATTGTCCTTCACAAGTCCCAGTTTCTCTCTGGCAACCTCTTCTGCATATTCGTCTGTCTCCATATATTTCTTTAATTTATCAATTTCTTCTGTACGTGTCTGCTCATCTTCAATCTGTTGCTGAAGAGTGGCGGCCTTAGCATCATATCCTGTGAGGCGTTCCTTAAGGTCATTACTTTCTAGCATCAGTCCTCCCAGAAGGACTAAAACAACCAGCGCAATCGCAATCATTCCAAGAGAGTTATACCCTACTTTCTTTTTTTTCTTCCTTTTCTTAGAATTACCCAATTTGCCAGCCTTCCTTTTTTAGCACATTTATACGCTTTATACCACAGAAGTTTACATCTTTTGACCGGAAATAGCAACCATTTTATCAAAAATTTAATAATTATTACAGGAATCTCCATAAATTTCGTACAGCATTTTACAAAAATATCTCCGAGGACCCTGTTGCAGATATACGCTCCGGATAAAAAGCCTAAAACCATAAAAAAACGCAGGATTCCTTCATTGCTCCTGTAAATCTCCGAAAAAACAAAAAAGGCACAACAAAGCCAGTACAAAATATCTTCCGTCCCGACAGCTTTATCCGAATGTGCAAAAACATTCCTGAATGCAGCCAGCAGATCATAACACAAAAGGAGAACAGCACCCACAGCTATTGTCCGAAGCAGCAGAAATAATTCATGATGAATAAATGTACTCATCTCTCACCGGAACATCCTTTTAAATAAGGATTCATCCCTGTTATCTGTATTCTTTGACAGATAAGTAAGACTGTCCACTTTTCCTTCCAGATCTACTTCTCCCTTTTCCAGATCAAGCTGCTTCACATGAAGCTGTTCTCCCTTTATTACAAGTTTCCCTGCCTGTGTAAAAAGCAGGATTTCTTTTTCATCAAAGGATTTAATATCCTTTACCCCGGTAATTCTCCCGTTCTGACGGTTTTCCAGCATCAGGCTGTGAGTTGAAAGTATCTTCTTCTCTTCCACAGACGCCTCCCGGTCACAGCCTCCGGAAACTATGACCTGCCAATCTGTTACTTATCAGTAGTTTATGTGCCGGAAAATGGAAATAGACAATAAAATGTTAAAAATTTATATGTTCCCACTGCACAAATGCCAAAAGCTGCAAATTACCATCCGGAATCAAAGATATTTGTACATACTCTCTACATCTTCTTTTTTGACAGTTTCTTTTACATCCAGTACTTCTACTTTGACATTCTTACTTCCGAACTGGATTTCAATAATATCTCCCGTCTTTACCTGTACAGATGCCTTGGCAGGCTTATCGTTGACAAGAACTCTTCCTGCATCACATGCTTCGTTTGCCACTGTACGGCGTTTGATCAGACGTGACACCTTTAAGTATTTATCTAATCTCATATTCTGCTCCTGTAAATGTTCTGTAATGGATACTCACGAATTACTCCTCCGGAGTATCAAAAAAGGGGAACTTTCGTTCCCCCGGTTATCGCCTTTATTATTTACCGTTAACCATATCTTTTAATGCTTTTCCAGCTTTGAATTTCGGTGATTTAGAAGCTTCGATTTTCATAGTTTCACCAGTCTGAGGATTTCTTCCCTCGCGAGCAGCTCTTTCACTTACTTCAAATGTACCAAATCCTACTAACTGGATTTTTCCGCCATTTTTCAGTTCTTTAGAAACGACATCAACGAAAGATTTCAGAACGTCTTCTACGTCCTTCTTGGATAAGTTTGTCTCTTTCGCCATAGCTGCTACTAATTCTGTTTTATTCATGGTGTTTCCTCCTCTAATGATCTCTTTCTTGTTTGGTGGCATCTGCCAAAAGCGACAGAGCTCTATCCTCTATATATATACCTTTTTCCCCATATTGTCAAGGTTTTTCGTAACTGTTCCGCACAACTGTTCAGCTCTGTATTACTGAGGATAATCCCTGAAACATTCCTCTGCAAAATTCTCCCAGATTTCTCTCTGTCTGATAAGATTCTGAAGCTTTTCCACATTTTTCTCTGAAATCCACACCTTTTTGTGTGAATAATAATAATTTGCCAGTTTCCAGTATTTTTCAGGATAAGTGAAACGTACACGCAGATTTTTCCACTCTTCTGCCGAGATTGGACGGATTTTATGATATTCCCTGAGCATTTCCCCTGCCAGTTCCAGATTCCAGTTATATTTCTCCAGTATTTTTCTCATAAAACGATACAAATCTGCTACCTGAATATCAAAACTCCAGTGACCAAAATTTGTGACTGCCGTCCCCAAATGATCACCTTTCAGCATCAGAATATTATGCTGATTATATTCTCCATGACATACCTGTCCTTCCCGCCATGCCCTTTCCCTGAGATCATCATAATCCGTCTCGTCCAGAAGCTTTACTGCATACTGTGCCCTTTCAAGAAACTGCTCCACACTTGCCAGATAATTTTTCTCAAATACATTGGATGCTCCTTTGTTCCGTATAAATTTGCGTATCTTACGAAGCTCCTGATTGTGCCGAAGATATTCCTCCCTGAGAGATCTTTCCCTGTATTCCTCCACAGGTTCCATTTTCATTAAAATATGTAACCTTGCCAGTGTCCGGACACTTTTTAAAATATCTTCCCGGGATTTTGTGTCACACTCTTTTCCTTCATACCAGTGCTGGAGTGTAAACCTTTGTTCAGTCTTATCTTTACTGACCAGACTTTCCTGATTATTCCGCAGAAAATAATCGGTATTTATACCATTTTCCTGAAGTCTCAGCAAAAGCTCCTGCTGTTTTTCCAGCTTTTTTTCTGAACCATGAAACTCCCTCAAGATCAGAAATCCCCGGGATGTATAGCAGAGCAAAGCCCCTCTTGTCCTTGCAGAACGGTCTGCTGTCAGCTCATACTGAGCCAAGGTACCAAGTCCGTAATCATACAATGACATATCCCCCTCTTAATCATCTTAATTCTTTCTATACATATGAAGAAAATCCGGTGGATATACCCCCGGATTTTAGTTATTTACTATATTCTGATATACTGACAATTCCATAAAACTGCACTATTTCTCATCAAGCAGACCCAATAATATCTCTTTCTGATTCTTCTGTGGATCGACAAGTACTACTTCCAGCAGACGGTTCAGCGTTTCTCCTATCTCACGACCCGGCTTATAACCGGCTTCAATCAGATCTTTCCCTGTCACTGCCAGAGTTTTTAAAGATACACACTGATGTTCATTAATGATCGTCTCATAAGCCTCTTTCACCTTATCCAGACGTTCCTGCTTCTCTGCGCGTCTGTAATCACTCTGTGCCAGCATATCTGCCTGCTGCACTTCCAGATAATATGGGAAGAGATCCTCACCGATACGGTTCACTGCCCTGCGCACTGCCTTTGTCGTTCCATCCGGTCTGTCATCATGCCATTTTACCAGACGGGTTACCTTGCGGATCGTATCATTATCGAATTTCAGCCTGCGCAGGATCTGTGCAGCCATCTTTTCTCCCGCAATCCCATGCATCTTGAAATGATCTCTTCCATTCTCATCTGTTTTCCGGACAACTGGCTTTCCAATATCATGAAGCAGCATGGTAATCCTGAGAACTTTATCTGCGCGTACATGACAGAGACTGTGCAGGATATGCTCCCCTACCGTGTAACAGTGGTGCGGCGTATTCTGGAATGTTGTCATACATGCATCAAACTCCGGAAAAAATTCAGCTGTGATCCCGGCTTCATAAGCCACCCTGAGATAATCCGGATGAGGAGACATCAGAAGCTTCACAAGCTCTACCTGAATCCTCTCTGCACTGACATGCTTCAGATTCGGTGCCAGAACCTTCAGTGCCTTACGAGTCTCTTCTTCAATAGTAAAGCCCAACTGCGCACTGAAACGGACTGCACGCATAATCCGTAGTGCATCCTCTGTAAAACGCTCCAGCGGGTTTCCCACACAGCGGATGATTTTTCTCTCAATATCCTCCAGTCCGCCGAAAAGGTCCACCAGTCCTGAAGAAGGATTGTATGCCATTGCATTGATGGTGAAATCCCGGCGTTTCAGATCTTCCTCAAGGCTTGCTGTAAAGGTGACCTCTTTGGGATGTCTGCCGTCCTCGTACTCACCATCTACACGATAAGTCGTGACCTCATATCCTTCTTTTTCCATAAGAACAGTCACTGTTCCATGCTGCAGACCTGTATCCACTGTTCTGTGAAACAAAGCCTTGACCTGCTCCGGCTTTGCGGATGTGGTGATGTCCCAGTCATCCGGGCTCCGTCCCAGAATGGAATCACGCACACAGCCGCCTACCACATAGGCTTCATAGCCTGCTTTTTCCAGTATATGCAAAATTGTTTCCGCGTTTTTCGGTATTTCCAGAATCATATGACCATCCTTATCTTCTTCTATTTATTCTTAACCCCGAAAACCGGCACTCAGATATCTCTGCTGCCGGTTTTCTTTATTTTCTTACTGATTAGTATGCTCTTCCCCAGTAAACCATCTTCTTGGCAGGTTTTCCACAGCATACGCAGACATCACTTAAATGTTCCTGCTCAAACGGCATACATCTGGATGTAGCCTGAACATCCTCTTTAATCTTGTCCTCACATGCGCGGTCACCGCACCACATAGCTTTTACGAAGCCTGGTTTGTTAACAATAGTATCTTTGAATTCTTCATAGTTTGTAGCAACATAAGTATGGGAATCTCTGTGCTTACGTGCACGCTCCAGCATATCTTTCTGGATTGTTTCCAGGATTTCCTGTACTTTCTCCACAAGCTCATCAAATGTAACAGTATATTTCTCTCTTGTATCGCGACGGCAAATGACAGCCTGACCATTCTCGATATCCTTCGGGCCGCACTCGATACGGATCGGGATACCACGCATTTCCTGCTCTGCGAATTTGAATCCCGGGCTCTTGTCTGTGTCGTCTACTTTTACGCGGACTCCTGCTGCCTTTAATGCTGCAAACATCTCATCTGCTTTCTCAAGAACGCCCTCTTTTCTCTGCTGGATCGGGATGATCACTGCCTGTACAGGAGCGATTCTCGGAGGCAGTACCAGACCGCTGTTATCACCATGTACCATGATGATTGCACCGATCATACGTGTTGTCATGCCCCAGGATGTCTGATGTACATACTGAAGTTTATTTTCTTTATCTGTATACTGGATGCCGAATGCTCTTGCAAATCCATCACCAAAGTTATGGCTTGTACCAGACTGAAGAGCTTTTCCATCATGCATCAGGGATTCAATTGTATAAGTAGCTTCTGCACCGGAGAATTTCTCCTTATCTGTTTTCTGTCCCTTGATAACCGGGATTGCAAGTACTTCCTCACAGAAATCTGCATACAGATTCAGCATCTGGATAGTACGTTCTTCTGCTTCCTCGGCTGTAGCATGAGCTGTATGGCCTTCCTGCCATAAGAACTCACGTGAACGAAGGAACGGACGTGTTGTCTTTTCCCAACGCACTACAGAACACCACTGATTGTATACCTTCGGCAGATCTCTGTGGGACTGGATTTCTTTTGCATAGAAATCACAGAATAATGTCTCTGATGTAGGACGTACACACAGACGCTCCTGAAGCGGATCCAGACCACCATGAGTTACCCATGCAACCTCAGGTGCAAATCCTTCTACATGATCTTTCTCTTTCTGAAGAAGAGATTCCGGAATAAAGATTGGCATGTACACGTTCTGTACGCCAGTCTCTTTAAATCTTCTGTCCAGTTCGTGCTGGATATTTTCCCAGATTGCATATCCTGCAGGTTTGATTGCCATGCAGCCTTTAACGCTGGTATAACCGCAGAGTTCAGCTTTCTTTACAACGTCGGTATACCACTGGGCGAAATCGTCTTCCATGGATGTGATGGCTTCTACCAGTTTCTTGTTGTTTGCCATGATTACTTCTCCTTTTTATGTGATTGTGTTGATCCTGACAGTGCATCAGGATATAGTCGCGGCGGAATGCATATTCTTCTTATTTTTCTTCTATAAATAAATTTCCTTATCTGCTTCACAGTACAAAAATCTGCTTTTTTATAATCCGGCAAAATATATCATATTATAAAAAACGAAAAAAAGAAGCCCAGCATCCCTCACAAGGGACCGAAAGGCTTCGGCGGTACCACCCTAATTAGCACTGTGCCCAAATGCCTGCACATTGCTCGCTCTTCTTCCGATAACGCAGGAAAAACGCCGTACTTCAATTGTACGGAGCTCCGAGGCCGGTTCCATAATTCACGCACAGAATCCTTCCACCACTGTTTCGCAGCCAACCGGCTGTTCTCCGGGACTCTTCTCTGGGATTGCTCCTTATGTACTATTCTCTTCATCGCTATATATATTTCGCATTTGGTTATATTCTATTTGAAATAAATTGATGTGTCAAGAGTAAAATCTGTTTACTGTTCACTCTGTTCTCAGTAACGTAACCAAAATCATACTTCTATCGTAATCTTACGTCCTGTCCGGTTGTATTTATAATAACGGACCCCGGCTGCATCCAGCATTCTCTTGGAAGCGATCACTGCCGGCGTGTCTGCATATTTATCACAGTCATAGACAATCGTCTTAATACCTGCCTGAATAATTGCCTTGGCACATTCATTACATGGAAAAAGGGAAACATAAAGCTTTGCACCTTCCAGACTTCCTCCCCTGTAATTAAGGATCGCATTCAGCTCACTGTGGGTCACATAAAAATATTTCGTATGAAGACTGTCACCCTCTCTCGCCCATGGAAATTCATCATCTGAACAGCCCTTTGGAAAACCATTATAACCCATGGACAGGATTTTATTATCCTCACTCACAATACAGGCACCTACCTGAGAATTCGGATCCTTGGAACGCATCCCTGACATCATGGCAACTCCCATAAAATATTCATCCCATGATAAATAATCTGTGCGTTTATGATTTACATCCATTTCCCAAACCTCCCCTTCACATACTTCACCATTCGTCTGCTTCATAAAAGCAACACATTGTCTGTTACTGTGAACGTAACAAACAGTAACCATTATCTGCTTATAACTGACACAGCCAGAACTTAACACTTTACTCTACGGCAACCCTCATTCATCATACATGTGAGAGAATTGCTATAATCATGCAGGCTCTGGCTGTTTTATCAGTTTTCTTATTTTATGGCTTATTCAGTCTCTATCTGATTAATTCTTCTGATATGTCTCTCATCGTTGGAAAACGGTGTATTCAAAAATGTATCCACAATCTTCAAGGCCAGCCCAGGTCCTACCACTCTTCCGCCAAGTGCAAGGATATTGGCATCATTGTGAAGTCTTGTAGCCTCTGCTGTAAAACAATCTGTGCAGACTGCAGCTCTGATTCCTTTAAACTTGTTTGCTGTAATGGAAATTCCGATACCTGTTCCGCAGATCAGGATTCCCTTCTCACATTCGCCGTCAAGAATTGCATGTGCAACCTTCTTTGCATATACCGGATAATCTACAGAATCCAGACTGTCACATCCATAATCTTTATATTCAATTCCTTTCTCATCCAGATACTTCTTGATCTCCTGTTTCAGTTCATATCCACCATGATCACATCCTAAAGCTATCATTAATCTTCCTCCTGAAATTAATTTCTTTACCTCTTCAGCAGACTATTTAAATGAATCTTCATTATCCATCTGGCCATTACTGCTGATAAGATTATATAGTCAGGCATATATCTGCTTCACTACCTGATTATATCATACCACCTGTATGATCTTATGTCCCGCTGCTTTCAGCAGACGGTTCATAATGGCCTGTCCCATTCTTGGTGTATAAAACGCTTCTGAATAAATAGACCTGACTGCACTCTGGTCAAAGTCCCGCAACACTTCATACAGATGATGCGCTATCGTCTCTTCTTCCTTCCGGCTTCCAATGCTGACTACCAGACCTTCCGGATATCTGTCCTTTGTCTCGTCCGTTGCAATAATTCCAACCTGCTCGCCGTGTGCTTTCGCCTCCGCAGCCAGCTCATTGATCTTCTTCACAACAGCTTCCTCCGGTCCCTCAACAATTGCCAGATCTGCCTTCGGTGCATAATGGCGATATTTCATACCCGGTGCTTTCGGACGCACTTTGCTGTCAGCCGCAATCAGCCCCTTGTCCATCCTTACATCCCCCAGAGTCTCCTGAAGCATCTCCAGAGAAATATAACCCGGACGTAAAACCACCGGCACATCCTCAGTAAAATCAACGATCGTAGACTCAAGACCGATTCCCACCTGGCCTCCGTCAATAATCATCTCAATCGCCTCGCCAAGATCCTCCTCTACATGCTGTGCAGTAGTCGGACTGGGTCTGCCTGAAGTGTTGGCACTGGGCGCTGCCACATAGCCGCCGGCAGCCTTGATCAGCTCCTGTGCAATCCTGTCGCTCGGAAACCGAACCGCCACACTGTCCAGACCACCCGTAGTCTCCTGTGGTACAAGATCCGACTTCGGAAGAATCATAGTCAGCGGACCCGGCCAGTACTTCTCTGCCAAAATCTTCGCCTTCTCCGGAACCTCAGCTACAATCGGAGCCAGCTTATCAAACTCTGCAATATGCACGATCAACGGATTATCCGAAGGTCTTCCCTTCGCCGCATAAATTTTCATAGAAGCCTGCGGATTCAACGCATCTCCACCAAGACCATAAACAGTCTCCGTAGGAAACGCAACCAGACCACCCTGTTTCAAAATATCTCCACCACGCCGGATAGCCTCCATATCAAGATTATCCGCTGTCATGGATACAACTTCTGCTTTCATTTTATTCCTGCTTTCTTATCTGTTCTGTATTTTATATAACAATATTCCTCTTACTTTATTTTCGTTTTGTATGTTCATGATACAACAGAGACAAAAATTCGTCAAATGTTTCTTCTTTGGCAAACAGATATTCTCCATTATCCAACCAAACAAATAACAAGCTGACAGAAAATATTTCTCCTGTCAGCTCGTACATCAATCTCTTAATTTATCAAGCAATACATATACCCTTTCTTTTGTGAGTTCTGTGGCCTTAACTTCTGCTTATACTGCTTACCTGAAACAAGATTATAATTTGTGTATAAATCAAAAAGCATTATCTGATCGCATTCATACAATATTTATAAATTCTTTTATAGGTACGTGTAGAATAGTGAACGCCGTCATCTATATTTCCCTTAAACTCATTGTATGTACTGTAACCGTTTTTCATCAGATATTTATAGGTATCTATCCATTGAAATCTCTTATTTAACCTGCTCTGCAATCTGTCATTAAAGTAACGTAACTGCGCTTCTTTTCGAGTTGGTTTCATTGCTGTATTTACCGGATTCACAGACATATAAAATAATCTGCAGTCACTTTCAAGTTCCTCTGCAAGAGTGTTCATACGCGCAAGATATGCATTTGCCTCGCCTTCATAATCAACCCCATTTCCGGAATTATGACTCGAAAGATCATTCACACCAAGATTAAAAATAACTGCTACGGGCTTATCTGAATCTGACTGCAGACGGGCAATTTCACTTCTCATTACTCTCTCTCCTGCTGTCTCAAACCAGCTCAGTCCCTCCCCTGTCTTACACACAAATGATACTTTTGCAACTGCATCCTTTCCATATTCCCGAAGAAGAGTTTTCTGCATAAAATACGTTCTGGAATCTCCCACAAAAATAATTCCGGAATACTCCGACAGCTGAGCTGCCAGATTATTGACCTGAATATCCGGCTCCTGTTGCCAGTTATACATAACTGCATATAAATGGGTTTTCTTCCTTACCTGTATCACCTGTCCCGCCTGATACTGCGGATTCTGAGTCTGATCCGGCTTCGTGCTCCATCCAAGAAAAGTATATCCTGTCTGATTTCTTATTGCTGGAAGTGTCACTTTTCCATTACTGTCTGCTTTTCTTATTATCGTAGACCCATCTGCCTGATGGAAAATAACCGCCTTCTGAGAAGCAGATGAAATCGCTCCTGTTCCCTCCGACGGTGCCAGTGATTCATCCTTTTTATTATCCGAATATGTAAAAGATGTGAAACCTGTGGTTCCTTTTTCCACATCGTAAACCCTTACTTTGCTGGTTTTCGCAAAAGCTGTTTCACAAAAACATGAGCTGAAACAAATCATTCCTGTCAACATTACAAAAAACAATTTTTTTACCATAATATTTATCTCCTTGCACAAACAGCTTCTCCCAGATATTTTCTGAGCAGAAGCTGTTTTTTTATTATTAATTATCTATAAGATTTAACAAAATTATATAAATAATTCCCAAATCTTGTTCCTATATTTACACTTTCGGCACCTGTTGTGTGAACCCCTAAAGCATACCACTGTCCATAATATACCCTCGTAATAGGTGAACCACTTTGCCCTGCTGAAGTACTGAGCTTATACGAAAATAAATTTTGTGAAGAACCTGCAATACTGCCTTTTGCCTTCCACATTTGTTTGGAATATTCTGCCGGATATCCTGGAATACAAACTACAATGCTGCCATAATCTTTCGCCTGTTTTCTAATTCCAAAATAGCCCGTTGTTTTCCCTAATGCATTCTGAGTTTTTAAAACAGCGCAATCATATGCCGTTTGATTTTCTGATTTATAAATCTTTGGTACATATATTTTCTTCACATGACTTCCTGAATAAGGTGTTGCATTTCCATTACGCCCTGGCCAAAATAACACCTTTTTTGCATATCCACCTTTATTCGTATTATATACATTATGAGCCGCTGTAACAGCAGAATTAATTCCCACCATAAAAGCAGTACCCGTTGTTACACTTCCATCTTTCCAGGTTGCTTCCAGATATGCAGTCCATCTATAAGGTACTTTCGTAGTATTGTTTACTCGAGTTCTTACATCACTGCCAATTACAGATTTTTCATCAGCAAATGAATCTGCATCTTCTTCCGGATCTGCACTTTCTTGTCCCACGGTTCCATATGAGGGTTCCAGTAATTCCTCATCCGCTGTCTCATTTCCCGAATAAGAAAAAGTGGTAATACTTGTTGTTTCAGTGTCAACATCATAAACTCTAACTTCTTCTGTATTAGCAAATGCAACTACAGATATACAACTATATAGAGTTATTCCTATTATTGTACCTAATAACATTTTTTTGAGTTTCATACTATTTTTTCCCTTTCAAATACTTTTCACTTTCTCAATTACTAACAATGTCGCTACTAAAAATAATGCTGTAGCAATAACCTTGTAAAAAAGCTTCCATTTCATAACCACTGCCACAAACATAAAGACACTTTCAATCAATAATAACCTATGTACTTTTAAACGAAAAATTTTGCGTTCCTTAATATCCAGACATCTCATCTCTGTATCCACCGGTGCTAATTCGTATATGATATATAGTGAAATAATTGCAACGCATATCATTGTAATCTCCTTGATAAATGGTTTACAAATGATATTACAAGCCATAATTTCCATAAAGGTTGATATCAATATACAATGCATTCTTGTTTTTGCATGATAACCTCCTGCATAAATACGTAAGGGCCAGAATAAAACCAAAAATATGAATCCCCAAATAATAATTTTGAAATAACAACAAATTCCAAAAAAGATTAACAGATTGAATACTAGAAACAATCCCTGAGAAATCCCATATTCTAATATTTCTTTATCATCTGCTGGTACAATTTTGGTTTTTATAAAGACCTCTCCACTTCTGTCAGCCCAGTTATTCATACTTTAAAATTTTCTCAGTTTTTTCACGCTTTCTGGTATCTCCGGCTGATAAGCAAAAAGCGGGCACGAAGAATTCACTTCCATTGCAGCTATTTTCTTTGCCAATATAACTACTACTTTTCCTACATTTTCTTTGAAATTGCAATTAAAATTATTTTTATCTGCCATGTTTTTCTCTCCTTTCTGCTTTTCAAATTATACTACGTTTCACCTTGTAAATTTAGAACATGGCGAAAATAGCCCTAAATTTGGCGAAACTAATCTATAATAATCGAGTAGGGGAAATTTTTTTCTCCCCTCTCAGTCGAGTAAGTAAGTGGACTTTCACCACAGATTGACGGTATGCCCGTCATACGCAAAAAACAGATGACTTTTACCATCTGTTTTTGTTATTTCATTATATAATTTCAGCAGATTTCAGCTTTTCTACCAATAACATTACTTTCACACAAAATATTTCTTCATCCCAGTTTATATTTATATCTCCTTCTTTCTCTTTTACAATTTTTTCCACATTGCCTAATCCAATTCCGTGTCTATCCACATTTTCTTTGGTTGATAATAGTTTGTTTTTTTCCATTCGCAAAACACCACTGTAACTATTTTCTACTTGTATATACAATATCCCCTGTTTTTCCCGTATAAATATACTCAGATACTTTTTTTCGGACTGTTTTGCCGCATAAATCGCATTATCAAGCAAATTTCCCAATATTACATTTAATGTAAATCCATGAATATCTAATTCTTCAGGTAATGCTACTTTCGCTCGCACATCATCTAGATTTTGCCTTGCATAATGCAATAAGTAATTTAATGTACTGTCTACCTCACTAATACCAGAACATATATATTCGTCCTCATTTACTATCTGCTTCTCCATATTATCCAGATATATCAGAATTTTATTTATATCTTCGTGTGCTGTCAGATATTTCAATTCAAAGATATGATGTTTCAAATCATGTCTCAAACTTCTAATCTTTCTCCATGATTCCTGCATAACTTCAATTTGATTCCTGTAACCTTCCATTAAAGAATGAAATTTTTCTTTCTCTGATTTCTGTTCATAATAATCCTGTAGTGCATCATACAGATAAAATATTGCAATATTAGTGATCAAAATACCAATAATTTCCATACTAATAAGTCGCTTATTATTATAATTTGCCTGCCACATACAAAATACTTCTATTATACTAAATGCTGGTACAGATAACATCATAATCCAGAGAGATGTCCTTATTGGAAACTGTCGTTCTTTCTTAAAACAAGTTCTCTCTAACAGAAACACACAAAAATATATTCCCAAACTGGTGATGCATTCTTTTATGGAACGAGTCATTTCATCATAATCTTTATATAAACCGGTTGCAGAAAAAACCAAACTTTCAATCACTACATTAATCGAATAAATTCCAATAGCAAATACTATTTTTTTTTCTAAGCTTTCCTTATATATTAAAAGTATCAACATTAATCCCGTCAGATTTGTCATAATATTAATTATCTGATTATGAAACAGATAATATCCCCCACTTGTGAGGACTACAAAACCAGAATACATCAATATCTTCAAACGTCGCGAAACTGTTTTTAAAGGATTCATCACTTCCATAAAGCGGTAAATAGCATATGTTCTCAAAATATTCGCCATTACCCCAAGTATAATTTCCTGCATTTTTCCTCCCATCTTATAATCTTTTTCTATCCCAGTTCTAACTGTATCAGTTTTTGCTTTACACTTCCCCTATATGGTTTCGATATACTGACTATATCACCATTTATCATCTTAACCCAATCAGTTCCGTAACATTGTACATAAACGTGATTAATCAGATATGATTTATGTATTCTTAAAAACATTTTATTTGAAATCTCAGATTCTATATCATCCAATTTAGCAGAAAATTTAAATGTTTCTCCTGACTGCATGACCATATAAACAGTCTTGTTCTCACTTCTGAAATATAAAATATCTTTTATAAAAAAAACACGATTTTCTCTGTCTATCTTAACCGTTATTTTTTTTCTGTTCACAAGTTCTCTCTTCATCACTATACCTAAAGTTCTCTCTACCATTGGAAAAGTAATGGGTTTTACAAGAAAATCCATCGGTCTGCATTGAAAAAGTTTCATAGCATAATTTGTCTTAGATGATATATAAATAATCTCAGTTTCTTCATTTTCCAATTTTTCTCTTATATATTTTCCAACCTCTACACCATTACATTTCGGTAATTCAATATCCAAAAACAATAAATCTACAGAAGATGAACTTTTCAGATATTCACATAACGATTCACCATCATAAAACACATCTATATCTGCTTTTATAAAATGCTCCTGAGAATATTTTTCAATATAATTTTCCAGTTGTACACATGTACTAAATTCATCATCACATATAATAACCTGCATAACCATTTTCTCCAATCAAACGGATATTCTCAATCCGCTTCGCTACTTGTTCATAACCGAATAATTGCTTGATTCGGTGAAATCTATGCTATTTAATTTTCTTCATTTTTGTAAGTCATCTATATTTTCAATTTATAGATATCAATACAAAAAGTAAATCCAAATATTCTATTTCCATATATATTTGTACTTCTTTTTATAGTGTATAATACTGCATTTTCTCAATCCTTTCAACTTAAATTAACTTATAAAAAGCATATTACCAACTTCTGTTTTATACAACTATAACTTGTATAATATTGACCAGAAAGACTAAAAATGAACCGTATTAAAGAATTACGTAAATTACTCGGAATTCCAATTGATTATATTTTTGAACTTTCTAATGTTAAGTACGAATGTATCCAGACTGTAACGTAAAAACAGTGGTAACCATGGACTTCATAATCCATGCTTACCACTGTTTTTCTAACTTCTGATCGCATTCATACAATATTTATAGATTCTTTTATAGGTACATGTAGAATAGTGAACGCCGTCATCTATATTTCCCTTAAACTCATTGTATGTACTGTAACCGTTTTTCATCAGATATTTATAGGTATCTATCCATTGAAATCTCTTATTTAACCTGCTCTGCAATCTGTCATTAAAGTAACGTAACTGCGCTTCTTTTCGAGTTGGTTTCATTGCTGTATTTACCGGATTCACAGACATATAAAATAATCTGCAGTCACTTTCAAGTTCCTCTGCAAGAGTGTTCATACGCGCAAGATATGCATTTGCCTCGCCTTCATAATCAACCCCATTTCCGGAATTATGACTCGAAAGATCATTCACACCAAGATTAAAAATAACTGCTACGGGCTTATCTGAATCTGACTGCAGACGGGCAATTTCACTTCTCATTACTCTCTCTCCTGCTGTCTCAAACCAGCTCAGTCCCTCCCCTGTCTTACACACAAATGATACTTTTGCAACTGCATCCTTTCCATATTCCCGAAGAAGAGTTTTCTGCATAAAATACGTTCTGGAATCTCCCACAAAAATAATTCCGGAATACTCCGACAGCTGAGCTGCCAGATTATTGACCTGAATATCCGGCTCCTGTTGCCAGTTATACATAACTGCATATAAATGGGTTTTCTTCCTTACCTGTATCACCTGTCCCGCCTGATACTGCGGATTCTGAGTCTGATCCGGCTTCGTGCTCCATCCAAGAAAAGTATATCCTGTCTGATTTCTTATTGCTGGAAGTGTCACTTTTCCATTACTGTCTGCTTTTCTTATTATCGTAGACCCATCTGCCTGATGGAAAATAACCGCCTTCTGAGAAGCAGATGAAATCGCTCCTGTTCCCTCCGACGGTGCCAGTGATTCATCCTTTTTATTATCCGAATATGTAAAAGATGTGAAGCTTGTGGTTCCTTTTTCCGCATCGTAAACCCTTACTTTGCTGGTTTTCGCAAAAGCTGTTTGACAAAAACATGAACTACAGCAAATTGCTCCTGTCAACATCATAATCATCATTTTCCTGCTATAATGTCTAACCTGAATTATTCGATTCCTCATTTTAAAACTCCTTTCCTGTCATGTAAATATTCACAATCCTCATTTTCTCCTACTACTTATACAGTGTCATCTTTTCATTTTTCCACTGTAGCAACATATTTTTCTTATATATATTGCACATACATTATCATAATACAATCGTAATCCATATCTGTAAATTTTGCTTTTCTTCTCTTTACCTCCTAACAATTACTCTCCCAACCATTCCAGCCAATAACCAGCGTAAAAAAATATTTCATTTCCTGTGCATTTGCAGGGTTCTTAGATATTCTTAGCCGGCAAGAATCTGTGTTATGAGCCGACCGTCTCACGTGTCTGAGCGAAGTTTGCAACGGAGCGAGTTTGAGAGGGCGGCTCATGCCTTTAGCAGATTTTTGGCGGCTTAGAATATCTTAGAGCCCGAAACCGCACAGGAAATGAAATATTTTTTTACGCGTCCCTTTTGATCATCAAAGATTACCCGCAATATTCTTTACAAAAACGCAAAAAATGGCGACACAAACTGCCGCCATTTTTCGCCCTCTTACTTATTAACTTTAAGAATATAAGTACTATACACCTCATCCTGGAACACAACTTCTCCAAGCGAATTCAGCACCTCTTCATTCAGTGCATCCCCATATTTCTCCCGTTCTTTCGATCCGACAAAAATATAAGAAACATCATACTCTTCCAGCAGTTCCTTCACATACTCCACATCCAAAGAAATATAAATACTCTCAATATCCGCACTCTTCTCATTCAGATCCGCAGTATCATCTCTCCACAGCCACTCATGCACATACCATCCCAGCACAGTCGGAAGCCCGGTCATAGCAGAAACACGCTCATAACCACTATAGCTGTCCCCGTTCGCCTCAAGCACAACCGGTGACCCTTTCACATTCTTCTTCAGCCATTTAATACCAGCCACATCCTCTGTGAAATCATTTGACAGGAAAGATGTCGCATTCAATCCTTTATATTCAGAAGGCTCCCATACCTTTCCAAACCACGCATACACACTGTTTCCAAAATAACCAAAGGTCCAGCAAAGCAATACCAGGCCGATCACTGACACAACCTTAAACACTTTCTTACGTGCAGACACCAGCATACGGAAAATACCATATCCCATGGTCATCCCAAACAGCATATACGCCTGATAAGTCAGCTTAAACATAGTATTCGCCCTGGCGTTTCCATTTTCGTAAATATCTCTTACATAAACCAACTCCGGAATCACGATCAGCCCGATCGCACAGAGTCCCATGACAATCGCAAACAGATCCGGCACAGAGATTGCTTTCATCAGTTTATATAGACTTCTGTTCGCACCACCACGAAGCTTCTCCCAGATGATACAGATGATCAGCAGAACTGTCAGAACCACAGGCAGTCCCCACAAAATCAGCAGCTGATGGATCATAGAATGATTCTGCGCAATTCCCACACCTTTAAACATGCTGTCAAACTGCAAAGTAAACGGCAGAGAAACAACGTATGAGATCACAATGATCTCCACTGCCTGAACCGCAGTCACTGCCAGAATCCTCTTCACTTTACCATCAAACTGAACGATATTGGTAAACAGCACCACTCCACCGGTCACCACGAAATAAATAATAAAATCCCAGAAATTCGTAAACCGGAACATACCGATCATCACTGCAGCCAGCAGGATATGCGGAATCAACAGCTGTTTTTTCCAGAACTGTTTCCTGCCCGGTTTCATAATTACTGCTTCTCTCATCCGCACACTTCGCATCCACGCATAAAGAAGTCCCACCAGAAACAGCACAAACATTACATTTACCACATGGGCATGGAGATCTCCCAGCACAAAGGAATAACATGGAAATTCATGGATCGTCTTGTCCGGCACATCCGGATTGTATCCAATATAACGGGTCGCATCCGGGAACCAGTAGCTGTCCGCTTCTTTTCCCTGCAGATTCTGGAGCCATGGAATGATCTTACTGTAAACCACATAATGCATATTTCCCGCAATTGATACAGAAAGTCCTGCTATGATCCCGGCCACTGCCGGCAAACAACGTTTCTTTCCTGTCAGGCTTTCTTTAAGCCTGTCCACAGACATCTGACGAACCAGTGAAAACGGAAGCACAAACGCAAATGCAGCCACAAAAGTACGCATCAGATTGTAAGTGAGTTCTACTTTACTGCCAGTCAGCTTCGTCAGAAATACTGCAAAATACTGTCCGCCATAATAATAATTGATCGTACCTTCTGAATACCACAGATCTCTTGCAGGAAGTGTCGTACTTCTCATCATGGCTTCCATGAAACCATAATCCATAAATTTCTCAGTTCCGTATGCCTGCGGACGGAATCCTGCAAAATAAGTCCACATCAGGAAAAATATAAAGAACAGAATTTCCTCTCCGTAAATCAGATTTACCTTTCCGGACGGAAAGCAGTCAATTCCATTTTTTCCCTGAAAATGATATAAAACCCCACAGCCAACAGCACATACAACAGACACACCGATACATGTCGCTGCAGTAAATGGCAGTATCTTCGCAGTTACCAGAAACCACGTAAGAAAACCTGTCACAGTAATCGCCAGCACTTTTGAAAACATCCAGCCTTTGTCCTCAAATCCGGCAAACAGTCTCCCTGTCACAGGCATGGCAACCATTCCCATCAGAAATGCCAACAGCCACCAGGTCCAGAATGTCCATACATCTCCCTTTAACAGAAATGCAGACAGCCCTGCAAGAGCTGCTGCAAGAAGCACTCTCGGTGCCCATTTCTTCATCCGTACGTCCTCCTTAATCATTTATAAAATTATTGTGGTTACTATAATCTTACACATTCTCTCTTATCTCTGTAAATCTGTGATCACCCGGCTCATAATCATAAATCCGGAGTAATCCCCGTAATAATTGCATTTGAGGATTATTCTGTTGTTTTATAGATCCGTATCCGTCCATCCTGAGTCTCATAAACCTTTTCATATGCTGCAGCAATTGTCTCCTCACGACATTCCTGCTGTTCAAATTCCGAACCTTCTTCAAACAGGATATATGTTATTTTTTCCTGTTGTACTGTTTTTTTCAATGTTTCACTGTCAGATGTGGTATATATCGTTACAGCCTGTGCAGCCCTGTAATTCGTATCATAGCCTGCAGACCATGCGTAATATGGCCATCCACAGTAAAGCATAGCTCCGGACATCGTCACTTCATTCATGCTGTACTCAGGAGTAAGTAAAAGATCGTTTTTCTCCAGATTCTCCTCCAGCCATTGGGTCAGCTCGCTGTTCATATTTACAGTCACACGTCTGCCCGGACCATTTCCCTTTATGATCACCACAAAGTCATAAATCCCGGTCACACTCAGAGATATCACCAATACTATTGCCAGTATCTTTCCCATAGTTTTCTGTATCCCGGACTGCCCATTTCTCCCTTTCCAAAGACTGCATACTGCCCATGCCCAGAAAATCGTCAGAAACGCATATGATATCATGATATATTTATGGTTTACATTAATATCCGGTGTCATCAGAAGCACAAAAGCAAAAATCACCGGAAACAGGAAACTCACAAGGATTGCTCTCTCCCGTCTTCTCATAAACCATACCATTAGTACCAGCCCAAGGAAAAAAACTCCACTCATCCAGAACAGATATTTCACAACTCCCGGGACAGTCTTATCCTCTGCCAGAAATCCCAGATAAATCTGAGGACTCATAGCACTTCCAACAATAAAAATCTTTGACTGAAGCCAGGAAAAGAAGATGGATACCCCCGCCATGACAGCGTAATCCACTTTTCCATCCGAGAAAATCGCAAAGCCGCACAAAATCAGCAGACCACCGATCACTGCTGCCCCATTCCAGAACGCACACAGACCCAGAAACATTCCCATAAGCAGTGCCTGATCCAGATTTCTGCTTTTCCATCCTTCCTTCGAAAAGATTCTGTTTTTTATCCAGAGTATTCCCTTCTCTTCATGTGCCGTCCCGGCTTCCAGCCAGTCCATAAACAGATATAGCGCCAAAGTCGCCATCAGAAGTCCAAATGCCAGATGCCTCTGATTAAGATAAACATTAAAGTTCCACAATCCCCAGTTCTCATTGACAGTATATCCGATAAAGGAAGTATTTTCTTCCAGGGTTTCCACAAGATTCCCTGCCTGGATATGCTCCCATACAAATCTGAAAAAAGCCATTCCGCTTCTGAAAAAGAACAGAAACAATGCCAGTACACCGCAGCACATTTTGCCTGTGATCCTAAGTGCAAGCTGATATAACAGCATAAGAAATCCCACAAGCGACAAGGTACTTACGATATTATAGGCAAAGTCTATACGCATTCCAAGATATTCCAGATTTCCTGTGAGAAACTGAAACATAAAATGATACTTTACATCTGCACCTCCATAATGAGGATACTGTGTGGGAAAATTATTTCCTGCAGAAAAAGAACGCATCATCGCCGTATGTGGTGCATAATCTCCATACACAGTCAGGCCGGAATACAGGATTCCGTCTTTTATATAGAATACATAAAACATCATATATGTAATAAATACAGTCAGCAGACCAAAGAGTAATATTTCCTTTTTTAATCTGCGCTTATCCTGTGTTTTATCAATATTCCATATCCTGTAACTTCCCTGTTTTCTGTATTTCTGTACGCTGAGCAGTATCATAATAACTGCTGCACCTGTCATCCCGATAATATTTCCATACAAAAGTGGATTTTCAGCTTTTCCCACAACACTGAAAAACCAGGAAATAATATATACCATCCAGGTCAGTAAAAGTGTTCCGACTCCAAAAGAAGCCGGAAGCATGAGCCAGATACGATTAATACCTGACACACTCCTTCCCTCTCCTGTCAGCATTTTCGATGCTTCACAGCCCAGCATTCCTGCCAGAAGCAGATAAATAATTCCAAGCATAATTTCTCCCTGTACATTTCCCCGCCATGCAGATATTCCTATCCTCCCGGGGGATTTTATCAAACAAGTATCAGTATAGCAAAAATCCCTACTTATTAAAAGCAAGTTCACATAAATTAAACATTTTAAATTTTTTGTTGCTTCAGATATTGTTCAATCCCTTTCACTATAGCTTCCACTATTTTATTCTGATATTCTTCTTTGCAGAGAAGTCCGGCCTCTTCCGGATTTGTAAGAAAACCACACTCTACAATATTCAAAACACTTTCACTTCTTTTTAACAGATAATAGGTTTTATTACCTTTTGCCACACGAGGGCGTTTTACTTTCAGTCCCAGATTCAGTTCTTCCTGGATAAACTCTGCCAGATTCTTTCCCCGGACAGAATCTTCATAATAAAACACCTGGGGACCGCATACAGACGAATCCTGATAGCTGTTCTGATGAACACTTATGCACAGCACAGGTCTGTATTTCTTTATCATAGCAATCCTGCACTGCATATCCTGTGCTTTCTGATTTCTGCTGTCCTCCTCATAAAGGCCCTTATCTTCTTCCCTTGTCATGATTACAGAAAATCCTTGTTTTTCCAGAGAATCCTTTAATTTTACGGCAATCTGAAGATTTATCCCCTTTTCTTCCAGTCCGTTCACTCCGATCATTCCCGGATCCGCTCCACCATGTCCTGCATCTACCAGAATGATTTTTGAATTTTCTGTTGAACTCATAGTCTCTGAAACTTCAGCTGCCTGTTTTGACAGAATGAGAAAACTGACAAGAAGCAGACACCCTAACATTAATTCCAGTCCATATTTTTTCAAACTAAAAACACCTCCTGAGACATCTTTTACAGTCTACGGGAAAATTCACTGTTCCTGTAGACTGGCTATAGCAATTCCATAAAATAATGCAATCAGTATTTCATAAAATTCTATATTAATATATGTTTCAGAAGATGTTTTTATAGCCTGCTGATGCAGAACTTTTAATTATTCAGATTGTCCGAGATTACCTGCCAGATTACGTTGTTTTCAAATCCAAGCTTCCATGCAGAAACTCCTGCAAGGTCATATTTGGATACCAGCTTCACTTTCTCTGCAACTGACTGAGCATCCTCAAGCCAGATCTGATAGGTAGAATTATCTATATCATATTTTCCATAATTCTGGGAAGTGGTCTTATCCCAGTAGGTTTCCACATTATTATCTGCAATTGTCTGCTGCGCCTGATCCATACCGATTGCTTCACTGGTTACATTTCCCCCTGTGGTCCTCCACAGTCTGGTATAAAACGGAATGGCATTGATCACACGTTCAGCCGGAACCTCATCCAGTGTATCCTGGATTCCCTGTTCCACCCATGGAAGAGATGCCACAGAACCGGCTTCAGATCCTACATAATGCTCGTCATATCCCATGATGATCACATAATCTACAACCCTTCCCTGCTCAGCCCGGTCATAATGGCTTGTGAAATCCTCAGGAACCGGGTTATCCACTGAAAGAACCAGATTATTCTTATGACACTCTATGGAAAGTTCTCTCAGAAATTCCAGAAAATGAGTTCCCACATCCTCGCTGAGAGATTCAAAATCCACATTGATGCCATCCATTCCCACATCTTGGGCTGCCTGGATCAGCTGACTGATAATATTCTGTCTCGCCGCAGTGCTGGAAAGTGTTTCCGTTGTACTTACTTCCTGTGTAAAGTTGTCGATCAGTCCCCATACCTGGAGCCCCTTTTCATGAGCCTGTGATACATAATCTGCACTCGCAATGCTTGCAATGTTTCCTGAAGTATCTGTCAGATAGAACCAGGTAGGCGAGATCACATTCACACCTGTCATATTTGCTGTCGCATCCGCAAAATAAGCATTGGCATCTGTGGAAGTCACCTGATGCCACACCATATTAACCTTGCTGTCCATAGTAAGATAGGAGTACTGTTCCCTCTTAAAGCTTCGTTCAAATTTTGTCTTCTCTGCTTCTCCCACTTTCTTCTTATCTATATAACCGATATATCCGTCATCCGTAGCTACCTGATCCCAGTTCTCCATTTCTTCGATAAGACGAAGCTTTGTACCTTTCTTTACAGAAGTAAGAATAGCCGATTTGATTCCTCCGCGGTAACGTATGCTTGTATTCTTCTTAACTGTGACTGTTTTTACATTTTTGAATTTATACTGTATGGCAATCCTGTATGGATCTTTTGTGATGTATGCATCAAGATCTGTAAATTCCTGCACATAAGTAAGATTCAGATACACTTTATCATCTTTCACCCATACCTTATCTCCTGCCTCAGATGATGCACTCGCAGAAGTCAGCTCCGAAGGTGTTGCATAAAGTATCTGCTGATTGGCAGAATCCCAGTAATATCTCTGGTTCAGATAAGTATTCACCACATCCAGTGGTAAATAGACTCTGTCTCCGTCCACCAGACCACGTTCTTCCATTTTCTCAGTTCCAATGACCAGGGCAATCTCCCCATCTGCCATTTCTCCATAATATTCATTCAGATCCATTTTCTCAGAAGATGGTATGTACTTCATTACTACATGAGTGACAATTCCAAGAATCGCAACAAGAATGACCAAAACGGCAACTGCGATAACTGGTTTATACTTTTTATTCATAGTATTTTTCCTTTCAGTAAATATTGTGTTACCGGAAACAAAGCAGACAGTAACACGATCGCTATTGATACATCAGCTCACAGAAAGGTATTTCATATAGTTATTTTGAGTATGATGTACCAGTATTATCAACTGTATCGGTAACTTGATGATACTGGCTTAAGTATACCATAAAATATTACAATTGTATTGCAAAATCGTATTTTTCACAAATTTTTAAGATATGCGTAATTATATTCTTATGCTGCCCGAAGGCATTATGAACATCGGGGGGACTGATTCAGAATCTGTTCGGGCAGCTTTCTCTTTTGTTATTTTTCTTTGACGAAATCAAAATCCACACGAGCGATCCGTCCTTTTTCATCTTCAACGTAATCACGCATGTATCCACCACCTTCTGCAATCTGACAGGCTTTTGCAATTGTTTTCGGATTACTGAGTATACCATTCAGATACAGAGAAATTCCCTGTTCACGATAACTCTTCAATTCTTTTTCCAGTGGTTTACGCATGCTCTTTTTGGTTGCCCGTGATATATTTTCCGTAAGCTTACCTCCCTTCTTTCATAAGATTTTTTAGAAAGCACCTTATCGGCTGTTGAAAAAACAATATCCCTGCACCTGTTTTATCGTTACTGTGAACGGAGTGAACAGTAACGTTTCAACTTCTTCTTATCATCATGGAAATTTTACCTGTACATTGCCACAGCAGGAACGCTGCATGAAAAACGGCAATGAAGTTTAGAAATAAAAGATCACTTTGGTTAATGTTTCAGATCTTCGCTTATGTGAACCGCAGGTTTACTGCTTCTTCTGTTTTCATTATATCCATCTGGTAAACAGATGCAAGTGTTTTTCTTCATTTATGTATTTTTTTCTGTTTTGTTTCTAAAAATTTAATATTTTGGTTGATTACTTATCTTTACATTTTGCAGTTCTGTGTTATATAATATAGTGTATAAAATTTTATAAATTCACAGTCAGACAATAGAATTTTTGAAGTTACTTGCAGCAATTTTCCAAAGACAGCGCATCTATGGCAATCCTTTAAAATTGCTGTTCAAAAAAACAATAGTAACTTTTAATTTATCCGTAATTGTCCGCAGCTTTCAAAAGTTAAATTTTCATTATCAGAAACACTTTTAATGGATTTTCACAGGCAATTATGAAGCTGCCAGATAATTCAATGTTATTCAGAATAGGATGTGACAACATGAAGATAGAAAAGATCAACGACAACCAGATACGCTGCACACTGACAAGAGAAGATCTGGAGAACCATCAGATCCGTATCAGTGAACTGGCTTACGGCACTGAGAAAGCCAAGAAACTTTTCCGCGATATGATGCAGCAGGCACAGATACAGTTTGGTTTTGAGGCAGATAATATTCCATTAATGATCGAGGCCATCCCGGTGAGTACCGAGAGCATCATCCTGATCATTACCAAAGTAGAGGATCCTGAAGAACTGGATACCCGTTTCTCCAAATTTGCTCCATTCAGAGGGAATGATAAGACAGATACTCTTCAGCTTGACGGTGCAGACAATATTATTGATATCTTCCAGAAGCTTTACGAAGCAAAGATGAAGAGTACTCAGACAAAAGATGGCAAGTCTGCTCAGAATACCGGAGCAAAGGAAAATGACGATACTCAGGTTCCTGATGTAAATCTTATCCGTCTCTATGAGTTCGACACACTGGACGATGTGATTGCGGCCGCCCATGGACTGAACGGCTATTTTACCGGTACAAACACCCTGTACAAAGATCCGGCCGATGAGCTTTACAAACTGGTACTTCACCAGTCATCACTTTCTCCGGAGGATTTTAACAGGGTATGTAATATTCTTACGGAATATGGACAGGGAAAGGCTTTCTCTCTTTCAGGAGAAGCTTATCTGACAGAACATGGAGAACTGATTTCCGATTCTGCCCTTCAGCAGCTGATTCAACTGTAATAATTTTCATAATTAAAAGAGCATTCAGTTTTCATCTGAAAGCTCTTTTCTTATACCATAGTAAATTATAGATTTCTCAAAAAAGGATGTCCTGAACTTATTCAGAACATCCTTTTTACATGTCAGTCTATGACAATTCAACAATTGTCATAGTCCGTCATATGATTACCTTTCAGGAAGATTATTCTCCAAGAAAATCATTGATCTGGTTAACCAGTACATCAACATCCAGTCCATGAACCATAGCTGCTTCTTCGAGAGATTCCATCTGGGAAGATGGGCATCCAAGGCAATGCATTCCTGCTCTCATAAGAATCGGTGCGATATTTGCATCAATCTGAAGAAGCTGACCGATCAGCATGTCTTTTGATACTTTAGCCATTGTATATTTCCTCCTTAATTTTTCTTCATACTACTCAGCTTTTATAGCTTCTGATATTATAATACTATTTTACTCTGGAATCAACTGCAAACTTTTAATTTTATCGTTCCTCCCTGAAATACGGAAGTCCCAGCGCAGCAGGCGGCTGGTGTTCCTTTTTCTTTCGGAAGCTTGTGAATACCAGTACGATAATCGTTACCACATAAGGCAGTGCTTTAAATACTTCCTGCATGCTTCGTCCAAGTCCCGGGATATAAAGATACAGAATATAAAGAGCTCCGAACAGAAATGCTCCCCAGATTGCATTCAGTGGTTTCCATAATGCAAAGATTACCAGTGCAACAGCAAGCCAGCCACGATCTCCAAAACCATTGTCTGTCCAGGTTCCTCCTGAATATTCCATTACGAAATAGAGTCCGCCCAGACCTGCCAGACCTGCACCGATACAGGTTGACAGATATTTATATTTGATAACATTGATACCTGCTGCATCTGCAGTTCCCGGATTTTCACCGATTGCCCTGAGATTCAATCCCGCTCTTGTCTTGAACAGAAAAAACGATAACAGGACTGCTATAATAATACAGAGATATGTAAGGAAACCATAATTAAATAAAATACCTCCGATAACCGGAATCTTAGACAATCCCGGGATTTTTGCCGTATAGGCACTTCCTGTTACTTTTACGGAAATCTGTCCTACACCGCCTGCAAGCTTGGAAATAGAACCGCCAAAGAAGTTACCAAAACCTGTACCAAAAATGGTAAGTGCAAGACCTGTTACATTCTGATTTACACGAAGTGTGATAGTCAGGATACTGTAGATCAGACCACCGATTGCAGCACATGCAAACGCACACAAAAACGATATCAGTACACCCACAAGTGCATTGGGATCAGGATTATCCTTCTCATAGAGGAAAGCTCCCATCAAACCTGAAATGCCGCCCATATACATAATTCCCGGAATACCAAGATTCAGGTTACCGGATTTCTCTGTCATAATCTCACCAAGCGCCCCATACAGAATACAGATGCCCTGGACAATTGCTTTTTGAATAAAAACTATCAGTACACTCATTGCCGCTACCTCCTATTTCTTTGCACGCTTTACTCTGTAGTTGATAAAGAATTCTGCACCGATCAGGAAAAACAGAATGATTCCCAGAAGAACATTGGAAGCATTCTCATTCAGTCCATACTGTGTTGCAATCTGTACGGCACCCTGGTCCATAAATACGATGCCAAAGGAAACTGCAACCATAATAAATGTATTAAACTTGGAAAGCCATGCGACAATGATCGCAGTAAATCCACGACCGCCTGCTGTTGCAGTGGAAATCGTATGGCTGGCTCCGCTGACAATAACAAAACCTGCGATACCACAGATTGCACCGGAGATTGCCATTGTACGGATAATAACCTTTTTCACCTGGATACCGGCATATCTGGCAGTATTCTCGCTCTCACCTACTACTGCGATCTCATAGCCCTGCTTACAGTATTTCAGATAAATGAACATTCCCACTGTCAGAATCAGGACAATGACTACATTCCAGCCATATTTCTGTCCGAACAATTCCGGAAGCCATCCGCCTTTTGTAGCCTGATTGATGATACCGACTGTATTGGAACCTTTCGGATTTTCCCAGAATACAATACAATAAGTTACTACCTGCATGGCAACATAATTCAACATCAGAGTAAACAGTGTCTCATTTGTATTCCAGTTTGCTTTAAATACAGCCGGGATCATTCCCCAGATCATTCCGCCAAGTGCACTTGCCACAAACATTACGATCAGGAGTAACCCTGTAGGCATCTTATCTCCTGCATAGATCATGACGGCAGCAGAGCAGGCACCACCGATCAGGATCTGACCTTCTGCACCGATGTTCCAGAATTTCATTTTAAATGCAGGTGCCAGACCAATGGAAATACACAGCAGTACCATTGTATCTCGTATGGTCTGCCACAGACGGCGATCCGAACCCATTGCTCCATCCCAGATTGCCTTATAGACATCCACCGGATTCATCTTTACCAGGGCAACGATCACCGCTCCGCACACGATCAGTGCAAGGATCAATGCAATGAAACGAATCAGAAGACGTTCCTGCCATCTGGCTTTGTTTCTTCTTTTACTTACCTGTAAGAAAGGTTCTTTCTTCATGCCTGTGTCCCTCCTTTTTCATGCTTCGTCATAAGAATCCCGATTCCTTCTTTCGTTGCAGTTCTTCCATCCTCAATTCCGCTGATTTTACCTCCGCAGAACACTGCAATCCTGTCACACAGTTCAAGAACTACATCAAGATCCTCAATAACACAGACTACTGCAACCCCTTTTTTCTTCTGTTCATTCAGAAGGCGGTAAATCACATGGGAAGTATTGACATCCACCCCTCGAGTTGGGAAAGCTACCAGAAGCACTTTCGGATTCTGGGCAATTTCTCTTCCTACCAGAACCTTCTGCACATTTCCTCCTGACATCTGACGGACAGGTGCAGAAATACTTGGAGTCATGACTTCAAGCTGTTCTTTGATTTTTAACGCCAGTGCCTTTGGACCTTTTCGATCCAGGAATGGACTTTTGCCATTGCGATAGCTTCTGAGCATCATATTATCGGTCATATCCATATCGCCCACAAGCCCCATACCAATACGGTCTTCCGGAACAAAAGCAAGGCTGATCCCTGCTTTATTAATGGAGATAGAATCCATTCCTGCAAGCTCTGTTCCTTTTCCATTGTCATCAAGCAGGGTGATCGAACCGCTCTCTATTGCCTGGAGTCCTGCAATTGCCTCCAGAAATTCTTTCTGGCCGCTTCCGGAAATACCGGCAATACCCAGAATCTCTCCTGCATTTACTGTCAGATCAACATCATCCAGAGTTTTTACCTCTTCTTTGTTTTTACAGTTCAGACCTTTGACCACTAATCGTTTCTTTACATTCTCCGGTTCAGGACGGTCGATATTGAGATCTACTCTGCCGCCTACTATCATCTCTGACAGACTCTGTGCATTTGCCTGAGCTGTTTCTACTGTATCAATATACTTTCCTTTTCTGAGGATTGCCACACGGTCTGATAACGCCAGAACTTCCTGGAGTTTGTGCGTGATGATCATAATGGAACATCCATCTTTTCTCATATTTCTCAAAATATCGAATAACCGGTCAGACTCCTGTGGTGTCAGAACTGCGGTCGGCTCATCCAGGATCAGAATCCTCGCGCCACGGTAGAGCATCTTTATGATCTCAACTGTCTGCTTCTGGGAAACGGACATTTCGTAGATCTTCTGTGACAGATCCAATTCAAAGCCATATTTATCTGCCAGCTTCTGAATATCCTCTGTGATCCTCTTCATGTCCAGCTTTCCCTTTCCCGGAAGTCCCAGAACAATATTCTCTGCTGCTGTCAGTACATCTACCAGTTTAAAATGCTGATGTACCATACCGATTCCCAGTTCATAGGAATCTTTCGGTGAACGGATCGTTACTTCTTTTCCATTTACAAAAATATGTCCTTCATCCGGATAATAAATTCCATAGATCATATTCATCAGAGTCGTTTTACCGCTTCCATTCTCACCTAAAATTGCGAGAATCTCTGATTTCCTCAGTGTAAGATTTACATGGTCATTCGCCTGAACTGATCCAAATCGCTTGGAAATATCTCTAAGCTCAAGTGCATAAGTTTCTTCCACTATCGTTCCCTCCTTTTATCTGATATATTGTCATATCTGCAAAAGAAACCTCCGCCCTGAAGACTTCCTTTGCACGTATAACAAGAAAAAAAGCAGAGCTGCTGACCCAGCAGCTCCGCCTGTTTCAGATCTTATTCTGTGATAGATGTGATTCCATCGATAGCTACATCAAATGCCGGTGCAGAACCATATTCTGATTCATGGAAATATCCGTCAGAAACATATTCTGTATCACTGCCATCTTTCTTATAAGTAGTAAGTTCTTTGCCATCTACTGTAAATGTAGAAGTATCGAATACATGAAGGGATCCGTCTGCAAGTGCATCTTCCACTTCTTTTACTTTTTCGTCTGTTCCTTCTGCTACAACTTTCTCATTGAGAGGTGTGATCTTGTCAGCGCCGTCGGAGAAGCCTTTGCACCAGTCAGTATCAATTGCTGTTCCATCAAGCATGCACTGTACTGCATATGTGTAATATACACCCCAGTCCATAGATGCAGAAGTACGAGCTGTATTCGGTGCAACAGATGTCATATCAATATTGTATCCAACGCAAGGAACGCCTGCTGCTTCACATGCTGTCGGAGCACCTGTTGTATCTGCGTGCTGGCTGATCAGAACACATCCATCAGAAATCAGCGCATCTGCACATTCTTTTTCAAGGTCGAAGCTTGCCCAGCTGTTTGTATATTTTACTTCCATAGTTACGGACGGGCATACACTCTTTGCGCCAAGGTAGAAAGAAGTATATCCGGAAATAACCTCTGCGTACGGGAATGCACCAACATAACCCATCTTGCAGCTATCTTCTGTAATAGTTCCATCTTCGATCATCTGATTCAGTTTAAGGCCAGCTACTACACCGGACACATAACGAGCTTCATAAATGTTTGTGAAGTAGTTGTGCATATTGGAAAGTCCGCTTGATGCTGCCTGAGTTCCAGTTGCATGACAGAACTGCACATCCGGATATTCCCCTGCTGCTTCAAGGATATAAGTCTCATGTCCGAAGCTGTTTGCAAAAATGATCTGGCAGCCCTGATCTGCAAGGTCTGCTGCTGCATCGTAGCATCCCTCATCTTCACCGATCAGAGTTTTTTCAATAACCTGTGAATCGTCAAGGCCAAGTGCCTCCTGCATTTCATCGATACCAGCCATATGAGCTGCTGTGTAACCTTCGTTCTCATCGCCGATGTAAATTGCACCAATCTTGAGGTCTTCCTTTGCAATACCTTTGCCACTTTCGCTGTCGTCACTTGCGTATACAGGTGCAGTCATAGTAACTGCCATAGCTGCTGCAAGTCCAATTGCCAATGCTTTTTTCATTCTTCTTTCCTCCGTTTTCTGTGCTCTTACTCCTGTTGCGGAACAAAAGAGGCACAACTTTCTCAGTTACGCCTCTTTGCAAGTACTTTTACTATACATGGCACTTTTTAAATTGTCAATAAATTTGCAAAAAACGTACTATTTATTTGATAACCTATTTTTTTTTGTATATTAATTAGGAAATAATAATTTTCTTGACTTTTTCACGTTAAAGCGTTATACTTTAGAAAGTTAATTTGATTCGAACATGAATCAGTAAAATCAGGAGGTTTAAAAATATGAAAAAGCAGATTTTAGCAGGCATTCTGTCTGCAACAATGGTAGTTGGCATGGGTGGTGTCAGCGTATTTGCAGCAGATAAAGCAGATGATAAAACATACAACATCGGTATCTGCCAGCTCGTACAGCACGAAGCACTGGACGCTGCAACACAGGGATTCAAAGATGCGATCACAGAAGAACTTGGCGATAAAGTAACTTTCGATGAGCAGAACGCTCAGGGTGATTCCAATACATGTTCTACAATCATCACCGACTTTGTTTCTAAAAACGTTGATCTGATTCTTGCAAACGCTACACCTGCACTTCAGGCAGCATCAGCAGGAACATCTGATATCCCGATTCTTGGTACAGCTGTTACAGAATACGGTGTAGCACTTGATCTGGATGATTTCGATGGAACTGTTGGCGGAAACATCTCCGGTACATCAGACCTTGCTCCGCTTGAAGATCAGGCTGCAATGCTCAACGAACTGTTCCCAGATGCAAAAAATGTTGGTCTTATCTACTGTTCAGCAGAAGCCAATTCCCAGTATCAGGTTGATACAGTAAAAGCAGCTCTTGAGAAATCAGGTTACACATGTACTTACTATGCATTCTCAGACTCCAACGACCTCTCTTCTGTTGCTACAACAGCAGCTACTGAGAGTGATGTGATCTATGTTCCGACTGATAATACTGTTGCATCTAATACAGAGATCATCAACAACATCTGTCTTCCGGAAAAAGTTCCGGTAATCGCAGGTGAAGAAGGTATCTGTGAAGGATGCGGTGTTGCCACACTTTCCATCAACTACTATGACCTCGGTGTTGCTACCGGTAAAATGGCTCTCAAAGTTCTTGTAGATGGTGAAGATATTTCCAAAATGCCAATTGAATATGCTCCACAGTTCACAAAAGAATACAACCCGGAAATCTGTGAAGAACTCGGTATTGAAGTTCCGGATGATTATGTAGCAATCGGTGCAGACGAAGAAGAAGCTTCTGATGATGATGCAGCAAAAGACGAGACATCTGAAGAGGAAACAACCGAAGAGGCTGAATAATTTTCGAAGATAATCAAACATTACAAATTTATACAGGCAGCGGGAAAGGAATTATCCTTTCTCGCTTTCTGTGCTATCAGGAGGAACTGAAAAATGAATATTCTTACTTTAATCAATGCACTTCCAGGCGCTGCTGCGCAGGGTCTGATCTGGGGAATCATGGCAATTGGTGTTTATCTCACCTTCCGTATCCTCGATGTAGCCGACCTTACTGTTGACGGCACCATGTGTACTGGCGGTGCTGTCTGCGTTATGATGCTGATGAGCGGTCACAGTGTGTGGGTTTCTATGCTTGCTGCTACCGGAGCCGGAATGCTTGCCGGTCTCGCTACAGGTATCTTCCACACATTCATGGGAATCCCTGCGATCCTCGCTGGAATCCTGACTCAGCTTGGTCTTTACTCTGCCAACCTTAAGATCATGGGAAAAGCAAACCAGGCAGTAAACGGAAACAAATTTGATCTGCTTGTTTCCCTCCGTAATGTAAAAAATGTTCCATTTTATCAGAATACAATTTTCATCGTTGCAATCTTTATCGTTGTTCTGATTGCAATCCTTTACTGGTTCTTCGGTACAGAACTTGGATGCTCCCTCCGCGCTACCGGATGTAATCCGAATATGTCCCGTGCACAGGGAATCAATACGGATGTATGTAAAGTTCTTGGTCTTATGATCTCCAACGGACTGGTTGCGCTTTCCAGTGCTCTCCTTGCACAGTATCAGGGATTTGCTGATGTCAACATGGGACGTGGTGCTATCGTTATCGGTCTTGCTGCAGTTATCATCGGTGAAGCAATCTTTGGAAAGATCTTCCATAACTTTGCGCTTCGTCTTCTCAGCGTTGCTTTTGGTTCTATCCTCTACTATCTGGTACTCCAGACAGTTATCTGGATGGGTATTGATACAGACCTTCTGAAGATGCTGTCCGCACTTGTAGTTGCAGTCTTCCTTGCTGTTCCATACTGGAAAGCAAAGTATTTTTCTAAACCAGTAAAACGTGGAGGTAACAAATAATGCTAGAACTTAAGAATATATATAAAACCTTTAATCCTGGAACCATTAATGAGAAAGTGGCTCTGAATGGTCTGAACCTTACACTGAACGAGGGAGATTTCGTAACTGTTATCGGTGGTAATGGTGCCGGTAAATCCACGATGCTGAACGCTGTTGCAGGTACCTGGATGGTCGATGAAGGCCAGATCATCATTGACGGAATCGACGTTACCAAATTATCCGAGCACAAAAGAGCAGCTTACCTGGGACGCGTATTCCAGGATCCTATGACAGGAACAGCTGCCACAATGGGAATTGAAGAAAACCTTGCCCTTGCTAAACGTCGCGGCAAAACACGTTTCCTGAAACCAGGAATCACAAAGAAAGAACGCGAAGAATATAAAGAACTTCTGAAGATTCTTGGCCTTGGACTGGAAGATCGCCTTACTTCCAAAGTCGGACTTCTCTCCGGTGGACAGCGCCAAGCACTTACTCTGCTGATGGCAACCCTCCAGAAACCAAAGCTTCTGCTCCTCGATGAGCATACCGCAGACCTTGACCCGAAAACAGCAGCCAAGGTCCTTGAGATCACTGAGATGATCGTAAACCGCGATCATCTGACAACAATGATGATCACTCATAACATGCAGGACGCTATTACACACGGAAACCGCCTGATCATGATGATGGAAGGAAAGATTATCCTGGATATTCAGGGGGAAGAAAAGAAGAAGCTTACGGTAAGAAATCTGCTGGATCAGTTTGAGAAAGCCAGCGGACAGGAGTTCTCCAATGATTCTGCTCTGCTGAGCTGAGATGGGGATTTCGTAAAAGATATGGTTTTTCTTTTACGCAAACATTAAAGAAGTAATATTACTATTGATATTACTATTAATATTCACGCAACTAATTAAAGATATATGATTTTTCAACGGCTTCATCATCCGGAAGTACTAAGGAATAACCCTCGTGTTAAATACATTCATAAAAATCACAAACTCGCTGACGCTCAAACAGTGTGATTTTTATGAATAACACACTCGGAACATTCCTAAGAACTTCCAGGATTCTTGCAGATGTTGAATTAATCATATATCTTTTTTAGTTGCTGTAATTTGGAAAAAATATACTTTATGTTCACAGTAAGAAAATTGTCTCAAGTCCTTCTATAGTTTCTATAATAACGCCAATCATATTCCACTCATATTTTCTATAATATTCTTAAGTCTATTTTAAATTCCAAATATTTTATCTTTACCTCCTCCCCCATCTCGCTCAGCTGCCTCCTTCCCGGAGGGATCCCGACCACACGCCGCAGAAGGCTATAGCAAGGAGCAGGAAATCGACAGCATGGCTTTGATAGGCATAATCCGGTTATTTTCCCCGCACGATACTATAAATAGCGCTGTCCAGGTCAAGGGGCTTTTATAAAGCTTGCGAAAACGTAAAAATGGGCAGCAGATGGGACAAGTCATCATGTACCCTACATGGTTCCATTCCGGTACATA
>OLQS01000169.1_pt1 | contig 45624 bp, 39 predicted proteins | sample 1672291 | NCBI WGS metagenome assembly OLQS01 (sample SAMEA3136668, study PRJEB25190) | human gut metagenome | biome: human gut; feature: human-associated habitat; material: faeces | place: Austria | collected 2013
GTCTGGCACGGGCATTCTACCCGGCCATCCTTGCCTGCTGGAACAGCGAGGAAGGTCAGCGGGAGTTTGCCGCATGGCAGGCGGAACAGGCTCATATCTCTGGCAAAGAAAAACAGGAAGTTCCCGCTTGCTGGGTATCCGTAAAACAGTTTTCGAAAAATGACACGGCAACTGCCTGTCAGGATTGGTTACGGAGTACCCGGCTAGGCCGAGGAAGCATCAAGTCCCATGTCCGCACCGTTAAGGTGTTGGGTATGGGGCTTTTTGCATTTCAGGAACGTATACACCTCTGGAAAGGTGTAACACACTAGACTTTGTACCAAAGTCGTGTGCCAAGGGTGCTGCGCCCCTTTGGAATCCCTGCTTACATCGCCTGTGGGCGATGTAGATTCGCCGCACAGAAAGCTCTCACAAAAGGCACACCCGGCTGTCTGCGGCGAGGAGAAGGCACTTCTGCGGAAGTGTAATAACCCACTATGACACTTTCATCCCTGTGGTCTGCAAAGTGTAGTGGGCTCTCCGAGGGGGAACGGCTGTATAGAGTGCGTTTCGGGCAAATCGCCGCATACGTGTATACGGAAGATGGGTACGCACGTACGCAGTAAATCGGCCAAGTTCTCCCATGTAGAGGGTGTAATTTCGATAAAGAACGTGGTATAATTGACTCAACAAATCGATTTGTGGAGGCGATTATTTATGAAAAAAGAAACCAAGAAATCTATCTTATTCTATGCAGCTTCTGCTCTGTTATATATGGCTTCACTTATTAGCTTCATAAGTGGAAATGATAATTCTATGGCTGTTGTATGGTTGTGTCTTGGTTCATCATTTCTTTGCCTTGGCTCGACGCATCTTTGTTTAGGTTTGTCTCGTAAGAAAAAGGGAAACGACAAAACCGATGCAAGCAATAAATAAATTCCTAGTATATCGCACTCACTCCTAAGCAGGGTTTGGGGCAGGCACGCCCCAACAAGAAGCTGTCCCAAAAGGGCAAGAATTTTCAAGAATTGAAAATTTGTGGCCACGGGACGATTCTTGCTCTCACGAAAACCCATACTTTTTGAAAATCCGCTTTTCGCAGCCAAAGGAGGATGCACCATGAAAAAAGAGATCGAAGCCTTCGTCAACGCAGCCAACGAGCAGGAGTTGGAAGCCGCATGGAATAACCTCTCGGCAGAGGAACAGCGAGTTTTCGAGCAGCTCATGGAGGAAGACTCACCCGAAGATGCACTGGCATTTTTTGCCCAGCTGTATGACGATGCCCCGAAGGAGCAAGCCAGCGAAACCGTGAGCATCTCCGAAAACGAAATCTATTTCAAGCGGCAGCCCTTGACCGAAGAGCAGAAGAAGCACGGCTCCTATGTAGATGAGAACGGCAATCTCCATGTCAAGAACCTGTCTGCATTCTGGATTCCTGAACTGACCACCACGGAGAAAGTCGGTCACACCACCTACACCGTGACCGGCAGCTATGAGGGCAAGGAATCCTTTTTGAAGAAACTGGAGCGCATTGTTGCCAAGAACGCCCAGCAAAAATTTGAAGATGAGGGTGCAGACGAATGACAACTGCGTCCAATTCTGCTATACTTGATCCGGTAACCAATCCTGTACTGACAGTTGCTCCACAGAATAAGGAGGACACAACAATGTCTGGAGCAACGAATAAAATCACCGCACTTTACTGCCGACTGTCGCAAGAGGACGCACGGCTCGGCGAAAGCCTGTCCATTGAGAACCAGAAGGTCATCCTTCTGGAATACGCCAAAAAGAACCACTTCCCGAACCCGGTGTTCTTTGTGGATGATGGCTACTCCGGCACGAACTATGACCGTCCCGGCTTTCAGAGTATGCTGGTCGAGATCGAAGCAGGGCGTGTAGGAATCGTTATCACGAAGGATTTGTCCCGACTGGGGCGCAATTCTGCCTTGACTGGTCTGTACACCAACTTCACCTTTCCCCAGTATGGCGTTCGCTACATCGCCATTAACGACAACTACGACACCATTGACCCGAACAGCGTAAACAACGATTTTGCGGGCATTAAGAACTGGTTCAACGAGTTTTACGCCCGCGATACCAGCCGCAAGATTCGGGCCGTTCAGAAGGCCAAGGGAGAGCGTGGAGTACCGCTGACGGTTAATGTTCCGTACGGCTATGTAAAAGACCCGGAGAACCCGAAGCATTGGCTTGTTGACCCGGAAGCGGCTGCGATTGTGAAGCGCATCTTCTCCATGTGCATGGAGGGACGTGGGCCGACCCAAATTGCGAACCAACTGTGGGCAGATAAAGTTCTGACTCCTACCGCCTACAAGTTGAGCCATGGCCGGAGCACAAACGCACCTGCCCCGGAAGACCCTTATCGCTGGGATAAAAGAGCAGTAAGTTTGATTCTGGAACGCCGGGAGTACACTGGCTGCACAGTCAACTTCAAGACCTATACTAACTCTATCTGGGATAAAAAGAGACATCTGAATCCTGTGGAAAATCAGGCTATCTTCCCGGATACACATGAGCGCATTATTGACGATGATGTGTTTGAAAAGGTTCAGGAGATTCGCAGCCAGCGTCACCGTATGACCCGAACAGGCAAGAGCAGCATTTTCTCCGGTATGGTCTACTGCGCTGACTGCGGTTCCAAGATGCAATATGGTTCGTCCAATAACAGGGACTTCAGTCAAGACTTCTTTGATTGCTCTCTGCACAAGAAGAACGGGAGCAAGTGCAAGGGACATTTCATCCGGGTAAAGGTTCTGGAAGGACGTGTGCTGAGTCATGTTCAGCGGGTGACGGACTACATTCTCCGTCATGAAAACTACTTCCGCAAGGTCATGGAGGAGCAGCTTCGTGTGGAAAGCAGCGAAAAGCTGACCGTCCTGAAGAAGCAGCTTGCCCGGAATGAGAAGCGGATTGTAGACCTCAAACGGCTGTTCATGAAAATCTACGAGGACAACGCCAATGGAAAGCTGAGCGATGACCGCTTCGACATGATGAGCCAGAGCTACGATGCCGAACAGAAGCAGCTGGAAGAGGAATCCCTCTCTATCCAACAGGAAATCGAAGTACAGGAACAGCAAATCGAGAATATTGAAAAATTCGTCCAGAAAGCGCACAAGTACGTTCATATTGAAGAACTCACTCCCTATGCTCTCCGTGAACTGGTGTCGGCTATCTATGTAGATGCCCCGGATAAGTCCAGCGGAAAGCGGGTGCAGCACATCCATATCAAGTACGACGGGCTGGGGTACATCCCTCTGGATGAACTGGAAGCAAAAGAAAAGGCGTGACCGAAGTCACGCCAAATCTTCCCCATTTAGGGAACTTTTGCAAATACTGTTTTATGGGAACTCTGCTCTGGGGAACTCCCTGCCTTACTTATCGTGTGTGGATTTTTGCAGGGTACGTCCGGGTGGGCGCACCCTGTTTTTGTTTGTGCTTATTTCTTCAGAATCCGCATTGCGTTCAGAACAGCGATGATCGTGACACCCACATCACCGAACACGGCTTCCCACATACCGGCCATGCCGAGTGCGCCCAGAACAAGGAACACGCTCTTGATGCCAAGAGCAATCACGATGTTCTGCATCACAATCCGTTTCGTAGCCTTTGCAACATCAATGGCTTCTACAAGTTTCGATGGTTCATCTGTCATCAGAACAACATCCGCAGCTTCAATCGCGGCATCCGAGCCAAGACCTCCCATGGCAATGCCGACATCTGCACGGGCAAGAACAGGGGCATCGTTGATGCCATCGCCCACGAAGGCGAGTTTGCTGCCCTGCCGTTTCTGCTTATCCAGCATTTCCAGCTTTTCGACCTTCTGGTCGGGCAAGAGCTGTGCATAATACGCATCCAGACCAAGTTCGTCTGCCACCGACTTGCCGATTCGCTCATCATCGCCGGTAAGCATAACAGTTTTTTCCACGCCGATCTTTTTCAGCTCTGCGATTGCGCACTTGCTGTCCGGCTTCACTTCATCTGCGATCAGGATACAGCCTACATAGCTACCATCCGCTGCTACATAGAACTTTGTTCCGGCTGCATCGCAAGCGGCATAGGCAATCTTTTCAGATTCCATCAGCTTACTGTTGCCAGCCAGTACCTTCTTTCCCTGCACCATAACGCTGATGCCGTGTCCTGAGATTTCCTCAAAGTCAGAGAACTGCTTCTGGTCGATTGGCTTTCCATAAGTCGCAAGAATCGACTTTGCGATCGGGTGGTTGGAATAACTCTCTGCCTGTGCAGCATACTCCAATACCTGCTCTTTCTGGTATCCGGCTGCCGGAATGATATTTGCGACCTCAAAAACACCCTTTGTTAAGGTGCCGGTCTTATCAAAGACCACCACGCTCACTTTGTTCAGTGCTTCCAGATAGTTGCTGCCCTTTACCAGCACACCGCGCTTGGATGCGGCACCAATACCGCCGAAGAAGGTCAGGGGAATAGAAATGACCAATGCACACGGGCAGGAAACGATCAGGAACACAAAACCTCTGCGCAACCACTCAGACCAGCCGCCGCCAAGGACGAGCGGCGGAATGATCGCCAACACAGCCGCCATTCCAACAACGACCGGCGTATAGTATCGTGCAAAGGTCGTGATGAAGTTCTCGGTGGGAGCTTTTCTTGCAGAAGCATTCTCCACAAGGTCAGTGATCTTCGATACCGTGGATTCCCCGAAGCTCTTTGTGACTTTCAGCGTCAGCAAACCGCTCTGGTTGATGCAGCCGGACAGGGCTTCATCGCCTTTGCGGATGCTTCTCGGCACAGATTCGCCGGTCAGTGCCTTGGTGTCCAGCATGGATTCGCCATCCACAACGATGCCATCCAGCGGGATTTTTTCACCGGGTTTTACCACGATGATCTCGCCCACCGCAACGCTTTCCGGAGAAACGACCTGCAATACGCCATTCCGCTTAACGGTCGCCGAATCCGGACAGATGTCCATAAGGTCAGAGATGGACTTTCTGGAACGCTTTACCGCCAGCGACTGGAAGAACTCTCCGACCTGATAGAACAGCATAACTGCAACAGCTTCCGGGTATTCCCCGATGGCAAATGCGCCGATCGTGGAAACACTCATCAGGAAATGCTCGTCAAACACCTGTCCTCTGGTGATATTTTTCACTGCCTGCCATACGACATCCCAGCCAAGAATCACATACGCCACAATCAGAAACGCCAGTTCCGCCAGAGTCGGCAGCTTTGCGAATACGGTCAATGCCATACCGATTGCATAGACCACAGCACCCACGGCAAGCCGTATCGTGCGCTTCTTATCCTCATCGTTATAGACCGCCGCTTTTTCATCCTTTTTGACAGGTGCAGTCGCTTCCAGCTGCTTTTCCGACACTTCAACATCCGGCTCATGGCTGTGTACGATCGTGGTAACGGTATCCAGCAAGGAAGCAGCTACCGATGTTCCAGCCTGAACAGTCAGCGTCTGGTTCATCAGATTCACGGTCGAAGAAGTCACGCCATCCAGCTCACCGACTTCTTTCTCGATCTTTGCTGAGCAGTTCGGGCAGTCCAGACCTTTCAGGAGATAGACTTTCGTCACCGCAGGTTCGGTCTTTTCCGACACTTCAACATCTGGCTCGTGGCTGTGGACGATCGTGGTAACGGTGTCCAGCAGGGAGGTAGCCACCGATGTTCCTGCCTGAACAGTCAATGTCTGGTTCATCAGATTCACGGTCGAAGAAGCCACGCCACCCAGCTCACCGACTTCTTTCTCGATTTTTGCTGAGCAGTTCGGACAATCCAGACCTTTCAGGAGATAGACCTTCGTCACCGCAGGTTCGGTCTTTTCCGACACCTCAACATCCGGTTCATGGCTGTGAACGATCGTTTCGACCTGTTCCGCCAGTGTTGCATCCGCAGACTTTTCTGACTGAACGGTCAGTGTCTGCTGCATTAAATTCACAACCGAGGATTCCACTCCCGGCAATGCTCCGACCTCTTTTTCTATCTTGGCGGAACAATTCGGGCAATCCAGACCTTTCAGGATGAATACTCTTTTCATTTTGACCTCCACCACGTTTTCTTAATTGTTCAATCGCTCAACTTAAAAGACAAAAAGATAATCGCTTGCGCGATCATCCTCTTAAATGCTCAAATCCCTTGTCGATGATCTCCTTTACATGATCATCCGCCAGCGAATAATACACGATCTGGGCCTCTCTGCGGAATTTGACCAGTCCGGCAAGCCGGAGTGCTTTCAGCTGGTGAGAGATCGCCGATTTGGTGACGCCCAGCAGAACCGCAAGGTCGCATACACACATCTCGCTCTGTTCCAGAGCATGAAGGATCTGCACTCTTGTGCCATCTCCGAACAGCTTGAAAAGCGATGCAAGCTGGATGTAGTCGTCTTTCGGCTGCATTTTGCCTTTTACATCGTTCACGATGTCCTCATGGATCACATCGCAATTACAGGTGTATAAAGAATTTGACATCAGACGTTCTCCTTGTTTTGTAGTTGAACAACCGTTCAATCATATTATATCTGCTCTTCCTCCGTTGTCAAGAGGAAAAGTTAGCATCTGCTTCCTGCGATTTGTCGTCTAACAGACCTTGACAGCCTCCTTATTTCGCATACAATATAGTTGAGCGTTTACTCAACTGCCGTATTTTGCGCAGAAGATTTTTCATTTGAACAACCGTGCAATAAATAAAAGAGGTCTGCCTGTGAAAGGAAAATTCATCACTCTGGTTCTGACATTGGGATTTCTTGCCGCGTTTGGCGTATTTATGCACTCGCCGCCCTCTATTCTGGATGGGCTGACCGGTGCGACCCCGAAAGCGAAACGTGCCGCACAGATGGCCGCACCGCTGGAGGGCAACTATCTGTTCTGCATCAACCCTGCGCTGGAATCGTTTTCCGATGCGGATTTCCGGAATGATCTGAAAGCATTTGTTTCCGGTGAGACAGAAGTCCTTTCCGATGCCGGACTGCCGCACATGACGCTTTCGGTCTGCGAAACAGACTATCCCTTGCTTTGCTATGCAACGGCTCTTTGTGAACGCCTGACTGCTGCCGGAGCAGATGTCACGTTGAAGCAGTACAGCGAAACCATGCTGCGTTCCCGTGCAATCAATGGGCGGTATCAACTGCTGCTGGTTTCGGAAAATACGCTTGATGCAACAGCATTGCCGGATGCAGACATCCTTCTGCTCTCCGCAGAAGAAATGGAGGACCCCTCATGCGAAAACTGAACACCATTCTCTCCGTTCTGCTACTTTTCATCTGTCTGCTTCATGGGCTGATGGGCAGTTTTATGTTGCTGGGCATCAGTTCCGGGGCAGGAAAGTTTCTGGCATGGATCGGCGTTGGCATTCTGGCGGCGCACACCGTCCTTGGGCTTTTGCTGACCGCACAGACATTCCGGGCTTCCCGGTCCGGCGGAAAACTCTACGGAAAGCAGAATGCTCTGTTCTGGGCAAGGCGCACCAGTGGGCTTGCTATTTTGCTCATGCTCTTTTTCCATATTGGCGTGTTCGGCAGAGTGCAGGACGGCGTATACATTCTGTTTCCGTTCACAACGGTCCGGCTGCTGACGCAGCTTTTACTGGTTGCTTCGGTATTTGTGCATCTTCTGCTCAATCTCCGACCCCTTCTGGTATCGCTGGGCATCGTCCGGGATAAGGAGCAGCGCGGCGACCTCTATCTGATTCTTTCTATACTGGTGCTGTTTGCTGCCGGTTCGATCATTCTATATTATATCGGGTGGAACAATGTATGAAACACACTTTGGTGATCGTGGGTGCAGGGCTGGCAGGGCTTTCCGCTGCTTTGACTGCTGTGAAAAACGGCTGGACGGTAAAGCTGGTGTCCTCCCTTGCCTCCGAGCGGGCGCAGTCTGTTATGGCAGAGGGCGGAATCAATGCAGCCTTGAATACCAAGGGAGAGGAGGATAGCCCGGAGCAGCATTATACAGATACCCTGACCGCTGCCTGCGGACTTGCTGACCCGAATGCAGTCTGGGGGATGACGCAGGCTGCGTCCGAACTGGTGCGCAGCCTGCACCATCTGGGAGTACAATTCAACGTGACAGATGACGATGAACTCGACCTGCGGAATTTTGGCGGACAGAAGAAAAAGCGGACGGCCTTTGCACAAAGCGATACGGGAAAGCAGCTAATGACCGCTCTGATTGATGCTGTGCGCCGGGAAGAAAGCGCAGGAACGGTCGAACGCTTTCCACACCATAAGTTCCGCACCCTGCTGCTTTCCGGGAACATCTGCGGTGGCTGCACAGTGCAGGACACCTATACTGGCGAACTGCTGCGGTTTGTATGCGATGCCGTCCTGATTGCCACAGGCGGGCTGCATGGCTTATTCGGTGATACGACCGGCTCTCTTGCCAATACCGGAGAAGTCACCGCAGAACTGTTCCGTCTGGGCGTTCCGATGGCAAACCTTGAAATGATCCAGTACCACCCTACCACGGTCGAACTGGGCGAAAAACGGATGCTTCTGAGTGAGGCCGCCCGTGGTGAGGGCGGGCGGCTGTTTGCATTACGGAACGGGAAGCCGTGGTATTTCATGGAAGAAAAATATCCGGAACTCGGCAACCTGATGCCGCGTGACATCACCGCGCGGGAAGTCTGGACGGTCAGCCGTGACTATGAGGTGTTCCTTGATATGACAGAGCTTCCTAAAGAAGTCATGGAGCATAAACTTGCCGGACTGGTGGATGATTGTCAGACCTATCTGCACAAAGATATTCGCAAAGAACCCATTCCGATTTTGCCGGGTATCCACTACTTTATGGGAGGCATTCAGGTGGACGAGCGGCACCGCACTTCGATGCGGAATCTGTACGCTGCCGGTGAATGCTGCGCTCAGTACCATGGCGCAAACCGTCTGGGTGGAAATTCTCTTCTGGGTGCGATCTATGGAGGACAGATTGCTGCGGAAACTGCCTGCCGGGAAACAGTCAGTTCCCCCAATATGCCCTGTGCCGAAGAATCCCTTCTGCCCGAACTTTCCCCGGACGCTCAAATGCAGATGAATCGTATCCTGCTGAACGCACTCGGTGTCGTGCGGGATGCACAGACATTGGAAGCGGGCATTCAGGAAATCCGCAAACTGTCTGGCACCCTTCCGCTTCTGGGCTGTGCCATGCTGGAAAGTGCCCTCGCCCGAAAAGAAAGCCGGGGTGCGCACTGGCGGGCAGATTATCCCCAACGCAACGATGCCGTTTACTGCAAAACCACCGTGGCACACTGGAACGGGCAGCATATCGCCATCAGCTTTGAATCCATCCCCGAAAGGCGGCATGATTTATGAACTACACCATCCGAATCAAACGGCAGGAAAACCCGCAGGCTTCACCCTGCTGGCAGGAGTTTTCCTTTGAGGGAAGTGCGGACCCCTCGATTGCTTCGGTGTTGAACGAGCTGAATCACCGCAGCCCTCTGTGCGAAAAGAGCGGAACGGTCGTTTCCCCCATTGCGTGGGAATGCGGTTGCATGATACGCAAGTGCGGTGCCTGTGCCATGCGGATCAATGGTCTGCCTCGTCTTGCCTGTTCCGTTTTTCTGCGGGACTGTAAGGGAAGCGTTGTTACTCTGGAGCCTTTGAGCAAATTCCCACTGGTGAAAGATCTGGTCGTAGACCGTTCCGTGATCTTTGAAGCACTGAAGCGGACAAAGCTGTGGCTGGAAGGAGATGCGTTCCAGACCAGCTATACGCACAGCCAGCGGTATCGATCTGCTAAGTGTCTGCTCTGTGGCTGCTGCTTGGAGGTCTGCCCGAACTTTGACCCGAACAGTGAATTTGCTGGAGCTGTTCTGCCCGTCAACGCTTACCGTATTCTGAACGAAGAACAGGATATTGCCCATCGGACAGAACTCGCAAATGCGTATCGTCAGCTTTATTTTGAAGGCTGCGGAAAATCTCTTGCGTGCCAGGACATCTGCCCAGCCGGAATCCCGGTCGAAGAACTGATGTCACGTTCCAATGCCGCAGCGGTCTGGAAGCGATAAAGTGTAAAAGGGTATGCGGTTTATAGCCGCATACCCTTTTATGCTTAATCTTCTAATCCGTGACTTCCCGCCACATTCTTCAGATACTCCTCTGGTTCGCCGTTCAGAATCAAGTCTGCATAGCCAAGCGGGTCATTGTAGATGAGATAATCTAACTCCAACCTCTGCGCCATGGTCACGTCCAATTCATCCTCGACCCCAGTGCAGTCAATGGAGATCATTCTCCCCTCCCGGAGCAGCAACTCCACGCAGCCGGTGTCCATGATGAATTTGCAAGCTCTTTCATCGTACTTCATGTTTGTGTCCTTTCTGCCTTACGGCACCTTTACAGTTGTGACTTTTGTTATACGGTTCTTCTGATAAGGTTTTGGACACACAGCCGTTTGGAAAGAGCCTTCGTTCTGCTTTCCAAAGAACACAAAAAATCCGAACCCTTCTCCTATCGAGAAAAGGTTCGGATTTTCATTGTTTGGTGCGGATAAGAGGACTTGAACCTCCACCGAGTTGCCCCGATTAGAACCTGAATCTAACGCGTCTGCCAATTCCGCCATATCCGCATATTCTGTTTTTGTTCGTGGCCGTTCGGCTCGGAACAATAGTTATTATACCACAGAAAGCCGCAAAGTCAAGCATTTTTTCAAAAAAGTTTTTGCAATCTTTCCTGTATATTTTATCTCACGTCCCTGCGCACAAAAAAGCAGACATCCGCCCCGGTGATGCCTGCTTCCGGGGTGGATGCCTGCCCGCTCACGCCGTTTTCTTTTGCAGTTTTTTCCGAATTTTCTCACACGCCCCAGAACAGCCAGAGGCTCCCCGCCCCCACAAGGACAGCCGCCAGCGTGAAGGGCACGCCGATGCGCAGAAAGTCGCTGGTGCGGACGCGCTCGCCGTTTTTGCGGAGGATGCCGATGGCCGCAATGTTGGCCGACGCACCGATGGGGGTCAGGTTGCCGCCCAGCGTCGCGCCGGTGAGCAGGCCGAAATAGAACAGCTCCGGCTCGATGCCTGCGCCGCCGTTCATGAGAGCGGCGACCCCCTGCACCACCGGCAGCATGGCCGCCACATAGGGGATGTTGTCGATGAAAGCCGACAGCCCCACCGACGCCGCCACCAGCAGAAGATAGAGCCGCAGCGGCTCGTCTCCGGCGGCGGAGTGGAACAGCCGGGCCGCCGCGTCGATGACGCCCGCCTTGCTCACTCCTTCCAGCAGGATGAAGAGGCTGAACAGGAGCAGCAGGGTGTCGTAGTCCAGTGCCCGGGCCGTCTCGCCCAGCGGGGCCAGCGAGCGGCTGCGCCAGCAGGCCCGGGCCACCCCGAAGAGGCAGAGCCCCATACAGACAAGGCCGCTGCGGAGGGTATAGAGCAGATGCAGCACGCCGCCGGACGGCTCAGGCAGGAAGGACGCCGCGATGAGCAGCCCCACCGTCAGCAGGAGCAGAGCCGTGGGCACATCGTCCTCCACCTCTGTTTCCACCTCCACATAGACGGGCTGGCGCTGGTCGCGGAAGAGCCAGAACAGCACTCCCAGCGAGGCCAGCGCCCCCAGTTCCACGCTCCAGAAGATGCCGGGCCGGCCCTCCATCCAGAAGAAGTCGAAGAAGTTCATCCCCGCAAAGCCGCCCAGCAGGATGCTCGTGGTGTCCCCCACCAGCGTGGCTGCGCCCTGCAAATTGGAGGACACCGCGATGGCGATGAGCACCGGCACCGGCGAGATGCGCAGCCGCCGGGCGATGGCAAGCCCCACCGGGGCCACCATCAGGACAGTGGCCACATTATCCACAAACGCGCTGATGAACCCCGCCAGCAGGGCCAGCACCGACACAGCCCACCGGACATCCGGCACATGGGCGATCAGCTCCTCGGCCAGCCGGGCGGGCATTTTGCTCTGGATAAAAAGAAAGACCGTGCCCATCATCCCTGCCATCATCAGCAGAACATTGAAGTCCACGGCCCGGGCGGCGTCCGCCAGCGTGAAATCGTACACGCCCAGCTTCCCCAGCAGCAGGAACGTCCCCGCGCCGCCCAGCGCGACCCAAGGACGGTACTGCTGCACCGCCAGCATCAAGATATAAAACAGGACGAACAGGATCAGCGCCAGTGTCATTTCGTCTCCTCCGCAGGCTCCAGCGGCTTGGCGTCTTCCTCGATCATCCGATAGCCCACGCCCAGCTCGTTGAGGATGTAGGTATTGCTGCCCGGGCGGCTGCCCAGCTTTTTGCGGATATTGGCCATATTCACCTGCAGCTTCTTGGTGCTGCTGGCGTCCGTGTCGCCCCAGATGGCCCGGACGATGGCCGCATAGGTCATCACACGCCCGGCGTGCTCGGACAGGAAGGCCACGATGTTGTATTCCGTCTGGGTCAGGCGCACCTCCTGCCCGTCCACGAACACCTTGCGGCGCTCGTAGTTGATGGTGAGGCCCTGCGCGCTGAACACCCCGCCGGGCAGGCTGCCGCCGCCATAGCGGTTCACCCGCAGCGCAGCCCGCACCCGGGCCAGCAGCTCACCGGTGCCGAAGGGCTTGGTGATGTAGTCGTTGGCGCCGAGGTCAAGGGCCTCGATCTTATCCCGCTCGGTGGTGCGGGCCGACAGCACGATGATGGGGGTCAGATACTTCTGACGGATGGAGCGGATGGCATCCAGACCATCCCGGTCGGGCAGGCCAAGGTCAAGGATGACGAGGTCGGGGTTGTAGGAGATGAACATGGTCATGCCCATCATGCAGGTCTGGGCCACCAGCGCCTGATAGCCGTTGGTCTCCAGCAGGGTCTGGATGAAGCTGCAGATGTTCGCCTCATCCTCGATGATAAGTACCTTGAATTTATTATTGCTCATCCTCTGTTTCCTCCGTATCCACTTCTTCCGTTTCCAGCCAGAACCGGATGGTCGTGCCCTCGCCGGGCGTGCTCTCGGCTTTGATCTCGCCGCCATGGGCCTTGATGATGGCCGCACACACCGACAGCCCGATGCCCATGCCGTGCTTGCCGCTCGACGAGGTATCCTGCGCCAGCGTCGTGCCGCTGAAGAGCCTCTTCAGCTGTTCTTTCGGGATGCCGCAGCCGTTGTCGATGACCTCGAATACTGCCCGCCGCCCCAGCGTGAACACCCGCAGCGTCAGGTGGGTCATCCCCTCTGCGTGGAGCATGGCATTTTCCAGCAGATTGGTCAGCACCTGCTGGATGAGCATGGAATCCATCGGGATGACGATGAAGTCATCCGGCAGCTTCACCTCCACCGGCACGCCGGGGTGGAGCTTCTGGAACCGCACCAGCACGGTATCCACCAGCTCTTCCAGCACCGTGGGGGTCTTCTGGATGGCGACGCCGTCGGCATCGATGCGGGTGACGGAGAGCAGATTCTCCACCATCCGGTTGAGCCACTGGGCGTCGGCGCAGGCCTCGGAGAGGAGCTTGACCTTCTGCTCCCGGCCCAGCGAGTCGTAGTTGTCGATGACGGTCGAGCAGGCCCCGTAGATGGACGTCAGCGGGGTGCGCAGGTCGTGGGAGACTGCCCGCAGGAGGTTGGCCCGCATCTTTTCGGCCTCGCTCTCCATCCGCAGCTGCTCCTGCTTTTTGATGCGGGTGGTGAGGGTGCTGGTCATGAAGGACACCACCAGCATCACCACGCCCGAAAAGATATTCTCCGGGATGGTGAAGTTGAAGGCAAAATAGGGCGTGCGAAACGCAAAGTTGACCGCCAGCACGCTGATGATGGAGGCTGCAACGCCCCACCAGTAGCCATCGGTGTACATCGAGACGAAGAACACCGCCAGCAGGAACACCATCGAGGCCACGCCGTCGATGCGTCCGCTGATGAACTGGATGAGCGTCATGCAGGCGAATGCACCGATAAGCGCCGCCAGAAACACCCAAATATCCCGCTTGCGGAGCATCTGCTTCATCGTTGTCCCCTCCCGATCTATATTCGGTCTTACCATAAAATTATACCACAAATATATTAAAGATACAGCAAAGGGTGGCTGTTTTCTGCCCCCGGAATTGACAAACTCCGGGCCGGGGTACATAATGAAGTCATCCGCTGCAGAAAAGGAGTAGAACGTATATGCTGTATTTTGAAAATGATTACTGCGAGGGCGCGCATCCGGCCATCCTCCAGAAGCTGACCGAGACCAACTTCGAGAAAGTGTCCGGCTACGGCACCGACCCCTACTGCGCCAGCGCAAAGGAGAAGATCCGCGCCGCCTGCGCCTGCCCCAAGGCAGATGTGTCCTTCATCTCGGGCGGCACCCAGACCAATGCCATCGTCATTGCCTCCCTGCTCCACCGCTGGGAGGGCGTGCTCGCCGCCGCCACCGGCCATGTGGCCGGGCATGAGGCCGGTGCCATCGAGTTCACCGGCCACAAGGTCATCGGCCTGCCCCAGAAGAACGGCAAGCTGGACGCCGCCGATGTAGAGGACTTCTGCAAGACCTTCTACGCCGACGCGAACCACGACCACATGGTCTTCCCCGGCATGGTCTACATCTCTCACCCATCCGAGTACGGCACGCTGTACACGAAGGCCGAGCTGGAATCCCTGTCCGCCGTCTGCCATACCTACCATATGCCCCTCTTCGTGGACGGCGCACGTCTGGGCTACGCACTGGCCAGCGAGGGCACCGATGTGACGCTGGCCGACCTCGCCAAGCTGACCGATGTGTTCTACATCGGCGGCACCAAGGTGGGCGCACTCTGCGGCGAGGCCGTGGTCTTCCCCCACGGCGCACCGGCCCACTTCATGACGATGGTCAAGCAGCAGGGCGCTCTGCTGGCCAAGGGCCGCCTCATGGGCATCCAGTTCGACGTCCTCTTCACCGACGGCCTCTACACCCGCATCAGCCGCAACGCCATCGAGACGGCCAACGCCCTCAAAAAGGGCCTCGCCGCAAAGGGCTACCGCTTCTTCATGGACTCCCCCACCAACCAGATCTTCGTCGTGCTGGAAAACGCACAGCTGGCCGCGCTGGAGGGCAGGGCCAAGTTCGGCTTCTGGGAGAAGTTCGACGACAGCCACACCGTCGTCCGCATCGCCACCAGCTGGGCCACCCAGATGGAGGAAGTGATGCAGCTGATCGCTCTGCTGTAAATTCCATGCCCGGTTTTTTCTTTGGCGTTTCGCCGAAGTTTCTGCATTCTCTTTGTGCGGGATGCTGATTGAATTTTTCGGCCGGGTATGGTATGGTTTAAAAAGAACAACGCAGAATGCGAGAAAGGGGCAAGCATACACCAGACCGTGTATCCTTGCCCTTTTTGAATTTACGATCTTCTGCGCTATTATTTTTCCGGATGACAGGAAGGAAGGATTTTCACAATGGGCTTTTTTGATAAACTGTTTGGCGGCAAGCACGATGCCTCCCCGAAATTTGCAGGCGAAAAGATGACCGTCATGGCTCCCATCGACGGCAAGGTGATCCCGCTGGAGCAGATCCCCGATGAGACGTTCGCCACCGCCATTCTGGGGCCCGGCTGCGGCATTGAGCCCACCGGCGACACCGTGTACGCCCCGTTTGACGGCACCATCACGCAGGTGGCTTCCACCCTGCACGCCATCGGCATCACCAGCGACGACGGCATCGAGCTGCTGATCCATGTCGGCATGGACACCGTCGAGATGCAGGGCAAGGGCTTCACCGCTCTGGTCAAGGAAGAGCAGAAGGTCAAGGCCGGCACCGCTCTGCTGAAGGTCGATCTGGATGCCATCCGCGCTGCCAACCACCCCACCACCACCGCCATCATCGTGACCAATGGCGATGACCTGCCAAAGCTCCATATCATCGCGGACGGCATCGTCTCCACCGGCACGCCGCTGTTCAAATTCGAGTAAGATACAAAAAAGACATCTGCCGCCGGCGGATGTCTTTTTCGTTATGCTCATGCTTTTTCGGGCTTATACTGCAGGACCCGCTCGGAGACGAGGCCGTTGAAGAACTGGATGAAGGGTCCGAGGCAGAACGCGCAGATGAGGGTGCCCAGACCCACAAGACCGCCCAGGAGCCAGCAGAGCAGGGCGCAGAAGGCGTCGGTGAAGACGCGGCAGCCGAAGTACTGGAAGTGCGTGTAGTCCCGCAGACCCAGCGAGAGGTAATCGTAGGGCGCGATGCCGAGGTCAGCCGTCTGGTAGAGAGACGCGCCCAGCGCCGTCACAAGGACGGCCAGCACTACCCACACCAGCTGTTCCGGCAGGGACGCTGCCGGACCGAAGGCCGCGGCAATGGGGTCGTAGAAGAAGGTTATGATGAACCCCATACCGATGCCGTTGACGAAGGTGCCAAGGCCGATGTACTTGCGCCCGAACCAGAATTCCAGCGCAAAGAAGAGGATGTTTGTGGCGACGTTCTGCACGCCCAGCGAGATGCCCAGCAGCTCGGCGAGGCGCATATTCAGCGCGCTGATGGAGTCGTTGCCGAGATGGGACTGCTTGAAGAGGGCGATGCCCAGACCAATAATGACAATGCCCACCACCATGCCCACGATGCGGCGGGTGGTCGGCTTTTGGGTGGTCGAAATGCTCATGAAACGGCCTCCTGATTTATTTTTCTCTATTATAACGCTGCAGGAGGGTCGGCGCAATCAATATTGCACAATTATCTGCTTCCTTGTGGAAAACTCACCGTCTCAGCTCTTCTTCCAGCCGGGCCTTGTCCAGCCCCTCGCCGATGACGATGAGCACCTGCTGTCCCTGCGGGATGGGTGCAGCCGTCAGACCGGCTGCGGTGGCGTTCAGCTCATACCACTGGCCGCCGTCCTCCACGAAGCCCTTCACCCGGAGGACCCTGCCGCAGGCGGCATCGCCGAAGAGGGACGGGATATTCCGTTCCAGACGGGCACGGGACAGGCCCAGTTCGAGGAAGTAGGCCGAGGCAAAGGCGTCGTGCTCCTCAAAATGGAGCTTTTCGCAGCTGGCCTGCCGGTAGCCGCACTTTGCGATGCGGGCCATCTCCGCCCCGGTCAGTTCGGCCCAGTCCTTTGCAAGGATCTCCTCCGGCGCGAACTTCCGGGAGCATTTGCAGGCCTCCAGCGCACGGGCCAGATGGGCCTTTGCTCCCTCCTTCTGCCCATCCGTGGCCAGCTGGCAGCGGCTCAGCAGGACCTTGCCCGCCCACGCGCTCTCGGAGGCGAGGATATATTCCGCCTGCGGCGAGAGGGTCTCAGGCAGCAGAGCGTCCACGATGGCGATGACATTCCCCAGCTGATACCAGCGGTCCAGCGGCTCGTCCCGCAGCACGTCGAAGAACTCGTCCACGTCGAAGATGCCGCTGGGTTCCACGACGACCCGTTCAAAGCCCTGCATGGCCATCGAGATGAGCTTCGTCCGCATCCGGCGCTGATGGGTGTCGCAGTCGCAGCCGCCGCTGATGGTCTCGACCTCGACCCCCACCGCCTCCAGATCCTGAAGCAGCATGGCGTCCACATTCACCGCACCGAAGTCGTTTTCCAGCACGCAGACCCGGACGCCCTGCCCGGCCCACCACGCTGCATATCTGCGCAGGAAGGTGGTCTTTCCTGCCCCGAGAAATCCCGTGATCAAATCTACCTGTACCATATTCCGTCCCTCCGTCGGTTTCTTTTTCCGCTGTCAGTATAAGCGAACGAGGCCGGATTGTCAAACAGAGGAAAAGGCCCTTTCCCGCCGTGGAAAAGGGCCTTTTTTGCCGCAATGCTCCGATGTTACAGAAATTCGACGCTGCCGTCCTCGATGTGATACATCGCACCGACGACCCGCAGGCCTGTTTCCTCCTCGATGTTATGGATGCACAGGCTCTTTTCGATTTCCTGCACACTGTGCCGGACGTTGAGGCAGCTGGCCTTGTAGGGGTCGGTCTCCTCTCCGATGGCCTTCTTGATCTCGTCCGTGATGTAGCGGATATAGCCGGACGACTCGTGGTGGATGGCCGCATCCACCGCGCCGCAGTGGGTATGGCCCAGCACCACCACCAGCCGACAGCCCAGATGACCTGCCGCGTACTCGATGCTGCCCAGCTGGTGGTCATCGATGATGTTGCCCGCCAGCCGGATGACGAACAGCTCACCGATGCCCGCCGAGAAAATGTTCTCCGGGATGACCCGGGAGTCTGAGCAGGTGACGATGATGGCGTAGGGCGACTGGCCCTTGGCCCATGTGGACATCCGGATGCGGCGGGAAATATCGCCGCTCCCGTTCTCCGCGTTCAGGTATTTCAGGTTGCCCGCTGCCAGCTTGTAGATGGCATCGGCCGCGGTGCAGACAAAGTTCTCACGCATTGCAGCAGCCTCCTTGGGAAAAAGTGGTAAAAAGTATCCTGCAAAAATGCCCGGCCGTCCAACGAAGGGCAGCCGGGCGGAAATTCAGTTGATCAGAAGTGGATGACGCCGAGGATCAGACCAGCGACGAGGCAGACGATGGAAACACCCCACTGCCAGCCGAAGCAGTACTTGATGTGGTCCTTGATCTCGACACCGGCCAGACCGATGCCCAGATAGGTAGCGGGGGCCACCGGGCTGATGAAGGTAGCGCAGTTGCGGCAGACGACCATTGCGATGGCGATGTGAGCCGGGTTGACGCCGAACTGGTTGCCAACGCTGACCAGAACGGGCAGCAGGCCGTAGAAGTAGGAGTCGGTATCGAACAGCAGAGCCAGAGGCACGCTCAGGATGCCGATGATGATGGGCAGGAAACGGCCCAGAGAGGTCGGGATGAAGCTTGCCATGACGACTGCCATCTTCTCCATGATGCCGCTCTTGCTCAGAACACCGAGGAAGACACCGGCACACAGGATGGTGGATGCCATGCTCAGACCAGCGGAAGCGTGGCTCTTGATGATGGAGTTGTGCAGCTTCTTGCCGCGGTAGTTGACCAGAATGCCCAGAGCGCAGCCGACCATGAAGACGTAGTAAGAGGGGAAGATATCCAGAACCAGCACGATGATGACGGCCAGAGTCAGGATGACGTTGAAGATGAAGTTCTGGGGACGAGCCAGAGTCTCGTCCTTCTTGCCGTCGTCGGAGTCGTCGTACTTGCCGGCGTCCTCAGCAGCGATGGCATCGCCGAGCTTTGCGATGCGCTTCTTCTCCTGCAGGCCCCAGAAGATGGCAGTGCCGATGGCCAGCACGAAGCCGACGATCTGCATGGGCATGAGCTGGAACCACAGGTCGTTCGGCTCCATCTCGATGACGCTTGCGGCGCGCATGGTGGGGCCGCCCCAGGGCATCAGGTTCATGACGCCCATTGCGGTGACGCAGATGAGCAGCAGGGTCTCACGGCGCATATGCAGGCGCTTGTAGACGGGCAGCATGGCGGGGATGGTGATGAGGAAGGTGGAAGCGCCGCCGCCGTCCAGATGGCCGATGATGGCGATGAGGCAGGTCATCAGGGCAACGCCGACGACATTGTTGCCGACCTTCTTCATCAGAGCACCGATGATCTTGTCGAACATACCCGCATCGGTCATGACGCCGAAGAACAGGACGGAGAAGATGAACAGGACGGCAGTGCCGTGGACGCCCTTGACGCCCTCCTTGATAAAGCCGGCCATCTCATCCAGCGTGAAAGCACCGGTCGCCACCAGAATGGCTGCGGTGATGGTCGAGACACTGACGAATGCCAGTGCAGGGACCGTGACATTGCGCAGCAGCAGGACGATGACCGCAATCACCGTTGCAAAGCCGAGCAGAGCGAGGATCGTATCACTCATGGGTTTGTACTTCCTTTCCTTTTTTCGTATACTGGGGATGTATTCTGTTTTGTCATCCAGAATCATTCCCGTTCGTTATGGTTTCAGTATACCGGCCCAAACTTAAACGCCAAAGCGCCTTGCGTTACGGTTTGTTAAGGAATCTCTTAATATCCTGTAAGATTCCGTATGGAAGGTTGGATACAATAAAAACGGAGCTGCGCAAAAAAAAACAAAAAACAACAAGCCCCGGGGTGTTTTCCACTCCGGGGCCTGTTGTCATCTTTATTTATGGGGCCTATGCCGCCTTGCGGCGGTCCTCACATGGGGAAGCGGGAATTACTTGCTTGCAGTCTTTTCGACCGCATCGTTGACGATGACGACCAGAATGTACTTGCCGTCACTAGTCTTGGCAGTACCCAGCTTGCCGGTATCAGCAAACTCCGTAAAGGTAGGGGCCCAAGCAGTGAGCAGAGCGTCCTTCGCAATGGCAGCCTGCAGGCTTGCGTCCTTCGTGGCATTCTCGGTCTTGACCAGAGCAACCTGAACCTTCTTGCCGTCGTTTTCCTTATCGGCAGCGGTAGCGCCAGTGCCGGTGAACAGGCCCAGAGCCTTCTTAACTGCATCAGGGATGCTGCTGATGTTGTAATCCTTGATGACCCTGCCGGTGGCCTTGCTAACAGCATTATCCAGAGTGATCTTGTCAGCCCCGGTGTTGGTCTCAGAATTGATGATAGCCTCGATAGCCTTCAGGGTCTCCTTAGCAGTGGCATCCACGCCATCATCCTGCTCGACCTTGACGCCCATCTTGGTCAGAGAGTCAGCGATGTCCTTGCTCTTGACGCTAGCGCCGCAGCCAGTCAGAACGGACAGTGCCAGAACGCCGGCGAGGGCGACGGCCAGAAACTTCTTTGCCATTTTCATGATTTTTGCCTCCATAATTATGAATGATCTTACAGGCAGGCTGTCCAGTTCCGGTCGTCGGCCTGTTGGCTTTATTTTTCCCTCCCCCATTAGATTTGTCAATATATTTCTTGCATTTTTATCATATTGTCGAATTATGAAGGATGTCTCTGTGCATATTCCACAAATTTACGAAAAACAGCTGCTGTTTACTCTTTCCGGCTGCTCCGTATCTGGGCCAGAAGGGTGGACGCCGACACGGGCTTGACGATATAGCCGTCGATGACGCCGTGGCTGCGGGCGTCCACGATCTCCCGGGTAGGCGAGTTGGTCATGACGATGCGGGTCATGCCGGGGTAGCGGCCCCGGATGGCCATGCAGAAGTCCACGCCGCTGCTGCCGGCAAGGCTCTCATCGATGGCGAGGACGTCGAAAGGCTGCTGCTCCAGCAGCTGGCGCAGCTCGCCCCGGCGGGAACAGGTGGACACACTCAGGCCCAGCGCGCTGAGGTCTTTGTCCAGCAGGTCGAGGACCTTGTTGTTGTCGTCCGCCGCAAGGATGCGCAGCTTGCTGTCCACGCCCCACTGCAGCTGTTCCCGCTCCTGCTGCTGTTCCAGCACTGGCAGGTAGACGTAGAAGGTGGTTCCTCTGCCGATGGTGCTCTCCGCCCGGATGCGGCCCCGGTGGGTGCGGATGATCTGGTCCGCCAGAGCAAGGCCGAGGCCGGTGCCTTCGCCGGTCTTTTTGGTGGTGAAGAAGGGCTCGAAGATGTGCTGCATCGTCTCCTTGTCCATGCCGCAGCCGGTGTCGGTGACACTGAGGCAGACGTAGTTGGGCCACTCTTCCGAGATCTTTTCTTCCGGGAAGAGGGCCTCAAGCTCCCTGCGGGGCACGACGCTGCCCCGGATGGTCAGCCTTCCGCCCTCCGAGCCGATGGCGTGGATGGCGTTGATGCTGATGTTCAGCAGCACCTGCTGCAGCTGGGTCGCATTGCCCAGAACGCATTCGCCGCTCAGCTCATTTTCCTCCTTCAACTCCACGTTCTTCGGGCAGTTCGTCTCCACCAGCTTCCGGGTCCGATGGAGCAGTCCCTCCACCGATACGGCGTCGTAGACCGTCTCCACGTTCTTCCGACTCATGGAGGAGATCTGCTTCACGACCTCCTGCGCCTTCTGGGCCGCCTCGCTGATCTCCATTGCGTTGTCGTAGATCTCGCTGCCCGGGTCGGCGTCGGCCATGATGAGGTCGGCATAACCGGTGATGGGGGTCAGGAAGTTGTTGAACTCGTGGGCGATGCCGCCGGTAAGGGTGCCCATCATCTGCAGCCGCTGCCCATGGGCCAGCGATTCCTCGCTGCGGTGCAGCTCCTCGAGGGTCTGGTTCAGGGTCTTCAGGTCGCTGATCTCGGTGGCGCTCCGGCGGTCACGCTCCTGCAGACGGAACATCTGGAACATGAAGAGCACCAGCACCAGTGCCACGCCGCCGAAGATGAACACCACCTTCACGAAGCTCTGCTGTACCGGCTCGTAGAGGTCGTCATAATCCACCACGGCGCTGACGATCCAGAAGCTGTCCCCCACCTTCAGATGTCGGAAGGCGCTTATTTTATGCACCCGGGGCAGGCTCGGATCGGTCCACCAGTAGGAGTAGTAATCCAGCGTGCCGGCTTCCTCCTCCTGCTGGGCGCGCAGCAGCTCGCTCAGGCTGCTCAGGTCCAGCGTCCGATCCTTATAGATGCGCTGGCGGCCCTCCACGACCTTGATGCCCCACTGGACGGCCTCGGGGTGCATGACCACAAGATTGTCGTCGTTCTTTATCATGATGTAACCGTTGGTGCCGACGTGGATCTCCGAGATGAGCTGCTGGTACATGACCGTAGAGTCCACCACGAGGCAGACGGTCTTCTCCCCCGCCTGTTTTTTCATCACAAGATAGTGTTCATCCCCGCTGTGGTACTGCCAGTAGGAGATCTTCTCTGTCCGGGTGATAAGGACATCACAGACCGCGCTGAGTCCATAGCAGCTGTAGACGACCTCGCCGTTGCTGTTTTCCAGCCAGACGTCCCGGATGGTGTCGCTCCGGGCCACGGTGGGGCGGAGACCTGCATCCGCCGCCACCTTTTCGGCGATGGAGTCCAGTCGGTCAGCGTATTCCTCCAGCAGGACGCGGATGCTGTCGGCGGTGCTCTGCACCACCAGCTCCATCTGCCGCGTCTGGCTGGTCATCAGGGCGGTGCGGTAGTCCTGCCACACCGCCCCCACCACAAGGGCCAGCGCGGCCACCGTCACGATGCCGATGGCCAGCGGCACCCACAGGGCGCGCAGGGTCTGGAGCCATGTCTTTTTCGGGGCAGTTTTCTCCTTCATTTCATATCCTCCTTTGGGGCGGTCTTGCTCTTCCTGTCTAAAAATGTTATAATTTTATTTATGTAAGCGTAAGCAGAATCAACCGTTCCGGTCAGAAAAGTACAGGGAGTTATCATGTCGTATCATGTTCTTATTGTAGACGATGATCCAGCAATTTGCAAACTTTTATCGAAAGTTATGATCAGCAACGAGATGGACCCTCTCGTCGTCAACAGCGGCGCGGCGGCGCTGGACGTCATTGCGCGGCAGAGCGGCACGCTGGATATGATCCTGATGGACATCACGCTGGGAGACATGGAGGGCTTCGACGTTATTCAGACCATCCGGCGCAACGGCGTCACCACGCCGGTCATCATCATCAGCGGCCGCAACGAGGATTATGATTTCATGTACGGCCTGTCTTTGGGCGCAGACGACTATGTGACCAAGCCCTTCCGCCCCCAGATCTTAGGCGCGAAGGTCAAAGCCCTTATCCGCCGCAGCAAGAGCTTCTCACAGGAAAACAGCCAGCAGATCAGCTGCGGCCCCTTCCTCTGCGACACCACCACCATGCGCTTTTACAAAAACAACGTGGAGCTGAACCTTTCGGAGAAGGAGCGCAGCCTGCTTCTCCTCTTTGTCCGCCACCCGCAGCAGGTGTTCACCAAGGATATGATCTACGAGCAGATCTGGGGCAACCTCATCGCTGTGGACGACAACGCCATCATGGTCTACATCAACCGTCTGCGCAGCAAGATCGAGGACAACGCCCGCACCCCCCAGCACATCATCACCATCCGGGGCGTGGGCTACCGGTTCGTGCCGTAAGAACATCCTTTTTTTCAAAAAACAAAAAGAAGAGCAGCCAGCTGCGCGCGGTGCAGCTGGCTGCTCTTTGGTTTTATGCCGGTATAAAACACAAAACCTTGAAAAAGGAGAATCGCATGAAGCTTGTGTGCGTGTCCAGACGCAAAAACGGGGGTGAGAAGAGCGAAGGAATCTCCGTGAATCCATTCCGAAGCGTGGTTGGCAAGCCACAAACCCGTTTTTACGCCATATCACTCAATCTTCGCGGAAAGAGAAAGGCTTGACTTCGCGGACGACGTCCATGACCGTGCCGTCGCGGGCTTCGATGATGCCCACGATGCGGTCGCCGAACTGGACCTTCTCCGGCTCGCCGACGATGGAGTAGGCGATGTCGCGCAGCTCCTCGATGGTCTTCAGAGGCACGCAGTCGGCGTCCTTCAGAGCCTCCAGCAGGTCAGGACGGCGGGGGTTGACGGCGACACCGTAGTCGGTGACGACAATGTCAACGCTCTCGCCCGGGGTGGTGACGGTGGTGACATCGGTGCAGATGGCAGGGATGCGGCCCTGCAGCAGAGGAGCGATGACGATGGTGCACTTTGCACCCTGTGCGGTATCGGGATGGCCGCCCTGTGCGCCGGTGATGATGCCATCCGAACCGACGACGACGTTGCAGTTGAAATGGGTATCCACTTCCAGAGAGGCCAGAATGACGTAATCCAGCTTGTTGACGAAGGCGCCCTTATTCATGGGGCTTGCGTACTCGCCAGCAGAGATGGGGAAATGGTTGGGGTTGGTGCGGACATTGTTGACCGCGTCGAGGTCAAAGTCCTGCGTATCCACCAGCTTGCGGGCCAGACCACGATCCAGCAGCTCGCACATGGGCTTGGTCAGGCCGCCCACGCCCAGACCCATATGGATGTTCTTCTCTTCCATGATCTTGGACAGAGAGATGGTGGAGGCGATGGATGCGCCGCCGACACCGGTCTGATAAGAGAAGCCGTCCTTGAAGTAGGGGGTGTTTGCCACGACCTGAGTGCAGTACTCGGCCATCAGGATCTTGCGCTGATCGGTGGTGGGCTTGGCCGCGCCGGTGGCGATCTTCTCGGGGATGCCGATCTGGTCCACGACGCAGACGTAATCCACCTTGGTCTGGTTGATCTCTGCGGGGTAGTTGGGGTAGTCCACGAGGCAATCGGTGACAGCGACGACATAGTCAGCCATCTCGGCGTCCACATAGGCGTAGCTCAGCACGCCGCAGTTGGTCTTGCCGCCCATGCCGGAGCAGTTGCCGTACTCATCGCAGGAGGGTGCGCCGATGAAAGCGATGTCCACATGGGTCTCGCCGGTCTCGATGGCGCGGACGCGGCCGCCGTGGCTGCGCATGGTGGCCAGCCCCTTCAGCTTGCCGTGGGAGATGGCATCGCCGATCTTGCCGCGGACGCCGGAGGACTCGATGTTGACGATGGTACCGTCCTCGATCATGGGGACGAGGGCGTCATGAGCCTTGCCCAGAGAGCTTGCGCTCAGGGTGATGTTCTTGAAGCCCATCTTGTGGATCTCTTCCATGACCATGCAGACCACGAGGTCGCCCTCGCGGAAGTGGTGGTGGAAGGAAACGGTCATGCCGTCGTGTGCGCCGCACTTGACGAGGGCCTCGTGGATGTTCTGGACCATCTTATCGTGGTCATTGCGCATCACGGGGGTGACTTTCGGGCTGGCCTTCTGGAAAGCCTTGCCGTCCTTATAGTTGTTGCCCTGAAAGACCTCTTTGCCGGTGCGCTCGAGGATCTCTTCGGGAATTTCTCTGCCTACTGCGTTCAACATAATCACAAATCCCCCTTATACACGCCGGATGCCTTGGCCAAATCGATGGTGCGCTTTGCGCCATCGTAGAAGGCGATGTCGATCATCTTGCCGTCAACGGTGAAGACGCCGATGCCCAGAGCCTTCTTGGAGTCGATCTCCTTGACGACCTTCTCTGCGAAGATGATGTCCTTCTGGGTGGGCGTAAAGATCTCGTGGACGATGGGGATCTGACGGGGGTTGATGATGGATTTGCCATCGAAGCCCATCAGGTGGATGTTCTCCACGTCCTTGCGGAAGCCATCCATATCCTTCAGGTCGGTGTAGACGGTGTCGAAGCACTGCACACCGGCGGCGCGGGCGGCAATGATCATCTGCTGGCGGGCACCCATCAGCTCGATGCCGGTGCCGGTGATGTGGGTCTGCAGATCCTTGGTGTAGTCGCCGCCGGACAGTGCGATGCCGAACAGGCGCTCGTCAGACTCGCAGATCTCCAGAGCGTTCATGACGCCGCGGGCAGACTCCAGCGCAGCGATGATCAGCACCTCGCCCTCGGGACGGCCATAGGTCTTCTCGTCCTCGGCGATGGCAGCAGCCACGCGGTGAACATCCTCGGCGTGCTCGGTCTTGGGGATGCGGATGGAGTCGCAGCCGCCGGCCACACAGGCGCGGATGTCTTCCCGCCAGTAGGGGGTGTCCAGACCGTTGATGCGGACGACCCGCTCGGCGCCGCGGTAATCCACGGTCTTCAGGGCGTGGTACAGGCTGAAACGGGCGACATCCTTCTGGTTCTCAGCGACAGCATCCTCGAGATCCAGCATCAGGGAATCGGCCTTATAGATGTATGGGTCCTTGATGAGGCCGGGCTTCTGCGCATTCAGGAACATCATCGTGCGGCGCAGGCGCTTCTTGTTCGGATTATTCATCGAATGGCACCTCCCCAAGGCAGATCCTCATACTGGTCAACAGAGCGATAAACAGCGCCCTCGATGCGGGCCTTCAGGGTGCAGTCCAGTGCGCCCTTGTCCACGATGGTGATGCGGACGTTATCGATGTCCAGATTCTTCAGGGTCTCCAGCGCGACCTTGCGCAGCTGGTTGCCGTACTGGTGGATGACGGAGCTTTCGAGGGAGAAATCGATCTTGCCCTCGCCCGGCTCCACGGTCACCATGCAGTCGCTGGATTCCAGAGTACCAGCCGTGGCTGCTTTCTTGATCTCCATGCTTTTTTCCTCCTTGGCAGGTGGTTTCTTCATTCATTATACCGTTCTTGCGGGGCGGCGCTCTTCCGCACCGCTCCTGATGGTTCTATCATAATCGGACAATCTTACAAAAGGCATAGCTTCCGTCTTAATATTCGTTAAGAATCGCCAAAAATTTCTCTTGTACACAAGATTTATTCCATTTGGTCATGGAAGCCTTGCATTTTCTCTTCCGCTTCACCCGTTTTCCCGCACAAAATGTCATCTGGCCGGGTAGTGCAAAACAGGCAAAACCACTGGCTGTGCGTTTTGCCTGCTGCGGAAAAATCCTTTTTTACACGGGGCTGAAGCCCTTACCGATGATCTCGCTGGAATTTTCTATCATGATAAAGGCCGTCGGCTCCTGCTGGCGGATGAAGTTGCGCAGGCGGATGGCCTGACTGCGCCGCATGGTGGTCATGATGACCGTCTTGTGGGCGTCAGAGTACGCGCCGCGCGCTTCAAAGGTGGTCGCGCTTCGGTTCAAATCGTGGATGATGAAGTCGCAGATGGCCTGCGGGTGCTCACACACGATGTTGAAGCACTTGCAGAGGTTCATATTTTCGATGACGTTATCCACCACCATCGACTTGGCCACCAGACCCATAATGGAGAACAGACCGGTGGAGGGGCCGTACATTGCAAACGAGAGGCCCACAGCCGCCACATCCGCTGCCATCAGGGCAGAACCGATGTTCATGCTGGTGTACTTTTTCAGAATCATGGCGATGACATCCGTGCCGCCCGAGGATGCGTCGATGTTGAACAGGATCGCCGAACCGATAGCCGGGAGCATAATGGCAAATACCAGCTCCAGCATAGGCTGGTCGGTCAGAGTACCGTGCATCGGCACCAGAGCGTCCAGTGCCTGCAAGCTCACCGACATAACGATGGTCGCATAAATGGTGCGGATGCCGACGCTCTTGCCCAGAAAGATGAAGCCCAGCACCAGCAGCGCGTAGTTGGCAGCGGTGGTGAAGGTACTTGCCGAGCAGTGGAGCAGCTGGCTGAACACGGTGGAAAAGCCGGTCACGCCGCCGAAGGCAAAGTGGTTTGGGAATTTGAAAAAGTAGATGCCGATGACCATGATCCAGATGCTGACCGTGATGAGACCATACTCAGCCAGCGTCCGGATCCAAGGATTTTTGATTTCTTTTATTGTTGACGCCATAGCCTGATTTTTTGCCGCCTTCCAGTTCACATGGGGCCGAGGTGGATCGCCTGTGCGATCATCAGCAGCACAGAACCGACGGCCAGCCAGATGAGAAACAGCTTCCACATGAACTTCATCCAACGGTCATAGGGAATGTTCACAGCGCTGATGATACCCATCAGAGCGGTGGAAGTGGGCAGGACGTAGTTGCAGAAGCCATCGCCGAAGTTGAAGGAAAGAATTGCGGTCTGACGGGTAACGCCCACGAGGTCGGCCAGAGGTGCCAGAATGGGAATGACAGCTGCGGCCTGACCGCTGCCGGAAGTCAGGAAGACGTTGATAATGGTGTTTGCCAGCAGCATGGCGGGTCCGAGCAGGATGGTGGGGACGAAGTTCAGGCCGTTTGCCAGTGCGTGGACAACGGTATCGGTGATGTGACCGGCGTTCATAATGCTGCTGATCGCCTGTGCCATGCCGATGATGAAGGCAGCGCCCAGCATCTTCTTGCAGCCCTCAAGGAACTCTTTGGAAATCGCGGAGGGGCCAAAGCCGCCCAGCACGCCTTCGATGACAGCCAGTGCGAGGAAGACAGATGCAGTCTCAGACATATCCCAGTCGAGCTTGATGCCGCCGTAGACGATGAGGATAAGGGATGCGAAGAAGACCAGCATGATGAGGATCTTGCGGGCGTCCAGCTTGCCGAAGGAGTCGAGGTCAGCAGCATTGCGGAACTCGCTGGTCTTGTCGATCTCGTACATGGGGCTGAGTTCGGGATGCTTCTGGATCTTCAGTGCGTAGCGGATGAGGTAGATGTTCGTGATAACATAGAACACAGCAAAGCAGATAAAGCGGTATCCCACGCCGGAATACAGCGGCAGACCGGCAATTTTCTGAGCCACGATGGTGGTGTTGATGTTCAGAGGGCCAGTGGAGAAACCGATGGCGCCGCCCAGCAGGATGATGGATGCACCGGTGATGGAGTCCAGACCCATCGCAAAAGCCATCATGACCATGATCGGTGCAAAGGCAATGAACAGGTTGACGCCCTGCGTGGTGCAGATGAGGCCGAACACCAGCGTCAGGATAGGAAGGAACAGATAGACACGGGTGGAGAAGATCTTTGCCATCTTGGCAACCACAGCGTGGAGCGCGCCGGTCTTGGTCAGGATGTGGAAGGCACCGCCTGCGAACATGATGACCAGCATCAGATCAATGCGCTTGATGAAGGCTTTGACGATGTACAGCGGAATTTCGAGCGGGTTGACGGGAGTCTTATCAATGTAGTTGAAATCGTTGGGGTCGATGACCTTAATGCCTGCTTCGTTTTCGAAGCGGGTGTAGGAGCCTGCCGGGATGATCCAGGTCAGCAGGACCGCAAACAGGATGATGATGCCGATGATGACGAAGGTATGCGGCATCTTGAATTGTTTCTTTTTCGTTTCCATAATTTTCTCCTCTCTTTTGACGCGCCAAAGCGTCAGCTCTGGCCGTGCAGTTCTTTGGCCAGATTCTCATGGAACTCCTTCTTGATGGCTTCCAGCTTTTCCGGGTTCTCAATGAGCTGTGCGCCCGTCAGAGCCAGAATCTTTGCGCCGTAGACCACCGCATTGTGGGCCGCTTCGGTCTTGCCGGCATCCAGATACTCCTGCGAGTGAGCTGCTGCACCCTCCGGGACAAAGGCCACGCGGATGCAGGTGCCGGGCACATGGCGCATCACGTTGCCGAAGTCGGTGGAGCCGGTCTTCTGGCGGGCCGGACGGATGCAGGGAGCTTTGACCTTCTCGGCCTGCTCCATCACCAGTTCGTTGAGGGACAGCACCGGGATCTTGTTGTCGAGGCTCTTTTCCTCGATGATCTCCACTTCCGTCTCTGTCATCATGGCCGCACCCTGCAATACCTTCTTGACGCGGGCCACCACGCCGTCCAGCTCCGTGCGGTTGTAGGAGCGGACATACATACTCGCTTCTGCATAGCCGGGCACCACATTTGCCGCCGTGCCGCCGCAGTTGACGATGGTGTAGTGCATCCGAACGTCCGAGGGAACATGCTCCCGCAGGAACTCGACGCCCTGACAAGCCAGAATCAGGCCGTCCAGTGCGCTGCGACCTTTTTCGGGCTTGAGCGCTGCGTGAGAGCAGACACCGTGGTAGATGATCTTGAGCTTGTTGAGTGCCAGCGACTTGACATCCACCTGCGTAGCCGGGCCGCCGTGCATCATGAGCGCCACATCCAGCTCCTCAAAGGTGCAGCCGTTTTCCAGCATCACGACCTTGCCGCTGATGGTCTCTTCAGCAGGTGTGCCGTAGACCGTGATGGTATACGGTGCGTCGATGGCTGCATCTTTCAGTGCCTTGGCTGCGCCCAGAATGGCCGGCCCCTGCATATGGTGGCCGCAGGCGTGGCCCAGACCGGCCAGAGCGTCGTACTCGCAGAGCAGGCCGATGTTCGGGCCGCCCTCGCCGTGCTTCCAGACGGCGCGGAACGCCGTCTTCATACCAGCAATACCGCGCTCTACAGTGAAGCCTTCTTTTTCCAGCCAGCCGGTCAGGGTCTCAAATGCATGAAACTCCTGCTGACCCACTTCCGGGTGGTCGAAGAAGTCGTCTGCCATTGCAGTCAGGGCAGCTGCGCTCTGCTCAACGCTTCGCTCCAGTTTTTCCTCCAGCATAATAAGCACCTCCATTTTTGGTACTTTCAGTTTACCAAATCGGAGGCGCTTTGTACATTTTGAAAAAATTATATCTTCATTTTGGAATTCTTATGTTTAGTTTATCAAAACTCCAAATACTCCTCTGCCGCATCCTTCATCTGCATGATCATAGCTCGCATGGGTTTGGTCAGCTCCACATCCTGACGGTAGGCCACCACAACATCCTGTCCGTACTTGGAACTATCGATGGTGTAGTATTTCACCGGCTTCGGATAGTGGATGTTCTTCTGATAGCCCTGCCGGATAAAGCCCACACCCAGACCCTCGGCCACCAGCTGTGCGCCAAGCTCCATATTGCGTACTACCCGGATGCGTCCCGGCTTGACCTTGTAATCTTTCAGGATCTTCTCTTCCACCCGCCGGGCGCTCTGCATCTCGGTGTTCAGAAATATCGTCTCACCGCTCAGAAGGTGCGGGTCAAGGAAGTCGAGCTTTGAGCCTTCGACGGGAACCGCCTTTTCGTTCAGCTGATGGTCTCCGGACACCATCAGCAGAAAATCTTCCATGCCCAGTGGGACAGTCTCCATCTCGGACGTTACATCGCTCTGGCTCAGCACCACAAGGTCAAGCTCCCGGTTTTTCAGCATGATGGTCAAATCGGCCAGATTTCCTTCCCGGATGACCACATCCACCTGCGGCCACTCCCGCTCGTACACCGACAGCACCGCAGGCAGAAACCAGATGGCGCGCCGCTGTGCGATACCGATACGCACTTGCCCGGCACTCTCCTGCTCCGTCTGCCGCATCACCGCCTCGAACTGCCGCTCCAGCTCCAGCATCTGAGAAGCCTTTTCCACATACTGCTTGCCCAGCCACGTCAGCTCGAATTTCCGGCCATTCCGCTCGAACAGCGGCGCACCCAGATTCTTTTCCACATTATTGATGTACAGGCTCAGTGCGGGCTGCGAGATATACAGCCGCTCCGAGGCGCGGGTCAGGCTCTTGCACTCCGCAAGGGTGCAGACGTACTTTTGCTCCTTTAAGTCCATTCGATTCCAGCCTCCTCACCAAATAACGACACTTTTCTTATTATAGCACATTTGAGCGCAAACAAAAAAGCCCTCCTTTGCAGGCAATGCCGTTAAGACAACAGGATATCCTCAGCGGCAAGGACACCAAGCTGCTGCGGGTGGAGCTGAATAAGCAGAACAAAGAAAAAGCACATCTGCATCATTTCTCTCCGAGCAATGACATAGGTGTGCTTATCCTGCTGATTATTTTTTATGCGTGATTGAAGCCCTTGCCGAACACCTCGGTGGTGCTGAGCATCGAGATGAAGGCGTTGAGGTTCTCTTTGTGGATAAAGGCCTGTAGCTGCAGGGCCTCGCGGTGGGTAAGGGTGGTATAGATCATGTAGTGGGGACGGTCGGTGTAGGCACCGTAGCAGGGGGTGTAGGTGGCACCGCGCACCAGCTTGCGCATGACGAAGTCACAGATGGGGTCCTTGTCGTCGCAGATGATGAGGATGGCCTTGCACATCTTCATCTGTTCCAGCACCGCATCGACGACAAGGCTCTTCACCGTCAGACCCACGAAGGAGTAGAGGGCGGTGTAGAGGTCGAACACGAAGCAGGCTGCCAGCACCATGGCAAGGTCGGTGATGAAGAGGGCCTCGCCGGTGTTCTGCATATGGGTATATTTTTTCAGGATAAGGGCGATGACATCGGTGCCGCCGGAGGAGGCGCCCACATTGAAGAGCAGGGCCGACGCGATGGCAGGCAGGGCGATGGCGAAGACCAGATCCAGCATGGGCTGGTCCGACAGGGGGCCGCTGAGGGGAACATATTTTTCGAACACAGCCAGCTCCACGTTCATGACGACGGTGGCCCAGCCGGTGCTGATGGCAAAATTCCTGCCGAGAAAGATCCAGCCCAGAACGAGCAGGATGACGTTGGCCCACGACGAGAAGGCCGAGGCCGACAGGGGGGTGAGCTTTGCCACAAGGGCTGCGCCGCCGGTCACGCCGCCGAAGACGAAGTTGTTGGGGAATTTGAAGAAGTATACGCCGATGGTCATGATGCTGATGCTCAGGGTGATGATGATGTACCTGCTGATGGTCTGCAAGAGTTTCTCCCGCGTGCTGATCTCCATTTGACTGTTTCCTTTCGCCGTCCGCACGGCTTCCTTTTTCTTACACCAAAGGGCCGAAAATGTGCCCGTTTCTTGTGCTATTGTAACACCACCCACCGCCCTGTTCAAGAGGTAAAACACCGCAACGCAAAAACCGCCCGCTCTGGTCTTCCCCAAAGCGGGCGGTGGTCGGAACTTCCGGGAGCCTTACAGCTTCTTGCCGGTCAGCATCTCGTAGGCTTCCTCATATTTGGCGATGGTCTTGTCGATGACGTCCTGCGGCAGGTCGTAATCGCTGTCGGGGTTGGCCTTGAGCCAGTTGCGGACGAACTGCTTGTCGAAGGAGGGCTGGCCGTGGCCTGCCTCGTAGCCCTCCAGCGGCCAGAAGCGGGAGGAATCGGGGGTCAGCATCTCGTCGCCGAGGATGACATTGCCGTCCTCGTCCAGACCGAACTCGAACTTGGTATCGGCGATGATGATGCCGCGGGAGAGGGCGTACTCGGCGCACTTCTTATACAGGGCGATGGTGTAGTCGCGCAGCTTGGTGGCGTACTCCTCGCCGTGGCCGGGGAACTGCTTTTCCAGCACATCGATGCTCTGCTCGTAGGAGATATTCTCGTCGTGATCGCCGATCTCGGCCTTGGTGGAGGGGGTGTAGATCGGCTCGGGCAGCTTCTCGGACTCCTGCAGGCCCTCGGGCAGCTGGATGCCGCAGACCTTGCCGGTCTTCTGGTAGCTGGCCCAGCCGCTGCCGGTGATGTAGCCGCGGACGATGCACTCGACGGGCAGCATGGTCAGCTTGCGGCACATCATGCTGCGGCCCTCGTACTGGGGCTGCTGGAAGAACTCCGGCATCTCCTTCACGTCCACGCTCAGCATATGGTTGGGCAGCAGGTCGCGGGTGTAGTCGAACCAGAACTTGCTCATCTGGGTGAGCACCTTGCCCTTGTTGGTGACTTTATTCTTTAAGATAACATCAAATGCAGAGATGCGGTCGGTGGCGACCATGATGAGGCTGTCGCCGTTGTCGTAGATCTCGCGGACCTTGCCTTCCTTGATGGGCTTGAACTCAGTCATAGCAAAACTCTCCATTTCCCTTATTCCGTAGGTATCTTTTCGTTTGGGATAACCTCTCAGTCTCGCTCCCCTCTTCAGGGGGGGCAGCGCGTCAGCGCTGACGGAGAGGTTTGATTCATTACACTATAATCTTACCATAGGAATTGTCCGTTGGGAAGAAACAGATAGGAGAGAAATGGGCCGATTTTTGGTTTTTTCTCGTGAAAAGTGCTAAAATCCAGCTTATTTTTTCGTCGTTTTGACGATAAAAGTCGTACTTTCGCCCTTCTTCTCCCCCTGTGAAGCGCCGTCATTGACGGAATTTGTGAAAACGTGTATCATGTACGGTAGTATTTTTTCAACAATCTGTCTTCTAAGGAGCTTTGCCCATGCGCCCTCTCATCATCGCCCATCGCGGCGCGTCCCATCTGGCCCCCGAAAACACGCTGACGTCCTTCCGTCTGGCCAAGACGCTGGGCGCAGACGGCTTCGAGTGCGACGTCCAGCTCACCAAGGACCGTCACCTCGTGGTGGCCCATGACTACTTCACCGACCTCAAGGCCGGCGTCCACGGCAACATCCCGGACATGACCTTCGACGAGCTGCGGAAGCTGGATTTCGGCAGCTGGAAAAGCCCCGAGTACGCAGGCGAGCAGATCCCCACCCTCGAAGAGGTGCTGGAAGTCGCGCAGGGCTTCCAGATGATCCACATCGAGCTGAAGCCCTACTTCGACCGGGACGAGGAGATCGCAGACCGGGTCATCGACGCCGTCCTCGACGCGGGACTGGAAGAAAAGGCCGTCATCACAGCCTTCGAGTACGGCGCTCTCCGCCGGGTGAAGGAGCGGATGCCCCAGATGGCCATCTGTGCCATGACCTCCAGCCCCGAGTCCCAGCTCGTCCAGCCCGCCACCTTCTGGGAAAAGCTGGGCCTCAAGAAGACCGACCCCCTCGCAGAGAAGCTTTCCAGCCCGCAGGCCCTCAGCGAAGCGGCTGCCCTGCTGGAAGACCCCAACAGCCTCGACGAGGAGAACAGCATCCTTCTTTATTATCTGAAAGACCGCCTCGATTTCCTCTACTCCATCTTCCCCGGCATGAATCTGGCCCAGATCTTACAGCAGTATTACTACCAGACCGATTTCGTGAATTACGTCGCACAGTTCAGCTTTCCGGTGGACTACATCGGGCCGGAGTACCACGCCTTTTTCCGGGACAAAGACCTGATCTCCAACGCCCACGCCCACGGCTTCAAGGTCGCGCCGTGGCCGGTGGGCAATGACAGCCGGGATGATCTGCGCCAGCTGTTCCGGCTCGACCCGGAACTCGTGGTCACAAACAAGCCCGAAGTCGCCATCGCCATCCTGACAGGGCTGGGCCGGTGGGACTAGGCGCAAAAGAGGGTTGACAGCCCTCTTTTTTTGGTCCATAATAGTCCTGTATCAAACAGTTTTATGTGAAACAGTTCGACCTCCGAACATTCACAGCTCTGCCATATAACGAACAGAAGGATGATAACTATGTGTAAAGAAATCGAGCCTTGCTGCACTCCTGTCGCACCGCCTTGGGAGACTCCGCAGGTCATCCCGGCCCAGCTGCGCCGGGTGAACAATCTCATCTTCCGCAGGATCGGCCAGATCTCCCGCGCCAACGGCGTGGAGGCCGTGACCCCCATGCACGGCTGGATCATGGAGTACCTCTACCGGAACTCTGACACCCCCGTGTTCCAGCGGGACATCGAGCGGGAGTTCTCCATCACCCGCTCCACTGTCACCAATATTTTACAGCTCATGGAGCGCAAGGGTTACATCGCCCGTCAGAGCGTCGCGCAGGACGCCCGCCTCAAGCAGCTGGTGCTCACCGAAAAGGGCCGCCAGTTCCACGAAAATACCATGCTCGCCCTCCACCAGACCGACGAATACGTCGCCAGCCTGCTGACGGAAGAAGAGAACACTGAGCTGCTGCGGCTGCTGAATAAATTATATTTAGGCCTCAAATAAATACGAAGGCTATCCTTCGTCCAACCTCTCAGTCGGGCTCATGCCCGCCAGCTCCCCTTGTAGGGGAGCCTCTGGCGAAAAGATAAAGCTTTACGATATGCCAAAGCCTCCCCTCGATAGGAGCAACGGCGACGACCGCCGCCAGCGGCGGAAACAGGGAGGAGCTGTTGAGGCAGCGGCCAGCAGGATGTAAGCGACAGCGAAGCAGACGCTGGGAGCCGCAACTCGGGCTGTGGCACGGCGAAGCCGTGACGGAGAGGTTGATTCCCCCTGAAGTGAAACAAATATGAACTTTTTCCGAAACTTTGAAAAAAGCATTGACATTAAAATTGTTTTGTATAAAATTGTTCCGTACCAAACAATCATTCAAAGGAGGTTCCACAGATGATAAAAAAGCTTGTGTCTCATCTGGGCGAGTATAAGCGCGCCGCGATCCTGACACCGATGTTTTCCGCGCTGGAAGCCGTCATGGACATCCTGCTGCCCACCATCATGGCCTTCATCATCGACCTTGGCATCGCAAAGGGCGATATGAACGCCATCCTCAAGTATGGCCTGCTCACCTTCGCAGTGGCGGCCATCGCTCTGCTGCTGGGCATTCTGGCGGGCAAGTATGCCGCCGAGGCATCCACCGGCTTCGCCGGCAACCTGCGCGATGCGATGTACGAGAACATCCAGCACTACTCCTTCTCCAACATCGACAAATTCTCCACCGCCGGCCTCGTCACCCGCATGACCACCGACGTGACCAACTTACAGAACGCCTTCCAGATGATGGAGCGTATGTGTGTGCGCGCCCCGGTCCATCTGGTGTTCGCCCTCATCATGGCCTTTTCCATCGGCGGCCCGCTGACTCTCATCTTCGTGGTGGCTATCGCCTTCCTTCTGGCTGTACTGGCCAGCATCATGGTGCCCACCTTCAAGATCTTCGACCGGGTCTTCAAGAACTACGACAACCTGAACGCCTCGGTGCAGGAGAATGTCTCTGCCATCCGCGTGGTCAAGAGCTTCGTCCGCGAGGGCTTTGAGAACGAGAAGTACACCAAGGCCTGCGAGGGTCTGTACCAGCAGTTCGTCAACGCCGAGAGCCGCCTGAGCTTCAACAACCCCGCCATGCTGACGGCCATCTATGGCTGCAACATCGCCCTGAGCTGGTTCGGCGCAAAGTACATCCTCCACGGCGCACTGACCACCGGCCAGCTGAACGCCCTGTTCGGCTACATCATGAACATCCTGATGGCCCTGATGATGCTGAGCATGGCTTTCGTCATGATCTCCATGTCCGCTGCCTCCGCCAAGCGTATCGTCGAGGTCCTGGACGAAAAGACCGACCTGCCCCCGGCCAAGGCCCCGGTGCAGGAGGTCAAGGACGGCAGCATCCGCTTCGACCATGTCTCCTTCAAGTATAAGCATGGCGCAGGCCAGCCCGTCCTGAACGACATCACCTTCGACATCCGGCCCGGCGAGACGCTGGGCATCATCGGCGGCACCGGCAGCGCAAAGTCCAGTCTGGTGCAGCTCATCCCCCGCCTGTACGACGCCGAAAGCGGCACCGTCAGCGTGGGCGGCGTGGATGTCCGGGACTACGACCTCAATGTCCTCCGTCGGGAGGTCTCCATGGTGCTCCAGAAGAACGTCCTGTTCTCCGGCACCATCCTCGACAACCTCCGCTGGGGCAACGAGAACGCCAGCGAGGAAGAGTGTATCCGGATGGCCAAGCTGGCCTGCGCCGATGAGTTCATTGAGCGCTTCCCGGACAAGTACAATACTTGGATCGAGCAGGGCGGCTCCAACGTATCCGGCGGCCAGAAGCAGCGCCTGACCATCGCCCGCGCCCTGCTGCGCAAGCCGAAGATCCTGATCCTCGACGACTCCACCAGCGCCGTGGATACCGCCACCGACGCAAAGATCCGGAAGGCGTTCCGGGAGGAGATCCCCGGCACCACCAAGATCATCATCGCACAGCGCATCTCCTCGGTGCAGGATGCCGACCGCATCCTTGTGCTGGACAATGGCCAGATCAACGGTCTGGGCACCCACGAGGAGCTGCTGAAGACCAACACGATCTATCAGGAAGTCTACAGCAGCCAGACACAGGGCGGCAGCGGCGACTTCGACAAGCAGGGAGGTGAGCAGTAATGGCAGAACAGAAAGCAAAGGTCGTCCACGGCCCCGGCCCCCGCGGCATGGGAGGCCCGCGTCCGAAGGTCGAAAACCCGGGCAGACTGCTCAAGCGCATCATGGCAGAGGTCTTCCGGCACTATCTGCCCCACTGCATCCTCGTGCTCATCTGCATCGTGGTCAGCGCACTGGCCAACGTGCAGGCCAGCCTGTTCCTCCAGACCCTCATCGACGACTATATCATCCCCATGACCCAGCAGCAGGACCCCAGCTTTGCGCCGCTGGCCGGTGCACTGATGCGGGTGGGCTGCATCTATGTGGTGGGCATCCTCGCCGCATGGCTCAATGCCCGCATCATGGTCAACGTCACGCAGGGCACCCTGCGCAACCTGCGCATCCAGCTCTTCACCCACATGGAGAGCCTGCCCATCCGCTACTTTGACACCCATCCCCACGGCGACATCATGTCCGTCTACACCAACGACGTGGATACCCTCCGCCAGATGCTCAGCCAGAGCATCCCCCAGCTGGTATCCAGCGCCATCACCATCGTTTCCGTCTTTGCCAGTATGTGTATGCTGAGCTGGCAGCTCACCATCGTCACCATGCTGATGGTGGCCCTGATGATGTTCTGCTCCAAGAAGATCACCCAGCAGAGCGGCAAGTTCTTCATCGCCCAGCAGCGCGACCTCGGCAAGGTGAACGGCTACATCGAAGAGATGATGGAAGGCCAGAAGGTCGTCAAGGTCTTTACCCACGAGCAGAAGACCCTCGAGGGCTTCCGCGAGCTGAACGATAAGCTCAAGGACAGCGCCAAGCAGGCCAACAGCTTTGCCAACATCATCATGCCCGTCACTGCCCAGCTGGGCAACATCAGCTATGCCATCTGCGCTCTGGCGGGCGCAGCCATGGCCGTCAGCGGCGTCGGCAGCGTGACGCTGGGCACCGTCATGGCCTTCCTCGCCCTGAACAAGAGCTTCAATATGCCCATCAGTCAGGTATCCATGCAGGCCAACAGTATCATCATGGCGCTGGCCGGTGCAGAGCGCATCTTCAAGATGATGGATGAACCCAGCGAGGCCGACGAGGGCTATGTCACCCTTGTCAACGCCAAGTATGATAAGGACGACGCCCTCGTGGAGACCAGCGAACGCACCGGTATCTGGGCGTGGAAGCACCCCCACCACGACGGCACCACCACCTACCACAAGCTGGAGGGCGACATCACCTTTACCGACGTCGATTTCGGCTATCTGCCGGACAAGACCGTCCTCCATGACATCAACCTCTATGGCCGTCCGGGCCAGAAGATCGCCTTTGTCGGCTCCACCGGTGCCGGCAAGACCACCATCACCAACCTCATCAACCGCTTCTACGACATTCAGGACGGCAAGATCCGGTACGACGGCATCAACATCCAGAAGATCCGGAAATCCGACCTCCGCCGCTCTCTGGGCATCGTGCTGCAGGACACCCACCTGTTCACCGGCACGGTCATGGAGAACATCCGCTATGGTCGGCTGGATGCCTCTGATGAGGAGTGCATCGCCGCCGCCCGTCTGGCCAACGCCGATGGCTTTATCAAGCGTCTGCCCGACGGCTACAACACCATGCTGACCGGCGACGGCGCGAACCTGTCGCAGGGCCAGCGTCAGCTGCTGGCCATCGCCCGCGCAGCGGTCGCTGACCCGCCGGTGCTCATCCTCGACGAGGCTACTTCTTCCATCGACACCCGTACCGAGGCTCTGGTGCAGCGCGGCATGGACGGCCTCATGTATGGCCGCACCAGCTTCGTCATCGCCCACCGCCTCTCCACCGTCCGCAACGCGGACTGCATCGTGGTGCTCGAGCAGGGCCGCATCATTGAACGCGGCAGCCACGACGAGCTGATCGCCAAGAAGGGCAAGTATTACCAGCTCTACACCGGCAATCTGGCCGAAAACTAAGCACACTACCACAAAAGCCGCCGTGCAGCTTTTCACAGCTGTACAGCGGCTTTTCTTGTGTTTCGTCGAATTTTATGGTATCCTGTAGGTGTCGGCCTTCCGACTCCATTAAATTGGGGAAGGGGGTGAAAGCACATGGATGAGATTCGTTCCTTTATTCTGTCCGTCGCAGCAGGTGTAGTCGCTGAATACATCTACAAGTGGCTTGGCGGATGGTTCAAGGCCGGTAAGCACTGATCCCCGCAAAACAGAAGCCCCGCGGTACTGCAATACCGTGGGGCTTCTGTTTGCTGAGTTTCAGGTGAGCACATGGAATACTCATCCGTTCCTTTATGGTTTTATTATATGCTGTCTCTGCAAAAAAGTCAAGTGCTTCGCATTTTTGTCAGTTCAGATCGTGCTTTTTGCAGAGCTTCTTGCTTACCCAGTACATCCCGGCCCAGATGGCAATGGCGAGGATGAGATACACCGGGTTCCGCAGCGAGCTGACCAGCGACTGGCCGAAGAGGGCCATCATTGCCACCATCACGGCCTTGCCGACCAGAAGGGTGAGCAGATAGCGCTTCTCGTCAAAATCCGAGATTCCGAAAGCCAAATGCAGAAACGCTGTGGGCGTGAAGGGCAGGACCGCCAGCATGAAGAGGGTGGCGGTGTCCACATGGCTGACCCACTGCTGGGCCTTTTTCAGCTTTTCGGAGCGGGAGGCCAGCTTCCAGAAAAAGCGCTTGACCACCCGCCGCCAGAACAGGAACACCACCGTGCCTCCGGCAGCGACGCCGACCCAGCTGTAGACAAAGCCCAACAGCCCTCCGTGGGCTGCGACGTTGAGGGCCACGATGGCGATAAGGGGCAGCGGCGGGAAGATGGACTCCACCATTGCCAGAAGGATGGGTGCCACCGGTCCCAGCCCCTCAAAGCTGTCCAGCAATGTCTCCCAGAATTCCAGCGTACCCAGCTGATGTATCCCATCGATGAACATCGTTCCCATCGTGCTCGTACCCTTCCTTTCGCTTCCGCCCATTATTGAATCATAGTATATCCATCATCTATGACCGGGAGATGAACAAAATCTGAGCAATTTTGCCATTTTACAGCCTCATCTCTCCTATAACAACGGAACAGGCCCTCGTTTTCCTGCACGATTTTCTATTTTTAAGTATTCTGGGCCGCTTCGGCGGCCTGCTTTTCGGCCTTGATGCGCTGGCGTTCCAGATACTGGGCGCGCTGCCTTTTCCAGTTGGCCAAAGAGGCATCGTCCGGCATCTGGATGCAGCGGGCGAAGGCCCAGTGCAGGCCGTCCCGGCGGGACATCCGGTATTTCTGGAACACGCCCCGGCCTGCCTCGCCGCCCTTGCCCGCACAGACAGGGCACTGGGACAGGGTATACCAGCCGCTGCTCCCCTTTTTCAGCCAGACGTCGTCCGGCTGCAGGGCCGTGCCGCAGACCGGGCAGGCCATCGTGCCGATGACCGGGTCCAGCTTCCATGTGGACTGTTCCAGATAGCCCCGGAACACCTTGAAATCCCGGTAGTCGCCCGGTGTCGGGCAGAGGTTCTGGTGCAGCGTCTCGTCCTCGGTAGGGTAAGCGGCCAGCCCGGCCCGCAGGTCCAGCCTGCGGCAGATGTCGGCGGTGTAGAGGGTGTCAGACAGGGCATCGTGGAAGGGTCGCTCCATCGGGATGCCCATCCGGGTGACGACACTCTCCAGCTTCATCCCCTCGCCCTCTTTGCGGGGATGCTCCCGCAGGAAGATCTGCTGCAGGTCGTACCAGACCGTCGGGCGGCTCTCGTCGAGGTTGCACAGGAAGAGGTTCTGCTTGAGCACCGGCACATCGTCCAGCCCCCATTCGGCAAACTCGGCATCGGGGCCGCACCACTTCATGAAGCGGCGGAGGCCCTGAAGGATGGGTTCGCCCTTGTCGAGGTCCTCCTGCGTCAGACCGGTGACTTTGGCGATGTGGTGCTGCAGGCTGCGGAAGATGCGGGGACGGAGGTGGATGGAGAAGGTATCCAGCACATTGGCGTCCTCGTCGATCTTGACAGCGCCGATCTCGATGATCTCGCCCCGGAGCGTCTGCTGGACGCCATGGTAATTGAAGGTAAAGGGCTTATAGCCGATATTCCACTCCAGATCGAACAAAACTAAGTTGCGCGGCATTTGCGTTTGGTATCCTTTCACAAAATGAACTTCTCGATGGCCTCAGCCACACCGTCGTGGTTGTTGTCGGCCTCCGTCACATAGTCGGCGGCCTCCTTGACGGGCGGCTCGGCGTTCTGCATGGCCACGCCCACACCGGCATAGCGGATCATGGAGCGGTCGTTGAGGCCGTCGCCGCAGGCCATCAGGTTGTCGCGGGTCAGGCCCATCTCTTCCAGCAGGCCCGCAAGGCTCACGTCCTTGGCGACGCCCAGCGGCACGGCCTCGATGAAGAAGGGGCTGGACGGGTAAAGGTCGATCCGGCCTTCAAACACCTTCCGGCCTGCTGCCAGCACCTCGTCGCGGCGGGCGGGGTCGAGGGTGATGAGCATCTTGCAGATGGGGTAGTCCACATAGGCGGCGAGGTCCTCCACCCTTTGCATGGGCAGCCCGCAGGTGAAGCACTCCTTCAGCGCCCACGGGTCCTCGGGGCTTTCGGAGACGACGCCCTGCTCATTGTATGTGACGATGGCCACCTTCTGCTCCTTGGCAAAGGCGCAGAGGGCCGGCACATATTTTGAATCCAGCCACTGGCTGTAGAGCGTCCTGCCGGTGGCGCAGTCGGTGATGGAGCCGCCGTTGTAGGAGAGGATGCAGCCGCCCTTCTTGTCCAGCTCCAGCTCCCGTGCCAGCGGCACCACGCCCGCCGTGGGACGGCCCGAAGCCAGCACGATGGTCACACCCTTGGCGGCGGCAGCGTCCAGCGCCGTCCGGGTGGCGGGGGTAACGACCTTCTGGTCGTTGGTCAGGGTGCCGTCGAGGTCGAGCGCCAGCACACGGATCTCTTTCTTTTCCATTTCCTGCCTCACTTATCTGGAACAGGCCGGAACGCGCCGCCCTGTCGCTGTTTTTGGTCATACATTGTTTATTGTACAACGGATGCAGCGTCCTGCGCAAGACTCTGGCCGAGATTTCTCTGAAATTCCCGGTTTGTTTGAAAATACAAACTGTAGTTTGCTTCAAAAAACGCGAAGAGACAGTCCTCTCTAACTACTTTCCGTAAAAAGTTAATACGCCTTAACATCGTCAAAAAACCTTGCAAATTCCGAAATCCGCGCTATAATATCCGCAGAAACACTTGTACGGTGTCTTTCCCGACACCTCTGTGAAGTACGATAAAAGGAAGGTATATAAACTATGGTCGATATGAAGAAGATTGCTCTGTTCGCTGCCGGCACCCTGTTCGGCTCCGCCGGCTTCAAGCTGCTGTCCAGCAGCGATGCCAAGAAGGTCTACACCCAGACCACCGCCGCTGTCCTGCGCATGAAGGACTGCACCATGGAGACCGTCAGCAAGGTACAGGAGCAGGCCGGTGACATCCTCGAGGATGCAAAGGCCATCAACGAGGCCCGCGCTGCCAAGGCTGAGGCCGAGGTCATCGAGGACACGGCTGAGGCCGCCGCCGAGACCAACGAGTGATCTTACAGCCTCTGAGCCGCCTGCGGGCGGCTCTTTTTCGTGGCTATTTTTGCAATACGCAGAGGATATTCAGATATGAAATGTACTGTTCTTCATGAAAGCCGCGGCCGTCTGCGGGTACACGTCTGCAACGTGCGGATGACGCTGCACCGGGCCGACGTGTTGGAAGCCTACCTGAACCACCACGACGCTGTCAGCAAGGCCAAGGTCTACGAGCGGACGGGCGACGTGGTCGTCTGCTACACCGGTTCCCGCAAGGCGGCCGTCGCCGCCCTGAGCGGCTACCGCTTCGACGACCCCGAGCTGGACGCTCTGGTCACCAGCGCCGACAGCCGCCGCATCAATCAGGAATATCAGGAAAAGATGTACGACCTCGTGGCGGGCCGGGTGCTGCGCAAGCTCTTCCTGCCTGCCCCCCTCGACGCCGCCTATACGGTGCTGCGCTCCCTCCACTTCCTCTGGAAGGGTGTGCGTTGCCTGTGGCGGCGCAGGCTGGAAGTCGAGGTGCTGGACGCCCTGAGCATCGGCGTGTCCATCCTACGGAGGGATTTTGCCACCGCAGGCTCGGTCATGTTCCTGCTCAACGTCGGCTCCCTGCTGGAAGAGTGGACCCGCAAGAAGAGCCTTGACGATCTTGCCCGCAGTATGGCCCTGAACGTCGATAAGGTCTGGGTGCGCGCACAGGGCACCGAGGTGTTGATGCCCCTGACCAAGGTGCACCCCGGCGACGAGATCGTCGTCCGCTCCGGCAACATGATCCCGCTGGACGGCACCGTCATCGAGGGCGAGGCCATGGTCAATCAGGCCGCGCTGACCGGCGAATCCATGCCGGTGCGGAAGATCACCGGTGCCACCGTCTACGCCGGCACGGTGGTGGAGGAGGGCGAATGCGTCCTGACCACCAAGGCCGAGGGCGGCACCAACCGCTACGACAAGATCGTGGCCATGATCGAGGAGTCCGAGAAGCTCAAGTCCAGCACCGAGAACCGTGCACTGGCTCTGGCCGACCGTCTGGTGCCTTGGTGCCTCGGCGCGACCATCGTCACCTATGCCCTGACCCGGAACGCCACCCGTGCCATCTCCTGCCTGATGGTGGATTTCTCCTGCGCCCTCAAGCTCTCGATGCCGCTGGCTGTCCTGTCCGCCATGCGGGAGTGCGGCGCAAGCCACATCACCGTCAAGGGCGGCAAATACCTTGAGGCCCTGTCCAAGGCCGACACCATCGTCTTCGACAAGACCGGCACCCTGACCCGCGCCACCCCCAAGGTGGTCAAGGTCGTGCCCTTCTCCGGCCGTACCGAGGCCGAAGTCCTTCAGCTGGCCGCCTGCCTCGAAGAGCATTTCCCCCACTCGATGGCCAACGCCGTCGTCCGGGAAGCCAAGGAGCGCGGCATCTCCCACGAGGAGATGCACTCCGAGGTGGAATATATCGTGGCCCACGGCATCGCCAGCCGGGTCAGCGGCGACCGGGTCGTCATCGGCAGCCATCACTTCGTCTTTGAGGACGAGCACTGCATCATCCCCGAGGAGGAGCGCCAGAAGTTCGACGACCTCGAGCCGGAGTACTCCCACCTCTATCTGGCTGCCTCGGGCCGTCTGGTCGGCGTCATCTGCATCGCCGACCCGCTCCGCCCGGAAGCCGCCCGTGTGCTGCGCGCCCTGCGCGGCCTCGGCATCACCCGCACGGTCATGATGACCGGCGACAGCGAGCGCACCGCCGCCGCCATCGCAAAGCAGGTGGGCGTGGACCACTTCTTCGCCGAAGTTCTGCCCGAGGACAAGGCCGCCTTCGTCCAGAAGGCCAAGTCCGAGGGCCACACCGTCGTGATGATCGGCGACGGCATCAACGACTCCCCCGCCCTCTCCGCCGCCGACGTCGGCATCGCCATCAACTCCGGCGCTGCCATCGCCCGCGAGATCGCGGATGTGACCATCAAGGCCGACAGCCTCGAGGAGCTGGTCATCCTCAAGACCATCGCCAACTCCCTGCAGCGCCGCGTCAGCGCCAACTACCGCTTTGTGCTGACCTTCAACTCTGCCCTCATCGCACTGGGTGCTCTGGGCATCCTGCAGCCTGCCTCTTCGGCCATGCTGCACAACCTCTCCACCATCGGTATCAGCCTCAAGAGCATGACCAACCTCATCCCTGAGGAAAAGGCCCAGAAGGCGCTGGCGGAAGAAATCCCGTTCTTCATGCAGAATCAGATGTTCGGTAGAGTCTATCA
>OLQS01000170.1_pt1 | contig 45622 bp, 63 predicted proteins | sample 1672291 | NCBI WGS metagenome assembly OLQS01 (sample SAMEA3136668, study PRJEB25190) | human gut metagenome | biome: human gut; feature: human-associated habitat; material: faeces | place: Austria | collected 2013
CCAGGATCAAACTCTCCATTTGATTTAGCTCAAAACGTTTACTAACGTTTTTCTTATTTGTTTATCCGAGAATTTCTTCTCTTTTTCATTGAAATTGACGTTTCCTGTTCAGTTTTCAAAGACCGATTTGCACTTCGCTTTCGCTTAGCGCTCGTATATAATACAACACTTTATTTTCGATGTCAACGATAATTTTTAGTTTTTTCATTTTTTTATATTGCTGTTTTTATTTTACCTAATTCTTTCAAGTTTTTAATGCAAGATCAAGCATCCACCACCTGCATCACATACGTCATCTATATAATATCAGTTACGTTATTGCTGCGTTACAACAAGTCACCTATACTTATCCGTTCACAGTTTTACTACATTTTTGAAATCACTGCTTCTTCTCCAACTCCATACATGCCAAATATCGCTCATACAATGCATTAATTTCATGATGTTCAAAAGGCGAATTCCGCAATCGAATATCCACCATCAAACGATCCAGTCCTTTATGAATTGCACGATCCAACGCTTTGCTGTATGCCATTTCCCTTGCATGTTGTTCATATTCATCCTCATCTAACAACATCGTTTTTCCTGTTGGCGATACCTTCACATCCAAATCATAATCAATATTCTTAATTGCCTCACCATCATAAATACTAGGCGATGCTAGATTGCAATAATAATGAATGCCGGTTTTACGAATCATGCAAATGACATTATACCATTTATCTGGATAGAAAAAGCAGATTGCCGGTTCTCTGGTCACCCACTTACGACCGTCTGATTCACTTACCAAAGTACGATTCGTGACAGCAACGATACGTTTTTCATTTGCCTCAAGCACGTATCCCATTGCCCATGTCCGATGCAGACTGCCATCATGTTTATAACTTTGAATATATACATATTGATTTTCTTGTAATTCCATGTCTGCCTCCTAACGTTTTTTTATTATAGCAAAATATCATAAAAAATCATAGAATACATTTTCAATCTCTTCCCATACTAGAAATGAAAGGAGAAGCATGAGCAATGTTTCATGCGTGTGATGCTATGTTAACACCTAAAGATGTCTTATATTTAGAAGACCTGCTGGATCAGACCTTTGTCTTAAACAAAAGAATTACCAATGATGTCACAATGATTCAAAATGAAGAAGTGAAAACCTGCTTTGAGGAGGTCAATACGAATCTTGCTAAACATTATCATACAATGGTAGAACTTTTGCAAAAGGAGGTAAAAGAATGAGTGGATCAACTAATAATTACAGCGATAAAGAGATTGCGACCAACCTGTTAGTAACCTTGAAACATATGAAGAGTGAATACAACACTTTTTCACAGGAAGCAAGTAATGAAGAACTTTTTAAAGAAGTAGATACGCTATATCAAGATCTTTCTGCTCAACAGCGCAAGGTTTATGAAATGATGAAAGAACAAGGCTGGTATAAGATGACCTCAGATTCTGAGAAGAACATCTCAAAAGCCTATACAAAATTTAGTAAAATGGAAGATGAGCTCTGTGAATAGAGCTTATCTTTTTTCTATGCCCCATTTTCTGGGGGCCTCTATAGATAAGAAGTATGAATAAAGATACAAACATATACTTTTTTATGATGAAGATAAAATCCAATGATACAGCCATTTATTAAGCAGTATTACGCACTTATCCTGAGTTATCTTTTTAGCTATCCATCATCTTGCACAGAACATGCTTTTTTCATTTCCGCTTTATGAAAAATGTGATACGATACTGTCATGGAGGTAGTATAATGATGAACAATGAATATGAAACCTTATTAACGAGTCTGCGTGGCTTATTAATGGATGAACATGATGAAATTGCCAATATGGCAAATGCAGCTGCTTTATTATATCAATACTTACCCGATATTAGCTGGGCTGGATTTTATTTATATAAACATGATGAATTGGTACTTGGCCCTTTTCAGGGGAAAGTCGCCTGCATGCATATCCCAATGGGAAAAGGAGTATGTGGAACTGCAGCTGTAAAACGCAAGATTCTGCGTGTAGATGATGTTCATCAATTTAGCGGCCATATCGCCTGTGACAGTGCAAGTAATTCTGAAATAGTAATCCCCTTAGTAAAAGAAAACACCCTACTGGGTGTTTTGGATATTGACTCTTATTCACCTTCTCGCTTCACGCAGGAAGATGAAGACATGCTTAATCAATTTTCTAACATACTTATTTCATCATTATGAATATGAAAATAGGAGCTTGCTAAGGTGACAGCTTCTCTGCTAGAGAAGAAACGACACTTTGCCGTACCTATGTAAGTCGTTCTTACGACACTCTTGTCTTCCATGATTTCACCGATTTCTCCCATGTCCTGTTTCGTGAAATCAAGTTCTAGCATATCTTTCCACTGTACACGTGAATTATTTTCAATCGGAGCACTGATAAGTTTAATAGGAAGCTGTTCTCCATGATAGCGGGCTAATTGAAACATGACACAGTCATTGTAATCACAGCCCAAAAGTACGACATAACCATTAAATTCAGATACTTTACCTAATGGTGAATCCTGATTTAAACCAAAGTGCAAAGGATGCTTATCACATAATATTTTGGCATATTTTCCCCAAGCCGCAAAGCTATATAATGGATGATATGAACGAACTACGCCTTCATTGCGTAAAAACTGATAAATGAGCGCATCTGCTTTTTCGGGTGCGCTTAATTTTTTATCAAAGGGCAAGGCATGCTGACGCACATCCTCCCAATACATACGGGCAATGTGTTTCTTTTGGCAGGCTGGATCAGCCATCTGTGGTGTAAAAGTCGGCATAACGATAGTCCCTTCATAGCCAACTGTTTCCATCAATGCCTCAATCAGCATCTGTTCACCACCTATGAGATAACCTAATTTTTTCATATCCGCCTGGACCAAAATCACCATACCACGTTGTATACCCAAAGATTCTAATTGCGCACAAATATCTTCTTTGGTAGATACAACCGTTTCCGGTTCTTCATCTAATGTAATATATGTAAATTTTTCAGCCATGCTATCAGATCCTTCTTTTCTAAATATCCTTCTTTCCTGTTTTCGGCCTGCAACGTCCCCTGATAAAAATAATAGGTTGTTGGTAACTGGCGCAAAACACCGGTCGTAACTTTTAATTCATCTAACATCTTCTTTACATCTGCATCCTTTTCCTTTAGGTTTATATGCAGATAATACACTTCAAACGGCTGTTGTTTTTCTATTTCCTCTATGACCTTTTGATATTCATCACAGGAGTAACAGTCATCGCTTATCACATATAATAGAAATGAATTCTGTCTTTCGTCACTTAATTTCTCAAGAACCTCCGCTGCACTCACTTCGATAGGCCCTTTTTTTGATGATGGTGAGCAAGCAGCTAACAGACATACAATCAGCATGACGAATATTACTTTTTTCATATTCCTGCCCCCTTTTGATGATGCTGTTTTTATTTTAGCACAGAATTCGCCAGTTCTACGCATTTAATCTAAAAAAATGATATTTCGCAATAAATCTTATCCTAGAACGATGGTTACAGCTATTTGCTTATGACGGGGGTTCGTGCTGACATAGCAGCGCCATATAATTCATACTTTCTTAATCAACCACATAAAAAAACACGTTGATTACAGCATGCCTCCCAACAAAAATAGACCAAACACGCCCTAAAACCCATCTGGACCACAAAAATTCCCCTCATCTTTCATAAATAAGCATAAAAAAACTCTCATTTTCATGAGAGTACGTAGTTATTAATGGAGCAGATGAGGGGAGATTAGCAGACAGGGTATTGGCATAGCTATGAAAACGTAAATAAGCTTTAAATAAAGGCTTTTTACAATACATCAACGTACATCATGCATACCTAAAAGCACTTATTTTATGACTTTTTTCGTTATAATTTCGCCATATAATAAAAAACTCCCTACCTCCAATTATGGAAGTAGGGATTATCGCTATTTTAAATCTTTTACATTGCGTACGTGTAGCATGGTGCCTTTGGGTTTTTTACAATGACTTTTACCACATGCTTGTCCGTTTTTGTATGACATAAAGCAATTGCGTGCGCCATCAGTACCAATTGTAAGAGTTTGATTGTATCTACCATGACCACTGCACTTGGTTAGCTCATCTTTTGCGTAAACATTGAGGTAGCACCGCACGCCTTTTTCCGTCATATATTCCACAACAGCCTTAATGTTAGACGCTTTCTTTTCCTCAATTTTTTTGCCCATAATGCCTTCTGCGATTGCTTTAGCACATTTATCTGCATCCCAACGTTTTGCATCATCCTTGTCATCAACAAAGCAACACTCAATTAACATTGCCGGCGCATCAGTATATCTTAATACATAAAGATTAGGATTTACCTTGACACCACGATTACGGATACCTAAAGCCTTGGAGATATTAGCCGCAACACGTTCAGCAGCTGCTACTGGAGAGTTACTTGATTTATCATAAATAATCACTTCAACACCACCAGTATCTCCATCACCTTTCTTATCGTTACGCCCGCAATTAAGATGAATAGATACATCGATATCAACCTTGTGTGCGTTGCACTTTTTAACAATGTTTACGAGATTATCATCCTCGGTCTTGCCTTTGTCATCAGTACAATCATACACCGTATGTCCTGCAGCTCTAAGTAAATTGATCACTTTAGCCTTAACTTTTCGGTCTTCTGTCAGCTCATCCAACAAGCTATGTGCTCCTGGTGTGAGTTTATTGTGGCCACCATGTACATTTATTTTCATATATTTGCCTCCTATTTTTCAATGATACTCTTCAGTAGATTATCACGTATCTTTTTCATATTCTCGACACCATTGCCATCAATTTGATGATTCAGTAGAGCCGCCAAGGCACGATTTTGCTCGCACTGCATATCCTCAATGGTGGCTAGTCTTTCATAATCAGCTGTCTGATGTCGTTCTAGTATTTCGATACGTTTGTTTAGTCTTAGAGCCGGTGTGATAAAGCGGTACACCATGATGGCAGCACCGCCTATGACAGATATGCCTCCGCATACGGCCAGTAGCGTTTGTAGCTTATCCATTATTAATTACTCCTTGTCTTTATTTTCAACAAAGCGTGTAAAGGCTTGGTGCATGCCTGTAGATGCCAATCCCATAAGAGCGCCATAAACGATGGACTCAATGGACACACCCGATACTGCTGCATTTAGCACAGCACCTACTACTGCTAAGATGGTAGGTATGTACTTATTAGGCACCCTATCAAAGCTTGTCTTTAAGATATATCCGATGACCAAGCAAGCTACCATAACAACTAATACAAAATACTGTGTAAGATCTTCAAAGTTCATATACATTCTCCTCATCCGCTTAGCGGGTAAATTAAAAAGGGTGTTGACGTACACCCTTAGAAACGAGATATCAGGATCACCTCCTAATCAATCCATTCCGGCTTTGTTGGTATAACTCTGGTCTGTGGTGCGTTGAGCCACGCTTGATACCACTCATTAAATTCCTTAACTCTTTCGGGAGTATTGACATATAGTTCATACCACGCATCTCCACGATTGATATAACTAAAACACTCCTCTTCCCTGCGTACTCTAATGTTATTAGGCTCTACTACATCATGTTGATACTTATACCATTTATCATCTGACCATGTTAGGGTATTGTCATCATTTAGAATATAGCCTGATATCTGATCTATATTTATGTCGTTTGTACACGTTACCTTAATAGTTAAACAACCTTCCATCATAATCTCGTCGTAAGAAAAGGCTACACCGTTTCGGTTAGAATCAATGCACATCCATCCAACTTTTTTATCTATATCTTTTAAACCCATATTTTACACCTCCTATCCGCATATCGCTAACCAATCTACTCTGGTATTGACCGCATTAGTACGATACAAAATGATATTGACTTGCGTCGATGATGCACTCGCAAAACCTACGCCTTTGACGGTGTTTCCGACTTCGGTGGTGCCGGCTGTCACTTGTACATATGGACTCTTAGCCATCGCCTCGGGAAACGTGACAGTCAAAGACGTATATTTGTTTGCAATCGACATGATAGCGACCTGTCCAGATCTGATCGCATTGCCATATATCCTGCTCATTGGCATTAAATCACCTTCAACGCGTAACGCCTTGTTGAATTGTGCATACGATGCAAACAGTTTTAACATTGATACCCAACCGCTCGCGCCATCGAGATAAAAAGCAGCATACGAGCTGCGATCGCTGTATATACCCGCACCGTACGTGGATGTGTCGCGATTTATACCGACGTAGTCCCCGTAGGTATATATAGACTTATTGGCATAAAAATAACTTGTGCATAACAAACGCTCAGCCATGTCCGAGATTATACGCGTACTATAATCATCTGTGCTATTGTTATAGTGAAAGTCAATGTAAGGCACCGGTCCGACAAGTTCCAAATTGCCAGAGCCGCCCAGAAGACAGCCCGAAACTCCGTCACCCACCTCGGATTTACCCCCGGTGTAAATAAGACCATCTACATATTGATTGCCGCCGGTGTAGCTGTGACCCTTAACATCAAGTGATCCTCGTTCATTGATCTTGCCTATACCTAATTTACCGTTTTTAACATCAAAGTCAAAGGGTACTTTAGCAGTCGATATCGTGATAGGTACATAAGTAGACGTGTAACCAAAGACATCGCCACCATAGACGATAACGTCATAACTGCTTGTAGCATCTAAGCCGCTTATAGTCTTGGATAAGGCCAGTGAAAGACTCGCCGAAGTACCTGTGACATAGGTATAGGATGTATCGGCAATCTTCTTGTAGCCTATCTTATACTTGATGCTGTTTTTTTCTGTACTGCTGACTATTAAAGATTTAGCACTGAGCGTACCTTTGACAAGTGCTGTAGTATCCGTGCTACGTGTGACCGATACACCGGATATCGTTGGTGCCGTGTATGCCAGCATTGTTACGGTTACGCTCTTTGATGCTGTCCGTCCGCGCTTATCGGTTACTTTACCGGTAATCGTGATAGTACCACTTGATGTAATGGTGCCTGAGGTACCGCTGCTAGCATTTATCGTCGATAGGGTCTTACCTGCGGAATCTTTAACGGTAATAGAGTAAGCGCTGATGCTGGAGCCGGAGCCTGCCTTAGCTCCGTTGATGGTAGTCTTTATCTTACTCTTGCTTTGGGTATAAGCGCCGATTAACGATGTTACCGTAGCGTTGCCCTCACTGACAGACACGGATGTAAGCGATGGTACGATGCTCGATGGCACACTCAAGGTCAATGTCTTGGTAGCGTCAGATCCTATCTTAGTGCTGCCGTAATAGGTCCTTACCAATACCGTCAAGGTGCCCTTGGTGGTACTCGGTATCAATGCATACAAAGTAGATGCCGGCGGTGTCCATGTAAGGGATGTACCGGCACTTGATGATGCACTTGTATAGCTGCTCTGCCCTGTAAATTTCCAATACACTTGATGCGTAAAACCGCTATAGTTGCGCGTGATGGATGCTGTGACAGAGCTGCCTACGCTGCCACCACTTAGCGTAAATGTGCTCGCTCCGTAATAACCGACGGTAAAAGATACGCTCTTGCTGCCGATGTATGTGCTGCCGCTATACGTCTTACAGGTGATGGTACAGGTCTGATTGCCATTAGGGTTTTGCGTAATAAACGATGTCGGTACGGTCCATGTCTTTGATGTACCCAAATTGCTACCAATCGTACCACTGCTCTTGCCACAGCTATAGGTCAGCGTATGATCAAAACTTGAGCTCGCCCTTGGCATGGATATGGTAATGCTACCGCCGGGCTTTACACTGCTTGCACTAAGGCTTGGTGTCGTCGTCCGTGGTATGGTCGTCAACTTTTTAGACGTACTTGCCTTGATGGTACCCTCATACAACTCGGTGTTAAAGGTAAACGATGCGCTTACTGTTTTGGTACCATCGGTGTTGTGCCCAACCGTTACGGTCTTAGAGTATACTAGCGTCTTTGTGTTTGCCGGTATACTATGGCTAAAAGAGTAGGTCGTACCATTGATGGTACACTTGCCTGATGGACTATAGTTGTTATACGATCCACCGGATGTCGTTACATAACATTTGACCGTAATACTGGAGGTATTATTTGCAATGCTCTGTGAGTTCTGCGTTATTGTTATGCTTGGTGTACTTGCCATTTATCTAACCTCCCCATGTGATCCTAAAGCCTACGCTGTTTGCGGTAAAAATATTCTTGCCTAATTGTAGACCGGACTGAGCCAGTACCTTTTTTATAGTAAGTAGATCCTTTTCCAACTTCATGGCAATGCTATCATTTAACAAGATGGCGAAATAGGATGTTCCCATCAATGTCTTAACGGCTGCATCCACTTCACCGACCTCGATTCCGGCACTGCTGCGACGGATATAGGTCGATATCTGTTCTAGATCACTGCCATTCTCATCGACCCACTCTTTTACGCTGGTAAAGGTTTCAGTGATATCGGATGCCGTTTGTATGATCTCACTAATTTGTTTTTGCACATCCTCGAACATATCTGTATAGATGGCATCTGATTGTTCTATTCTGGTTGTGATCGTTCCCTCGAGGCCATCCAATTCTTGTATGATGCTTGTATAGCTTTCTTTTAGGGCATCTAGCGCGTCACTGAGATTACCATATTGCGTTTCGTGATCACCATCTAGAGTAAGGGTGACCGTATCACTGCCGCCATCAACATCACTTTTCAGTTTAAATACGACTGCTCGTGCCTCATCAAAACAATCTGCGTCATAATATACTGTAAGTATCCGTTTTTTCTTATTAAAATGCACGCCCTCAAGATAAGCATCATTGACCTTTACCCGTACGATATTTTCATCGCCTGCACTTGGGTCATCCTCTTCAAATTGGTACGGTTCGTCTGTAGGCTCTATGACCGTAAAATTTGTACCGAGATCAGCCGAATATTGCCAACAATCAAAATTACAGTTAAAGAACTTTGGTGTCAGTGTGATGTTGCCGGGATTGTATACACTCACTGTTTCCGTGGTGATATTCCCCTCCTCATCTTCGCTTTCCACTTGCTCTTTCATTTCCGTGAAACAATAGCTGGATGCCTCTATCTTGCAGACATCGCCTTTGATGGTCGTATCCTCAAGGATATTGACATTTATGGTGATGGTCTTTTCAGCAGTATATTGCGTAGCACCTACCTTAACGCTTGCTACAGCTCTGTATTGTGTTGTCTTAGCAAGATTATGAGATATCGTTAGTGTATTACCACTAACCGATTCACCTGTGGTCAAGGCTGTCCACTTATCGCTGTCCTGTACCTTGCGTGTCCATGTGATCGTAGCTGCCACAGATGATTGCATCAGGCTGTCCATAACAGTAGCCATGATCTTTAAAGGTGTTAACGTATAATCAGGCGCATACTTTTTAGTTGCTTGCTCATAAGATTGATTTGCCACATAGTTTGTTGATAAAGATACGGAGATAGAATTTTTGAGAGTATCGACCGTGCTGTTAAGCTTTTCCGTGATGAGGCTAATCTTTTGGTCTTGCTTATCTACTATGGCCTCTGTGTTTTTGATAGTCTGCCGCACGCTCTCAGATTTTTGGTAGTCTATCTGTGTTTTGCTCATAGCTGGTGTCTCAAAATCAGATAGCATCGAGCCTCTATAGGTAAGCGTATGATCCAGTACATATAAATCGACGTAGGTGCCATCCTTAAGCTGCAAAGGTACGATATCACCAGCCTCTAATATCATCATACCCTGGGTACTAACAGTTACAGGAACATAAGTAAAGCCATTGATAAGATTAAAGATGGCTATCTTAGACGTATGTCTGTCTATATCCAATATAGGGTTATTAGCTATCTTTAACTCCGTTAGCCCATTAGCAGCTATTGACTCCTTATCCGTAATGTCAATATAGTCATTTAGCGGTTCGCGTGATAATACTACCGAATTGATAGGGCCAAAAGATTCGGCTGTCACTGGCCAACTCTGAGATAGATTTTCTACGTCAAGAGTAAAGTTTTCTACGTCCTCAAACCATCTAAAACTCAACTTGCCGGCACCGTCGATAACGGCAAAAGAACAGCTAGCTTGCGCTATGGCTTGTATGATATCGGCATAAGTCGCGGCTGACCCGTAACTAATAGCTTTAGGTATATTGAGATCGCAATTAGGAAAACTCGCATTTGCAAGGGGTACTCCTACCTTTGAGCAGCACCATTGTGCTAACTTCAAAGGCGTAGTAGGATAGGCAATCTCATCAACAGCTGCCTTAACGTTAAAAAGTATACGTTTATCGGCAAAATTATACTCTTGTGCATCTGATTTCTCATACACCTTAAATTCACCGAGTTGTACGTACTGCATGGCTCCGGCAACCTGTATACCGCCAAATAGGGTAAACCACTTATCCTCTAAGTTAACCGCATCTATTGCCTGAACTTTGATAGATCCCGAGGCACCGATAAATGACCCGATAAAAGTTTCGGTGTCGCTACTGTAGACCTTACGATCAACTGTGAAAGTAATAGGATGATAAGTCTGCCCATCCACTACATAGTAAGCATCAAGCTGTCTAGCACTTGATTTAAGAGCATCCTTAAAGTCTTGAGATACGCTAATCATATTTTTTATTAGAGTTGAGCGTAAACTCTATCTCCTTAAAATAGCTAAACAGCCCATCTACTCTTGTCTTTTTTGGGTCTACACAATACATCGATGCGCACGTTTCCATCTTTCCGGTTTCGCTGTTATAGTATTTGACTGACATTTTAGGGTTTTTTAACAGCTTTAGTAACTTGCTGGCCTCTGCCTGTGGCGTAACGCCCACCTTGGCAGTGATGCTCAGGATGCGCCCTAAAATATCTCTATTCATGACGAGAGCGGGGTTTCGCCCGCTATCCTCGCCATCCTGAGTTGATAACAAATCATCGTAGCTGACCAAATTTTTGATTTCTACACCGTCTATGATCAAATAAGCCATGTCATCATCCTCCTATCATATCTAACTCTTTTTCGGCGGCTCTTAAGAGTATTGCTAACTTTTTACGGTCAATATCTACCGACAAGGACAAGCTTGCTATAGCAGCAATCAGCTGTTTAAGCAGGCTTATAATTTCGGTAATGCCCGCAACATTACTATCTTGCTTTTGTCGTGCCAAGGCCTCATCCAAAAGGTCGGCCAGTTTGCCCTCAGGTGCTACAACCTCACCCTGGTGCCGGTTATCACCAATCATAGCCAATTGAGGTTGATTAGCCTTAACATAGCCACCTTGCGCCAATTTAGGTATCTGAGGTACAGGCAAAGGGTTTTCGCCCCACAAGCCCTCGAATGGCCTACCAACCAAAGGTATCTTAAAACTACGTATGCCGTTCAGGATGCCATTGATCTTATCGAAAGGTATCCGGATGACTCGATTCATACCGTCGATAATACAATTGATGATACTTTTAAATACTTTAGAGATACCCTCTACAACACCACTAAAGATCTTTCCGGCATTACCGAATAGGCCCGTTATGGTCTTCCAGACAGTTGATACAATGCCCGATAAAGAGTTCCACATGCCTTTAAAGATATTCTTCACACCACCCCAAGCCTTACGCCAATTGCCTGTGAAAATACCGGTTACAAAATCAATGATGCCTTTAAAAGTAGTCTTGACGCCATCAATAACACTGGCTATTGGCTCCTTTATAGCTTTAACTACCTCTACGACTGTCTTAAATACTATTTTCAGAGGTGCTAAAAACAATTTTTGTGCAAAATCTATGACGCTGCTAAGTAAGGTCATAAAGTTATCAATATGCGGTTTTGCCATATCGTAAAAACTCTTAACCGCCTCTGATATGCCCTTGAATACCGTTTTAAATATAGGCAATACGTTTTTGTTTAGCAGGTCCATCAAAATGTTAACCACACTCATAAAATCATTTACCAAGCTCATGATATTATTAATGATAGGTGTAGCCACAGCAAGGATACCATTCCACACAGTTGTAAAAATGGGCAAAAAAGTATTAAGTAGCAATTCAATAAATGGATTAACTGCATTATTCCAGACGCCCATTACTAGCTCAATAAGTTTACCAACAAACAATGATACATTTTCAATGAACACAGCTAAGCCATTATCCCAAAGATTTTGAAAGGCTGTTATTGTATTGGTCACTACAGGCCCTACGCCTGCTGACCATATTGTCTTAATGATATCAACCAATCCTGTTATAACCCCACCAACCTGTGTTGCCACACTACTAAATACCGCATTAATCTTATCCCTGAAGGACGACGACGTAGTGTATAAATACGTAAATCCAGCGACCAATGCCGTGATAGAAGCTATGACGATCGTAACCGGATTGACCAACCCTAACAGGGTCGTACCTAGTCCGCTAAAGGATGATATGGATGTCGGCAATACAGCTTGCAACGAGGCTAATACGCCGTTACCGCTTGCTACACCTGTTGCAAAAGTAGATACCGCCGTACCTGCTGTGGACATAGCTCCACCAAGCTTGGGAAACAATGCGCTGAATGATGTTAAAAAGCCACTGCCCTCTTTTATACCAGCACCAAACAATGAGATACCAGTTGTCAGGGTACTGATCAATCCGGAGTTTGCAACTAGCGCCGCAGCTGTCTTAAAGCCTAAAAAAGCCGCAGCCACGCCACCTACCACTTTAATAAAGCTGTTCCAGTCGGTCATCGTATCGGCTATTTTACCCGTGATATCGATGATAGGTGTCAACGCTTGATTGATGGCCTTTTTAATGGCCTCTTTATTTTCGATGATAGGTGTAGCAATAGCTTTGATGATCTTATAACCAACTTGCGAAATAAGCGTGATAAAATTAAGCGCGCCATTAGCGATAGCTTGTATCAGATTTGCGCCTATCTGTATGGCTTTTTCGCCTGCAAATACTCTAGCTATATCTGCTATGGCAGTTGAAAACTCACCCAAAAGATAAGCAGTTGCCCCAGTGATGTTAAATATCTGCACAAGTTTATCTTTCAGAAAGCCTTTATTTTTAGATAAATACGTAGAGATAGACCCAGTTATTAGTGTTATGATCGTTGTACCAATAGATGCAAATGACCCTACTATCTCACCAAGAGATTGCGCTATAGCGCTAAACATATTTTTAGCAGCTGCAACAACCATAGGGTCCGTAAATATGCTTTTAAGGCTATTACCAATGGCATTAAGGTATCCTTTTATACGTGCCAAATCGTTAAACGATGATCCGAACCCGGATTTAAAGCCGACCTTAAAGAGTCCTGCTAATCGATTAAACTCGTCAAAGATATCGCCAAACATGTCCTTGAAGAGGTTCCCTTGCTTTGTCGCCTCCGGGAAGTTGACCGTCTTGGCCACATCGCCACCCGCGCCTAATGCACCTGAATCACTATCATCATCGGAACCACTATCTTTTGCCCCAAAGCTCAACTTGTTTATGGTATCTACTTTACCAAAAGCTCTTTGTATTTGTTTAGCTGCTTTTTCGCCTTTTTTACCCGCGCCACTAAGACCTTTACCCAAATCCGCTGCAGAGTCAGATGCGTCAGAAATGCCATTTGCTGCATCAGAGGCACCAGCTGCAGTATCAGCCAAGCCTCCGCTACCTGTATCGCCGCTATACCCTGTAAGCATTTCCATTAGAGACGCGAAGGAATCAGCTAGAGGCTTTAAATTCGCTAAAACCCAATTAATACCTTTTACGATAGGTGCAAAAACTGCTGTAAGGCCTTTGCCCAAGGCTCCTTTAAGGCTCTGAAATCTTAAAGTAAGTATACGAGTCTGATTAGCCCAACTATTTTGTGTCTTTGCAAAATCGCCGTTGGCCATGCTCAGTTTATCCGTTACAAACGCTAGACGTAAAGCAACCTTTTCCTGTTCCGTCATTTCTGACGTGGTATGACCATAGCCGTTTGATAGCGCGTATTGGTCTAGCGCACTTTGTGTCATTACGACACCTAGGTCCTTAAGCGTCTCTGTTTCGCCAGTAAATACTGATTTTAACTTAGTAAAGCTTTCTGTGGGATCAAGATTGTAAAAAGATGCTACATCGCCAGCTAGTCCTGTGAGAGTCGCTGACATGTTGTATGCCTCTTTTTCGCTGAAACCGAAAGCTTTTGACATTGCACCGAAGGTGCCCATAAATTGTTTAGACATTAACTCGGATAGCCCGAAAGAAGTCATGGCCTGCTGTGCAAAGTTGTTTACTTGCGATGACATTGCGGGAAAAGCCGTATCTACAACGTTTTGTACCTCGTTAAGGTCGCTACCTATATCTAAGCAGCTTTTTGTAAATTTAACTAAAGCGGCAACCGAAAAGGCTGCCGTTGCCATAGCTCCTATCTTTTTAAAGCTATTGCCTAAAATGCCCTCGGCACTCATTGCAGCCGATTGTGTTTCGCGCGTTATCTGTTTTCGCAGATTACCGCCATTTACTTTTAGGTCAAGACCTATAGCACCAACGCTAAGCCCCATTTCAGATGCCTCCTTTCGCTAATTTCCGGAACATTTCTTCAAACGCTTTTACTGCTTGTTCTGCATCTTGCTCAGGCATGTTCTGAGCCACTTTATTTCGCCATTCGCTACGTATTCGCTTTTGCTCATCTGTGAAATTTTTCAAAATCTCTTTATCATCCTCAGCCCTTATCTGTACTATACGACCTAGAGGCGTATCGGGCATGAGGCCTGATAGATAAGAGCAAAACTCGCTATAGGGCATATCGTCAACAACGCGCAGACGAATGCCATATTGCTTAAAAAAACTAGACTCAATCAGAGTCCAGTCCTCCTCGATGTCATAGTAATAATCCTCGTAGCTATTTGGTTCCTCGAAATCGTTTTTCTACGACCTCCAGCTCCTCATCCTGTACGCAAGCGATTACTGCCATATAGACCTTTTGGTACGCAGGTACTGTAAGGTTTAACTTGTCGAATCTTTTATAGCCCTCATTGCCCAAAATCAACTTTAACGCTTTGTCCATTGCCTCTATGTCATCAGCTTGCTCTTTTTTTAGCATCGCATTGACGGATAGCACAACTGACTTTTCGTTGTTGATAACAAACTTCTGGTCGCCGATAGTAATCGATGGTTTATCTGTTTGTAAGATATCTGATAGATCAAAATGTTTTGCCATATATTATCCTCCTAATAGACAAAAATAAGAGAGGCCTACACGACCTCTCTGTGTTTACGCTGTGGGCTCAGCCTCAGTAAATTTAGGCTTGCCCTTGCTAAGTACCTCAAATTCTAGTGGACCCACGCCCGTAGAGTCCCCTGCGTTAAGGTTTGTAACATTAATAACTGCTTTTTCCATGGTTAGCACCGCGCCATCGGGGAAAGTCCACTGGAAAGGGCATTCAGCATCTTGGCCACTGGCCATAAATAAGGATGCGATATGATCGTTACCTGGGTCACCAACACATCGTTTACCAGATGCCGTAATCGTGATAGATTGCGCGGTCTTCATACGATCCGTCCAGCCCTCTTGTTCGTAGGGTTTCCACTCCTCTGTGCCGTTATCGATAGATACGCTATAACTTTCCATTTGTGCAATAGGCTCAAAACTATCGCCAGCACCAGTACCTACAGAAAATTGATTTTTATAACAAGGAAATACACCTTTCATATTTTCTAATACCTCCTACATGTAATAGATTTCAAATTCGATGACATACTCAGCCACGCCGTTGTCATCATGACCTACCGGCACCGGACAAGGCACCAATAGGCCTAGAAAGCAAATATCATTTCCACCCATACAGGGGATACCATCTTGACCAAGCAGCTCCTCATATAGCTGCAATGCTAACTTTTCTGTAGCTACGTCATTTTTGGTGCCATGTATGAGTAATGATATTTGTTTGTTTAAAACTTTTGTATTTTTTAGTCCGCCTATCGCGATTGACGGCGGACCTGCAGCACGCTTTAAATCATAAACGCCTAAAGAGTTGTCTTTTTTGCCATCAAGCTTACCAACATAGTAGCGCTCAAAGGACGGCTGTATCGTCTTAAGCCAGTCCTTTACAGCCTCTAAAGTTAACATCAAATACCTCCAAACCGCTTATAAAAAGCTGCATAATTTTCGCGCACCTTATTTGCATATTTACCGCCATCTGCCCAATCTTCAAACCATAGGCCCTTTGCATTCGGGTTATTTACGGTCTGAAAATTATATTCCGGATGATAGTAGAGACGACGCGCGTATGGCTCATCGACCAGCAAAGTTACTTGACCATTTGCTCTATGGCTATGATCTACATAGGTCGCATCATTTTGCATAGTACCTACATCAAAGGGCATTATCTGCGCATTTGTTACATCCGTAAGCAACTGCTCCCCTGTAGCATCCAACGCCTCAAGAGCTGCCTCCTCAAGAGCGTTGATGATACTATCGTAAAATTCGATGCGCATTATCTAAGCTCTATCTGCGTATAGTTGACCGTGCCATCGGGGTTGCACGCCTTGGTACCTATGGCTATATCGCGTCTTGTGCCATCTAGATAGACATATCCGCCGGCAATTACTTGCTCCGTTGGTGCGATGTCACCCGGTATCAAACAAGTGCCTGTCACATCAACTAGCACCTTGTCAGCATTGTAGACCTTATGTGCCTTTGCTTGATAGTTGCAGTACCCGGTCCAGTCAACAGGCGTGAGCGGAGCACCATCCTCTCCTAGATCCTCGCTTTCAACGATAACGTGTAATTGCGTTTTACACCATCGAGGATGCACTAACTGTGGCCATTTACTCATGCAGTGGTCCTCACCAGTTAACATTACGACAACACAGCCCTGTTGTTTCCAGCAAAGCGTATAGGTCAGAGCGCATCGCTACGCCCTGTTCGATGTGCACGTTCCACGCCCCGTCCATCGTCATAGATACGCCGTTTATGGCATAGCTCTTTAGGTATGTATCGAGCATGTCTTCGTTATCAGCCAACCAATCCGCATAGGCAAATACTACCTCCTCGATGATGGTCCTTTGCCATAGATGCAGCTTTTCGATGCCACCAATCGTGTAAATACGCCTAAAGGTTAACACGTCGATATTAGAGGATGCTTTGGCCATCCAGCGCTTAGCATCCTCAATATCTAGGCTGCCTTGGTATCTAGTTGGATCAGCGTAGATCATTTGTTACCTTTTTTAAGTTTGGAGATTTCCGCGTCTTTGGCTTTGATGGTTTCTTGCAACTTTACAATTTCGGCGTCTTTGGCTTTGATCGCTACCACGTGTTCATTGTATTTTAGTGTCTTTGTAGTCGCGTAACATGCTAACAATCCATCGTCGTTATAGATGTCAAACCCTTGTTTGGCATAAGCATCTTTACGCGATGGATCAATGTCGTAGGACTTGTTGTCTTTTATTGCTCGCATGATTAGGCCTCCGCCTCTGCATTAATACGACAACCCTCTTTCAATAGAGCATCAATTGCAAAGGTACCATTAAACTTACGGTTTTGATACAGATAGTTATCCGCAGTTCGAGAATCATGTCCCGGAGTAAATACGTTGACGTAAGAATATTTCATACGGCTTACCTGGCATTCAGGGTCAATTAAGATATAATTGATCTGTTTTGCAGCGGCATCTGGGATACATCCATCCGTAAAATTGTAGATCGTTTTTAAGCGATCGGATGGTACCTCTTTGATCTTATTGATATCATCAACGCTATGTACACGACGGTCGATATTAGCACCACCATTAGCCTCTAAGTAACGCTGGATGCCTTCTGCATTTTTTAAGGTACGATTGACCGTAGGTGTCACATATAAGATACAACGTTCTAGGGGCACGCCTGCCTCGGCAAAGGCCTCCATGTCTGCGTCTAACATGTCTAAAATATTTTCTTTTGTAAGCACCGTATTATTGATATTAGCACCAACTCTCTTGGCCTCAGTGTAAATCTTGCTAAAAGTATAGCAATCCTGTTCAGGGATTGCCTGTGTGCGCTCAAAGTTAGCCTGGATATTACTAATACTTACCACCTGTGCCGTTTCATCTACATCCATAGGGTCAACTGCAAACTCAATATCACGATCATGATCTAAGCTCTTAGTTATCCAATCGTTGCTGTAAGACCCTGTGTTGAATCCTAGGACACCTCTGTTGTGGTCTTTGTAGCCTCCAACCTTGATGCTGGGAATGCGGATGTCCTTTGTGTTTATTACCTCGATGCCCGGATTGGAATGATATAAGTCATCGCTACAAGATAGATGACCGTACATTTCAACTAAGCGAGGAAGAAATGTTGTTACATAATTTAATACTGCCATTATTATACCTCCTGTGTATTTTTAATTTTTAACGCCGAATGCGGCATTGATTTGAGCATCATAGACGGATGTATTACTATTACCTCCGCTGCCGCCTACTAATGGTCTTGTGCCTGCGGCAGCACCTGAGCCTTTGAAGTCGGGAAACGCATCTAACACAGCCTTTAAGGCTGCTTTTGCTTTATCCTCTATGACTTTACCGTCATCGCCTGTTAGGTCCTTGCGTTCGATCAGACGCAAAATAAAAGACAGCTTTTCAGCCGCCACGCCCTCGTTTTGGGCTAATGTTGTAATCGTTTGGTCAATAGATGCATCACGTATCTGAGCCTTTAGGGTAGCGTTCTCTTGTTCCATCTGTGTGATACGCTCTGTTTCTGCTCTGCGCTCCGCCTCTAGTTTTTCTTTGTAGCCTTTAACGGCAATCTCCAATTCTTCGCCATTTAAGCCATATTGCGTTTTGATGATGCTCTTTAGCTGTTTGTCTGTATCGCCTGCTGAGCGTCTTGAGATGATATCGCCTAAGCGCTCATAGTCGATAGTCGTTGTTGGTGTAGTTGTTTCAGTGGGTGCAGCTCCTTGCGGCGCTCCTCCTGCAGGTGCGGATGCCGGTGCCCCTCCCCCTGCTCCATCTACATCGTAAAATCTGTGATTTACAAAACGTAAAAACATAAGATACCTCCTGTTTATTCGGGTGTGCTCCCCTAGCCCTAAGGGCCGCGCATAGTTTATAGACTTATCGCGGTTGGTCAAGAAAAAAGACCGCCGAACTGGCGACCTCTAAAGGAACGCAAATATCATGATACTTACCGTCCCTACAATTTAATTTTTACTACTTAACTGCGGCTTATTGTCACATAGGCATGTTGGCACACATTAATCGACCACTACCCAATCATCTGACAACATATCAGCTTGAGATGCAAGCCATCCAAGCTGCACACCGCTTGTTCCTACAAACGCGATAGCTTTGTTTCCCATATCACTATGATCTACATTGACAACTTCGTTTGTTGCATTCTTATAGCCAATATTTGTAGCTAGCTCAATGTATTGGTTTTTTCCATTCCATCCTTTTCTAGCCACTTTCTTTCCTCTTTTAAGATTAGACAGTGCTTCCCCAAAAGTAAATGTAGTAATATTTAAGTCTTTAACATCACTATCGGATAGCAATACCCAATCATCAGCTACAATATTGTCTAAATCAACAAATATATCTTCTGTTTCCAAAAAAGGAATTACACTACCGCCCTTGCAATGCGTTGTGATAGTTTCATTTTCCTTCATCCAAAAGCCACGCCAATGGGGTCTTTTAATTTTTGCACCTTGTTTTAGTGCTTCGTACGCTTGTTTAAATTCCATTTTATTTTTCCTTTCGTGGGGTTACCACTAAAAAAGCACCCAGTTTATGAGTGCTTAGCTTTATTGATAAGATACTGTTTAGCCTCTTGTAATGGGATTTCTCCTAAATGATATATCTCTTCATCACTACAAAGCTTAAGCGCATCCCACTCTTCGCGCGAAAGTCCAAGATACCTACGTCGTGCCTCATCTGTGGTAAGAACTAAATGTATATTTAGCTCGTCTTCATCTGCCATTTCTTGCTCCTCGGGTGACAGTTCTACAACTTCATCAGAAAAAGGCAAAATCAGCTTTTCATTTATCATGGTATAAGCCCTCTCTTTCAAAGTAATCATATAACGTCTTATCTTTGTTGTAAAGTTGTTGGGGGTTAACTATATAGGCCTTGTATCCCACGCTAACATACTCGGTCAAATCTGATAAATCTATGGTTCCTCTATTTTTGAAATCTTCATATGTTATGTAAGTTCTGCCCTGGTAAGGTTCCACAAATTTATCCGATAATACGCATACGTATTTCACCCCGTTTACCTTAATGCTTTTGAGCTTGGACCCCTTGACCGAATTAGTAATAACGTCTAGAAATTTATCATCTTTGTATAAATTTGTCTTTGTTGCTACAAAGTGCGCAAATTCATGTGCAAAAGACCCTGGGCCTTTACCAGGCTTATAAGCGATTTCGACAAGATCAGTGCGCTTTAGTAATGCATTGAAAAATTTATTAGAGAACTTGTAGTGGCTATTTGCATCATTTGACTTATCAACATTAAGCTTATGCTTGCGCAGTATCTCTAAGTCTCTAATAGGCATCTTAGCCATATCGTGTTTAATATACGCAATTAGATCTTCGTCATCTGTTATCACGTTCATTAGACTAAAGTATTCTTCAACCGTTTTAGCATCATGGTTATTAGGGTTGACTATCTTTTTATTTGTAAAGCTCGGTATGTCTAGCCCATCTTTATACTCAAGCAAATCCGGGTTATTGGCTATCAGCTGTTCATCGGCTCTTGTCCATTTACCCTGCTGATACTTAGCGGTAGCGACAGTTTGGGGATCAAGTGCTCCAGCAACAATACGTTTAGTCCTCTGTATCATACGGCGATTTTTGTTATGCTCTTTTAATGCCGGTGGATTCTCATGTCCTTTAATTGCAGTAGAGTCATCCATTCCCGGAAACCATGTGGTAAGGCGATGGCGACAATTGGGGTGAAATAACCCTCCGGCAATAGCCTCAGAAAGTAATGGCAATTTCAAGGCTTGAGCCTCTGCTGCCGTACCTCCCGAATAGACATCATCAACATAGATCCTACCTTGCCAAGGTTGACACGTTTCTGAGCAACCGCCATAGGAGCTTACCTTTACCGTATGCCATCCATGCCTACGACGCACTTCGCCATCCGCGGTCAATACCGCTCTGCGATTAGCTGTTCTCACGGCCATTTCCGCATAACTAGCAATGTTTATGGTCCTACCGTTTTTATACGTAATGCAGTTAAGTCCGGCACGCAAGTAGTCCTTAGTAGCCATATCAATAGATTGTTTTAATGTCCCGGCTCCACTATTAGCATATATCTGTGCATTGAATATGACCTTACGATATTGGTCGTTGGCCTTACGTAGCATAGCGTGCTCAGCTTTTTGCATATCTTTATCTACTGCACGTATCAAAGCGTCGAGCTTATCACTACGCGCTTGGAAAAATTCGGATGCCTGTACCGATGTAGCATTGCCAAAAACATGATTTAAGATATCGCGTTCTGTGTTGAGCGCAGAGTTATTAGCATTGCGACGTAAAAATTTTTTAATTTCACGATTGATATCGGAGAAATCGTCCTTGAATATCTTATGATTGTTGCGTTGATAGGACCTTAGTGACTTAAGCTGTTCGACCTGCCACATGCTCCAATCAAAGCCCTCAGCATGCTCCTCTGCTAGATGCCTGCCTAGATTACGCCGCATGCTGGCAATCAGTTCTAACTCTATGCGCTCAAAGGCCACTCTAACGTCATATTCATTCATTTCCCTAGGTTATAGGTAACACTGTACCCTTTCGATTTCCAACTTTTCACCGCATCTAGCAGGTCTTTGCGCTTATCATAGATATCTCTTAGGGCGATAGCGATTCCGTCTTTCTCGACCGCCAAAATAACGTTTAGCCCTTTATGCTGTTTCTTTAGCATCTTTATGACCTTGAGATACTGTTCACGCGGCATCTCGTAGTTATGCTCCTTGATCTGATATATCATTGCCATTCTCTCCTCCCGTATTAGTTAGTGGTTCCTCAACGAGCTGACTAACTTCACTAAGACCTTCGTCCTCCGGTGACTCGCTTATACCTAGCTCGTCTTTAATGCGCTGTACCTCTTCGGCTTTCCACTTATCATCCTTGCTGTCACCATATAGCTCATCTATCAATGCCTCAACGCTCATCAGTCCTGCGGTCTTGGCCTTGCTCAGCACCTCGATAAGGGCCTCAAATGACGGAGATGCGTACTCTCCAAACTTGACATTGACATCTATCGTAGTCGCTGGTTTCGTCTTACCGGTAAAAGCGTCATACGCGCAGATAACAGCATTAACTAAAAGAGGCAAAGTCTTTTGCAATGCCTCGATTATCAAATTTCGAGTGTAAAGGGTTGTTTTTTCTTTCTCACGTTGTGCCTCTGCATTGTCAAGCTTTTTAGTGTCGATGCCTAAAGTGGACGGCGACATAAAACCCTGCAAGCACAAATCTAGATACGTGATATAAGCTTGCAAATAGCTCTCAGACTTAATCTCTGGCTGAACCACCTCAATCTTAGCAGTGCCAGTTTCTCGCATATCATCTTTGGTCAGGATATAAGCATTGTCAAAGTCATTCGGCGCTACAATCTCGCCCTTTGTATTTACAGGTGCCAAGGCACGAGGTATATACTTTGTAGGTCGTCCCGAACGTACGGCATCCGCCCACTGGCTTAGTATTTCATCCAGTGCATCAAATGCTGACTCTTTACGGTCAATGAGTGATTCGCCTCGTCCCTGCCATTTGCTACTATCTTGTAAGAGCATAGGTACGGCAAGCATCACGTCAGATCGCACTTTAGGCTTACCATCGGCATCCTCATCATAATCAAAAAGAGCTATATCCTGTAGCTCTCTTGTTTCGTCAAGCATATCCAAAGGCACAGGATCTCCCGTGGCCATCTCGCGCAATACGTACTTGATGTACCCCCATCCATAATGCTCATATAGCACATAGCTCTTACTGTTTGATGCATTATAGATGGTCCTAAAGATAACCTCTCGCAGGCGTCCTCGTTTATAGATAAAATCAACCTGTTCGCCTGAAAAATATTCGATTATTGGGTAATCACTTAATTCGGGGTCGTTACTGAGTTTCCATGCCCCGTCTCCCACCGTGATAGTATCCTTTATGGCCCTGCGCAATAAGCCGGGAAATTTATTGTCCTTAGCAATAGCCTCCCAGTCCATATCTCTCGATGAGAGCTCAAAGCCATCGAAGTCACGGCACACTATGGCGCTCATGACATTAACCATCATGGATGGTATGCCACTGTGCAACTTGTGTATCTTGGTGTGTGGTACTGCCGACCAAAAAGAGGCGTTATCTGCCCGACTATTTTTGAAAAATTGACCAAGCTCGTAAGGGTCGCCCCTTACCCACATGCGGTTGCGGAAGGCATTTGCCTCAAAGTCGTATAGCTCACGTACGTGAACACTGTGCCCATCCGCCGGTTCCAGCCACAGGAAGTCCCGCAGCTTATGCCTTATTTTATCCTTGATTGTCATTGCTTACCTCCTATGACTTTTTTATACGGTAGATAGCCGTATTGACTAGCGTTTATTGTATGATCATTACGATCTTCGGGCTCATACTTATCATCCTGCCAACTATATGTTTCAAGCTCTTTTATGTGGTTGATGCAATGCGATAGCACAAGATAGCATCCGTCTTTGAGCCATCCTAGCTGCATGTGTATACGGTCCACGATAGCCGTCTTTTTCCAACTGCCGGCGATACCATATGTGCGAGGATTGGCCAATAGGTATTTGTTGGCCTCCGTTATTGTCGCTGCATCGGCACTATCAATAAAAATGCACTCAGCCATACCCCACTCTTTGATATTACGGTCCACAAAAGCAAAAAGCCGTGGCACGATATCACTCGGAGCCAACGGCTGCGTTAGATCTTTATTGTTATGAACCTCCTCATCAAGTATGACGAGCTGTCCCTTATCGGTAATGCCCTGAAATATAAATGCGAGTGTGTCCGGAGTCTTTTGGCTATAGGACGTATCTACACCCACGCTAAAGGCGATAAAATGCATCGACTTTGCCTTATCCCAGTTTATGACGTGTTTGTCACGCTCAAAATTGGGAAACACAAGTCCTGTTGCTCTACCTCTTAGTCCCTGTATCTTATTTTTGTACATTTTCGTACCCTTAGGAACCGCCTCAATTTTGCCCTGTATCTGCTTTTCCGTGAGAGCCGCATTATCGTAAAAGGTAAAGTACCAGTGCAGCCATCCTTTGACCTTAGGCTTATTGAGCTCTGTAAGCAGCTCTCTAGGATAATCATCAACGTAGCGCCTTAATGGACGACTACGGTTGATAAACTCGTCATAGACAGGCAATGAGGGGTCATCGGGGTTGAGCGTTGCTAGCATGTACTCGCGCCTATGTATAAGCTCTCGCAAAAAATCTATATTGGCGATGTTTATCTCATCCACCATAACACAGCCATATTGACCCCCAAGCACGTCTTTCCATTTCGATTTATCGTCATACCCTGCAAGATAGATGATCTTATTGCCTTTAGCTGTCTCATACGCTATATGCGGCAATCTGACATCACCCGACCCATTAGGCTTATACTCTGCAATGCCCTTGTACTGAGCCAGCAATCCCCGCTCACCGTTCAATATATTGCGCTCAAGCACTCCTATGGTCTTTGCACATATCAGATGAACCCGACGATCGCTATCGGCTACCATCGTCATAAATTTGGGTATACCGACAGTGGTTTTACCTGCCGCTGTGGTACCCTCTAAAAATTCTACGGATGCCCTTGTTTTTAAAAAGACTTTAAACTTGGGCGATAATATGATCAGAGGTTGCTTAGTCTGCGACATCGTCATCCTCTGCCTCATGCAGCTGCTCTACCATGGTCTGTATATTGTCGATTGCTTTGGCCTTGGCCGTGTTATCAGATACCTCCTGTTTGGTCGTATATCCATATTTGCCCATCCACAGGCCCGCTAAAGACGTAGGGATAATATTCATCTCCAACTTAGAGCGCGCATCTATCTCGCACTCAGTGCGTATCAGCTCTACGGCCTCCGCATACTTTTTAACATCCACATAATGCGAGTAGAAAGCAGAGCGAGCCAATCCAGCATAAATGCAAAAGCCCTCTATGGTGTACGTGACGCTTGCGGGGACCTCAGCGCTACAAAATTTACCAAGTTTCGAGGAAAACTCAGTCCGTGTAACTGTGCGGTGATCACAATCCTCTTTATAATCTTTCCAGGTTTTTAACAAGTCTGCTGGTGTCTTAAATCTCCTTGTCACAATAAACCACCTCCTTTGCGACATACAAAAAGCCCCCAGCCAATTATTGCTGAGAGCCTTTTGTAAGTTGAGGAAAGGAAAACCTCATGAAAGGGGAATATGATCATGCACGCAGATGGTGCCGGCAAAAGACTCTTTATCCTTGCCCGCTCGTCCACGATATTAGTATAACACCATTTTTGCGCAAAAGTAGCTCATAAAAGTATCATCTTTACAGTTTTAGCATCTGTGACTCCATCTTAGACAGAGCATCAGAGATGATACGCTTTGTATGCGACTCACTATAGCCGACCTCTGAGGCCACCTTAGCGACACTCAGATGCTCCTTAAATCGTTTATTGAGTATCTCTTGCTCCTTTGGCGTTAGAATTGCCCATCCCGCGTCATGCTGACGGATGATGCTCCTATACTCGCGTACCTGCCTTTCGAGGGCTGCATCCTTTTCACTGAGCTTAACAGGTAGAGGCGTATCATCATCGCCCGTATTGCCCTGATAGATGATATCGCCGGGCCCTTTTGTATGACATAACGGGTTACGCTGCAACACCTCCTCAAATTCCGCTTGTGCGTCCTCATAGTTTTCACGGAGCTGGTCTATGCACTCGATACGGCTTATAAGCTCTTTGTGCCACTTAACGCTTAGCAACATTACTTATGCTCCTTAGTGCTATGATAGCTTGCTATTAGTCCTAGCACCACGCCACCGACCACCATAGCGCATATGGATGACACAAAAACTCCTAAGAGCAGTTTTCCCAACCCTATTACAAAATCCATCTCGTTACCTCCTTTGTCTAAGAGCCTCCTACACTGCGCGCATAGGGGGCTATGTCCTCTTCATAACCTATTTCTGACTGCAATCTTGCCTTTAACGCCTCAATCAGACGCTGCTGAGAGCAGTCTTTATTTTGTAAGTTTTTTACAGCATCCTCATCGTGTGTGCCCTCAGCGATGATATGGTGTATCAATACTTTTTGGCGTTGCCCCTGTCTATGCAATCGGGCATTTGCCTGCATATAGAGCTCTAAGCTATCCGTCATGCTAAACCAAATGATGATGTTACCGCCATCCTGTAGATTGAGCCCGTGTCCCATAGACGCAGGGTGCACCAAGGCCATATCCAGCTCGCCCTGATTCCATGCCTCGCGGTCGTTTGATGTCTTGAGGTCTGATATGATCATACGTTTACGGTAACGGTCATAGATACGATCATAGTCGTGCTTAAACCAATAAAACACCATGATCGGCTTGCCATTTGCCGCCTCTATGAGATCATCCAGTGCCTCCAACTTACGATCGTGCACATGGAGCACCTCGCCATCATCACCATAGATGGCACCATTGGCTAATTGTAGCAATTTAAGCGATACCTGTCCTGCATTGCTGGCCACCACCGTGCCGCCATCGATCTGTAGTACTCGTTCACGCGTCAGCTCATTTATAAGAGATTGCTCTGCGTGTGATAGCTCCACCCTATGATAAACATACGTTGCCTCTGGCACACTAAGCCAATCGTCTGCTGATAGACTTACGATGATATCCTTGAGCTTGGCATGTATCTCATCCTCCGCGCTAGGCTTAGGATCATAGAGCTTATAGGTGTGTCCACCGCTATAGCCCTGTCGCTCATTAAAGTATAGGCGCTTATAGGCCCCAATCGTCTTGCCTAAGCGTTTGCCTTGGTCGAGCAGATACACTTGAGCCCATAGATCCATCAAGCCATTTGGCTGCGGCGTACCCGTAAGCCCAATAAAATATCTAGATAGCTTACAGACTTTTTTTAAAGCTCTGAACCGGTCTGATTTTGAGCTTTTGAAACTCGACCACTCGTCTATGACTATCATGTCAAAGGGCCATGAGCTGGCATAGTTATCAACAAGCCAAGAGATATTTTCGCGGTTTATGACATAAAGGTCCGCATCTGTTTGCATCGCCTTATGTCGTTGTTTAACGCTGCCTAGCACCTTGACCAATCTCAAGTCACTTAGATGCTCCCACTTTTGTATCTCTTGTGGCCATGTATCCTCCGCAACCTTTTTAGGCGCTATGACCAGTGCCTTAGAAACCTCGTAAGTTTCGTGAATACGATCATAGAGTGCGGTCAACGTGATGACCGTCTTGCCCATACCGCAATCTAAAAAAAGTCCTGCACGCTCATGGCTCTCCAACCAATCTGCGCATATCTCTTGATATCTATGTGGCCTATAGTATCGTGCCTCTTGTGACATCGCTAAATATCCTCTCTTTGCGCAACAGCTTTAGCAGTATATTGACGGATGCCTTATTGTCGATACATACGACGTTGGCTCCTGCCTTCATCAGTTCGTCAGCTCTATGCCTTTGCAACTTTCTTGGCACCTCTCCAGGGCGCTTTAGCTCCACAAATATTACTTGGCCCCTGTATATGCAGATACGGTCCGGTACGCCATCGCAACCCGGAGACACAAACTTATAGCACAGGCCTCCGGCCTCTTTCATTTTACGTACTAGATATTGTTCTACATTGGACTCACGTATCGTCATGAGCAACTACCTGATGGCAATGGCATATAGTAAAAGTCTTTATTTTGTCCGGCCAATATATCGCCCAATATGCCGATAGCCTCATCGTATGAATATCCGTCTCCCAGAACAATTGATTCGCTTGAGACGCTGCACGCCGTGTTGTGCATGCATATCGAAATTCCTTTGCCGGCGTAAGCATCCATGAATATGATGACCTCGCCATTGGTGATGGCCTTATCATCTTGTGACCTTATCCAAAAATTCATCTTTTGTCCTCCTATCTTAAAAATAGCTAGGTTACAAGCTCTCGCGTGCGCGCGTGTATGACGTGTAATGTGCACATATCAACTATATATAGCTATTATATATTAAATATTAAATACTCTATTAGAGAGTTGTAACCTTTGTAAGTATTTGCGTTTTAGCCTTTAGTTAAAGGCTTTTTAAGGGTTACAGGGGCGGGTTACATGATGTAACCTTTGTAACCCTCTACTAACAAATTTACTAAAATATGCTTGTAACCTTTGTAACCTTTGTAATCCTTGTAAATCTTGTAACCTAGTTTGTAACCAATCTTGTAACCTAAGGCTACACTCTGTAGAACCCTCTTTGTATGCCATACGGCTTAGGGAATTTTTTAGGACCGCTGTATCTTTCCCAGCCATCTATACCATCCAACATGTCATTTATGGCCTTAGATTCATACGCGGCCATGGCGCCTTTATCCTTACCAAAGAGCTCGCACCATATCTCTAAGGCGCATACCCTCTGCCGTGGTTCGGCACCTTCCGCTGTCAACGTTCCGTCGCCATCACCTAGCTTATTTTGTATATAGTCGCATCTCTCGTCAATGCTCCTAGTCATCCAATCATTTGGTAACGGTATATCAAGGTACTCTTTGATCATGCCCTGTCTTTGGTCCTCTGCCCTAAAGCCCTCTTGTATCTCTGCCGCTTGGCTCTCGAGATCGCTATTAAGATATAGTGACTCACCGCCATCATTTATCTCGACAGCCTCTGCCCATATCTGATCTATGATATCCTGCGTCAGCTGCTTGTCGGTATATCCCGTTGTTGATACTATCCAAAAACGTCTGCCACCGGTGTTATCCCGCAAGAATTGTCGGTCGTTTGTCGTTCCGATGAAGATATTTTGTCGCGGATGGTCTTCGACCCGGTGGGCATATGCAGCTCTGTAACGATCTGTCTGCTTGGATATATAAAGCTTGACAGCCTCAGCCTCTGCTTTCTTCATAGCGTTTAGCTCGCCCATTTCTGCAATCCACACACCGTTAAGCTGCTCATAGGAGTCCTTGCCCTGTACGCTGCTTATGCTGTCGCTAAACCATTGTCGTCCTAGCTCACGCGCCAAGGTACTCTTACCGGAGCCCTGAGGGCCATAAAGCGTTAACATGTAGTCAAACTTGCAGCCCGGCTGATAGATACGTCTAACAGCAGCGGCAAGTGTCTTGCGAGTAACAGCTCGCACGTAATCTGTGTCTTCAGCACCAAGGTAATCTATGAGCAGAGTTTCTACGCGCGGTATGCCATCCCATATAAGCTCATCGAGGTATTCTTTCACCGGATGATAGGCATTTTTTTCTGCGACGATATGTAAGGCATCCTCTATCTTACGTACGTTGTCCAGCTCATAGGTCTTTTCAATGTATCGTCGCATTGCGGCGTCATCCACCTCTCTTACCGGCTCCGGTATTGCTTTACGCTTAAGCTTGTGCCAAGGCAAAGAGCGCTTGATATACTCCACTCCCTCTAATTGATTAAAGGCTATTGCATCCTTTAGCACAGGGTCGTGCTCTAGTATGATGACGAGATTATCCCTCGTGGGCAGTATCTTACCCTTTTTTGATAGCTCTAAGTTGTCTTGCCAACTAGTATCCTCGTCCGCGTACTGTGTAAGATCTTCGCCCGCAAAGTCCTGCGCAGCAGATGCACGCTCCTTGGCCAATTGCCTCTTGACCTGCTTATCGGCAACCGCCAAATCGCACATAGCAACGTAACTGGGCATATGCGTAATATTGGTTGCCTTAGAGCCTTTATCCTTATCACCAAACAGATGCAGTCTTACAAGGTCAAAGGCATTACATAGCTGACCGGCTGCGGGGTCAGTACCATGATTAGAGTAAGCAAACTTGCCATCTCCATATAGCACCAAGCCGCCGCTCGTACTACCCGGTACATAAGTATAACGTTCTTTACCAAACTCAGTATAGACATCGCTCAGAAAGGTGTCAATAGCATCGGGTATATCATATGTACGGCAGAACGCTCCCACGATGCCCTGCTTGGTCGATGGGTCTTCTTGCTCCGCTAAGGTCTGTCTTAACTGTTTTGTCACTCTGCTGCTGATTGGCCAAGAGCTCACGTCGTGCCAATCCGCATATCGTGCTAGCATATCATCGGCACAGAGAGGAGAGTCCCCGGCACTGTCAAAATAATACTCTCCATCGACAGACGTGCTCGGCCAGTACATTAATCGGCTTGCCTGATAGGTCGTATCGTCAAAGTAGTCAATGCCTATATCCTCAGCATAAAGCCTTGCTATGGCCTCATACTCGTCAGGAGTAACGTCTCTATCCAAAGGCACCAACAACCTTAATCGAGGGCTATCAGGTACATGCTTATGTGTAGAGTATACACAACGCATGAGGTCAGCATCGTAATTGGTCAAGCTCGCCCAAAAGCTTTGCGCATCGCTTGGTAAAAAGTCTATATCGAGCGTTAGCATGCTACGGCTATCTATGTTATTTTTTAGTCGCCGGCCTGTTCTAAGGTGGCCACCAACAAAGCCTCCTACGTCTTTGATTTCAGACTGTAGATCTTTCGACATATTTTTATAGGCATCTACCGTTTCTGCGGTCCTTATAGTTGTCTGCAAGCGGTCAAGGAGCTCGGCCCAGCTTAGCTCATCATTGTGCCAGTGAGTGTCCTTACGGCTCTTACCGACCGCAATCTTATATTTCTTTGCCATAGCCTCACACCTTTCGTAGCACCCAGTTACTGTTTGTCATCCCCGAGCAAGTACGCTTTCCAAGCGTCCTTATCTTCGCACTCCAAAATACACGAATCTCTTGATTTTGCCGGGCAAACAGGGATACACTTTCCAGATTGCCGTGCCGTATCTACAAGTATTTCGCACGCTTTATCTATGGCATTTTCTAATTGTTTCCATTGATCGCATTCATCTTGCAAATTTCTTACAATTTCACATTCATTGACTGTCTTCAAACCGGGTGCGGAGTCTTTTTCGCTCTTGCCAGTCATCATCTCGCGGATATATCTATGCGGTACATCGCATTTGATGGAGTTCATCATTTGATCGCGTTGAGTACAACCCTTCATCATCGCATAAAAGTCACTAAATTTGACCTGTATCCTATCTTCGCTATTTATAGCGTCTAAAATTCCCATAATATTGCCCTCCTCTAGTCCTTTTGGTAATAATCTGCGGTAAAGCCATCTGCATTTAGTATCAGTCCGGGTGCCCATGATACAGGCATGCACATGATCTCTTTGACGAGCTTATAATCGCTGTCAGCTGTGGCAGCATCCACCTCTATAACAACTTCGTCGTGTACATGAAAGACAATGTCATAGTTAGCATTATGCAACCGCACGATCGCATCCGCCAGCACATCACGAGCTATTGCCTGTACGATGTTTTCTGTCAGCTTACCGCCGTAGGTTTCTTGTTGACACCAACGGCCACTTGTTTGGCTTGTACCCATATATTCGATTCGTCCGGTCTTTTTGTTCACCGTTACATCACGATAATGCAATGACCGCCCTACGGGTAGCTTGATACATAGATTGCCATCGGTATAAGTAAATTCAATACCGTAGCGTCCGAGCTGTTGCGGTACCTTTTCCCGTATGGCTGCCTTAGCACAATTTTCAAGATCGCTCCATAGTTGAACGATATGTGGAGATGCCTTGCGCCAACGCTTTACGATGTCCAGCATCTCTTGTTCGGTTAGTCCCATTTTTTCGCCGCCCATGATCTTAAGGGCTCCAACAGCTCCCTGATACCCAAGAGCAAGCTCAGCGACCTTACCTTTTTTACGATAGTCGCTGCCCTTGGTGACCTCCTCAATAGGTACGTGGAACATTTGGGCCGCTGATGCCTCATATATCTTACCGGTCGTGCGGAATACCTCTTGTCGCCACTCTTCTTGTGCCAACCAGGCAATCACCCGTGCCTCGATAGCCGAGTAATCACATACGATATATTTTTTGCCATCGCTTGGTATAAAAGCTGTACGTATGAGCTGAGATAAGATATCCGGTACATTATCGTAAAGCATCTCAAGCGTTTCAAAGTCACCTTGCTTGACCCAAGTCCGCACCGCATCCAGCATCTCTTTATCAATGTTATTACGTGGTAAGTTTTGCACTTGCACTAATCTCCCGGCCCATCGTCCTGTACGATTAGCACCATAGTATTGCAAGACACCTCGAATGCGATCATCACTGCAAGCAGCGTTACGCATCATATCGTATTTAGATAGGCTTGTCTTGCTCAGCTCCTGTCTGATCTCTAACATGCGACGTACCTCCGGGAGCAGGTCCTCCAAGGCAAGCAGCTCTTTAACATGCTCCTTGTCTGCAGACTCTAGATTCGGATGATAACGACGCAGCCACTCTAGGAGTTGTCCGTTGGCGTTAGGATTGTCAAGACCCGATATGGACCGTGCCTCATTCAGCAGCTGTGTTTTATAGTCATCCATGTATTTGCGTACATTATCGACCAGCTGCATGTCAATAAGCACACCTCTATCGTTTATTATTTGATCTACAGCGTAAATGGTACGCTCTCTCTCATCGATATCATATACGTCAGCCCTAGAGGCTATGGCGTGCTCAGATACAACGTCTTGCCCGTTATAGCTAAGATACTTATCCCAACGACCCCAATCATGATAAGGCATATTGCGTATGCGACCTTTTGTCTTGCTCGGCACGGAAAAGTAACGTATCAATGCCTTGCCTGCACTATCCTTTTGTTTATCCTTGTTAAGGCTCAGTGCCTCGCCAACCCTTGCTAAGCCCAAAGGCAGACCTGATATGCAGGCCTGCGCTTGAGTACAGCACCATTGATGGGGGTCTAGGTATAGCCCCGTATAACGGCTCAAACAAACTCTCTCAAATTGGGCGTTATACGCATGCTTTGTCACATGATGATCGGTGAGGGCGTAGAACACCTCTTGTGGTAACTCGTCGCCCTCGATTAGGCTAAGCACTTGTACAGGATCATCGTCCCAAGCATAGCCAAATATCAATATATCAAAGTCGGGGCTATCCGCATATTTGTAAACCCCGAGCTTGATGTCCGTTGATGAATAAGTTTCGATATCAATAGAGAGATGGCGCTTAGTAGTCTTCATCTGTTTCGGCATATTGCGTTAGATCTTCACCTGCAAAGTCAGATTCGGCGCTGCCTTTACCCACGATACGTTCGCCTGCTCCAACTTTTACCAAGGAACTGAGCCCACAGGAAATACCTCGATTAGTCGGTTGCTCATAACTATAGAAATTAATGCAAGCAAGACAATCCATGCCGCTATATACATCATCCTCAGACTCCAATTTGTTTTTATACACATCAATGATATCCGGTTTGTATTGGCTCTTAGCGTTTAGATACATGTAGTCGTCCATGATATCGGGATGCTCATCTTCGCTGTTAGTAAAGTCAAGCCCATCTTTTAAAGGGAGTTTTACCTTTTTCCAACCCTTGCCAAACACTTGCTTAGCCAATCCCTCGCTGAGCTCCTTAATCTTATCAATTACATCCGTATCGGTCTTAGGGATAAGCAGCATACAATCGTATCCTGCGTCATCTCCTTTATCATTTTTACGTTGCACGAGCAAATGCTCGTACCATACCCTAACTTTTTTCGTTCTCATTTTTTCTGTTGATGCCATCTTAAATTTCCTCCTTGTTTTTCGTGTAATCTACACCATCCTCATAGATGGGGTATACCAAGTCACTTGGTGTTCTGTGCCATTGACTTTCGCGCTCCCAGAGATCATAAATGCAGCTACGGCACATTTGTTGGCCGTCTCTCCAGTACAACATGCCATAATACTCTTTGCGGCCACATTTAGGACATTTGATGACCTTGTGCATGATGTTAGGCATATGCTTTTAGCTCCTCATCATCGAAGTCATTCGCCGCTGCGTTTGGCGGTACCCACTCGGGCTTGCTGCTCTCAGCTTTATCGACCTTGAGCTTGCCTTCTGTTTTTGTGTAAAGGTCACCGGCCAAACTCTCAAAGGCTTTTTTACCTCCAGCGAGCGGGATAAGATTAGTACGCGTTTCGAGTTCTTTTGGTTTATAGATAAGGTTTTCATCGACACCAGCAGTGAGTAATCTCTTGGCTAGCTCATCTTCCATGCCAGCTATTAGTACCGCTCTACCGGCGGATTGTATTAGCTTGACACCCGGATACTTGACACCGTGCTGCATGGCCTCAACTGCAAAGTTCATGCAAGCGTCGATAAACTTCTTTACCTGCTCACCATTACGCAGCACCTCAGCGATCTCTCCGGTATCAGCGAGTTCCGCAGGTTTTTTACTGGTTAACTGCACGATACGTTGATACGCGTTTAACCGATGGCGACAGCAACTGGCTGCCTTACAGTAGTTGCAGTGCTCGCCCTCAACAAATACATCACCACCAATAATAGCAGCATGAGCCTTAGGTGCTACCTCTTCGGTACCCCATGTTTGTAGCTCTTGGGTGCTTATCTCCTCTGTAGAGATAGCCTTGGTTGGTGTCTGTACGATGCAATACATAACGCGGTCAAAGTCATAGATAAAATCAAATTCTTGTATCGCGCCTAATGCGTATAGTCGCAACTGAGCATTGCCTTTTACTGATACTGGTCTATTACCTGTCTTAAGGTCGATCAGCATTAGCGTATTGCCGCCTATGATAATAGCATCAGCCGTACCGCCACCTCCGGGTACATAATCGTCGTAAGATACTCTTTGTTCCAACATAAGTACCGCCTCAGCATCCACTGCTTTGATGGTCTGGTAGGTATCCCATACGTAATCGGTATAGATGCGCACCTCATCTGTCATCTGTCTTTTCTCGGGATCCCTAAAGGCCGGTGCTCTTTTACCGTCAAGCTTGTTTCGCAGTACCTGTTCGGCAATCTCATGACGTGCTGTCCCCTCTTCCGCCCATTTGTTGGTCAGTTCCGGAAACTCGGCCTCGAGCAAAGCACTAGGAGCACAGGCAAGCCACCTGTTAGCTCCCGATGCGCTTAGGAGAGCATGCTCTCTGTCTTTATGATTACTCATCGTTCATGGCCTCCTGCAATGACGCTACGCAGGCAGCGCGTTTATCGACTGGTACTAGCTTAACTTTTACCGGTCTAGGCAAGCCTGTCACCTTAGTCAGATGGGCCTGTACATCAATACCCGCCGCCTTTGCCTTTGTACAGATCGTGCGCAGTTCTGTTTCAGATACTTCTGCTGTTTCGTCGCCAGGCGCATTGTTATGCATATCCAGCGAAGCTTTTTGGGGCTGACATGCTTTGATGACCTTATCCCAATTTGCAGGTGCTACGCCACCGTATGTACCATCGTCACTGTATTTAGCTAATACGCTCTTGACGACATCCATATCCGCTGCATCCAAGGCTTTGCTCATTTCCGTCCATTTGGTATAGATAGTGCCATCAGCTTTCTTGCCGTAATGTAAGTGCTGTTTTTCTTCAGCAGCTTTGGCATCAGCAGCTTTGGCATCAGGCAAATCGCTAGGGTCTGTTATAGGCTCCTCATCGCTAAGCAGTTTCGCCAAAATATTTGGTGTCGTCTCAGCGGGTCTTACTTTGTGTTCCAGCGTCATAGCTAGGCGTTCTAATACAGCGAGCAGTCTCTCCTCTGCTCTGATCACTACGTTTACATCCATGTCTTTAGTCCTCCTTATCGTAGTAAGCTATCTCATCTGAGGTCATGCCCGCTTGTAGCAAGGCGACCTTGTCGTCCAATCGTTTGATGGTCCTGTTAAGCTCATTGATGCTCTGCGCAAGTTCAGCAATCTTCTCATCTCTCAGCTCGATGATCTTATTTGCCGAGCGTAGGCGAGCCTCATAGTTGTCCTTTAGCTCTTTAATGCGCTCATCCACCATCTTAATCTCAGCTGTTGTCATCTTCACGGTCCTCTTCGATATTAATAATTTGATCCACTAAACTTTTTAGTTCTTCTGTCACATATCTCATATCACGGTATACTTCACGCCCGACGAGGGAACAAAAGGGTACGTGGTCGCCATAATGCGCGCAATCAAACCCAAACCACCATTTATCAGAATCAGGCATTTCACCGCTATATGTTAAGCCACCATGCACTTCTACAGAATCAAGAGATCCATAATCAATACCGTGAAGAGAAGAAGAAGTACACACACCTACATACCCACATACCCACATAAATGGCCGGTTATTGGCATTCGTAGAACCCTGCACTCATGCTCTTTATATGTGAAATCCTTTCTATCACCCTCTAAATCAATCTTAGCTTTTAATTCATCTGCTGTCATCGCACTTAGTCCTCCTTTATCTCTACCTCTGCCATATGAGTCCCTAGCTCAGCAGCCCGAGCCTCACTTTCGCATAATATATCTATGTGATTGCCGGTATAACTACCGGTATCCTGTGCTATATAGCTCTTACCGTCAATGCGTACGATAGAGCCATAGGGTATTACGTTTGGGTCAACGCCGATGGTCTTTCCTATCTGCGGCCTTGCGCCGCTTGCAGTTGCTGATGTAATGTCCAGCCCGTAATAAGTGATACGGAAAGTCCCTAGTGTTCTTCATTTGCTCTTTTCCAGCTCATGAATTCGATTTTCCAAGATTGCCACTTCTTTTAGTTTTTGATCAAAAGCGCCTTGCATGTTTTCGGCCTCCATCTTTGCATCTGCGGCCTCTTGCATCCGGCGATCAAGTACCTGCTGCAAGTGTTCATTTTCTAATTGCCAGTTAAGGTTGACTAGTAAGAGTCCCGCGCATAGAGTCGTCAGTAAGACAATTACTGCTGTCGTGCCCTTAATGGGCATACCCATCTCTGATTTATCAGCTTGCTTGCTCGTCATCGCTATGCTCCTCATCTACAATTTCTAGATGATCTAACGCAAAGGATACTAGCTCATCAGTTACCTTTTTCAGCGATAGTCCTGTCTCGCAAGACACTTTCTCGACTCGTTGCAATAGGCGAGTATCTATGCGTACGACCTCTCCGCGGCCAACGGGCTGCCGTCTTTTAAGCTTAAGCTTTTCCATGAGATAGATCCTCCTCGTTAATTTTTTCTAGGTTATCCGCATCCACAAGCCCATGAAGCATATGTCTGTCGAATCCTTGAGACATAAGATTATCTACCAAAACGGTAAATAGTAATGCTAGATCCATACGAGTCCCCATAAGCTGACAGTTTGTTCCCACCGTGTCGCCGCTACGACTTGTGGTTTCGATGCTTATTTTTGCGATGTTTTCCATATTCTTTCCTCAACTTTCTATGTTATAATGACATTGGCTAATACAAGCCAATGATGTGTAGGTGCTCCGTTACTTGCTAGGGTCAGGAGCATCTTTTCTTTTATTTCGGTAAGCCAGATCACTAAATTCTTCATACACCCATGATAGAGGTATGACATTTTTATCAGGCAATCGTACACTAGCGTGCTTTTTTTTAAGTTCGTCCTTTATCTTGTTTGCCCTGCGCGGGCTCATGCGTATACCAGCCTCACGAAACATTTCGCATATCTGATTACCATTTACAAACTTAGCTATCGGCATAAAAATCACGACCCTCCTTTCTCTGTACAACGTGGTGCCCTGTCACATTCACAGGCCAACGCCTTAGCGGCTCTTGTATCCACTAACTGCGCTAATGCCTCGGCATAATTCAGAGCTGCGGTTTTTTGTTCATCTGCGAGTACGCCGCTCTCTAATGCCGCCGCATACTTTTTGATCGCACGCTTTTCTTTTTCATTCAACATATTTTCACCTCCTTAATCAACATCCGCTAGATTGTCCGTCACACTATCTAAGGTATTAACAATTTTTTGTAGAGCATTTACATTTTCTTGTAGGTGTTCTCCATGATCACATACTTGCAGGCATTCGGGCATAATTTCATATGCAGCTTCTTCTTCATCCTTAATTTCTTTGAGTAAATCTTTTGCGATATTAAGCAATTCTACAGCCCTATCGCGGCTCTTTCTTCTCTGTGCATTCATCTCTAAGCACCTCCTTTGATTGACCCCAAATACGCATAATGCTAAGATAGTTGTATGAGGGGAGGCGATAATCATGGTATTGGATCCACCTAGTGAGTTTGATGAAATGTCCAAAAGTGACAGGGACCGATTACTGCTATTGTGTAAAGAGTATTTTCAGCCGATTAAGTCTATCAATACGAAACGCTCATCTTATTGGCTGAAACACCGTATTCAATGGGTTGATAATGGTATGTATTGCACAAACGGACAATTCAAGGGGGCAATGTTGGCCTTAGGTTTTTATTCAACGGACATAGAGCATTCGCAAAATTGTCATTTCAATGTTTCTGAAAAATCTAAAGCGATTGCACTGGCTAAGAGCAGACGTTAAATCGTCAGCTCTTTTATTTTCGGCAAGATCTCTTTTTCTAGATATTCGATATCTTCATCAAACAACGTTTCCTTTGTTAAAGGCTTAGGTATCGCATCTTTGTTAAGAAACCCTCTTTTCATCTTTAGACAACTGATGACCGTTTCGATGTCGCTCACCAGGATATCCTTGTTAGCTTTATTCAGTTTCACTTTTAGCACCTCCTTTCTTGCTGCTTTACAATAGCATTATAGTGCTATATTAAAGCAATGTCAACATATTTTTGCTATTGATTAGCAATTTGTTTCGTGCTATACTTTAATCAGATGAAAGGAGGCTAATATGGAAACAGTAAATGAACGTATAAAATACCTAAGAAAAGACGTTTTAAGGCTCACACAAGAGAAATTTGCAGCGGATTTGCACATAACAAGATCGAGTTTATCTGTCATAGAGATAGGTAAAACAGTGACTGACCGAAATATTTGGGCGATATGTAACAGATATAACGTAAATAAGCAGTGGCTACAAGATGGTACAGGGCCAATATTTAGAGAACTCACAAAGGAAGAAGAAATATCTAATTTTCTAGGCGAGGTAGTAACATCAGATAAGGATTTCAGAAAGAGATTTATAAGCGCTCTAGCCCGATTAGATGATGATGGCTGGGACGTAATGGAAAAATTCATAGACGATATAATAAAAGAGGTATAGCCATGACCGAACAGGCTGAAAGAATTAAAGAATTACGTAAAAATATTTTGAATTTAAGCCAACAAGAGTTTGCTGATAGCTTATTCATGAAAAGAAATTCAATAGCTCAGTTAGAAACAGGTTTACGCAATCCATCTGAAAGAACCCTTAAGACTATCGCTGAAATTCATAATGTTAACCTAGAGTGGCTACAGAAAGGTACTGGACCGATATCCAGAGAACCCACGAAAGAAGAAGAGCTTTCCAATTTACTTGAAGAGGTAGCAACATCCGATAATGCTTTTCGAAACAGTTTTATGCGCACTTTAGCTCAGCTAGATGACGATGACTGGGATATGTTAGAAAAATTAATTGGAAAGATAATGAAAAAAGAGGACTAATACCAACATAGGTAAGAGTCCTCTTTTCATTTATTGAAAATGTTTTATGAAATTATATATTATCATCAAAGTGCCATGATCGTTGATATTCTTTATGATGCTGATTATTAGTTCACGCAATTCAGCAATTGACATGGTAAAAGACCCCTTTCCTCCCCATATGTAAGATTTATAAGATATGCACGCTAAAGCTACGTAACTTTACTAATATTATACATCCTATGTATATAATTTAAATAGGTAATGAAGAATTGGAAAAAATTACCAATTACCATATTTTTATAATCTAAGGTGTAGTATCATGTATTTATAGATTATAGGAGGAGGAAACGATCTATGGACATTATTTATGAAGGTATCGGAATAGTAAGCTTTATCGCATGCATAGCTTTATTCGTTATGGCCTACCGCAACAAGAAAAAGAAAGTCGAATTTAAAAAGCAGCTTATTGGAGGATTGGTAACGTTTGCCCTAGCTGGCATCATGGTGGGTCTATACTCACAAAACTCTGTACAAAAAATTATCGTTAAAGACATCACCGTTACTAAAGGAAAGACCGCTAAGCTTATGATAACTACGGAACCTAAGGATGCGAATAACCGCGCTGATATCAAATGCAAGGTAGACGACACAACAGTGGTATCACTAGATGGCGAAAAGATAAAAGGTATCAAGGATGGCAACGCATCATATACATGCAGCCTAGATGATATTAAGAGCAATAAGGCAACTATCACCGTTGAGCTGAGCAAAGAAGAAAAGGAAAAGATAGCCGCTGAAAAGGCTGCGGCAGAAAAAGCAGCTAAGGAAAAGGCCGAAAAGAAGAAAAAGGAAGAGGCAAAGAAAAAAGAAGAGAGCAAAAACAAGCTATCATCTTTTGAGGAAGTAGAGGTAAAGGATAATTGTAAGACCTTAGTTGAACAGGTGCTAAAAGCTCCATCAACTGCGAAGTTCCCAGGCTCAACATTCAACCCGCTTAAAGGTTGGCAGATGGCAAAGAAAAATAACGTAATTACGGTGCATTCTTACGTAGATGCGCAAAATGGGTTTGGGGCAATGATACGGACAGAGTTTTGGGTAAAATTCAAGGTTACGGATGCCGGTTATACCGCAACTTACTTTAAATTCGGTGACCAAGTCGTAATCAATGGAGAATAAAAAAATTGCTAGGGGCATATAGCTCCTAGCTTTTTTGTGTGAAATGCTTTATAAATTGATAAATGCACCGTAGGCGATGCTCGTCAGTAATGCCCATAACGATATGGACAATCTGCTCTTGTAAAAAATCTTTCATGATCCTCAGCCTCCTATGTAATTTTATAATCATAAAAATGCTGAGATATAGTAGTTAATTGGCTTGAGGATGGTAATAGTATAGCACAATTTCTAAAATTTGTAAAATCGCTACAAACCTAATATTTCCTTTTTCTTGATATCGAACTCCTCCTGAGTGATGATGCCCTCATCAGCTAGCATCTTGAGTTCTCTGAGCTCTGCAAATTTCTCCGGTTGCTTTCCATCAATGACCTCTATGATTGCCTTATCTGCGGCCTTAAACCAGTGAGCGTATGTATCATGGAGGGTTTCTACGGTATCTCCCAGCCGCTTAGCGATGTCAAAGTCCGTAAACTTGTCAGACATGTTGTTAATAAGATAAGACGCGTGAGAGTGTCTAAAATCATGGATACGGATACGGGGCAGTTCCGGATTCTCAGCGAGAGCACGATTATAGTATTTATCAAATCGTTTTGTAATAGTGTTGCGTCCTAGTGGTCTGTAAAAGCCAAACACAAAGCAATCGTCACTAAAGCCATGTATGCCTTTTTGGTCTATTTTCCAAGCGCTGAGTAACTCTCTTACGACCTTGGGCATAGAAATCTTACGTACGCTGTTTTGCGTCTTAGGTGGCGTTATGGCCCATTTTTGGTTTTTACCGGTAGGGTCGGACGTAAACGTCTTACAGATATACATAGAACCGGCCTGTAAATCTATATCTTTCCATTGAAGTGCCTGTGCCTCACCCTTTCGCACTCCCATATAATACAATATGGTAAAAAAAGTTTGATACTGTAGATCATCTACCTGCTGCAAAAAGGCATCAAACTGTTCGGGTTCCCAAAACAACATTTCTTTTTTGACCGTGTCCTTATCCGTCGCAAGCTTTACCCTCTTTAGGGGGTTTTCTTTAATGATGCCTTCAATGATTGCATAATCAAATACCTCATTGACGGTGTAATATATCTTAGATACATAATTCTTTGTATATGCACCCTCATACTGCTTAAAAAGCTTTCTCAGAGTTTCGTGTGTTATGAGGCTTATTTTCTTTGCGCCGATAGTGCTATTGACCTTTTTGAGTATCGAGCACTTATCTCTATAGCTGGAGGCCTTTATTTGTGATCGGTTATGGGCGAGGAACTGTTCTGCTACCTCTGTAAAGCTGCTGTGCTGTTTTGCGACTTGTATATCTTGATACTTACGCAAAAAATCAGTTTCAAAATCTTTCGCCTCTCTGATGGACCTAGCCCCCGTGGCCAACCGTCTGTAATTATAATAAGTGCCGTCATCTCGCTTGATCTTACCCGATATATAAAACTTACCGTTTTGCTTATAAGTTGTCATGATGATGCCTCCTTTATACCTTAATTATACAAAAAGGCTATAAATAGGCAATATATTTTCGCTATTTGTTTCGCTACGGAAGTGTACAAACAACAAAAAACCCTTTATTTAAAAGGTTTGTTTACATATGGAGCAGATGAGGGGAATTGAACCCCCGTATCAGCCTTGGCAAGGCTGTGTTCTACCATTGAACTACATCTGCAAAAATGGCGGTCCAGATGGGACTCGAACCCACGATCTCCTCCGTGACAGGGAGGCATGTTAACCACTACACCACTGGACCTTGTATATTTAACTGACAGCTTTGTTACCGCCAGTGCCCGTATATAATACCATCTGATTTTTTTTCTGTCAACAGCTTTTTTAAATTTTTTTAATTTTTTTAATGTTTTATATATCATGTGAAAATTCCCCTCTTCATCATCATCGTCATACCTTCCATCTTCATCAACAGTGCCGTTTTCATATCATAAGGGAGTGCCTTCACACTCCCTATAATGCCAGACTTACACGTATTGCTTTATTTATTTTTTCAATTGTTTTATCATCTAATGTACAAATCCACTGCCCCAATCGTTTCTTATCTATCGTCCGCAGCTGTTCACATAAGATCATGGACACATAGCTTAATGAATCATCACTGAAAATCACATGTGTAGGAATTGGCGGTTTTGACATCTTTTTTGAAATCGGCGCAATGATGATTGTTTTAGAATAACGATTTCCCTTATCGTTCTGCACGACCACTACCGGCCGTACCCCACCTTGTTCACTGCCAATGACAGGTGACAGATCTGCATAATATACATCTCCCCGTTTGATCATTATTTCATCACAGCCACCTGCATGCTGTTGATAACCTCCATCATTTCTTCCGGACCCAACTCATCGGAGAATACGGAGAACTCTACACCATCATATACCACACTCATATGATTTCCATCATAAAATCCCACAACATCCATTGCATCAATCATCTCTCCCGGCATGATGACCGTTTGTGTATCTTTAGGCACCTCTTTTTTGGTTTCGACAACGGTAAAATTTTTATCACCATGATACTCTAAAACATGTTTCACTTCCCCATTAACCTTCATCTGATTGGCACTTTTCAGTTCCGATGAAAATACCTGTACCGGATATAGTGGTAAATCCTGTTCACTGATGACGCTGGCACTCGCCTTCTTTTCTATAACGGCAGGTGCTTTGAAATAATCCTTTTTGATCTTGGCATCATATTCACATTTCGTAAAGACAATTTTTAATTCAGAGGTATTATCTTTATTATAAATTTGAAGCCACTTAAGTTTGGCATTTTTATCAAACATGATATCCTCATGATCAAAGTTTTTATTATTGGGATAGCTAACCTTAGCACTTACCAGTGTTCCATCCTTCTGCTTTTTTATTGTGGCATTTTCTTGTTTGACGATGTCCGCTATTGATTGCAATAAGTATGGCTTTGGTGAATTCATCGGCCAATCACCTTCAAATTTAAACACTTGATTTAAGCTTGGGGTCACAACGAAGACGCCTGCGTCGTTGCGTAGTATGATTTGTTCCTGATTCAGTTCCTTATCTGTTAAAGAAACCTTAAAATAATCTTTTTCACCTTTCTCATAGCCAACTTCCAACGCATAGGCTTTCACATCCTCACCTTTTGTGATTTCCATATTTCCTTGTAAGATGTAAGAGTCCATATCCTTCATGGTCTGCGCAAATTCATCACTGAAGGATTTTGGTTTCATGGTAAAGATGAGTGCGACTGCTAGTATCGCAATACCGATACCAGCGATGATTTTTGTTTTCATGCTGCATCTGCTCCCTTCCTGCTCATCCTAATTTATGCGTCGCATAGGAATTTCATTCATATTTCCTTTGGCTTTTCATAGAGTAGAAACAGGTGATCAACATGAAAAAATACCAGAAACTAGTTCTGGCCCTTTCTATTTTTATTTGTCTTCAATACGCGTTTTCCGTTTTATTTCATCTGCATACCTTTACCGATATCCTCTCGTATAGTCCCTGGATAGAGAGTTTGTATGCCTTTCTTGCCGGCTTATGTGGCTTTCTTAATATCCTTTTGTTTCGCCGCGAAGATTGATCGTTATATTATCCTCATTTGCATGTGCGATAAATTTAGGTTTTTAAATACTGTTTTATGTTCATAATGTTATCACAAGAAGATCAATTTTTATTCATCTTTTTGTTTTCTCCATATGCTACAAGGTATATCAAAACCTGCTATTACCATTGTTTTATATTTATGTGTTGAAATCAAACTCTTCATGCGATTGTTCGTCTTTTAACGTCTTTCGCATTTGTACATGTGGGACATGTTCATCCATATGGATTTCTCCATCTACCTGATAATTAAGTCTTTCATAAAAACCTAGCATACGACATTGCGCATCCAGCACAAAGGCTTTTGCTTTGTGTTTTTTGCCATACGCTTCACAGCTTTCGACAAGTACCTTGCCAAATCCTTGTTTACGATATGGCTTGCGTAAGGCTATCCGCCCGATACGCATAACATCTTTTTCTATATCCGCATACATCCGTGCACAGCCTGCTAAGACTTTATCTAGATATAAAGTCACATGAATGGCATGATTGTCAATTTCATCAAATTCCATCATGAACCCTTGTTCTTCTACAAATACTTCTTGACGAACGATTTTAGCATCCGCGAAGTTATGCTCATATACTACTTGAATTTCCATGTGTTTTTCCTTTCTTTTTCACTGTTTAGCCTTTTTATTATCTCTTTTATCTCTTTGAATTTTATCTCCTTGATTTTAATATTCCATAATCAAATCAAAAAACAACCATACCACCATCACATATGTAATGCATTATATCGGAAAGACTTGCTAGGATTATTTGATAATCTAGAGAATATGATACCATAGAATGGTTCTATCTTAAACATAAAAGAAGAAAGAAACATATCGAAAACGATAACATATAAACTTTATAAAAAAACTATTGAACAAATTTCATTACCATCACTGATAATACTTATCATTCATTAAGCAATCAAAACCCACAAAGACTTTTTCAATTAGATAGAGGTCATGGCTGGCATACTTGTAGCCATTAAAATTATGCAAAAACAAATGGAAGTTAAGCTAAAACTAAGAATTTTCTATTTATTATCAACGATTTCTCAAGTGATTGATAGATTCTTCTTTTTACTTATGGTTTTATTAATATATATCGTTTTCCATTAAAGTTTTTGATATGAAAGAGGAAACACGATAATCCACAGGAAAGAGAATTTATTATAAATTCGATATACAATCGCATAGGAGGAAACAAGTTTTCGACTTCTTATCACCGTATGTAAGAAACTGCATACGACGGTGCATAGTATATAAAATATGCTTTAATTGGAACTAACCTGCAGGATTAACTTAATGTTTATTAACTACCTTTGCATATTCAGATACTGTGAAACAGATTTGTTTAATAAGCAAATCTGTTTTTTATGTGTGGCGGGCATGCCACATATCTAGGGTGAAAATCCCTCGGGGCGTAGTTATCGA
>OLQS01000172.1_pt1 | contig 45288 bp, 45 predicted proteins | sample 1672291 | NCBI WGS metagenome assembly OLQS01 (sample SAMEA3136668, study PRJEB25190) | human gut metagenome | biome: human gut; feature: human-associated habitat; material: faeces | place: Austria | collected 2013
TCTGATAAATTGTTAAAGAGCAGTTGCGACGCGCTTTAGCGCTCTGTCGCGAGGTCCCGTATAATACGTTTTCCTCATTCAGAGTCAAGCGCTTATTTTGCTTTTCTCTGTCGGCTTTCAACGTCGATTTCCGTCGTTGAATCCTTCTGGCCCGGCGGCTTGTTTGCCGTTGTTCCGTGTCAGTGGAGGCGCATTATAGGGGGTAATTCTGAAGTGACAAGGATAAATTCAAAAAAAGAATTCAACCGCTCACTTTTCAACCAAATCAGGTATTGAGCTTTAATTCTTGCCTGGTTTTTAAACAAAAACGAGCCCGCTGGGCCCGTTTTTGTCGTTTTGTGATTTACTGCACTGCCACAATGCGGTCGTCTTTTACTACCAGCTCGATGGTTTTACCCGGAACCAGCTCACCGGAAAGGATCTGCTGGGCTAACGGGTTCTCAATCTGCTGCTGAATAGCACGTTTCAATGGCCGCGCGCCGTATACCGGATCGTAACCATTGGCGCTCAGCAGCTTCAGCGCCTCATCGGACATCTGCACTTCATATCCGCGCTCTTCCAGACGTTTATACAGACGCTGCAGCTGGATCTGGGCAATAGAGGCAATATGTTTCTCGCCCAGCGGATGGAAGACCACCACTTCGTCGATACGGTTGATGAACTCCGGACGGAAGTTCTGGCTGACTACCCCCAGCACCAGGTCCTTCATATGTCCGTAGTCCAGCTCGCCGAACCGTTCCTGAATCAGATCGGAACCGAGGTTCGAGGTCATGATGACTACCGTATTACGGAAGTCGACCGTTCTCCCCTGCCCGTCGGTGAGACGCCCGTCGTCGAGTACCTGCAGCAGAATGTTGAACACATCCGGGTGCGCTTTTTCCACTTCATCCAGCAGGATGACGGAATAAGGACGACGGCGCACCGCCTCGGTCAGGTAACCGCCCTCTTCATAGCCGACGTATCCCGGAGGCGCACCGACCAGACGCGAGACGGAGTGTTTCTCCATAAACTCGGACATATCGATACGCACCATTGCGTCGTCGCTGTCGAACATAAAGTTAGCCAGCGTTTTACACAGCTCGGTTTTACCGACCCCGGTTGGACCGAGGAACAGGAACGAACCAATCGGCCGGTTCGGATCGGACAGCCCGGCGCGGCTGCGGCGAATGGCGTTGGATACCGCTTCAACCGCCTCATCCTGGCCAATCACCCGATGATGCAGCTCCTGCTCCATACGCAGCAGTTTGTCGCGCTCGCTTTCCATCATGCGGGAGACCGGGATACCGGTCCAGCGGGCCAGCACTTCGGCGATTTCAGCATCCGTCACTTTATTACGCAGCAGACGCATGGTTTTCCCTTCGGACTGAGTGGCAGCCGCCAGCTGTTTCTCCAGTTCCGGAATTTTGCCATACTGCAGCTCGGACATCCGCGCCAGATCGCCGACGCGACGCGCCTGTTCGATGGCGATTTTCGCCTGCTCCAGCTCAGCTTTGATGGTCTGGGTGCCGGAGAGCGACGCTTTTTCCGCTTTCCACTCTTCTTCCAGCACCGAGTACTGCCGTTCTTTATCCGCCAGCTCCTCGTTGAGCATATCGAGACGCTTCAGGCTCGCCTCATCAGACTCTTTCTTCAGCGCCTGCTGTTCCAGTTTCAGCTGGATAATACGCCGATCGAGGCGGTCCAGCTCTTCCGGTTTGGAGTCAATCTGCATACGGATGCTGGATGCCGCCTCATCGATGAGGTCGATGGCTTTATCCGGCAGCTGACGGTCGGCAATATAGCGATGCGATAAGGTCGCCGCCGCCACGATAGCCGGGTCAGTGATCTGCACGTGGTGGTGCAGCTCATAACGTTCTTTCAGACCGCGCAGAATCGCGATGGTATCTTCTACCGAAGGCTCGGCGACGAACACTTTCTGGAAGCGACGTTCCAGCGCGGCGTCTTTTTCGATGTACTGACGGTATTCATCAAGCGTCGTCGCCCCGACGCAGTGCAGTTCACCACGCGCCAGCGCCGGCTTCAGCATGTTACCCGCATCCATCGCACCGTCGGCTTTACCAGCGCCAACCATGGTATGCAGTTCGTCGATAAACAGAATGACGTTGCCTTCCTGTTTGGACAGGTCGGTCAGCACGCCTTTCAGACGCTCTTCAAACTCACCGCGGTATTTCGCCCCGGCCACCAGCGCCCCCATATCCAGCGCCAATACCCGACGGCCTTTCAGCCCTTCTGGTACTTCGCCGTTGACGATACGCTGCGCCAGGCCTTCGACGATTGCCGTTTTACCCACCCCGGGTTCACCGATCAGCACCGGGTTGTTTTTGGTACGACGCTGCAGTACCTGAATGGTACGGCGAATCTCTTCATCACGGCCGATCACCGGATCCAGCTTGCCCTGCTCGGCTCGCTCGGTCAGATCGACGGTAAATTTCTTCAATGCCTGACGTTGGTCTTCGGCACCCTGATCGTTCACGCTTTCCCCTCCGCGCATTTGTTCAATCGCCTGAGTCACGTTGGCGGTTGTTGCTCCGGCGGATTTTAAAAGGTCGGTCAGCGTACCGCGCGATTCAAGCGCCGCCAGAACGAACAGTTCCGACGAAATAAAGTTGTCCTTTTTCTTTTGCGCCAGCTTGTCGCAAAGGTTGAGGATCCGCACTAAATCCTGAGAAGGTTGCACATCGCCGCCGGTGCCTTCCACCTGCGGTAAACGGCTCAAGGCCTGTTCGATGTCAGTGCGCAGTTTCCCGGCATTCACGCCCGCCGAGGTTAATAAAGGACGTACCGATCCCCCTTCCTGATTCAGCAAGGCGCTCATTAAATGAAGAGGTTCGATGAATTGGTTGTCGTGCCCGAGTGCGAGCGACTGGGCATCGGCAAGAGCAAGCTGGAATTTATTGGTAAGACGATCCAGACGCATAACTCCTCCCATAAACAGGTCAAATTTGCTACTGGAGATTAAATGAGGTCATCCCTCAATTATTCAAGGTTAAAGACCCGAACTATGTGAAAAATAAGTTTGCCTTCTGGATCGTCTTGATTCTCTAGGTTATATCAGCCAAATGAAACTTGCCATACGACCGGTGGTCTTGTCGCGCCGGTAAGAGAAAAAATCATCCTTTTCGCTTAGCGTGCAGCGATCGCCGCCGAAAATCTGCTCAACGCCGACGTTTGCCAGACGCTGCCGCGCCAGTTGGTAGATATCAGCAAAATATTTTTCGCCTGCCGGACGAAAAGCCCGGTGCGCATTCTCGTCCTTCGCCATAAAGGCATCCCGGACTTCCGGTCCCACCTCAAACGCCTGCGGACCGATGGCGGGCCCCAGCCACGCCATAATATTTTCGGCTTTATCGGCGAAACGAGCAACCGTCGCTTCCAGAACCCCTTCGCATAAGCCGCGCCATCCCGCGTGCGCCGCGGCGACTTCGGTGCCGTCGCGGTTACAGAACAGCACCGGCAGGCAGTCAGCGGTCATCACTGCGCAGACGGTCCCTGGCGTACGACTATAAGAGGCATCCGCGCGTTTCGACGGATAGGGTCCGCCGTCCAGCGTCAGAACCTCGGTGCCATGGACCTGCTCCAGCCAAACCGGGTAAGACGGCAAGCCGCCGGCGGCAAACATCCGCCGCCGGTTTTCTTCGACATCCTGCAGATTGTCGCCGCAATGGGCGCCCAGGTTGAGCGAGTCATAGGGCGGCAGACTCACGCCGCCGATGCGGGTAGAACTACAGGCCGCCACGCTGCCGGGCATTGGCCACTGCGGTACAATCAGTTTCGTCATAACCAGTCAATATCGTCCTTATGGGCTTCAAAATCGGCGCGCATCGCCTCGATGAGCTCGACCATATCCTGTGGGATGGGCGCGTGCCACTCCATTTCAATGCCAGAGATCGGGTGATACAGGCGCAGCATGGTGGCATGCAGCGCCTGGCGGTCGAATTTACGCAGCGCGGTGATGAACTCCTCCGACGCGCCCTTCGGCGGACGCGGCCGGCCGCCATAGACCTGGTCGCCTACCAGCGGATGGGTGATATGCGACATATGCACGCGGATCTGATGCGTACGACCGGTTTCCAGACGCAGACGCAGGCGGGTATGGATGCGGAAATGTTCCATAATGCGGTAGTGGGTCACCGCCGGTTTGCCCATCGGATGCACCGCCATATGGGTACGCTTGGTCGGGTGACGGCTTATCGGCTCTTCCACTGTGCCACCGGCGGTCATATGACCGATCGCCACCGCTTCGTATTCACGGGTGATCTCGCGCAGCTGCAGCGACTCCACCAGCCGGGTTTGCGCCGGAATGGTTTTCGCCACCACCATCAGACCGGTGGTGTCTTTATCCAGACGATGAACAATACCCGCGCGCGGCACATCGGCAATAGGCGGATAGTAGTGCAGCAGCGCATTCAGCACAGTACCGTCAGGGTTGCCCGCGCCAGGATGTACAACCAGATCGCGCGGTTTATTGATCACGATGATGTCATCATCTTCGTAAACGATATTGAGCGGAATATCCTGCGGCTGGAAGCGCGCCTCTTCTTCGATTTCCACATCGATAGCGATGCGTTCTCCCCCCAGCACTTTTTCTTTCGGTTTATCGCCAATGGTGCCATTGACTAATACGCGTTGGTCGAGGATCCATTCTTTTATCCGCGATCGCGAATAATCAGGGAACAATTCGGCCAAAGCCTGATCTAAGCGTTGACCGAGTTGATTTTCGGTCACCGTTGCGGTGAGTTGTACTCGTTGTGCCATATACAGCTTCTTCGTTTAACGTTGGGTTTTACGGCTTTGCCGTTTAATATAGTGTGCTATTGTAGCTGGTCTTAATCGGGAGCAGGAACAGAGATTCTCCCGCATAAACATTTTGAGGAAGTCAAAACGTCATGACGCGCATGAAATACCTGGTGGCAGCCGCCACACTGAGCCTGGCTTTGGTGGGTTGCTCCGGCTCTAAGGAAGAGGTGCCTGATAATCCGCCGAATGAAATCTACGCGACCGCCCAGCAAAAACTGCAGGACGGTAACTGGAAACAGGCGATAACGCAACTGGAAGCGTTGGATAATCGTTATCCATTCGGCCCTTATTCCCAACAGGTACAGCTGGATCTGATTTATGCGTATTATAAAAACGCCGATCTTCCTCTGGCTCAGGCGGCTATCGATCGCTTCATGCGTTTGAACCCCACCCATCCGAACATCGACTATGTCATCTATATGCGCGGCCTGACCAACATGGCCCTGGATGACAGCGCGCTGCAGGGCTTCTTCGGCGTTGATCGCTCCGACCGCGATCCGCAGCACGCGCGCGATGCCTTCAATGACTTCTCCAAACTGGTGCGTGGTTATCCGAACAGCCAGTACGCCACTGACGCCTATAAACGCATGGTGTTCCTGAAAGATCGTCTGGCCAAATATGAGCTGTCGGTCGTGGATTACTACACCGATCGTGGCGCATGGGTTGCCGTGGTTAACCGTGTGGAAGGGATGATGCGTAATTATCCGGATACCCAGGCCACCCGCGATGCCCTGCCGAAGATGGAAAACGCCTATCGTCAGATGCAAATGAACGCTCAGGCGGACAAAGTCGCGAAGATTATCGCCGCGAACAGCAAGAACACCTGAGCCTGACTCATCGATCGCAAACGGCAGCCACTGGCTGCCGTTTTTTTATACGTTTCCCGACGAGCTGAAGCGGTTTAGCGGCGGGTTAACTCATCAAATATGGCCTGCTTTATCGGGTTCGACAAGTAAAATCTCACTTCTTCCTGCCCTGTCTCACAAAATGAATTTGTTGACAAAAAGTGACAATAAAATGTGATTTAGATCACACATTTTGACATTGGGAAAGGTATGCTGGATTCACCAAGACGGGAAAGACAAGAGGTAAAATTTATGACAATGAACATTACCAGTAAACAAATGGAAATTACTCCGGCAATCCGCCAGCATGTCGCAGACCGTCTCGCCAAACTGGATAAGTGGCAAACTCATTTAATCAACCCGCACATCATTCTGTCTAAGGAGCCGCAGGGTTTTATCGCTGATGCAACCATCAACACGCCAAACGGCCATCTGGTTGCCAGTGCGCGTCATGAAGATATGTACGCCGCCATTAACGAATTGATCAACAAGCTGGAACGGCAGCTCAATAAAGTGCAACACAAAGGGGAAGCCCGCCGCGCCGCGACGTCGGTGAAAGAGGCAGGCTTTGTGGAAGAAGAAGAGTAATCCTTAACTTAAGTTGTGTCATGCCACGCGCCTTCGGGCGCGTTTTTTATTGACAGAGTGAAAACAGTACAGGTACTGTAATCCCCACTACCTAAAGGAATTTACCATGAAACTTGTCCCGTTCTTCTTCGCATTCTTTTTTACCTTCCCCTGACCGGGAGGCAATTCGTCGTATAAGAAAGAATGCGAAGACGAACAATAAGGCCTCCCACCCGGGAGGCCTTTTTTATTTGATAACAACAAAGGCAACATCTATGACCGAGGAAAACCCATTACTGGCGCTGCGCGATAAGATAAGCGCCCTGGACGAGAAGCTGCTTGCTCTGCTGGCGGAGCGCCGCGGACTGGCTGTTGAGGTTGGAAAAGCCAAACTGGCCTCCCATCGTCCGGTGCGTGATATTGACCGCGAACGCGATCTGCTGGAGCGCCTGATGACTATCGGCAAGCGCCATAATCTGGATGCGCACTATATCACCCGCCTGTTCCAGCTGATTATCGAAGACTCTGTTCTTACCCAGCAAACCCTGCTGCAGCAGCATCTGAATAAAATTAACCCGCATTCGGCCCGCGTGGCGTTCCTCGGTCCCAAGGGCTCTTACTCGCATCTGGCGGCACGTCAGTACGCCGCTCGCCACTTTGAGCAGTTTATTGAGAGCGGCTGCGCGAAGTTCGCCGATATTTTTAATCAGGTAGAAACCGGCCAGGCCGATTACGCGGTGGTGCCGATTGAAAACACCAGCTCCGGCGGGATCAACGACGTCTACGATCTGCTGCAGCACACCAGCCTGTCGATCGTTGGCGAGCTGACGATCCCTATCGATCATTGCGTACTGGTGAGCACCTCGACGGATGCCGATAAAATTCAGACCGTTTACAGCCATCCGCAGCCGTTCCAGCAGTGCAGCCAGTACCTGAGCCGCTACCCGCACTGGAAGATTGAGTATACCGAGAGCACCTCGGCGGCAATGGAAAAAGTGGCGCAGGCGAACTCCCCGGCCGTCGCGGCCCTGGGTAGCGAAGCGGGCGGCGCTCTGTATGGTCTGCAGGTGCTGGAGCACTGCCAGGCCAACCAGACGCAGAACATCACGCGCTTCCTCGTCCTGGCGCGCAAAGCGGTGAACGTCTCCGATCAGGTGCCGGCCAAGACCACGCTGTTAATGGCGACCGGTCAGCAGGCGGGCGCCCTGGTGGAAGCCCTGCTGGTGTTGCGCAACCACAATCTGATCATGACCAAACTGGAATCCCGCCCGATCCACGGCAATCCCTGGGAAGAGATGTTTTATCTCGATATTCAGGCCAACCTGGATTCGCTGCCCATGCGCAAGGCGCTGAAGGAGCTGGCGGATATCACCCGCTCCATGAAGGTCCTCGGCTGCTACCCTAGCGAAAACGTGGTCCCGGTGGATCCGGTTTAACATTCGCGGAACGGGAATTTCTTCATCCCTGCCACCGCTACCGGCAGGGTGAAGATGGCGCCTGACAGCGGATACTGCGCCAGCTCATCGTCCTCCATGTTTTCCCGGGTGGTGGTGATATAGAGCGTTTTCATATCCGCCCCGCCGAAGCAGACCATCGTCGGGCAACGTACCGGCATCGGGTAGGATTCCAGCTCCTCGCCCTGCGGCGAGAAACGGGCGATCCGCCAGCCGTCAAACATTGCGCTCCAGTAACATCCCTCCACGTCGATCGCCGCCCCGTCAGGGATCCCTTCGCCAGGCTGAAAACGGCGAAAGACTTCGCGTCGGCCAGGCTCACCCTGCTCATCCAGCGGCGTACGGTAGATCACGGCGTTCGGCGTATCAGAGGTATACATCCAGCGCCGGTCGGCGCTAAAGGCCAGGCCATTGGCGCCATGGATGTCACACTGGATCACTTTCGGCTGCAGGTCGTTATCCACTCGCATCAGCAGCGCGCCGTTGTAATCCCCTGGCCCCCAGAAGGTACCGGCATAAAAGCGCCCATCGCGATCGGTCCCGCCGTCGTTAAACCGCGCCAGCTCCGGGTTGCTCGGGTTATCGCAGACTTTCCGCCGCAGCAGGCCGTGGGTGTCGGTCAGCCAGATGCCGCTGCGCAATGCCACGATAAACCCGCCCTTCTCGCGCAGGGCAAAACAGCCGACCTCCTCCGGAAACTGCAGCACCTGGTGTTCTCCGCTGCGGATATCGTAGCGGTGAATTTCACATTCCATGATATCAGCCCAGTAGAGGGCCTGTTCTGCCTCGCTCCAGGTCGGGCATTCCGGCAGGTATCCGGTGTAGTCAAACAGCGGTTGTGGTTCAGCCATCGTTGTCATCCCTATAAAAAAAGCCAGCGGTCGCTGGCTTTATTGTATACATCTTTTTCGCTTTACTGCCGATTATCGTTCGCCTGACGCAGCAGCGTGCGGCTCTCGCTCTGGAAACGCTGAGCGTAATCGCCAAACCAGTGTTCGACTTTACGGAAGCTGTCGATAAACGCCTGCTTATCGCCCTGCTCCAGCAGGCCGATCGCTTCGCCGAAACGCTGGTAGTAGCGCTTAATCAGCGCCAGGTTGTTTTCCGATGACATAATAATATCGGCGTACAGCTGCGGATCCTGGGCAAACAGACGGCCTACCATCGCCAGCTCCAGTCGGTAAATGGGTGACGAGAGCGCCAGCAGTTGCTCAAGACGTACATTCTCTTCCGCCAGGTGCAGGCCATAGGCGAAGGTGGCAAAGTGGCGCAGCGCCTGAATAAAGGCCATGTTCTGATCGTGCTCAACGGCGCTGATGCGGTGCAGCCGCGCGCCCCAAACCTGAATTTGTTCGAGGAACCACTGATAGGCCTCCGGCTGGCGACCATCACAATAGACCACCACCTGCTTCGCCAGGCTGCCGCTGTCCGGACCGAACATCGGGTGCAGGCCGAGAACCGGGCCCTGATGCGCCGCCAGCATCGCCTGCAGCGGCTCCGCTTTCACCGAGGCAAGGTCAACCAGAATGCAATCCGCCGGAAGGGGCGGCAGCCTGCCGATCGTCTCCACGGTGGTGTGAATCGGTACGCTGACGATAACCATGCCGGCATCGGCGACGATATCCGCCGCCCGGGCCCAATCGTTTTTTTCCAGAATACGCACCTGGTAGCCGGACAGCGTTAACATCTTCTCAAACAGACGGCCCATCTGCCCACCGCCGCCGACGATCACCACCGGCCGCAGATTCGGCTGCAGGGTTTTGAAGCCTTTGTCGTTTTCGCTGGAATAGGATTCCCGCATCACGCGACGCAGAACGTCCTCGATCAGATCCGGTGGTACGCCGAGCGCAGCCGCCTCTTTACGTCGGGAGGCGAGCATCGCCGACTCGCGCTCCGGGACGTAAATCGGCAGGCCATACTGGCTCTTCACCTCGCCGACTTCGGCCACCAGCTCCAGACGCTTAGCCAGCAGGCTAAGCAACGCTTTATCCACTTCATCAATTTGATCGCGTAACGCGGTCAGTTCAGCAACCATACTTTCCTCTTAAACCAAACGGGCCGCCAGGTGGCCACGGAGATCCTTATCCAGTTCACGCAGCAGCGCCTCGGTAGTCTCCCAGCTGATGCAGGCATCCGTCACCGAGACGCCGTATTTCATCGCCTCACGCGGCTGTTCAGAGGACTGATTGCCTTCGTGGATATTACTTTCGATCATCAGGCCGATAATGGAGCGGTTGCCATCTTTGATCTGCGCGACCACGGATTCAGCCACGGCCGGCTGGCGGCGGAAATCTTTATTGGAGTTCCCATGACTGCAATCTACCATCAGCGACGGCTTCAGTCCCGCCTGCGCCATCTCTTTTTCGCATTTCGCCACATCTTCCGGACCGTAGTTCGGCGCCTTGCCGCCGCGGAGGATCACATGGCCGTTCGGATTACCCTGCGTTTGCAGCAGGCAGACCTGCCCGGCCTGATTGATGCCGACGAAACGGTGCGGCATCGCCGCGGCGCGCATGGCGTTGATGGCCGTGGCCAGGCTACCATCGGTACCGTTTTTAAAGCCGACCGGCATCGACAGGCCAGAGGCCATTTCGCGGTGCGTTTGTGATTCCGTGGTACGCGCGCCGATAGCGGACCAGCTGAACAGATCCCCAAGGTACTGCGGGCTGTTGGGATCCAGCGCTTCCGTCGCCAGCGGCAGTCCCATATTGACGAGCTCAACCAGCAGACGACGCGCAATCTTCAGGCCGCCTTCAACATCAAACGAACCATCCATGTGCGGATCGTTAATCAGCCCCTTCCAGCCGACGGTGGTACGGGGTTTTTCAAAATAGACGCGCATCACCAGGTAGAGGCTATCGCTGACCTCTGCGGCAAGGGCTTTAAACCGACGAGCATATTCAATCGCAGCTTCCGGATCGTGAATGGAGCAAGGACCACATACCACCAGCAGGCGCGGATCGCGACCGGCGATGATATCCGAAATGGTCTGACGGGCGTGCGCGATCTGCGCTTCCTGCTCGACGCTCAGCGGGAATTCCGCCTTCAGTTGCTCCGGGGTCATTAATACATGTTCGTCGGTAATATGTACGTTGTTCAGCGCGTCTTTTTGCATGATTGCGATCCTGTGTAGCTCGTTTGCGATAAGGGTTGCCTCAGAGGGCATGACGTAACGATACCACACAAAGTAAAGAATTCAATCCATATTCCGTAAATTTTAATTTACACCAACGAATTAATTGCCACTTACAATGGCGCGATGCGTATAACAATATTTACACATAGGAAAAACAAGCCAAACTTGCGCACCCACGGTATCGGTACTACGAAAAATCCTGGTGAGAATTGTCCCAAAGCAAAGGGCGCATCTAATGACGGGTTTTATTAACAGTGGTATTCTTCGCCGGGCATCGGCAGCGGCTTTTCCCGCGCTATGGCGACTTTGACGGAAGCGTTAATGACAGTATTACACCGTCTTTTATTGACTGTATTTTTTCTCATCGCGGTATCTCCTGTTTTTGCTGCCGGACCTTCAGAACATGTTCGCGCTATTGTTTCCGGGATCGTGACCTACACCCGTTGGCCGTCATTAACAGGAGCGCCAAAGCTGTGCATTTTTGCCTCATCACGCTTCACCCATAGCCTGGCTCATGAAGATCCGGATGCATTACCCTATCAACCGGTGATAGTACGTAATCGTGAAGAAGCGTTAAAAACGACCTGCGATGGTTTTTATTTTGGCAGCGAATCGCCGACTGAACAGTCAGAACTCACTCGCCGCTATGGCCCGAGGCCGCTGTTACTCATCGCAGAACAAAATACGGATTGTTCAATTGGTAGCGCGTTTTGCCTGATCATCAATGACGACCGGGTCCGCTTCTCCGTTAATCTGGACGTTCTGACGCACAGCGGGGTTCGGGTTAACCCGGACGTCCTGATGCTTGCCCGGAAGAAACCACATGAATAAGGACTTTTCACAGACTCCGCGCCCGACTTTCAAACGCGCGCTCCGTCGCATTAGCGTGATAAGCGTGGTGATCTCCATGACGCTGGTCTGGCTGCTGCTAAGTACAGCCTCAATCTTCACGCTCAAGCAGTACGCGCAGAAAAATCTTGAGCTCACTGCCGCGACCATGGGGCGCAGCCTCGAAGCCGCCCTGGTGTTTGGCGACAGCGCGGCGGCAGAGGAGACCCTCGCGTCGTTGGGCAAGCAAGGGCAGATCTCCCAGGCAATCGTGCTAAACGGCCAGATGCAGCACTTCGCCGCGTGGCGCCATGAACCGCTGGCCAATAAAGAGCAAGTGAGCGGGCTTATCAGTAAATGGCTGTTTCCGGAGCCCACGGTGCAGCCCATCTGGCACCAGGGCAAACAAATCGGCGAGCTGAGATTGACCGCGCTTGATGAACTGATTAGCCACTTTCTCGGTATCTCGATTCTGGTGCTGACCGGCAGCATTCTGCTCGCCTCGTTCATCGCCCTGCTGCTGACCCACTCCCTACACCGGGGGATCGTCGCCGCCCTGCAGAGCATCACTGAGGTCGTGCATGATATACGTGAAAACCGCCACTTCTCCCGGCGGGTGCCGGAGGAGCGTATCGAGGAGTTCCATCTTTTCGCCCAGGACTTTAACAGCCTGCTGGGGGAAATGGAGGACTGGCAGCGCCAGCTGCAGGCCAAAAACGCGCAGCTGTTGCGCAGTTCGTTACACGATCCGTTGACCGGCCTGGCTAACCGCGCCGCCTTTCGTAACGCGCTCGCCGAGCTGATGCAGAATGAAGTCGATCATCAAACCTCGGCATTGCTGTTTCTTGATGGCGATAATTTCAAACTGATTAACGACAACTGGGGGCATGCGGCGGGCGATAAAGTGCTGATGGAGGTCGCCAGCCGCCTGATGACTTTTGCCGGTAAACGCCATCTGGCGTGGCGTCTTGGCGGCGATGAGTTTGCCGTTCTGCTGCGCGAGGTGCGCTCGGAAGCAGAAGTGCAGGCCCTGTGCCAGGCGCTAACGGAACAATTTCTTCCGCCATTCAACCTGCACAACGGTCATAGCGCCACGCTCTCGCTGAGCGTCGGTTATGCCCTGGCGTGGGAGCACGCCACCGCGGAATCACTGCAAGAACTTGCCGATCAGAATATGTATCGGATGAAAAACCAACGTATCCAGCAGACGCTGAAATAATAAAGGACTCATTATGATCAGAAAATATTTCGTCCCCGCCCTGATGGCGGCGGCGCTTTTGACAGGTTGCCAGGCTCCTCAGGGAAAATTTACCCCGGAGCAGGTGGCGGCGATGAAATCTTACGGCTTCACTGAAAGCAATGGCGATTGGTCCCTGGGCTTATCCGATAGCATCCTGTTTGACAAGAATGACTACCGACTACGTCCCGACAGCCGCCAGCAGATCATCACGATGGCCTCGCGGCTGGCGGCTACCGGGATCACCCATAGCCGCCTTGAAGGCCATACCGATAATTATGGTGAAGATAGCTACAATGAAGCCCTGTCGCTTAAGCGGGCCAACAGCGTGGCCGATGCCTGGGCGGAAGGCGCTCATGTCCCACGCAGTAATTTAGTCACCCGCGGCCTTGGCAAAAAATACCCGATCGCCAGCAACGACACGGCGGCCGGGCGCGCCGAAAACCGCCGGGTAACGGTGGTCATCAGCACGCCGTAAGTCTTCACTTAGTCGCTGGACTTCATCATCCTCATTGCCGTTGCCGCGCGCCAGCGCAGGTAGTCAACGGCAATGAACAGCAGCAGGCTGGCTCCCATTAACGGCATGGCCAATCCAAGGGCAAACGCCAGCCCAAGCACCAGGCTTCGGGCAGGCCAGGCGAGCGACAGCCACGCCTGCAGCAGCGAATGCGCCGGATCCCAGGCCGCCTGAGGCGGACGGCGGATCCACCATAACCGGTACCCCACCCCGATGGTAACGCACAGCGCGCAGCCAAATCCCACCAGCAGCAGCTGATTCGCCAGACCAAAGAGGATCCCCATATGGAAATCGACGCCCCAGCGGGTGAGCTTCGCCATCAGCGGAAAGTCGGCAAAACGCGTGCGATCCACCACCTGCATCGTGGCGCCATCGATCGCCACCGCGTCCACCTGCGTCGGCCAGCGACGGTCGATCTCATTCACCGTCCAGGCGCGGTCGTCTGACACTGGCGGACGGATCTCCAGCCGGCTGGCGTTCAGCCCCGCCTGACGGGCCGCCGCCAGCGCCTGGTCAAACTGGGCCAACTGCAGCGCCGGCTGATGCTGGGCCATGGCCATCGCATCCATATGATGTCCGGCATGGGGATCGTGCGTCATCGGCATCTCGCCATGCAGCTGGGTATTGACCTGCGGCGTCAGCCAGCCGAACGCTGCCCGCATTTTGTCCACATTGCCGCCGGCCCATTGCGACCAGGTCAGGCCGGTGGCGGAGAAGAGCAGCATACCCACCAGTAAGCCCCAGCCCAGCGTCACGTGCAGCCGACGATGATTCTGCAGGGCGTTATTCAGCCGCCGTTTTGGACGCGTCATCGCCCACAGGGCAATGCCTCCGAGCGCGGCCACCCACATCCAGGAGGCGGCCAGTTCGCTGTATAACCTCCCGCTGTCGCCCAGCAGCAGAGAGCGATGCGCATAATCAATCCACTGGCGCAGCGGCAGGATGCCGCTGGTGCCGTAGACCGTCATATCGCCCTTCACCCGCAGCGCGATCGGATCGACAAAAATAGCCCGGGATTCCGACTCTCCGAGACCCGGATCGGCAAACATAATGCGCGTGGTCTCGCCCAACGCAGGCGCCGGACGCACCGCCAGCAGCCGCAGATTGCCCTGGGTCGCTTCTTCGGCCACCGCAATCTGGGCGCTGAGCGGCTGCGGAGTCCCCTCGGCAAGGCCATGCAGCGCGTCGTGATAGAGCCAGTTTTCCAGCTGCGGCGTCGCCACGTACAACGTGCCGGTGAGGGCAGCGACAAAGATAAACGGTCCGATAAACAGACCAATATAGAAATGGAGGCGACGCAGCAGGTTCAGCCATGCCGCGCGCGAGGTGCAGGTTGTCATACTTTTCCTTTTTTAAAGCAAAAGAGGTCGTTGCGCGGTGCGCAGATTGATTTTTATTAAAGGGAAAAAGCAGACAGCCGCGGCGGGGCGCGGGTTTCGGGGTAGAGCCAGGGAAAGTAGTGCCAGTGCTTTAATACCGGGCGAGAAACCGGCAGGCGAATGCGCCGCAGGAGCATGGCGACGAACAGCGCCAGCGCGAAAAGGAGCCCCGGGACATGGGCTAACAGCACGCAATAGCCACACGCTTCGGCATGGTCCAGCGGCATTTCGTGTCCGGTATGCGTAGCGCCGTCTGTGCTGTGCATCATCGCCATCTTGTGCCCGGGCATCTGCGCCATGTTCGCGGACGAGCTATCCATCATCATGGCGTGGTGCATGCCAGGCATGGCGCTCATGGGGTCTTTTTGCAGGGAGACGGAGATCAGGGGGGCCACCACGATCAGCAGGATCGCCAACAGCGCCAGCCAGGCGGCTCGCCGTTTAGGTGTCGTTTGCTGAAAACTGTTACTGACCACCGCCCCTCCGTATAGAGGGCGTATTGTAAATGATTTACATCACGATGGTTACAACAAAGATAAAAAAAGGGCCGGCCCTGAGGCCAGCCCTTTTTGTCAGGATGTCGCGAAAGCGAATCTTAGTTAAGACGCTCTTTGATACGAGCAGACTTACCAGTGCGCTCACGCAGGTAGTACAGTTTAGCTTTACGTACAGCACCACGACGTTTAACAGCAATGCTGTCAACTACCGGAGAGTGAGTCTGGAAGACACGCTCAACGCCTTCGCCGTTGGAAATTTTGCGAACAGTGAATGCAGAGTGCAGACCGCGGTTACGAATAGCGATAACCACGCCCTCGAATGCCTGCAGACGTTTTTTGGAACCTTCAACAACCCATACTTTCACTTCCACGGTATCACCCGGACGGAAGGAAGGTACGTCCTGCTTCATCTGTTCTTGTTCAAGTTGCTTAATAATGTTGCTCATAATTTAATCTCTTATCCTGGGTAAACTGATATTGGGGGCTCACGCCTGCCCATCATGTTTATGCTGCTGTTGCGCGTGTTCAGTTTTGAACTCCGCCAGCAGCTTTGCTTGCTCTTCAGTCAGAGCCAGGTTTTCCAGAAGTTCAGGTCTTCTAAGCCAGGTGCGGCCCAGCGACTGCTTCAGACGCCAGCGACGTATCTCAGCATGGTTTCCCGACAGCAATACTGGCGGTACTTCCATCTCCTCTAACACTTCAGGACGGGTATAGTGGGGGCAATCCAGCAACCCATCAGCAAAGGAATCTTCCGTTGCCGATGCTTCATGTCCCAGTACTCCCGGAATGAACCGGGAAACGGAGTCAATTAGCGTCATTGCCGGTAACTCACCACCGCTGAGAACGTAATCGCCGATTGACCATTCTTCGTCAATTTCGGTTTGGATTACGCGCTCGTCTATCCCTTCGTAGCGACCGCACACCAGAATCAATTTCTGATTCGTTGCCAGTTCGCTGACGCCCGCTTGATCAAGCTTGCGTCCCTGAGGTGACAGATAAATCACCTTCGCGCCTTCACCTGCCGCGGCTTTTGCTGCATGAATGGCATCCCGTAAGGGTTGCACCATCATTAGCATCCCCGGTCCGCCGCCGTAAGGACGATCGTCCACGGTACGGTGCCGGTCATGCGTGAAGTCGCGAGGACTCCAGCTTTCGATGCTCAGCAGGCCATTTTTTACTGCCCGGCCAGTTACCCCGTAATCGGTAATTGCGCGGAACATTTCAGGAAACAGGCTAATTATGCCAATCCACATAGCGCCGTCTTTTACCGTTTATCCGGAGAATTTAAAAACCAGGATCCCAATCTACTTCGATAGTACGCGTAGTGAGATCGACTTTCTTGATAACCTGCCCATCGAGGAACGGAACCAACCGCTCCTTGATACCAAATGCATCTTTCAGGTTTGCCTTGATGACGAGCACGTCATTCGACCCGGTTTCCATCATATCGATGACTTTACCGAGGCTATAGCCTTCCGTCGTAACTACCTGGCAGCCCATCAGGTCTTTCCAGTAGTAGTCACCCTCTTCCAGCTCCGGCAACTGCGATGAATCCACGATAATTTCGCAATTAGTCAGTAGATTCGCGGCATCACGATCGTCAACGCCTTTCAGCTTGATGATGATGTCCTGATTGTGGTGGCGCCAGCTTTCCAGCTCAACGACCTGCCACTGACCCGCCTTCTGGATTAACCAGGGCTGATAGTCAAAAATGCTTTCGGCGTCTTCGGTGGAGGAAAACACTCTGAGCCAACCACGGATACCGTAGGAAGAACCCATTTTCCCCAATACGATCGGATCAACAGGTGCTTGCGCGGTGTGTTGCTTGCTCATCATGACCACCGTGACAGATTAAGCTGCTTTGTTAGCGGCTTTGATCAGCGCGGCAACGCGATCGGAAACAGTAGCGCCCTGGCCAACCCAGTGAGCGATACGATCCAGATCCAGGCGAGTTTCTTCTTCCGCACCGTTAGCGATCGGGTTGAAGAAACCAACGCGCTCGATGAAGCGACCGTTGCGTGCATTACGGCTGTCGGTGACAACAACCTGGTAGAACGGACGCTTTTTAGCGCCGTGACGTGCTAAACGAATAGTTACCATAACATCCTCTTGTGTGAATAAAACAACCGGGCCCCATCGAGGAACGGAGCCCGGTGTCATATTAAAAGCCCGAAAATTTTACTGATTTCTGGGGAAAATGCAATCAGCAGTTGATAAGTCTGCTGTAAAAGGCCGTCGGCGGTGCAGCCAGTTTAGTACCAGCGTGTGCGCAACCACTGGAACGTACAGGTAGTACGTGAGGATGGCGAGCACACCCCGGCGCTAAAATGGCAAACAAGATAGCCTTATGCCCTTGTTTTTAACGACCCGGGAAGCCTGGCGGCATCATCCCTTTCATCCCGCGCATCATCTTCATCATGCCGCCTTTCGACTTCATCTTCTTCATCATGCGCTGCATGTCGTCGAACTGCTTGAGCAGACGGTTCACATCCTGCACCTGCATGCCGCAGCCGGCGGCGATACGGCGCTTACGTGAACCTTTGATGATTTCCGGCTTAGCGCGCTCTTTCAGGGTCATCGAGTTGATGATCGCTTCCATACGCACCAGCACTTTGTCGTCCATCTGCGCTTTCACGTTGTCCGGGATCTGCCCCATGCCCGGCAGCTTGCCCATCAGGCTGGCCATGCCACCCATGTTTTTCATCTGGCGCAGCTGCTCAAGGAAGTCGGTGAGGTCGAAACCGTCGCCTTTCTTCAGCTTGGAGGCCAGCTTCTCGGCCTGCGCGCGGTCAACCTTGCTCTCGATATCTTCGATCAGCGACAGCACGTCGCCCATGCCGAGGATACGGGAAGCGACGCGGTCCGGATGGAACGGCTCCAGCGCTTCGGTTTTCTCGCCGACGCCGAGGAATTTAATCGGCTTGCCGGTAATATGGCGAATCGACAGCGCCGCGCCGCCGCGGGCGTCGCCGTCCACTTTGGTCAGCACCACGCCGGTCAGCGGCAGCGCTTCGTTAAAGGCCTTCGCGGTATTCGCCGCATCCTGACCGGTCATCGCATCGACGACGAACAGGGTTTCAACCGGGTTAATGGCGGCGTGGACGTGCTTGATTTCGTCCATCATCGCTTCGTCAACGTGCAGACGACCGGCGGTATCCACCAGCAGCACGTCGTAGAATTTGAGTTTCGCTTCTTTCAGCGCCGCGTTGACGATATCAACCGGCTTCTGCCCGACGTCAGACGGGAAGAAATCGACGCCGACCTGCTCGGCCAGGGTTTCCAGCTGTTTGATCGCCGCCGGGCGGTAAACGTCCGCGGAAACGACCAGCACTTTCTTCTTGTGCTTCTCGCGCAGGAATTTCCCCAGCTTACCGACGCTGGTGGTTTTACCAGCACCTTGCAGGCCCGCCATTAGCACCACGGCCGGCGGCTGCGCGGCCAGGTCGAGCGTCTGGTTCTCTTCGCCCATCGCCGCCACCAGCTCGTTGCGGACGATTTTGACGAACTCCTGACCCGGGGTCAGGCTTTTATTGACTTCATGACCGACCGCGCTCTCTTTGACGCGGCTGATGAAATCACGGACCACCGGAAGCGCAACGTCCGCTTCCAGCAGCGCCATGCGCACTTCGCGCAGGGTGTCTTTAATATTGTCTTCTGTAAGGCGTCCGCGGCCGCTAATGTTGCGCAGCGTACGCGACAAACGATCGGTTAAATTATCAAACATTGTCTCTCGCCTGAGGTGGAAACGGTCGGTCGCCGCAGCGACACACAAAACGAATGTGGCGGAGTATAACACGACATCAATCTGAATGTGCTGCAACGGTTGGAGCAGAGGCCTGCTAACGTTATACTGCTTCTCTTTCTTATTTAGCCAACAGCCGACACCTATGCCTGTTTTTGCTCTACTCGCCCTTGTCGCCTACTCCGTCAGCCTCGCGCTGATTATCCCCGGCTTGCTGCAAAAAAACAGCAGCTGGCGGCGAATGGCGATTTTATCTGCGACTATCGCCTTGATCTGCCATGCTTTTGCGCTGGAAGCACGGATATTCCCCGGCGGCGAGAGCGGGCAAAATCTCAGCTTACTGAACGTCGGGTCGCTGGTCAGCCTGATGATCTGCACGGTGATGACTATCGTGGCCTCGCGCAATCGCGGCTGGCTGCTGCTGCCTATCGTCTATGCCTTCGCGCTGATCAACCTGGCCTTCGCCACTTTCGTGCCTAACGAATATATCACCCACCTGGAAACCACCCCGGGGATGCTGGTGCATATCGGCCTGTCGCTCTTCTCGTACGCCACGCTGATCATTGCCGCGCTGTATGCGCTGCAGCTGGCGTGGATCGACTACCAGCTCAAGAATAAAAAGCTGGCTTTCAGCAGCGAAATGCCGCCGCTGATGAGCATTGAGCGCAAAATGTTCCACATCACCCAGGTCGGCGTGGTGCTGCTGACCCTGACGCTGTGCAGCGGCCTGTTCTACATGCACAATCTGTTCAGCAGCGAAAATATCGATAAAGCGGTGCTGTCGATTATTGCGTGGTTCGTCTATATCGTCCTGCTGTGGGGGCACTATCATGAAGGGTGGCGCGGACGTCGTGTGGTCTGGTTCAGCGTCGCTGGCGCCGGTCTGCTGACGCTGGCCTATTTTGGTAGCCGCGTGCTGCAGCAGTTCGTGAGCTAAGTCTTTTAAGGAATCCTACGTGGAACATATCTCCACCACCACGCTGATCATAACGCTGATCGTCATGGTGATTATCTCTGCCTATTTCTCCGGTTCCGAAACCGGCATGATGACGCTGAACCGCTACCGGTTGCGCCACATGGCGAAACAAGGCAACCGCCCCGCCAAGCGCGTGGAGAAGCTGCTGCGCAAGCCGGACCGCCTGATTAGCCTTGTGCTGATCGGCAATAACCTTGTCAACATTCTCGCCTCGGCGCTGGGCACCATCGTCGGCATGCGCCTGTACGGCGACGCCGGCGTCGCGATCGCCACCGGCGTACTTACCTTTGTGGTGCTGGTATTTGCCGAAGTGCTGCCGAAGACCATCGCCGCCCTCTATCCGGAAAAGGTCGCCTACCCCAGCAGCTTCCTGTTGGCGCCCCTGCAGGTGCTGATGATGCCGCTGGTGTGGCTGCTGAATACCATCACCCGCATATTGATGCGCATGATGGGCATCCGCACCGATACCGTTATCAGCAGCGCCCTGAGCAAAGATGAACTGCGCACGATTGTGAATGAATCCCGTTCACAAATCTCACGACGCAATCAGGATATGCTGCTGTCGGTGCTGGACCTGGAGAAGGTCAGCGTTAACGACATCATGGTGCCGCGCAATGAGATTGTCGGCATCGATATCAATGATGACTGGAAATCTATCGTCCGCCAGCTGACCCACTCCCCGCATGGCCGCATCGTGCTCTACCGCGATTCGCTGGACGATGCCATCAGCATGCTGCGCGTTCGCGAAGCCTACCGTCTGATGACGGAGAAGAAAGAGTTCACAAAAGAGATCATGCTGCGGGCGGCAGATGAGATCTACTTTGTGCCGGAAGGCACGCCGCTCAGCACCCAGCTGGTGAAATTTCAGCGCAATAAAAAGAAAGTCGGTCTGGTGGTCGATGAATACGGCGATATTCAGGGGCTGGTCACCGTCGAAGATATTCTTGAAGAGATTGTCGGCGACTTCACCACCTCCATGTCACCCACCCTGGCGGAGGAAGTGACCCCGCTTAACGACGGCACGGTGATTATCGACGGCAGCGCCAACGTTCGCGAAATCAACAAAGCGTTTAACTGGCACCTGCCGGAAGATGAAGCCCGCACCGTCAACGGTATTATCCTCGAAGCGCTGGAAGAGATCCCGGTCCCGGGCACCCGCGTGCGCATTGAGCAGTACGATATAGATATCCTCGACGTGCAGGACAACATGATCAAACAGGTGAAAGTGATGCCGGTGAAATCATTACGCGAGAGCGTCGCTGAGTAGCGCTAGCGAAGGAATTAACATCACGGTGGGCTGCGGCCCGCCGTTTTTTTATCTCGCGCCGGCAGCGATGACACAAAAAACGGCCGCCCGCAGGCAGCCGTTGAGCAAGGCAGCAAGCGTTATTTCGCTTTCGCTACCGTCACCATCGCGGCGCGAATAGTACGGCCGTTCAGGGTATAACCTTTCTGCATCACGGACAGCACGTTGCCCGCCGCCACATCTTCAGACTCGACCATCGCAATGGCCTGGTGGACGTTCGGATCCAGCGGAACGTTGGTGTCGGCGATCACTTCCACGCCGAACTTACGCACTACGTCCAGCATAGATTTCAGGGTCAGTTCGATCCCCTCCACCATCGGCGCCAGCTCCGGGTTAGCCTTGTCAGCCACTTCCAGCGCGCGGTCCAGGCTGTCGATTACCGGCAGCAGTTCATTGACGAATTTTTCCAGCGCGAATTTGTGCGCTTTCTCGATATCCTGCTCGGTACGACGACGCAGGTTATCTTCGTCGGCTTTGGCACGCAGCATCACTTCACGTTCACGTTTCTGCGCTTCAGCCAGCTGGGCTTCCAGATTCGCAATTTTTTCATCGCGCGGATCCACCTGCTCAGCCGAAACTTCAGGCTCTACCGCCTCAACGTCGTCGTGCTGCTCCGTGATAATTTCTTCCGGGGCTTGCCCCTCAGGCGTTTTCTGTTCTTTACTACTCATGAATTTCTCCGCGTTTTTTTCGCATTCATCTCGCTAACTTCGCTTATTATGGGGATCAGTTTCCGGGTTTCAAGGGAAGCGGACAGATTGTCACTATTTCATTTAACGCAAGGACATCCAGATCATGAAGAACCATTTCAAGTGTATCGGCATTGTGGGACATCCTCGTCACCCCACCGCCCTGACCACACATGAAATGCTCTGGCGCTGGCTGTGCAGCAAAGGGTATGAAGTGCTGGTTGAACAGCAGATCGCCCATGAACTTCAGCTCAGCAACGTGAAAACCGGCACGCTGGCGGAGATTGGCCAACAGGCCGATCTCGCGGTGGTGGTGGGCGGCGACGGCAATATGCTCGGCGCGGCGCGGACCCTGGCCCGTTACGACATTAACGTAATCGGCATTAACCGCGGCAACCTCGGCTTTCTCACCGACCTTGACCCGGACAACGCCCTGCAGCAGCTCGCCGACGTACTGGAAGGCCACTACATCGCCGAGAAACGCTTTCTGCTGGAGGCCCAGGTGTGTCAGCAGGATTGCCAGAAACGTATCAGCACCGCCATCAACGAAGTGGTGCTGCACCCCGGCAAAGTGGCGCATATGATTGAGTTCGAAGTCTATATCGACGAAGTCTTTGCGTTCTCTCAGCGATCCGATGGCCTGATTATCTCCACTCCGACCGGCTCCACCGCCTATTCGCTGTCGGCCGGCGGCCCAATCCTTACGCCGTCGCTGGACGCCATCACCCTGGTGCCGATGTTCCCGCACACCCTTTCAGCGCGACCGCTGGTGATCAACGGCGACAGCACCATCCGCCTGCGCTTCTCTCACCGCTGCAGCGATCTGGAGATCAGCTGCGACAGCCAGATTGCCCTGCCGATCCAGGATGGCGAAGATGTCCTCATTCGCCGCTGTGATTATCACCTCAATCTGATTCACCCTAAAGATTACAGCTATTTCAATACATTAAGCACCAAGCTCGGCTGGTCGAAAAAATTGTTCTGATTTTCACGGCTGCCTCTTTACTGGATAAAAAACCAGTCTATACTGTACGAAAACACAGTATTGGTTTTTCATACAGGAAGGCAGCTATGTTGGCGCAACTCACCATCAGTAATTTTGCTATCGTTCGTGAACTGGAAATTGATTTCCACAGCGGCATGACCGCCATCACCGGGGAAACCGGCGCCGGGAAATCCATTGCCATCGACGCGCTGGGGCTGTGCCTCGGCGGCAGAGCGGAAGCCGACATGGTGCGTCGCGGCGCCACCCGTGCCGACCTGTGCGCGCGCTTCGCGCTGAAAGATACCCCTGCCGCCCAGCGCTGGCTGGAAGAGAATCAGCTGGAGAGCGGGCGTGAGTGTTTACTTCGCCGGGTGATCAGCGCCGACGGCCGCTCGCGCGGCTTCATCAACGGCACCGCCGTCCCGCTCTCGCAGCTGCGCGAGCTGGGCCAGCTGCTGATCCAGATCCACGGCCAGCATGCCCACCAGCTGCTGACCAAACCCGAACACCAAAAAACGCTGCTCGACGGCTATACCGGTGAGTATGCGCTTACTCAGCGTATGGCCGAGCACTATCGCCAGTGGCACCAGAGCTGCCGCGAGTTGGCCCAGCATCAGCAGCAGAGCCAGGAGCGCGCCGCCCGCGCCGATCTGCTGCAGTATCAGCTTAAAGAGCTGAACGAATTTAACCCGCTGCCGGGAGAATTCGAGCAGATTGACGAAGAGTACAAGCGCCTGGCCAACAGCGGCCAGCTGCTCAGCACCTGCCAGCACGCCCTTACGGTACTGGCGGACGGCGAAGAGGCCAATCTGCAGAGCCAGCTTTATACCGCGAAGCAGCTGGTCAGCGAGCTGGTGGGCATGGACAGCAAGCTTTCCGGCGTCCTGGATATGCTGGAAGAGGCGGCCATTCAGCTCAGCGAGGCCAGCGACGAGTTGCGCCACTACCATGACCGTCTGGATCTCGATCCGAACCGTCTGTTTGAACTTGAGCAACGAATTTCCCGACAAATCGCGCTGGCGCGTAAACATCAGGTGATGCCGGAAGAGCTGCCGGCGGTTTATCAGGCGATGCTGGAAGAGCAGCGCCTGCTGGACGACAGCGCCGGCTCGCTGGAATCCCTCAGCCAGCAGGTGGTCGAACATCATCAGCTGGCGCTGGAGACCGCACGCCAGCTGCATGCCCTGCGCCAGGCCAGCGCCGACGAGCTGACCCAGCTTATCACTGAAAGTATGCACTCACTTTCGATGCCGCACGGGGTCTTCGCGATTGAGGTCGCGTTCGATGAACGCCATCTCACCGCCGACGGCGCCGACCATATTGAGTTCCGCGTCACCACTAACCCCGGTCAGCCGCTGCAGCCAATCGCCAAAGTGGCCTCCGGCGGCGAACTGTCGCGCATTGCGCTGGCGATTCAGGTGATCACCGCGCGTAAAATGGAAACCCCGGCGCTGATTTTCGACGAAGTGGACGTCGGCATCAGCGGCCCGACCGCCGCCGTGGTCGGCAAGCTGCTGCGCCAGCTGGGCGAGTCCACGCAGGTGATGTGCGTGACCCACCTGCCGCAGGTCGCAGGCTGCGGCCACCATCATTTCTTTGTCTGCAAAGAGACCGATGGCGAGATGACCGAAACCCATATGCAGCCGCTGGATAAACGTGCTCGCTTGCAGGAGCTGGCCCGTCTGCTGGGCGGCAGCGAAGTCACGCGCAACACCCTGGCGAACGCGAAAGAGTTGCTTGCAGCGTAAACTTTTTGATTTTCACAGGGTCATAGTGAACAGCAAATTGCCTGCTGACCTGCAGCCGGAGGTTTCCAACGGCGCGAAGGTCTATTATTATCGGCATATTACAGATGAGCCACGTACTGCTCGGGCCCAAAAAGGAATCAAATCACTATGCGCTGTAAAACGCTGACTGCTGCCGCAGCGGTTCTTCTTATGTTGACCGCAGGCTGTTCCACTCTGGAACGAGTGGTTTACCGTCCTGACATCAACCAGGGTAACTATCTGGCACCAAACGATGTAGCAAAAATTCGTGTCGGTATGACGCAACAGCAGGTAGCTTATGCTCTGGGGACGCCAATGATGACGGATCCGTTCGGCACCAATACCTGGTTCTATGTCTTCCGTCAGGAGCCGGGCCACCAGAAAGTGACTCAGCAGACCCTAACCCTGACCTTCAACAGCGGCGGTGTGTTGACTAACATTGATAACAAGCCTGCGCTGACCAGTCAGTAAGGCCCGGAAAAGCAAAAAGCGCTCGATGAGCGCTTTTTTTATGGCTGATAGTCGGTCTGCTGCAGGTTACTTTGCGGCGCTTTTCTCTGCCCGCTGGCGACGCAGCTCTTTCGGGTCTGCGATCAGCGGACGATAGATTTCCACCCGGTCGCCGTCGTGAACTTCGTCATGCAGCTTTACCGGACGACTATAGATACCCAGCTTGTTTTTCGCCAGATCGATGTCATCACGCAGCGCCAGCAGACCGCTGGCGATAATCGCCTGCTCGACCGTCGCCCCCTCGTCCAGCGTGACCCGCTGCAGATACTGCTTTTCAGGCAGCGCGTAAGCGACCTCAACACGAATATTAGCTGGCACTGTAGACCTCTTTGGCGCGCGAGGTGAACGCCTGCACCATGTTGGCGGCCAGTTCCTTAAAGACCCGGCCAAAGGCCATCTCAATCAGCTTATTGGTAAACTCAAAATCGAGATGGAACTCGATTTTGCACGCCTCCGGGCTCAGCGGAATAAACTTCCAGCCGCCAATCAGCTTCTTGAACGGGCCATCCACCAGGCTCATCAAAATGCTCTGGTTGCTGGTCAGTGTATTGCGTGTGGTGAAGGTCTTACTGATGCCGGCTTTGGACACATCAACCGCCGCCGTCATTTGCGTCGGCCCGAATTCCAGCACGCGGCTACCGGTGCAGCCTGGCAGAAAATCAGGATAGGACTTCACATCGTTTACCAGTTGATACATCTGTTCCGCGCTGAAAGGCACCAGCGCAGTACGGCTAATCTGAGGCATAGCAGGTTCCACATTTAAACACAGTGCAAATAATATCATTTATCTGCTGCTAAAAAAAACGCTGTGCCGCAACTCGTGCTAAGATGCGCAGTACACCTCGCAGGATGCGATCGAGGTAACTGTGTATAAGACGATGACTTCAGGACATTATGACTAAGAAAAAAGCCCACAAACCTGGATCAGCCACCATTGCGCTGAATAAACGCGCCCGTCACGAATACTTTATCGAAGATGAATACGAGGCTGGTCTCGCCCTGCAGGGCTGGGAGGTCAAATCCCTGCGTGCAGGCAAAGCCAACATCGGCGATAGCTATGTCATCCTGAAGGATGGCGAAGCCTTCCTGTTCGGCGCCAACTTTACGCCTATGGCCGTGGCTTCCACCCACTATGTGTGCGACCCGACGCGCACCCGTAAGCTGCTGCTCAACCAGCGTGAGCTGGACACGCTGTACGGCCGCATTAACCGCGAAGGTTACACCGTCGTCGCCCTGTCGCTGTACTGGAAGAACGCCTGGTGCAAAGTGAAAATCGGCGTCGCCAAAGGTAAGAAACAGCACGACAAGCGTACCGACCTGAAAGATCGTGAATGGGCGCTGGACAAGGCGCGTATTATGAAGCACGCCGGACGTTAATTTCCCCTCCCCGAGGGCCAGCTCTCGCTGGCCCTTACGCTATATCCTTGTTGATGCTGCTTTTTCGTCCACCCTGCTGAAATAATCCTGCGTGATGGGGCTGGTAACGACATTCACAAATCTGTTATACTTGACCTACACATTGGGGCTGATTCTGGATTCGACGGGATTTGCGAAACCCAAGGTGCATGCCGAGGGGCGGTTGGCCTCGTAAAAAGCCGCAAAAAATAGTCGCAAACGACGAAAACTACGCTTTAGCAGCTTAATAACCTGCTCTGAGCCCTCTCTCCCTAGCTTCCGCTCTTAAGACGGGGATCAAAGAGAGGTCAAACCCAAAAGAGATCGCGTGGATGCCCTGCCTGGGGTTGAAGCGTTAAATCTAATCAGGCTAGTTTGTTAGTGGCGTGTCTGTCCGCAGCTGGCAAGCGAATGTAAAGACTGACTAAGCATGTAGTGCCGAGGATGTAGGAATTTCGGACGCGGGTTCAACTCCCGCCAGCTCCACCAAACATTCATTCATGATGCATCATGAACCTTAAAAAAGCCTGTAACTTCAACGAGTTACAGGCTTTTTTGTTGCATGTGTGGTCATGATCTCTGTATGAATCTTGAGCTTTTGGCACCATGTTTAGCACCACGGTATCGTGGGGCTAAAAAAGCGTGGTGCTAAAACATGCCTAAGCAACTGAAACCCTTAACAAATGTGGAGATCGCTGGCGCGAAGCCCCGTAGCACAGATTATGAGCTACGGGACGGTGAAGGCCTGTACTTGCTGGTTAAGACTTCAGGGAGGAAGGTCTGGCATTTCGAGTACTATCACCCCATCACCAAAAAGCGCACCAAAACCAGCCTTGGCCCTTACCCGGTCGTTACACTGGCTATGGCCCGCGAAACTCGCACGCAGTACAGACGACTACTCTATCAGGGCATAGATCCTCGCCAACACTTAGCAGGAATAGCTGAAGAAAAACGTATCCAGACTGAATGCACGCTGGAAAAGGTGGCCGGACAGTGGCTCAAAGAGAAGAAACGGACCAGCGACCTTAGCGAAGATCACGCCAAAGATGTCTGGCGTTCGCTGGAGATGCACGTCTTCCCTTCTCTGGGCAGTACGCCCGTCACTGAGATCCGCCCGAAGATGCTCAAGGAGCACCTCACACCACTGGAAGAACAAGGCATCCTCGAAACGCTGCGGCGGGTCATCTCACGGCTCAATGAAATCTTCCGCTTTGCCATCTCCGAAGAGCTCATCGAGTTCAATCCGGCTGACAACCTGGTCGCCCGCTTTAAGAAACCGAAAAAGCAGAACATGCCAGCCCTCCACCCCAGCGAGCTGGGCAGGTTAATGCTGACGCTACAGAACGCCTCTATCCGCAAGGAAACACGCTGCCTTATCGAATGGGAGCTACTGACCTGGGTTCGCCCCGGCGAAGCCGTTAGCGCCCGCTGGTGCGACATCGATATGAAAAAAGCGGAATGGCGCATCCCCGACACCTTTATGAAGATGAACCGTTCGCACACGGTGCCGCTCAGCAAACAGGCGCTGCGCGTTCTTCAGATAATGGAGCCGGTCAGCCGCCATCGCCCATGGGTGTTCCCCAGCATCCGCAAACCACTGGAGCATATGCACCAGCAGACCGCAAACGCCGCGCTTATCCGCATGGGGTTCGGCGGCGAACTGGTTGCCCACGGTATGCGCAGCATCGCCAGAACGGCGGGAGCAGGCCATTTTCCCCGTGAAGTACTGGAGTCTGCGCTGGCACACCAGAAAGAAGACGAGATCGAAGCGGCCTACAACCGCAGCGACTATCTGGAACAAAGGCGACCGCTAATGCAGTGGTGGGGAAACTACGTTGATGCTGCCAGACGGCAGGCGCTGCTCGGTGAAGAAGAACCGCTGCGGATCGTGGAAGGAGAATAATGTGACCAGCCCCATTCGTCAGAATCTGTTTGAACGGGAATGCGATATGCCGCTGCTGGAAGCGCGGCATCTCGCCCTTCTGCTTCTCGGCCTCGATGCTTCCCAACCGGCAAACGCCCTGCCGGAAGAACATCAGGAAAATTACCGTATCCTGCACGACGCCATCAGCCGCACCATCAAAGCTACAGGCATGGTCAGCGCCCCGGCTAATAAACGCATGTTCTATGCCGATGAGATGTTCGCGCTGGCCTGGCGGCTTATTGATGACGAACTGACGCCGCCAGAAATTAAGGCCCGCAGCCTGAAGGCGGTGATGAAACTGTCACGCAACAGCCGTGGCCGCAAGTGGCTGAAGACGCTCGGTGACGACGCGCTACCAGATCTCACTACTTCAGCACAACCTTCCCAGCGTGGGATGCATAAACGCGACAAAGCGCGGGAGAATACTGCCAGGCTCTGCTGGCTACTGGTTCAGCTTCTGGTTGAGGAGACTGACGGGCGTTATGGGACGTCTGATAAACCGGCTTCGGATAGGATACTTCGAAAGCTGAGAGCGCTAGCGCAGGAGCGGGAATTGCCGTCAGACGGGCTTGGGCGAGGGACGTTTTATGAGGTGTTGAAGATGGGGCGGGAGAGGAAGTATAGGTAATAGCTAATTATAATAGGTTAATAAATCCCTCTAATAACTGAATGCCAGCTTGATGTATAAAAAACATCCATAACATCTATCTTGAACTCTAGTAGTAAATGGTAATTGGATGTTATTCTTTATATCATTGTGATATAAAGACACGTTGGCCTTTAAGTTCGCTTTTTGAACAACTATAAGGAATGAGCATGGCTCTATTGGATAAAATTAAAAGTCTCATATCAGCAAATGAGACTGCTACTCAAAACATAGAAGAAGAAAGCGTTTACGACACTTTAACTCCTAAAATAATTACTGATAGTAGTGTTAAACACTATTTTGATGCATTGGATTTTGCTTTTTCGAAACAGGATGTCAAAAACATCGCAATCACAGGGCCTTATGGTGCGGGGAAAAGCACCGTGATTCAGTCCTATCTGAAAACACATCTCAATAGAGAATTTATAAACGTATCACTTGCCGATTTTTCATTATCAGGAAAAAGTGATGAAGCACCGTTGGAAAACTCAGAGATTGAATTAAGTATACTTCAGCAGATTTTATATAAAGAGAACAAAGATAACCTTCCTGATTCACGTATCGATCGGATTCAGAATAGGAATAAAAAACACATTTCCTCTCTATTTCTCACCGTACTGTCAGTAGTAGCACCATTATTATTACTGGCTATAACCATATTCCCAAAATATTTCTTCTCTTTATTTGGTGCAACAGAACCCACGATCAACGTGATCGTTAATATGTTTCCTGAAAGGTTTTTCGTTAGTATCATCATGGGTTTGCTCTGTTTATTCTTTATTGTAAGAGTTGCATCAAAGGCTGGTATTTTTGATAAAAAAATAAAGCTCAGTAAAATCGCATTTCTTCAAGGTAGTGCCGATATGGCATCACAGGAATCATCATCCTTGCTCAATAACTGCTTGGACGAGATCGTCTATTTTTTCTCCCGTTCACAATATAAAATTGTTGTTTTCGAAGACTTAGACAGACTAGGTAACGCTGAAGTATTTGTTAAGTTACGAGAAATAAACCAGATAGTTAATAACAACCTTCAAAGTGAACCTGTTAGATTTATTTATGCTTGCCGTGATGATATTTTCCTTGGAGCAGATATTAGAACAAAGTTTTTTGATTTCATTTTACCAGTAATACCGGTAATGGATGCCAGGAATGCCTACACTCATTTAAAAAATAAACTATATGATTTCCCAGAAAATGAACAACCACTTCTTAAGCAGATGTCACTATATATAAGTGATATGCGTTCCCTACAAAATATTGTCAATGAGTTTAATTTATTTAAAAAGGTTGTTGATGATAATACTAACCAAGCGAAGATATTTGCACTCATTTTTTATAAAAATATATATGCCCAAGATTATAATTTAACAGATAAAAAATCAGGTGTGCTTTATTCATTCATACATAATTATCGCCTACGTAAACTACATGAAAACCATTTCAAACTTCTCGACCAACGATTAGAAGAACTTAATAATAAACTTGTAAAAATTAGAAAAGAATCTGTTAGCACTGATGCAGAATTACGTAAACAAATTATTAGTAGATTTATTTCCCCAGAATTATGGCCTATAGTTTATTTTATAAAAGATACAGGGAATTATCATCAGCGTTATATAAAGTTCTCAGCAGAAAGCTTTTATAATAGTGAACATGAATTTATCAACTACTTTGAACAAAACTCGTCACTTTATATAGGATATCCATTTAATGGAAATCAGCACCAATTAGCTAAGATTGACTCAACTTCGATAATTGAAGAGTACAAACAAAGAAATATTCTTATTTCCAGCAATAGAGATGATGCATATAAAAAAACAACAAAAGAAATTGAAGAACTGAAAGAAAACATTCGAACCAGGAATGCTATTTCTTTAGCGAATTTACTGAAGATAATTGGTTGGGAAAACTTTAGAACAATTGCTGAAGAATATATTGCAACATGCGATGATAGAACAATAATAGATCCAGAGCAGTTAGAGACTATTCGCAATGGATTCCGCTTCGGTGGTTTTGAAGCGCTCTACTATTTACTAACCAATGGATACATCATGCAGGATTTTATGATGTTCCGCTCCATCTTTAATCAGGGGACGATCTCTGCTAATGACAACGACTATATTAAAGCGGTTGGTCGCTACATCGGATGCGAAGAGGCAAACCAAACCTTCTTGTTGGATAATTCTAAAGATGTGTTAGCCGAACTGGTTGGTCAACATTACCAATATCGTGAAGGTGCATTACATCATCAAATCATTGCCTTTTTACTTGATAGTCAAGATAACCAAGATCATAAAACCTTGTCGGCGATGATAGCGATGATTTTTCGTCAACCTGCATCAGTAATAATAGCTATTTTTAAGATATTAGAAGACCGTTTTATTAACGTTGATTATTTTACTCGTTTAGTAGTCTCCTCACTGAGTGAAAATAAGTATCTGGATAAGATGATCTCCGTTCTTAAGGAACAGGAACATAACGCTATTTCCAAATCAATTGCTTCGAAAATGATAGCTTTAGTTTCACCGGATATATCTACTGATCAAAAAAACTATCAAAAATTTATCGAGGATCTTGGTTTCAGTTTAGTCTCTGAAGTAGAACCTAACAATCTTCAATATTTTCTTCACAATATAGAACAACTTCAAGTTATTTATCATGATATTTACTTGCCAGTTACTCCGAATGAAATGAAAGCCTTGAATTTCATTGGCGATCATCAAATGTACCCTCTGGACAGGGCCACTTATCGAGTTGTTGTTGCTGGATTATTGCAGAGTGACAATGTTACTTGTGAAATGGTAGATGATTTACCGTGGTCATTATTGGATAAACATCAACTTTCCAAAATAAAAGTTTACGTAAACGACAACATTAATATCTTTGTAAAAGATATTTTTATAGACTCAAAAGAAAGCAGTAATGCTATTGTTTCAGTGATTACACATTCAGATCTCAGCGATGAACTCAAAATCTTAATACTCGAAAAAATGCAATTCACCGTGACCGGGCTAAATGAATTCCCAGAATATATTGATGTTGATGGTAACGAATTATCATATCACGATCTGTTCTATCGATATGATCATGTAACGCCAGGATGGGAAGCGTTATTGGCCTATATTTGCGAAGAGTGCAACCTTGAGATACTAACGCAGTATATTGAAAATTATGCTGATGTATTAAGCCAAGAGGCAATAAATTTGATGGAAGGAGATCGCTATGACCTTCTATATATGAAAGTTATCTGCAATGATAACCTCAGTGATAGCGCGTATGCTGCCATATTAGAGCCAGTTTATATTAATACCCATCACTGGGATGAGCGCATGAGTTTGAAAAACCTTTACCGCTTGATAAAAAATAGAAAAATAGAACTGGATCCCGAGACTTTTAAACAAGCCATACAATATTTTATTTCGAATAATGATTTGAAAAGAATCGAGCCATTTGTTTTGTGGTTTTCACAATTTAAAGACAATTTTTTCCCCAATATAGAATATTATCTTTGCGTTAATCAAGATGATGTTTTTTTTAAGGAGTCATTGATTGGAATTAATAATTCCCATGTATTCACTTTGCAAGAAAAATCTTCAATTTTATTCAAATGCCGTGAGCATTATGAGCTATCTTTATTTGAGGAATTAACTATTTCTAATGAGGGACTTATTGCCTTAGTTAATACATCTACAGATGATAATTTCACTATTTATGTAATAATTAAATTATTAAAAAATGGTTACCGTAGCAGAACGGAGATTGCACACTTCGTGAGTAGGTTGGAAGAAAAAGAATACACAAAAATATTTTATCAAAAGAGCGCAACATTGAATCTTGATAAACCTCAAGAGGCGGAGTTATTTCTGTCTGCGTTGCAACAAGCAAACCTGATCAAGAAATGGACACTTAGGGATGTGGGTAAATATTACGTTCAATGTCGATATGAGGAAGACGAGAGCTATCTTGATTAAGAAAATTTGGGGGGCTCCCCCCCCCAAAAAAAATTAAACAACTTGTTATTGAATGTATAACAACACAATGATTTTAGAATACTTTAAGAACTACGAGAACTGATATCAATAGAAATATATTTAAATTAATTCAAAATGTCGTTGGTAAATAGTTATTTTATATATTGGACCTTTCATAATTAAAAATATCTTCGCTTAATTTTTTGGGTACCTATGTGGTAATTCCACCATTGTGAAGTGCTTGTAGTCGTGCGTTGCCATCCGTAAACATGAGTATCTCTTATCCCTGCAGAGCCAAAAACCAATAAAACTCTTTATTTCCAATGAATTAACCAGATATCATAATTTTTTGTAGTAAAGAAATTCTTTCAGGACTTATTAATTTCTATCCGGACTTAACTTTTTCACCCGGACCTATCCCCTTGCTCCCCATTCCGCGCTATAACCGCTCCGACACTCTGTTCCCGTGAGGTGCAATCATGAAAACCCGTGCTGACAATAACGATGCTTTTCCCGAAAGCGGCAATGTGCGTATGCGGCAGGTGGTCCAGTTTCTGGCGATGAGCGAATCGTCGGTTTACCGCCTGATTAAAGACACCGACTTTCCCCGCCCCGTCCACCTCTCTTCCCGACTGGTGGTCTTCGATGCTGCTGAAATCCGCCAGTGGCAACAGCGCCGCGCCGCCATTCGTTAATCCACGCTCAGGGATGAGCCGACTGATCCCCCATCATGAAACGCGCCCCCTTTCTCTGTAAGCAGTCTCCGGACCGCACGCTCGAAGTGGTGATCCTTGCCGGAAGTCTGGCATGGGAGACCTCACGCATCTGGCGAAAAGATCCCGAGCGGGAAGATGATGTTCCCCCGGTGGTGCTCGGCCCGGATGAACTGGCCGATCTGGATAACCTGACCATTATCAGACCCGACACACTCTACGTCCGGGTACTCCGCACCGGCGATATCCGCGAAGAGGAGTTGCTGAAAATTGCGGTAAAACTGGCGCACGCGGGTGTGCAGATGGCCCGGCTGATGAGCCCTGACGGTGAGTTGCTGGAGGACTGGAGCGGTCAGCTTGCACGCCTGCGACAGGAAAGGCCTTCCGACATTCTGCCGGATCACTTCCGCCTCGATGAGGAGGCACTGTGGTTTGACAAGCTCACCGAACGCCGCGACGGTGAAAGCGACGTCCAGCCCCAGCGCATCTGTTCCCCTCTGCGCGTCACCGCCATCACCTGCGACAGCCATGACGACAGCTATGGACGCCTGCTGGAATGGCACACCACCACCGGGCAGTTGCGGCGCTGGGCCATGCCGATGGCAATGCTCAGCGGCAACGGCGAGGAGTTGCGGCGCATCCTGCTGGAAAACGGCCTGACCTACATCTCCACCCGCCCCGCCCTGCGTAGCCTGTTATGTGAGTACATTTCGCGGTCACTCCCCGGACGCCGGGTCACCTGCGTGGAGAAAACCGGCTGGCACAACGGCGTGTATGTGCTGCCGGATGAAGTTATTGGTCCGGGTGGCGACAACATCATTCTCCAGGGCAGCCACTACCTGACCGGCGGCTTTGCGCAGGCAGGGACGCTGGCAGAATGGCAGGGGCAGGTCGCCGCACTCTGTGCAGGCAACTCGCGGCTGGTCTTTGCCGTCTGCTGTGCGCTGGCCGCCCCGCTGCTGCGCCTGACCGGAACGGGTGGCGGAGGTTTTCATCTACGCGGTGAGTCCACTGACGGTAAAACCACGGTGATGAAGGTGGCCGCTTCCGTCTGTGGCGGCACGGATTACTGGCACTCCTGGCGGGCGACCGGGAATGCGCTGGAGGGAATTGCCAGCCGCCACAACGATGCCCTGCTGCCGCTCGATGAACTGCGCGAAGTGGACCCGCGGGAAGCCGGAATGATTGCCTATATGCTGGCGAACGGCCAGGGCAAGGGGCGCGCCCGCACTGACGGCGAAGTGCGCAACCGCAGGCACTGGACGCTGCTGCTGTTCTCCACCGGAGAGCTGTCGCTGGCGGAACACACCGAACGCGCCGGGGAGCGCCTCTACGCCGGGATGGACGTGCGCATGGTACAAATCCCCAGCGATACAGGGAATCATGGCGCGTTTGAACAGCTACACGGCTTTGCCAGCGGCCAGCAGTTCGCCGATACCCTCTGCGACCGGGTCGCCCGCTTCCACGGCACCGCCTTTCGTGCCTGGCTGGCCTTCCTCACCCACGACCAGGACGCCAGCACCACGCTGGCAAGAGAGTTACTTCGCCGCTACCAGACTGCCCTGATGCCGGAGAACGCCGGAAACCAGGTGCAGCGCATCGTGGCCCGTTTTGCGCTGCTGGCGGTGGCCGGAGAGATGGCGACGCTGCAGGGTATCACGGGCTGGCAGGAAGGCACGGCATATGGGGCGGTCCAGATCTGCCTGCACGCCTGGCTGAACGAGCGCGGCCATATTGCTAACCAGGAGGATGAAGGCGTGCTGGCGCAGATCAAGCGGTTCATTACCGCGCACCAGTACAGCCGTTTTGCCTCGTGGGACGGCCCGGACCGCCCGCTGAATATGGTGGGCTTTCGCCGGGTGGAAAAAGATCCGCTGACGGGTGAAGAATACACACTGTTTCACATCCTGCCGGAGGGCTGGCGGGAAATGTGCCGGGGATTCAGCCCCGCCAGAGCGGCCAGATTATGTCTGGAAGCGGAATGCCTGCTGCCCGGCAGCGACGGGAAATACCAGTCGCAGGTTCGCCTGCCGGAGATCGGCAAAGCCAGGGTCTACCGCCTTACCTCCCGCATCCTCAGTATCTGAGTGCAGTCTCGCGTGTCTTAAAAAAAGGTGGTACAGGGTGGGACAAGTGGTACACGCAGAGCTGGCGCGGGTTTCAGCGTCCCACATTACAGAATTTGGTTTAAAAAAAGTGGTACAGGGTGGGACAGCCGTTGCTGAATCTGTCCCACTTTTCCGACTCGCATTTTTCAGGTGGTACAGCGCAAAGCCACGGCTGGCGCGGTTGTACCACTTGTCCCACCTGTACCACCTCAAAAACAGAAGGAATGAAAATGGCGAAAAGGGACTGAAAAGGCAAAGGCTGAAAGGAGGGTAGAATAAGGGGAACGGGCTTGCCCTTTAAGGATTTGGTGAAAACAGTAATGTACGGCCCGGATTATTCTTCTTAAAACGGTGATACTGAAGGATCAATTCTGCAAGCTCATCGTCTACAGCATAAAAATACGCTTCCGGTACATCAAGCGCAGCCGCCAGCTTACAGACAAGCTTAAAATCGGGTGCATGGACTTCCTTTTCATACGAACTGATACGCGCGCTTGCGGATTCTTCATCCAGCCCTGCGAGTACACCCAGTTCCGCTTGCGTCAGATCAGCCCTGACTCTTGAAATCTTTAATCTTTTACCAATCACGATTGCCACCCTGCACCTGAATATGCAGGAATTATCCCTTTCTGGGCAGCAACCATCTTCAGGCATTCCCTTACCTATTCATGTATTACTTGAATTTTGATTACATTTAGAGCAATATTCAAGAATTGCGTGATTTATCACGGTTAAAAAGAGAAAACCGATGAAAAAGTCAACAACCAAAGACTGGCACCCCGCCGACATCATCGCAGCCTTACACAAGCGCGGCACCAGTCTGGCGAAACTGTCGCGGGAAGCGGGGCTGGCCTCGTCAACGCTGTCGAATACCCTGACGCGCGCGTGGCCGAAAGGCGAGTGGCTGATTGCCATCGCGCTCGACGTGCATCCGTCTGAAATCTGGCCCGGCCGTTACCTCAATTCCAGTAACAAACGTGAACCCCGAAAACCGCTTCACCCGATGACAACAACCGACAACTCCGGGACATAACGACCCGCGCTGTGAGTGGCAGGACGCATTAACCAACGATACCTGACAGGAGAGTTGTTTATGCACACCGAACCACAACCCAACACCATCACACTCAGTACAGGAGGCCGCCATGTTTCTGGTCTCCCTGGCTGAAGGCTTTATCCACCTGTTCCAGGCCGCAGGCAAAATCTTTCTCGACATGATGACCGGGCTTATCCCGATGCTTATCTGTCTGCTGCTGGCCATCAATTTCCTGATGAAGCTGGTCGGCACCATCAGAATGGAGAAAGTCGCCGCCCTGCTCGGCCGCTCGCGCATCCTCACCTACGGCGTGCTGCCGGTGCTCGGCTGGTTCTTTATGAGCAGCCCCGGTGCGCTGACCCTCGGCAAGCTTCTTCCCGAAAAGAGCAAGCCCGGCTATGAAGATGCGCTCGGCACCACAGCCCATCCCCTCACCAGCCTGTTTCCCCACGTGGTGCCGTCAGAGCTGTTTGTCTGGCTCGGCGTCGCCGCCGGGGTTAAGGCGCTCGGCCTGCCCGTCACCTCGCTGGCGCTGCGCTATATCGCTGCCGCCATGCTGATTGGCCTGATACGCGGAATTATCACCGAGTACCTGTTCCTGCGGCTCAGCAAACGGGGGAATGTGCCATGATGATTTACTGCGCGCGTATTACTGCCATCGGGCTGTTTGTCGCCGACGGCCTGACCGACAAGATGCTCATCACCTTCGACAGCAACGGGCCGAAGGACTGTCTCGATTACTCGCTGTCGCTGGAGCCGTCGTTCCGGGAAGAGAGCCTGATGATACTCCCCGGCGACCGCCTGATGCTGGCGGGACACGACTATCTGGTGACTGCCGTCGGCAAGGGGGCACAACAGGCGCTGTTTGAGCTCGGCCACCTGACGCTGGTGTTCAACGGTGACCTGAATCCCTGCCACACCGGTACGGTTCATCTCTCCGGCCCGGTACCGAATCTGCGCGACCTCCACGGTAATCTGGTGATAGAGGAGGGACGCCCATGAATACGGTGCTTATTCCGCCCGGTCCCGGCGGCTACGGTAAAGGGCTGTGGCTGCCCGTTGCCAGTGGCAAAAAGGTGCTGTCGCTGACCGGACGAGAGATTCATCCGGTGGCGATAGAAATCGGCGCGCTCACCGAATCGGAAATCGTTAACGGCTTCTCTGACATTCCGCCGGATAACGACATCCTGTGCGTGGTGATTAACTGCGCCGGGTCCCTGCGCTGCGGCCTGTATCCGCAGAAGGGCATCCCGACCATCAACGTGCTCCCCACCTGGCGCGCCGGGCCGCTGGCGCACTTTATTACCGAAGAGAATTACGTCTCCGACGTCACGATGGAACAGCTGGTTCTGGTGGATACCGCCGAAGCGCCGGACAGCGAGCCTGAGATAACACCGGAGCCTGCACTACGGGTTATCACCACACCACCACCTCCTCGCGGCGCGGAGAAGCTGGTGCGCATGGTCGAGCAGACCGGCACCGCCGTCGGCCACGTTATCGCCCTGCTGTTCGCCGCCAGCCGTGAAGCGGTGGACGTGTCGCTGCGCAACGTCATCCCGTTTATGGCCTTTGTCTCGCTGCTGATAGCCCTGGTACAGGAAACCGCGCTCGGCAGCCTGATTGCCCATGCCATGACGCCGCTGGCCAACTCGCTGTGGGGACTGGTGCTGCTGTCGCTCATCTGCGGCATTCCGTTCCTCTCCCCGGTACTCGGGCCGGGCGCGGCCATCTCGCAGGTCATCGGCGTGATGATTGGCACCCAGATTGGCGCTGGCGCAATATCCCCGGCCTTCGCCCTGCCCGCGCTGTTTGCCATCAACGTGCAGGTCGGCTGCGACTTCGTGCCGGTCGGCCTTTCGATGCAGGAGGCCAAACCGGAGACCATCGCCAAAGGCGTACCCGCCTTTTTGCTGTCGAGACAACTGACCGGGCCGCTGGCGGTCATCATCGGCTGGCTGTTTTCCCTGGGCTTATTCTGAGGACTCACTAATGAACAAAATCAGAGCCGCCGTGGTCGGCGCAGGTATCTACGGCAAACACCATATGAACGCGTACCGCCATAACCCGGACACGGTGCTGGTCGCCATCTGCGACACCGACACAGAACGCTGTGACGACCTTGCCATGGCCTACGGCGTAATCGGCTACACCCGGCTGGATGTCCTGCTGCAGGAGGAAGCTATCGACGTGGTCTCGGTGGCGACACCGGACCCGTACCACACCGAATCCATCCTCACCGCCCTGCGCCACGGCAAGCATGTGCTGGCGGAGAAACCGCTCGCCACCTCAGTACGCGAGTGCGAGCTTATCGTGGAGATGGCGCAGCAACGGGACCTGCTGGTCGGCGTCGATTTCCACAAACGCTGGGACCTGGCGGTGATGCGCATTAAGGCTGAACTTGAGAAGCCGGAAGCCGGGCGCATCCTGCGCGGGCATATCAGCATGGACGACGTGATTAGCGTGCCGACAGAGTGGCTGAACTGGGCGGGCGCAAGCTCCCCGGTGTGGTTTCTCGGTTCCCACTGCTTTGACCTTGTGCGCCACCTTTCCGGACAGGAGGTGGTGTCGGTGTATGCCGTCGGGCAGAAGCGGCTGATGGTCGAATGCGGCCTCGACACCTTCGACAGCGTGCAGAGCCTGCTGACGATGGCCGACGGCAGTTCGTGGGTGGTGGAAAACTCGTGGGTGCTGCCGGAGGGCTTTCCGAAGGACAACGACGGACGTATCGATATTCTCTGCGAGGCAACGTATATCCGCAGTACTTCCCAACATCGCGGGCTGGAAATCACCACGCCGGGCATGACGCTCACGCCCAACAGCTATTTCATCAACTACCGCAACGGCATCGCCAGTGGTTTCGGTATCGATCCGATAAACGACTTTGTGCGGGCGGTCAGGAACCGTTCACCTTACCCGGTCACAGCGGTGGACGGACTGGCGGTCAGCCGGATTTGCGAGGCGGTGCATCGCAGTCTGAAGAGCGGAAAGCCTGAAAAAATTTGAGCTACTGGCGCGGATAGTTCTCTGCGCCAGTTTCGTACGATTTTATTAAGCTCTATCCACGCGTCACCATAAAATCAGACGTCACGCTCCCACTATCAAACCAAGTGTCCCAACCTCCATCTGCTGGAATAGTAATACGCGTATGCTTTGCCACAGCAATATTCACATACTTAGTATATTTAGGGAAAGCATACGTTTTTCTCTGTCGAACCAACTGACTACCGTGTTTTGGATAATGTTATTTATTTCATGCCCTATATTTCCTTCGATACATAGGAAAAATTATTCTTTATAAAAAATCGCAAAATTTTCCGACTATTTGTTTGCGCTACCACACATTATAAAAATTGGATGAGCGGATAGTGTTGTTCGGGCGCATGAAAGCCTCTCCGCGTCAACTCGATAAAACTATCTGAAAGCCACTATATGGGGATTAAATAATGGAATCTGAGCATGAAGCTATCAATATTGCATTAACCATTGAAAATGGTGTTGTTACCAATGTTCGCCAAATTCGAAAAGATGAACATATAGCCTCTCTGGAAACTTTTCTCTGGATAGTAAAGCGCGCTGGCTATGAGGTTGTTCCGCCTCAAGAAAGCACTCAAGATCCAGAAAATATCAAGGTTCTCGCTGAAGTCGAATAAATGAATACATTGCCCAGAATGATTAAATTGTATGTACAACTGTAATCAGGAAATCAGGCGCAGAGTTCCCCCTGCGCCTTCACTTCAGTGATGCTGCAACAACACCTGCGAAATCTTCCTCGCTTCATCAGCAGGATCCGCTGCATGCGTGATCGCTGATCCCACAATCACCACATCCGGGCCTAACAGCGCATAGTCCTTTAAAGTCGCGGGTAAGCAAAAAACGGTTATCAGCATGCTGAAAAGCCAGCTCAAAACCGCCCACCGTATCAGTGGTGAAAACGAAACCGCTCAGGTCTTACTGCGTGGTGAACTCATCAACGCCGGGAACAGACTATAACGAGGTTACTCAATGAGAATGAACAGATTCGCCGCTGGTACTGCGCTGATTTGCCTGATGCTGTGCGCCGGTTGCACCAGCGCGCCGCCTGTGCCGACGCCGGTGATTGTTTACAACGCTTGCCCGAGGGTCAGCCTTTGCCCGATGCCGGGAAGTGACCCGACCACCAATGGCGATCTGAGCGCGGATATACGCCAGCTCGTAAGCGCCCTCGAGGGCTGCGCGCTTCAGGTCAGAACGGTAAAAAACTGCCAGGACAAAATCGATGTACAAGCCAAAGAGTCTGCGAAAAGCCTTAACTGACGCCGTGCCTGATTTGGCGCGTAATCCCGAAATGATGCGTATCTTTATCGATAACGGAAAACTGGCCTCGACGCTGGCGGCGTCGCTGTCGTTTGAAAATCAATACACGCTCAATGTGGTGGTGACCGACTTCACCGGCGATATCGAGCTGCTGCTCGTGCCGATTCAGGCATGGTTGCGCATCCATCAGGCCGACATTATGACGACCGACGAGGGTCGCAAAAAGGCTTCCCCTATTTTGCCGATATCAACGACAACGACAGCGCCGATATCAGTATCAGCCTGATGCTGACCGAGCGCACCATCGTCAGGGAAGACGGGGGAAAACTGCATATCGAGACAGTGCCGAAACCTCAGCCCCTGAGCCGCTCGTATGAATGACTTTAAACCGTTCGACGATAAGCTCGCCGGGCTGATTGCGGCGCTGTCACCGACCGCCCGGCGCAAGATGGCCGCAGATATCGCGAAGCCCCTGAGAGCCCGACAACAGCGCCGGATTAAAACGCAGAAAGCGCCCGACGGCACCCCATACGCCGCACGAAAACGCCAGCCGGTGAAAGCGAAGAAAGACCGGGTTAAGCGGGAAATGTTCGCGAAACTCCGCATCAGTCGCTTTATGAAAGCCACGGCGGGAAATGATGTGGCGGTTGTGGAGTTCACTGGCAAGGTGCAAAGGATGGTGAATGTGCATCAGTACGGGCTTAAGGACAAACCTAGCCCTAATAGCGGCTCTGTAGAATACCCTGCACGTATCTTGCTTGGATTTTCGCCTTCCGATATTGACTTTGCATCCACAAAGATTGTTAATTATCTATCGGAGTGATCTTAAAAATGCGAGGTGCCAGTGCGAAAATTAAGCAAGGGGAATGAAGGCGCGATAGACAAAAAAATTGAATTAATGATAAAGGTTATTATTCGTACTGACTCTTATCTAAACTCAGCAAACACTAAGTCTACTATATTACTTAGTTTGTCATCAGCACTATTAGTTGCTCTGTCTGTAAACTTCAAGAACATCACTGGTATGGTGATAGTTGATTCAGATAAAGCTGTTCTTGCTGTTCTGATAAGTTTAATGATTTTTTTACTAATAACGTCAATTGTTTTCTCGCTTAGAGGTATTACTCCATATATTAAACCAAGTACGGTAAGTAACACCTTTTCATTTGTTGATATTTCAATTAATTTCCATGAGTTACATTTATATAAAGAACGTTTTAATTCAGTATCTAAACTGGAGTATTTAAATGAATTAATTTCATTAAATCATAATTTATCCAAAGCGCTCGTTGCAAAGTATAATAAGCAGATTACTGCAATAACCTGTATTGAAGCAACTGCGTACGTCCTGTGTTTTTCAGTGTATATGATTATTATAGCTAATTGCTAAGAGGGGTTTATGTCGACTAAAAATATATATTCTAATTTGGAAAAAAGCTTAGAGAAAACTATTTCTGAGTCCAGGAGTATACGGTTGCGTGATTCTGGCTATATTTCTGAGACAGCATCGAGTTCCCTTGCAGGGATGGAAAATCTAGATAGTAGATATGATTTTGTGAAAAGCTCTGTTGCCTTAGAAAGCGTGCGTGCTGATTCTAATGAACAACATTACGGGATAACTGAATTAGTGAGGCATAATTTTGGAAAGCATGGCCGATTAATGCCAAGTTTTGGATGTCATCCTGATTTCGATAATATGGATGAAGGAGAGTTGAGAAATGGCTACTCAGTTACTATGTTTATGGATATCATTGGCTCCACTAAACTTGGTGTAATCTTCAGTCCTGAAACTGTTTTTAAAATAAAAAATGATATTATTAGATGTGCAATAGAAACAGTAAACTCTTTCGATGGACATGTGCATCGTATTATGGGTGATGCTGTGATGGCCTTCTTTAGAAGTGATAAGTGCGAGAGAGAAGGTCGCATTGCAGACAGTGCCATTGATGCATTGAATTGCGCGACATATTTAATCGATATGTTTAAAAGTACGGTAATCCCTAAACTAAATGAGCTGGGGGTAGATGAAAATCTTGGCATACGTATAGGAATCGACTATGGAGCACATGACCAAGTTATCTGGGGTAAATATGGTTATATGGAAAGTCAGGAGGTAACTGCTACATCTTTTTTTGTCGACGTAGCAGCTAAACTACAACAAAAGGCACCGAAAAACTCGATTATGATAGGTGATAGTTTAGCAAAACTTTTAGGCTTTGATACCAATCAACTGGCAGTGAGAACAAAAATAAAAAATAATGAAGAGGTTTCTCTTCATTATATCACCCCGAATTATAAGGATGCGTCGGGGAAATCAATTAATTACAGGCAGCATCTTTTAAAGAATGAGTCATACTACAAGCTTTTGCCAACAGGGATGCTTGATAGTGATTTCTATATACGAGCCAGTCTGAAAAGGGACAAAAACGATCCATCTGATGATAATTATATTTCTTGCTCTCGGGTGGTTAGAAAAGGAATGGGTATTTCATTTAAGGGGTATTATCATTCTACGATCACTTACGACAACCCCAAATTTAAATTTAGAGTAAAAAATACTGGAGCGGAAGCGGCAGATGCTGAGAACAATGGAGATCATTATTTTTTTGAGCCTGCAAAGTATTCAGATGGTAGATATTTCGCTCCGCATTGGGAAGATACAAAATATAAAGGCCTTCATCATATGTATGTGTCTTTCTGGGATGGTGAACAACTAATTGAACCGGAAAAATGCTTCTCAGTATTCATAAATGACTGACTGCCTGTAGCGTTATCAACGCCAATCTTTATTCTTGACCCTTGTTGTGCCCTGACTCATCAAATTAATACAAATTGCCGCTCAGAACTCTGGGCGGATCCTTCAATGTATGAATACTCGCGCAAATCTTCAGGACGCTTTACGTCTCCTACGCAATCTGATCCGCACCGGCGTTATCGTCGAAGTTGACCTCGATAACGGGCGCTGCCGTGTCCAGACTGGCGGCATCGTTACCGATTGGCTTCAGTGGCTGACGTCGCGCGCTGGTCGCTCTCGCACGTGGTAGGCTCCCTCTGTGGGCGAGCAGGTTTTACTGCTGGCCGTGGGCGGCGAGCTCGATACCGCCTTTGTGCTGCCCGGTATTTTCTCTGATGACTACCCCGCACCGTCGGCATCGGCTGATGCATTTCACATTACCTTTCCTGACGGGGCGGTTATCGAGTACGAGCCGGAGACCGGCGCGCTGACCGTAAGCGGCATAAAAACCGCAGACATTACGGCGTCGGATTCCATCGCCGTGACGGTGCCGGTGGTGACGGTGAAAGCGGAGACCCGCATCACCCTCGACACCCCAGAGGTGGTCTGCACCAACAAGCTGACGACCGGGTCACTCGAGGTCACCAAAGGCGGGACGATGAAAGGCAATATTACCCATACCGCCGGATCGCTTTCTTCAAACGGAAAAGTGCTTCATCTGCATAAACACCCCGGCGACAGCGGCGGTGAAACAGGGACACCACTATGACAACACGTTACATCGGCATGAACCGCGAGACAGGGCGCGCTAACACTGACGTTGAGCACGTCGGTCAGGCCGGTCGGCTCTCGCGTGATGCGCCGCGATTAGTCACCACTAAAATGCCCGTACTCAGCATGGAAGCTGTTTAGCGCCTCCAGTCCTTCCTGATTTTCTTCTTGCCAGGGAGAACTGGCCTGCTTTTTCGCTTCTGGATCAGAGGGAACTGCGTTCGGCATCACAGTAACATTCCGCGTGGTGCGTTGTATCATTCTGCATCCCCACTCTGTTCGTTTAAGTATTTTAGGTACGGCTGAGATAGCGTGGTTTGAACCATCAGAAAAATTTAAAATCTACGCCCGCAAAGGCTCGCTTTAGCGAGCCTTTGCGGGCGGCATTTCCGGATAATTATTCATGAAAGCCTCACCAAAGATGCAAAACAGCATCGCTGCGTATACGTAAGCATCGGGTTCA
>OLQS01000173.1_pt1 | contig 45145 bp, 39 predicted proteins | sample 1672291 | NCBI WGS metagenome assembly OLQS01 (sample SAMEA3136668, study PRJEB25190) | human gut metagenome | biome: human gut; feature: human-associated habitat; material: faeces | place: Austria | collected 2013
TTAGGCTTCTTTTCAAACTCTTTTGCCATCTCCAAAAGGTAGAGGATTTTCTCTTAACTCCGATAACTCTTCAAAATTATTCTCCCACTGAAAAACTTCTCCTCCTTCTTCATCAATTAATTGCTCTGCCAATTCCTCCCAAGCTTCTTGTGCTGATAAGTTATTCACAGAAAAGCCTATTGTAATACAAGTAATTAACATTGATTTCAACAATCTGTTCATTTTGTAATTTATTGGTGTGTTTTAAGTTAAATAGTTTTATTCAAAGCAAGAGTAACCACATTTCTTACTACTTTTGCATAGAAATGAAAAGGAAACTCTATATAGCTTTATTTCTTTCCTTTATAGTCATTGCTGCCTATTCTCAGCAATCGACAACGACTATAAACGGATACATGGTACCTGTATGTGTATACAAAGGGGATACCATTCCTTCACTACGGCTACCTAATGTATACGTATTCAAGCCATTAAAATTTAAAAATGAAAAAGAAAGACGGGAATATTACCGCCTGGTAAGGAATGTAAAGAAGACTTTGCCTTTGGCTCGTGCCATCAACCGTGCCATTATCGAAACCTACGAATATCTGGAAACACTCCCTGATAAAAAAGCCAGAGAGAAACATCTGAAACTCGTTGAAAAAGGACTGAAAGAGCAATATACTCCTGTCATGAAGAAATTAACTTTTGCACAGGGCAAACTGTTGATAAAGTTGGTAAACCGCGAAACCGATTCTTCCTCATACGAATTGGTAAAAGCTTTTATGGGTCCCTTTAAAGCAGGGTTTTATCAGACTTTTGCCGCATTGTTCGGCGCAAGCCTGAAAAAAGAATATCATCCCGAAGCGGAGGATAAGCTGACGGAACGGGTGGTATTATTGGTGGAAAACGGACAAATATAAATCCGGTTAGTTCCTCATTCTTTTATAGTTACTCTTTTCTAAACTTAATCAATTTATTTGCAAACTCCCAAAGTACAATGCCGGTAGTAACCGATACATTCAATGAATGTTTTGTGCCATATTGAGGAATTTCGATGCAACCGTCACAGGCATCAATTACTTCTTGTTGAACACCTTTCACTTCATTTCCCATTACGATGGCATACTTTTTATCCGGCTCAAGCTCAAGCTCGTCAAGCATGGTACTTCCTTCCACTTGCTCTATAGCCAACACCGTATATCCTTCATTATGAAGTTCTTCCACTGCTTCCAATGTATGCTTCACATACTTCCAGTCAACAGTATCTTCGGCTCCTAATGCCGTTTTGTGCATTTCAGGATGGGGAGGAGTGGCGGTAATACCACATAAATAAATACGTTCTACAAGAAAAGCATCCGATGTGCGGAATACGGAACCGATATTATGCAAACTGCGTACTTCATCCAATATCACTGCCAACGGTAACTTGTTTGCTTGCTTGAATTCATCTACTGTAAGACGGTTAAGCTCCGTTATTTTCAATTTTCTCATCTTTTTCTACATGCTATTAATATATATTGCAAAGATAATAACTAATTCACATAACCCTGTTGATAACGGTTGAAAACATGTAAAAAGAATGAGCATATCATTTCAAAAGTATTTCTTGCATATTTCAATAAAAGATATATCGAATGACAGAAATCAACAATCCAAAGAATAATTCAAGAACTTAAACCGACAATATCAACACAATATAATCACTATTTTAGGCGTTCATAACCATAAAGTTTTTAACTTTGCATATTATCAACAGTTTGTTAATAGAAAAGATAAAGACTGTATTATCAGACTTTAAGCCCGTTGATTACTTATTCATATCTCTGCACCATGAATGAATAACTTCTCAGGCAAGAAAAGCAGTCTACTTTTTACTAACACTATTAACCGACAATTATCATCACTATAAATTCTTTTTTTAAGAGAAGAAAGAAAAAACATAGAAATAATGAATAAAGAGGAATGGTTGAAAAAGGGGTATGTTGCCGAACCGGTGGACAAGACCTTAGATTTGAAAGCAGAAATAAATAAGTTGCGTAAAGAGAAGAATGCACTTATTTTGGGACATTACTACCAGTCGGGCGAAATACAAGATATGGCTGACTTTGTAGGTGACAGTCTGGCATTGGCACAATGGGCAGCTAAAACAGATGCCGATATTATTGTGATGTGCGGTGTACACTTTATGGGAGAAACAGCTAAGATTCTTTGTCCGAATAAAAAAGTGCTTGTACCTGATTTGAATGCCGGTTGTTCTTTGGCCGATAGTTGCCCTGCCGATGCTTTTGCAGAGTTTGTTAAAGCACATCCGGAGCATACCGTAATTTCATACGTTAATACAACGGCTGCGGTAAAGGCTGTGACTGATGTAGTGGTGACTTCCACCAATGCCAAGCAGATAGTGGAAAGCTTCCCGGCAGACGAAAAAATCATCTTCGGACCGGACCGTAACTTGGGAAACTATATAAATTCGATTACAGGACGTAATATGCTGTTGTGGAACGGTGCCTGCCATGTGCATGAACAGTTCTCTGTTGAAAAAATTGCAGCTTTGAAAAAACAGTATCCCGATGCGGCTATTCTGGTACATCCCGAATGTAAAGGGGCTGTTGCGAAGCTGGCCGATAAAGTAGGTTCTACGGCAGGTCTGCTGAAATATGCCATTGCCAGTGATAAAAAGGATTTTATCGTTGCTACGGAAAGTGGAATTTTGCACGAGATGCGTAAACAATGCCCTGAAAAGAACTTTATTCCCGCTCCGCCCGAAGACAGCACTTGCGCTTGCAATGAATGTAATTTCATGCGGTTGAATACCATGGAAAAGCTGTATAATACACTGAAGTATGAATGGCCGGAAGTGACAGTGGATGAAGCGATAGCCCAAGAAGCGGTGAAACCTATCAAAAAGATGTTGGAAATCTCGGAGAAATTAGGATTGTAAAGTAGTAAAATTCAAATTGAATAAATTAGGCAGAAAATGTATTCTTTTGTGAATAGTTTTCCGCCTAATTTATTTTTTGGTATTCTTCTCTTCACTTTTTACGCCTTCAGAAATCGGCAAAGCTTTTCTACTGCCAACGCACGATGGCTGATTTTATTCTTCGTCTCATTTCCCAGTTCGGCAAAAGTCTTGTCGTATCCTTCGGGCATAAAGATAGGATCATATCCGAAACCGGAGCCACCGCGTTTCTCTTTGATAATCTCACCTTTTACTACGCCTTCGAATAAATGCTTCTTTCCATTCGTTATTAAACAAATAACAGTGCGGAACTGTGCTTTTCTATTTTGTACTCCTTGCATATTCTGCAATAATTTCTGCATATTGGCTTCCGCATTATGTCCTTCTCCTCCTGCATAACGGGCAGAGTAAACACCCGGTTCTCCATTTAGTGCCTCTACTTCCAGACCCGTATCGTCGGCAAAACAGTCCAAACCGTAGTGTTCATAAATATACTCAGCTTTCAACATCGCATTACCTTCCAGTGTATCAGAAGTTTCGGGGATATCAATATCGCAATGGATATCTTTCAAGCTCAATAATTCTACTTTCTCTCCTAGAATAGCGGATATTTCATCCAGTTTATGAGCATTGTTTGTAGCAAATACTAATTTTCGTTTCATCTTACATCGTATTTATTGAATGCAAAGATACTGAGAATGAACCAAAATAAGGTGATTCCTGACAGAATAAATATAGCCGGCAAGGAAGATAGCAGTCTATTTGTTATGTTTACTTCGGATAGCAATCAGACTCCATATATAAAGCCAATCGGCTCTTGATATATTCGTTAATTTCTACCACCGATTAATTAATCGGTGGTAGTGATTAATTAATCAGTGGCACTGATTATAGAACCGATGGTGATGATTAATGAATGCAACAGTTCGTTGTAAAGAATGTATCAGCTCGCCGGACGAAATATCTATTGTCCCGTTTAGGTTATTAAACTGACATCTTGTGTGTTACTGTGGAAACTCCCCCTACAAACTTATCTTATATGTAATGACACTTTAAATAAACTTATAAATATAGTTAATTAATAGTTCTTTTTCGCCTTTAAATGATAATGACTAAAAATTTAGTCATATATTTAGTTCGTACTTATCAATCTAATAAGTTATGGAACTAACAAAGGCAGAAGAACAAATATTGCATTATTTATGGAAGTTGGAGGAAGCTACCGTACAGGATATACTTTCGTGTATGGATGACGCAGGAAAACCTTCGCGCACTACCGTATCCACTATTATTCGTATTCTTGAAAACAAAGGGGCGGTCAGTCATAAACCGGGTACAGGGCGCGGTTACATTTATTATCCTTTGATTAAAAAAGAAGAGTACTCCCGCAAACAGCTTTTTGGCTTTATCAGCCGTTATTTTGATAACTCCTTTTCATCCTTGGCTTCTTTTTTTGCCAAAGAAAGTAATATGACGGCAGAAGAGTTGGATGTACTGTTGGAAGAAACCAGACGGAAATTGGAAAATGAAAAAGGGAAGGAGTAATTATGTGGATGTTACTCTTAAAAATTTGTTTGCTGACCACCCTTTTTTATAGTTTATATCATTGGGCATTGCGTGGAAATACCTTTTTCAGATTTAATCGGGTATATCTTTTAGCGGGAATGTTTATAGCTTTAGCACTGCCTTTTATCCCTCTATATTATGCTGTGCCAACGGTCAGTGAGACTGATTTGCCGGAAACGGCTTTTCGGATTGGCAATATCATAAGTATAGAAATGAAATTCAATGAATCTGTCAATTTCAGTCAGATAGGTTGTCTCATTTATATTTCGGGACTTATTGTACTTTTGTTATCTCGTATGTGGACTGTTTTCCGGTTGTTCCGATGTATTCGCAACGGTTCAAAAGAAGTTTTTTGCGGTATTGTTTCGATAGAGACACCGATGGTTCAATCTTCTTTTTCTTTCCTTCGTTATATAGTGCTTCCACAAGGGATAAAAGAAGTGGATAAAAATGTGATTCTTGCACACGAAGAGACTCATATTCGCCAATGGCATTGCGTTGATTTATTGTTGGGAGATATTTTTTGTATCATACAGTGGTTCAACCCTATTGCTTGGCTGTATAAACGTGACTTGGTGGAAAACCATGAGTTTTTGGCGGATAGTAATGCCGGGAATGTGGCGGGAATGGATGTTTATAAGGAGACACTTACCCGATATTGGTTATATGGAACCATGAAAAGCTTGGTTAATCCGTTTGCATATTCTACCTGATTAATGCGTCTTTCCATGTTGAAAAAGCCTTCTTCTCACGGCATACAAAAATGTTGGACAGTAGCTCTTGTTCCTTTATTATTGCTGTATGTCTGGATATTTGCAGTTCCGGTATCGAGTGCAGAGGTTACAGATTTTCAGCAGGTAACGCTTATGGGGAAAATTACAGATGAAACAGGACAGAAAATAGTAGCTGCATCTGTATTTGTTCCTCGAAAATCATTTGGAACTATCAGTGATATCGATGGGAACTATCAGTTGTCGGTTGGGAAAAAGGATACGGTTTATGTTTCGATAGCCGGCTATGAAAAACAAAAAATATGTGTGTCCGATTATGCTGTAGAAAATGGTAAGTTAATGATTGATGTGCTTTTACAATCTTTAAAATAGTTATGTTATGAAACAGTGTATACTATTATTTACTTTTTTATGTGTGGCTATATTGCCATCCTTTTCACAGCAAAAAATTGATATCTATATACTTATCAAAATGAGGTGTATTATAAGAATCCGTTGAAGAATGTTATTTGTGTATTGCGTGATGGTTTGAAGCAGTATAGAAGATATGAATTGAATATCGGTATGGTGGATAATGAGAATCGGGATGACTATTTTAATCCCAAAAAGAATCGAAATATGATAAATATAGCCGGTGTATATGAAACAGAAGATTTCTTGTTGTTTTTTTATGGTTATAAAGAGAAAGCTTATTGGATGCTGTGCTCCAAGCAAGACTGGATGTGCAAGGCTAATAATTATGAAGATTGTTTCACAGATGACCTTTCCCCTAGTGAAGAAAAGTTTGTTTGTCGTTCGTTTACTTCTGTTACTCAGCGTCGTCTGATATCAATACGCGAAGATAAGGAAGGAGATGCTAATCCGACTCTGTTGGTAGCGGAATTAAAATAAAGAACATTATTAATTTAATAAAAAATGAATATGAAGTATCTGTTTTCTTTTTTATGCTTGTGCTGTGTTTTGTCGGTTTCAGCTCAAAAACCTGTGGTCATTAATTTGGCAAAAGCCATCAGTGAATCCCCTAAAGAGATAATGTTAAACGAGTTGGCTTCAGATATCAGGTATGTGCCTTTGGAGACGACCGATGATTGTCTGATGAATAATGAGTTCTACATCATGCAGTATACAGGGGAAGACATTATTACAAGTGGCATTTTCCATTTTGATAAGAATGGAAAGTTCCTCAATAAGATTGGAAGTAAAGGTCAGGGTCCGGAAGAATACTTGCAAGGTTTATTTGCTTTTGGCGATTGGAAAAACAAGTTATTATATGTTCAGAACTGGACTACTTTGACTTGTTATGGATTTGACGGAACGTTTGTGAGGAGTATTCCTACACCCCAATTAAATATGGGAGCAGCCGGATTGTTTGACGAGAATCATATTTTGTATAGTAATGATATTTATTATGCTGACAAGGCGAATCCGATACAGTTATATATGGTCGACAGTCAGAATGGAAAGACTGTAAGTAAGTGGCGTGGTCATTTGGAGGAGAATAAGAAATACGGTATGATTCTGACTTCCCGTGATTTTATGTATAATTATGATAATAGTTTGTTCTATAAGCCGGCCTTGGAGAATGTAATATTTAAGATTTTATCGCCCAAAAAACGTCAGTTGGTTTATAAATTCGATTGTTCCGGCAAAGATATTGATGTATCTGCTGATGAAGTTGACCCTAAGAAAAGATTTCAGTTTCTATCGGTGTATTGGGCTAAGGAAACAGCTCAGTATTTGTTTGTGAATTATGGAATGAAGAATATTTCTCGTTTGGGAATATATGATAAAGAGAATAAAACCTTTACTAATGTTACTATTAAAGACAATCTGGCCGGTGGCTATGATATCCATCCTGCATGGGCAAGTGACGACAATCATTTACTGATGGTCTATTATGCCGGTGGACTCCTGCAAGATAAAGAAAAGCGTTATTCAACCGGTCTCTTGCCTGAGAGAAAAAAGGAACTGGATGAGTTGCTGAAAAATATAAAAGAGGATGATAATCCGGTTGTCATTTTAGTGACTTTGAAACCTAAGAAAGATAATAAACAGTAATAACATTTATTGCAAGATGGTCGGACTTGATTTTCCAATGAGGGCAGATATATCGTCTTGTTCACAGAATTCACATTCGATGAGCATGAATGATGTCTTTCACAATGATTTCCCATAAACAGGCGGTTTCGGCAGTTGTTATGTGTGAAAGGAGATATGCAATAAACTTTCTATCGGGTTAATTCTTGCTTTTTTGTGATGAGAACGGACGATAATTCTTCATTAAAAAGACCTTGAGATTTTTAAAAAAGTTCCTGGAGTTTTTTGAAAATACTTCCATCTTTTTGATATGCCGTTGGCATGTACTTATTTATATAGATTGTTTTAAGAAAATAACAGTCCGAAATGATTGCCAAGCAATAGATTTTATTAAATTTGCATTTGCGGTATATTTAAAACAGAAGGGTTTATGAAGTGGAAATCGGATTTATTTAACAATATAGTCCGCATGGGAATATATTTGTTGCTTTGGGGCGTTTCATCAGACATGGTTGCTCAAGAGGATGTGAAACGCATTGTTCGTGACAGTGTGCGGACATCGTCCGAAATACAGGAAGGAAACTCTTTTTCTGTTTCTTTTCTGCATGAAGATTTTTCTGTGTCGGATGAAAAGACTTTAAGTTTTCCTCTGCCCCAACCTACTCCAACCGATTCTTTACTTCGTCTTTCTTTAAAGAAGCCACTTGTTCTTCCTTATTATACAAATCCTTCACCTATGTTCAGGGGAGATTACAGCACTGGAGGGATAATAAAAGGATTTGAAAATGGAGTGTTTTATGGTTCGGGAGAGCAGACTGCTTTGCCTGGTATCGGACTGATGAATAAAGCTTCGTTGGGATACATGTACAGGTTCAATCCCCGATGGAGCGTACAGGTGGGTGTCGATGCCATGAAAATGAATATGCCTTTCGCTGTTGGGCAGTCTTTCGGAACTTCGGGTGCAGTGATGTATCGGGCTTCAGACCGTGTTGCCTTTAAAGTATTCGGTTCTTATTATAGAGGTCAGACGTATGGTATGGAATCGCACAGTTATGGTGCCAGCATGACGGTGGATATGAGCGAACGGTTCAGTGTGGAAATGGGAGTGCAGCGTTATTACAATCCTTTGCGTGGAGGTTGGGAAACGGTTCCGGTAGTAGTTCCTTGTTATAAGTTCAATAAGTTTAATTTAGGGATAGATGTAGGCGGGTTGATTTACGAGATTCTTCACAAGGTGGTGATTGACAAGGACAGGAGCAAGATGGGTAATCCTACCCTTGGGCCGCCGTCCCACTTTCAGATGCAGGGACGGTGAAACAAGGGATAGAATTTATTTTATTTTCAATTTATCGAACCCTTCGCCATACACTCCCACTACATTGCTTTGTGAGATGAATGCATTGGGGTCAATATCTTTCACCAAGCGGAATATATCCAGTGACTGGCTTTTTTTTGCCAATACCACTACGACCTTTATGTTTTGCTTGCTGTACCAACCGGTACCGTCCAGCAATGTTACTCCGCGGTCAATTTGTTTGGTGATGCCTTCGGCTATTTCATCATGCTTACGTGAAAAGATGAGGAATTGAACAGACTGACGTGTACTGTTGATTACATAATCAATCACAATACTCATGATGAACAAGACACAAAATCCGAATAATACTCGCTTCCAATCGTGAAAGATAAAATAGCAGGAAGAAATAATGACGATATCACAGTACATCATCATTCGGCCTAACGTTACATCCTTATATTTATTGATAATCCAGGCTATGATATCTGTCCCTCCAGTACTTCCGTTATTGCAGAACACAATGCCAATGCCGAAACCTAACAATCCTGCACCTACTACACAAGCCATGAACTCTTGTCCGGGACCTAATAATTGTGGTAAGTTACCATCCGGCCCTTTTAATATTGCCTGAAAAAGCCAAAGCAGAAATGTCAGCATGAAGATAGCGTAAACTGTTTTCAAACTAAACTTGGGGCCGAGTATCTTCAATGCGAATCCTAAGAAGAGTGCATTGATTATGAAATAGGAAACTTGAATTTCCACACCCGTCACATAATAGATGATAGCCGAAATACCGGTTACTCCACCTGTGGTTATTTGATAGGGCAGCAAAAATGCTGCCCATCCCAATGCATAACACATCAGTCCGAAAGTAATGGACAAATAGTCCTTTACATCTCTACCAAGTCTGATTTTTAGAATCTTATCCATAGACGATTATAGTACGATATTTACAATCTTCTTCGGAACGATAATTACCTTCTTCGGAGTCTTGCCTTCAATCCATTTCTGTGCCTGCTCGTCTGCCATAACGGTTGCCTGAATGGTATCATTGTCAGCATCAGCAGGGAATTCCATGGTGAAGCGTGCTTTACCGTTGAATGAAATAGTATATTTCACACTATCTTCCTTCAGGTATTCTTCATTGAATACAGGCCATTGTGCATCGCATACGCTGGTGGTATTGCCCAGTGCTTCCCACAGTTCTTCGGCGAAATGGGGGGCGAATGGTGCCAACAGGACGATCAGATGGCTTAATACTTCCTTGTTGCGGCATTTCAGGCTGCCCAATTCGTTGACGCAAATCATGAAAGCACTGATAGATGTGTTGTAAGAGAAGGTTTCAATGTCTCCGGTTACTTTCTTAATCAGTTTATGGATGGCTTTCAATTCTTCTTTGGTCGCTTCTCCTTCTACGGGCAGGAATTCATCTGTACGGCTATAGAAGAGGTTCCAGAGTTTTTTCAAGAAACGGTGTACACCGTCAATACCATTGGTATCCCAAGGTTTGGATTGTTCTACCGGACCGAGGAACATTTCGTACATACGCAAGGTGTCGGCACCGTATTTTTCGACAATCATGTCGGGATTGACTACATTGTACATTGATTTACTCATTTTCTCTACTGCCCAGCCGCAGATGTATTTTCCATCCTCAAGGATGAATTCGGCATTGTTGTATTCGGGACGCCATGCCTTGAATGCTTCGGTATCCAGCACATCGTTTGAAACAATGTTCACATCCACATGCAGCGGAGTAGTTTCATACTGGTCTTTCAGGTTCAATGATACAAAGGTGTTGGTATCTTTGATACGATATACAAAGTTGCTTCGTCCCTGAATCATTCCTTGGTTTACCAATTTCTGGAACGGTTCTTCCTTGATACTTATGCCCAGATCGTGAAGGAATTTGTTCCAGAAACGGGAATAAATCAAGTGACCGGTGGCGTGTTCGGTACCACCTACATAGAGGTCTACATTCTGCCAGTAATGGTCTGCTTTTTCCGATACCAACGATTGGTTGTTGTGCGGGTCCATATAACGCAGATAGTATGCGGATGAACCGGCAAAGCCCGGCATGGTGTTCAGTTCGAGCGGGAATACATGGACGTTGTCAATCAAAGAATTTTCCACTACTTCACCTTTTTCCACATCCCAAGCCCACTTGGTGGCATGTCCCAATGGAGGTTCGCCTGTTTCGGTAGGCAGGAACTTGGCAACTTCGGGAAGTTCAAGCGGTAACTTAGATGAATCAATCATGTAAGGCATACCGTCTTTGTAGTATACCGGGAACGGTTCGCCCCAATAACGTTGGCGTGAGAAAATGGCATCGCGAAGACGGTAGTTCACTTTTACACGTCCTAAATTGTGAGCTTTTACATATTCTTTGGTAGCTGCAATAGCTTCTTTGATGGTCAGACCGTTCAATGAGAGGTCACAGTAAGGGGTAGCATCTTTGCGGGGAGAGTTGCACACAATTCCTTCTTTGGCATCGAAACTTTCTTCGCTTACATCGCAACCTTCTACCAGTGGAATGATAGGCAGGTTGAAATGCTTTGCAAAAGCATAGTCACGGCTGTCATGGGCAGGAACCGCCATGATAGCGCCTGTACCATATCCGGCCAGTACATAGTCGCTAATCCATACGGGAACGGCGTCGCCGGTGAACGGGTTGACAGCATACGAACCACTGAATACGCCGGTTACACGGCGGTCGGCGATGCGTTCGCGTTCGGTACGTTTCTTGGTGCGGTCCAGATAAGCGTCCACTTCTTCTTTTTGTTCAGGAGTGGTAAGTTGGGCAACCAGTTCGCTTTCGGGTGCCAGTACCATGAAGGTTACACCGAACATGGTATCTGCACGAGTAGTGAAGATAGTGAATTCGATATCGCTGTCTTTTACTTTAAACTGTACTTCCGTACCTTCCGAACGGCCAATCCAGTTGCGCTGGGTTTCTTTCAGTGAGTCTGTCCAGTCCACCGTATCCAGTCCTTCAAGGAGCCGTTGTGCATAAGCCGAAACACGCAGGCACCATTGACGCATTTTTTTCTGTACTACGGGGAAACCGCCGCGTTCAGAAACTCCATCCACCACTTCGTCATTGGCAAGAACAGTTCCTAGTTGCGGGCACCAGTTCACCATGGTTTCTCCCAAATAGGCAATGCGGTAGTTCATCAGGATTTCCTGTTGTTCTTTTTCGCTCTTGGCATTCCATTCTCCGGCTGTGAAGCTGAGTTCTTCGCTGCAAGCTACATCGAGTCCTTCGGTTCCTTTCTGTGCGAAGTGCTCTATCAGTTTGCTGATAGGTTGTGCCGATGAACAGGTATTGCAATAAAAGCTGTTGAACATCTGCTGGAAAGCCCATTGTGTCCAATGATAATAACCCGGTTCACAAGTGCGGACTTCACGGTCCCAGTCAAAACAGAAACCGATTTTGTCCAATTGTTCGCGGTAGCGGTTGATATTGTTGACGGTAGTGATGGCGGGATGCTGTCCGGTCTGGATAGCGTATTGTTCGGCAGGAAGTCCGTAAGCATCATATCCCATCGGATTGAGGACATTAAAGCCCTGCAAGCGTTTGTAACGTGCATAAATGTCGCTGGCAATGTATCCCAGCGGGTGTCCCACATGCAATCCTGCTCCCGATGGATAAGGGAACATATTAAGCACGTAGAATTTCTTTTTTGATTCGTCTTCAGTCACCCGATAGGTTTTATTTTCTACCCATCGTTGCTGCCATTTCTTTTCAATCTCTCTGAAATTGTATTCCATGATTTATTTTTGTTATTTAATATCTTTGTTATTAAGTGGTTGCAAAGATAATGAAAGTCGGGGAGATAACAGAAAGAACGGGGAAAGAAAATAATCCGGTACATGGGGCTTCTGTGTCTACATCATTCGGAGCTTCTTTCTACCTTTTCGTAGGTTACGTTGATGCGGGTATAAGTCCATTGATGGTTGAAGAAGTCAAAGTAACGGGCTGTCATTTCTACAACAAAAGTATCTTTGCCGGTTCTTTCCAGTCGTTCCACCACACCCAGGCGGACCGCACCGGGATTGACCAATCTTAAATCCACTCTCGAATCTTCGGTGAGTGTATATTCGTAATCAGTCAAGTCGTGTGTGTAGAATGCCAGATAAGGTTCTGTTTCTTTCCGGTTCTGAAAAATGATTTCTTGCAAAGGAAGCCTTAGTAGCAGCAGTTGATAATCAGGTTGGTCATCGAAAGCCGGGCGGACTTCGGCGTAGTTGCTCCATTCTTCAAAATGATAGAAAGGAATAGGCGTCTCGTCTTTATTATTGCCGTGTACGGGGGCGGCTATCTCTTCATAAAGATTGGAAGAACTGATGCCGTCATTGTTCAGGTCAAGAGGTTGGTCTGATTCCATGGCGGTAATCTTGTAATGCCCTTTAAAGTTATTTTCAATTACGGTTTCTTCATTGTTTTGGCAAGAGCTGAATGCCAATAGTACTGATAACAGCAGGTAATGGATGTGTTTCATATTGTTTTTAGTTTTCTAATGTTTTTATTGATGGGATAGGTCTGCTTGCCCGAAAAAGTTCACTTTGTGTATTGGTGAATGTATTCGGGCAGGCAGACCCTGCCCCTACAGTTGACGGTTTGATAGACCATCTTAATTTTGACACTCCTGAATGCATAGAGCAACCGGGTGATATTTATTGTTTCAATCCCAAGTCCTTGAATGTTCTCGGAGCCGGAACTTTAGGCAATGGTTTGCGGTCTTTCAGCTCTTGCATAATGACCTCTATGGCTTTATTCAGTTGCTGGTCCTCTCCCATCTGTTCTTTTATCGGGTCATTGTCAATCAGGATATCGGGGTCTACTCCATGGTTTTCCACAATCCATTGACCGGTCTTGGCATCGAAGTTGGTAAAGAAGGGAACGCGTACGTCCGTATCGTCCATATAAGGCAGCGGACCACTGATTCCGACAATGCCGCCCCAAGTCCGGGTACCGATTACTTTACCGATTTTGTTTGCTTTGAAGCTCCAAGGGAACAAGTCACCGTCCGAAGCCGAATACTTATTGATTAGCAATACTTTCGGTCCTACCAGTGTGGCATCGGGAATAGTTCCCACTTTTGTGGACGTGCGGCTCATGGTCAGACGATAAGGCCGGCGAAGCAAACGTTCGATAATCATGGGTGAGACATTGCCGCCGCCATTTGCACGGTCATCGATGATGAGTGCTTCCTTGTCCAACTGTGGATAGAAATAACGGGCAAATTCGTTCAGTCCGTCAGGACCCATATCGGGGATATAGACATAACCTACACGGCCGTTGGTGGCTTCTTCTACTTTCTTGATATTGTTTTGCACCCAATTGTAGTGATACAACGGATATTCATTGTCGATCGGGTTTACTACTACTTGACGTGCACCTTTGGCTGATGGAGTACTGTTGATACTTAATTCGGTCAGTACACCTGCTTTGCCTATTAGTAAACTATAAATATTGTCTACAGTGGTAGTCGGGATACCGTCGACGGCAGTGATGTAATCACCTTCTTTTACGCCAAGACCCGGTTCGGTAAGCGGAGAGCGGAGCTTCTGGCTGTAAATGGCTCCCGGTAAAATCTTTTCGATACGGTAGAATCCACTTTTATCGCGGTTCAGCTCGGCTCCCAGCAAGCCCATCTTGATGCGTTCGGGACCCTTGATTTCTCCGGGGTTCACATACGCATGTCCACAGGCTAATTCGGCAATCATCTCACCGATAATGTAGTTGAGGTCTAAACGGGTTTTTGCGTATGGAAGCAAAGCGGCATATTTTGTTTTGATGGCTTTCCAATCTACTCCGTGCATATTTTCCAAATAGAAACCATCGCGGAAAGCCCGCCAGGTTTCATCGAAAATCTGTGCCCACTCTTGTGGATAGTCTATCGGGGCAATCATGTTGTCGAGGTTTACTTTCTTGTCCAAAGAAGCTTTGTTGCAAGGGAAATCACATACATACAAGTCGCCGCCTTTGTAGAAGATGGCTTTTTTGTTTCCTTCGGCTACGCTCATGTTGGCTCCTTCGGCCACGATTTCTTCTTTTTGTTCAGCCAAGTCGAATACTTTGGTGTTGCCGGAGTTGGAATACCATACTTTTTTTCCGTCGGAATAAAGTTGATAATAATAGCCTGCCGCAAGAGGAAGTTTGAGTAAGCGTCCGGGCAATCCTTCGGTATCGATGGTTACTCCGGTTGCTTGACCGGCTTTGTTATCCGCTTTATTTTCTTTGGTTGCGGCTTTGTTTCCGGGAGCATTATCTTCGATGCTGATTTTTTCGTCCGATGGCAGGAAAGGAGATGGGGTATCTTTGGCGAGTAAAGCAATATATACTCCCCCCATACGGTTGTAAGCATGATTCCATTCTGTCTGGCTATAGATGGGGTTGAAATCGCGCTCGGAAGTAAAAATGAGATATTTGCCGTCAGTGCTGAAACAGGGCGATGAAGAGTCATACCATTTCTCTGTTACAGGATATTCTTTGCCCGAAGTAAGATGGTATACATAGACCACAGACATGTTGTTCTTGCCCGATTTGGTATAAGTAATCCATTGGCTGTCGGGAGAGTAATTGACTGAATAAAACTCTCCTTCAGGGTTTTGCATGACAGTTTTTTTGGATTTTGAGTTGACATCTACTTCCACGATACGGTTTTTGCGGTCGGTGTAGAGCACTTTTTTGCTGTTCGGACTCCACATCAGTTGGCGGATGTAGGTGTCGTTGTTTTCAGTCAGTTGGATAGGTTCTCCGCCTTCGGAGGGTTGCAGCCAGACTTCAGTTTCTCCGGTCCGGTCGCTGATATAGGCGATGTATTTTCCGTCCGGGCTCCAAACTGCATCGCGCTCGTTGGCCCCCGGAGTACGAGTAATGTCGCGGGTTACTCCTTTATCTGCCGGAACATCAAACACTTCGCCGCGAGCAGTTACCGCTACCCGGTGTCCGTCGGCAGAAAGACTGACTGCAGTCAGATTTCCCCCTACTTTTTTCATTTCCTTGCGGGCAAGGATATTATCAGATTTTAAAGTAATGGATATTTTTTCGGTTTGGCGAGTCTTAGGGTCGAGTTTATAAAGGTATCCTCCATTCTCATATACAATGACTTCGCCGTTCGAGCTAGGGAATTTGACATCGTAGTCTGTATAGTTGGTAACTTTCTCAGTCTGTTTCGTTTGGGTATTGTAGACAAAGATGTTCATGGTCATGTCACGGTCGGAGATAAAGAAAATCTCGTCGCCTATCCACATGGGGACAATGTCTTGCGCCACATTATTGGTAATGTTTTCCACTTTTTTGTTTGCAGGATCGTAAATCCAGATATCGTCAGCCATTCCGCCACGGTAGTATTTCCAGTTACGGAATTCACGCATTACACGGTTGTAAGCCAGCTTCTTACCATCTGGAGAGTAAGAACAGAATCCGCCTTCGGGCAATGGAATGAGTTGAGACATGCCTCCGTCCTTGGATATCGTCCAGAGTTTTCCGTCAAATCCGTCACTGATACGATTCCGATAGACGATGTTCTTACCGTCGGGGCTCCACGTCATGACGATATTGTTAGGCCCCATACGGTCTCCCAAGTCATCACGGCTGTTGGTGGCAGTGTAAGTCAGTCGGGTCGGTTCTCCTCCATCGGCAGATATCAGATACACTTCCGTATTTCCGTCATATTGTCCGGTGAAGGCGATAGATTTGCCATCGGGCGAGAAACGGGCAAACATTTCATAGCCGATATGCGAAGTGAGGCGTTGTGCTTCTCCGCCTTTCAGGGGAGCTTTGTACAAATCGCCTGCATAGGAGAACACAACTTCCTGTCCGTTTGTAGCAGGAAAGCGTAGTAGTCTGGCCTCATCGGTAGCATGTCCGACGGAGGTAGTCCCTGTCAGTAACAGGGTGAATAATAGTTTTTTATTCATTTTACTTGCTGTTTGTAATATGGTTGCTTATAAGAGCAAAGTTAAGATTATTTTTTTATTCATGTTCTTTGTTGTCTGAAATATAATTCATAAATTGCACTGTTTATCAATAATATTAGTTGCTTTTGTATACCTTTGCGTTTAACCTTTAATAGATATATAGAATGAACAAGAAATTTTTATGGCTGGGCAGTGGACTTGCCCTTACTTCATTGGGTGCTTATGCACAAAAGAGTCATGATGTGAAGCCAAATATCATATACATTATGTGTGATGATATGGGATATGGTGACTTGGGTTGTTACGGTCAATCATATATCAGTACTCCTAATATTGATAATATGGCCAAAGAGGGTATGCGCTTTACTCAGGCTTATTCAGGAAGTCCGGTCAGTGCACCTTCCCGTGCTTCGTTTATGACAGGACAGCATACCGGTCATTGTGAAGTGCGTGGAAATAAAGAGTATTGGCGTGACGCTCCCATCGTGATGTATGGTAATAACAAAGAATATTCAGTGGTGGGACAGCATCCTTATGATCCCGAACACATAATCATTCCCGAGATAATGAAGGATAACGGTTATACTACCGGTATGTTCGGTAAATGGGCAGGAGGATATGAAGGTTCTGTTTCTACTCCCGACAAACGGGGTATTGATGAGTTTTATGGTTTTATATGTCAGTTTCAGGCTCATCTTTACTATCCTAATTTTTTAAACCGTTACAGTAAGTCATTAGGTGATACGGCTGTGGTGCGTGTGATAATGGATGAAAATATCAAATATCCCATGTACGGCAAAGAATACTATAAACGTCCGCAATACTCTGCCGATATGATTCATCAGGAAGCCATGAAATGGCTTGATAAGCAAGATGGTAAACAACCGTTCTTTGGTATTTTTACTTATACATTGCCTCATGCAGAATTAGTTCAACCTGAGGATTCTATTTTGGAAGGATATCAGAAGAAGTTCTTCCATGACAAGACATGGGGAGGTTCGGAAGGTTCTCGCTACAATGCTTCTGTTCATACACATGCGCAGTTTGCCGGTATGATTACCCGTTTGGATCATTATGTGGGTGAAGTACTGAAGAAGCTGAAAGAAAAGGGAATGGATGAAAATACACTGGTTATCTTTACCAGCGATAACGGTCCTCACGAGGAAGGTGGCGCAGATCCTACATTCTTTGGACGTGACGGTAAGTTGCGCGGTTTGAAGCGTCAATGTCACGAAGGAGGTATCCGCATTCCGTTTATTGTTCGCTGGCCGGGTAAAGTAAAAGCCGGACAAGTTAATGACCATCAGTTGGCGTTTTATGATTTGATGCCGACATTCTGTGATGTGGCAGGCGTGAAGAACTACGTGAAGAAATATACCAATAAAAAGAAAAAAGGTACTGATTATTTCGATGGAATCTCCATCTATCCTACTTTGACCGGACAGGAAGGACAAAAGCAACATGACTTCCTTTATTGGGAATTTGACGAAACTGACCAGATAGGTGTCCGCATGGGTGATTGGAAGATGGTAGTGAAACGTGGCAAACCTTTCCTTTATAATCTTGCCGAGGATATTCATGAAGACCATGATGTAGCAGCCGAACATCCTGAAATTGTAAAACAAATGAAAGAAGTAATCAAGTCACAGCATATACCGAATCCTAATTTCTCGGTTACTTTACCTGACTTTGATTAATATCAAAGTCAAGGCTTTTGGTGAGGCTATTGAAGAATGTTGGTATCAGAGCTGATTATCGAATCATTCTAATGGTTTGGTGATTAGTTGGTTTTATCGAAATCACCCTTGCTACAACTACCTGTGGCGAGGGTGATTTTTAGTTTATGAGAGTTTCGATACACCTTCCTTCTCTTTATGGTATTGGAGTGTGGGATAACGGGGTCGCATTGTTTTTTTGGGGATTTAAAGCTCATTCAGAAACAAAGGGAAGAGTAAGCCGTTTCTTAGGGTCAGCCAAGGCTTTTTAAGCAGAAGACTGTAGTAATTCGACTTACAGACAGACGTAATCGAAAGGACGAAAACGCTTAGTCCGGCTAATGAAACGGCTTAGGGAGCTCAAAACGTATGCAGCGTTTGAAAATCGGAGGAGACAACATCCGGTGACAGGTGAATAATGTATTATAAGTAAATTTATCGTTTGCTTTTGTATATCACTGAAAAACAATTATCTTTGTCTCCGAAATCTAAAAGCATTCCGATGAGAATCTAAACATCTATTTTTAAACAACTATTTATTTCATGTTGGGACGGCAGGCGAAGTGAATTCGTTTGTTGTGTAATAGTTGTCCTCTATTCCCACAATATACATTTCAGTATTAACATTTTAATTTTATAGAAACAGTATGTGTATACATATACAGTCGGTTACTTATATGCATCCTGATAAAGATGTGCTCTTCAGTAATGTCAGTTTCTCTATGGGGAAAGGTGAGAAAGTAGCGCTTATCGGGAATAACGGATCAGGAAAATCAACCTTGATGCAGCTGATAACAAAAGAATTATCACCTTCGGAAGGTGAAGTGATTTGTTTGGAACCACCTTATTATATTCCCCAACACTTCGGACAATTTAATCATTTGACGATAGCCGGGGCTTTGCGAATTGAAGGAAAGATACAAGCACTTCATGCCATTTTGCAGGGAGATGTTTCTGTGGAGCATTTTACGGTATTGGATGATGATTGGGATATAGAAGAAAAGGCGGTTGCCGCTTTACATGAATGGGGATTGCCGGGAGTGCCTCTCTCCCATCCCATGCATTTGTTAAGTGGAGGAGAAAAGACGAAGGTTTTTTTGGCAGGAATTGCTTTACATTCACCGTCTTTTATTCTGATGGATGAGCCGACTAACCATTTGGATGATGTGAGCCGTGGAAAATTATATCGCTTTATCACTTCCACTTCGTCCGGTATGTTGGTAGTCAGCCATGACCGGATATTGCTTAATCTGCTTTCTTCCACTTACGAACTCACGTCGAAAGGAGTAATTTATTATGCGGGGAATTATGACTTTTACAAAGAGCAGAAGGAGTTGACCGTTCAAGCATTGCAAGCCCGGTTGGAAGAGAATGGGAAGCAGTTACAGAAGGCACGCAGACAGGCACGTGAAGTGATGGAGCGTCAACAGAAGCATGATGTGCGTGGAAAGAAGCAGAATATAAAAAGTGGAGTTGGCAAGATGGCTATGAATACTTTTAAAGATCAGGCAGAAAAAAGTTCTGTACGCTTGAACAATGTTCATACCGATAAAATACATTCATTAGCAAAGAGTGTTACTGATATTCGGAGTGAATTACCGGACATGAAGACAATGAGGCTGGATTTTAATTCTTCTTCCTTGCATATTGGCAAGGTACTGGTTACTGCTAAGAACCTGAATTATGCCTATCAGTCTGAAGAATTGTGGAAATCTCCTCTTAGTTTTGTGATACAAAGTGGGGATCGTATTCATCTGAAAGGGGCTAACGGTAGTGGAAAGACTACTTTATTGAAATTGCTGATCGGTACCCTCTCTCCTACTGCAGGTGAACTGACGAGAATGGATGGGCTGACATGTGTTTATCTTGACCAGGAATATTCTATTATTCATGATGACTTATCAGTTTTTGAACAGCTTTTTTCCTTTAACAATAAACTTTATGACCATGAGCTTAAAACCATTCTTAACCGCTTTCTTTTTCCTGTGTCCAGTTGGGATAAGAAATGTAGTTGTCTGAGTGGTGGTGAAAAGATGAGACTTTCTCTCTGCTGTCTGATGGTGAGTACGCAAACTCCCGATCTGTTTATAGTGGACGAACCGACCAATAACATCGATATTATGAATATGGAGATATTGACTGATACTTTGAAGGAGTATCGGGGAACATTATTGGTTGTGAGCCATGATGCCTGTTTTGTGCAGCAAATTAATATAGAGAAGACGATAACGTTAAATATGTGATGAAGACTGCAAGAATTCAAATTTACGGAAAATCAGATAAATATGCCTGTATTTATGGTATTGTTCGGAAATAAATGTTATTTTTGCCCATGTGAAAGAAAAACACAAAACAACATGAAAACTCTCCTGCATATCGTAGTATATATTTTTATCCTTATGGGATTATCCGGTTGTAATAGCGATGTCTTCGTTGAAGATTTTCAGCCTTCTGTTTCTGATGTGACTTTAGAAGGAAACGGTGATTCGGTGACTATTCGTTTTAAGTCTTCCAATTGGGACCTGCTGAGAGTGTATGATTATTATGATAACTCTTCATTATATTATTCGGTTTATGATAAAGATGGTAATATAGTTTCGCAGAATCAGTCACCTGTTTTGGAAGGATTGGGCAAAATAGTCTGTGATGATATCATTTATAAAGATAAGATGGTTGATTTTGCCATTGAGCGTACTCATCCTAGGGAGGTGAAGATAACAGTAAACGAAAATATGTATTCTTCTCTTTTTCAGTTTTGCGTTACGGTAAGTAACGAATATGAAACGAAAAAAATATATGTATCCATAACACCTTCCGACAGATATATATTTGACCGTATCACTTATTCGCTTGATGCCTATAGTTATACGGATAAACAAATAGAAGAGCGCAAGAGCATAGTGGTCAATAACAGGGGAGATGAGTCAATCGTAACCAACTATATCTTCCCTTTCAAAGATGAGCATCGGCAGATACAATTCACCAGTAATAATCCCGAGGCTTTTAATTTGTTGGCAGATAGTAAGCCGGAGGTTGAGATTCCCGGCATTGTAGATGGCCATCTGGTGATGAACGGAGAACTGGCGCGATATGCTTCTGATATGCAACAATTGCCTTTGCCTTTTCCTGATACGGAAAAGGAGGCGGTCACTACTCCGCCCAAAACTTCGCAGCGTATCACCCTGTTGCTGGAATATGAATGGTTTGAGACTAATTTTACTCTTTATGCCGTTCATCCCAAAACAAAAAAAGAGAAAGTCATTACCGGTACTTTGCAAAGCAAGATGCCCAAAGGATATTTCATAAAGAGTGAGAAGCTCAATAATTAGAACAATGAAAACGAAATTACTCTTATTATATATTGCCGGCCTTTTGGCTGTTTGCCCGATGGGGGGAAATTTGATGGCTCAGACGGCTACGCAACCGGATGTATTAAAGAATGATACAGTAAGCCATAAGTTGATTCATAGACTCGGCTTAGATGTACGTCCCAGTTATGTGACCCCTACCAATGATTTCTTTGATGGTGACAATATGCATCAACAACGAATCAGGCAGGCTCTTTCTGTACACCTGAAATATGCTTTTCAATTCGATAAGAATTCATCTTTAGGTCGGTTGTATCCTCATGCTTATCAGGGTATTGGAGTCTCTTACAATACATTCTTCTGCCCTTCCGAACTGGGTAATCCCATAGCGGTATATGCTTTTCAAGGGTCACGCATAGCGCAGTTGTCACCCCGTTTGTCATTTGATTATGAATGGAATTTCGGTGCTTCTTTCGGGTGGAAGAAATATGATAGGACATATAATCCGCAGAATGAGGTTATCGGGTCTAAAATCAATGCTTACATCAATTTGGGCTTTTTCCTGAATTGGCAGCTTAATTCGCAATGGAGTCTGACCGCCGGTATGGATTTTACTCATTATTCCAATGGAAATACACATTATCCCAATTCAGGTGTCAATCCCATTGGTGGAAGAGTAGGTATTGTGCGTACTTTTGGAGACGGGGCTACAACTGTACAAGGTTTTAAATCGCTGTCCATCAAACCTTATATCAGTTATGACTTGGTGGTGTATGGCGCTACTCGTAAAAGAGGATTCGTGGATGGCTATGACGTTTGTTTGGTACCCGGCTCTTTTGGTATTGTTGGGTTGAACTTTAATCCGATGTACAATTTCAACAAGTATTTTAGGGCCGGTGTGTCTGTGGATGCTCAATATGACGAGAGTGCTAATATCAAAGATTATCGAGTAGAAGAAAGTTCGTCAAGTGATGTGAAGTTCCATCGTCCTCCTTTTCACAAGCAGTTTGCTGTAGGTCTTTCTGTCCGTGGGGAGCTGGTTATGCCTATTTTTTCTATCAATGCCGGTATCGGACGGAATCTGATATGCAGTGGTGATGATACGGAGGGATTTTATCAAATTCTGGCACTTAAGACTTCTATTACACCGCGTTTGTTTTTGCATGTCGGCTATCAGTTGAGTAAATTTAAGAACCCCAACAACCTGATGCTGGGGTTTGGATACCGTTTTTACAAGAAAAGGTAGAAGAGATTACAAGCGGTTCAATACATCATCGGCAGCACTCTGTCCCTTATATTTCTTTGAATAGTTGTTGAAACGGTAAACCACACTTAAAGAAACATGTCGCTGGTCCTGATCTTCATTTTGCCAGAAGTAGATGTTATTTATACGTCCGTCATATAGGCTCATGCGTCTGTTCAGCAAATGTTCGCCTGCCAGTTTTACTTGTAGCTTTTCATTCAGGAATGTCTTGCTGAGGCTGATATTCAAATTGTGTTCTTCTCGGAAAGTAAACCATTGTATGCTACCGGGGCTTTGGTAACTATATTCTATGTTGGCAAGCCAATGCTTGGGGAGGTGAATATTGTTTTCCCAAGTCACAATCCATACGGGGCGGTCTACGGCTATCCGTTCATTCATGCTTTTCACTTTCAGGATGTTTTTCTGAAACATTCCGGTGAGCGAAGGTTCGTACCAGCCGAAACGGTGACGCAAGTTGATTATCGCCATCCATCGTTGCTGTTTATTGTAGTTTTTCCAGGTATAGTTGGTTATGTTGGGATATTGAGGGTCAGTGGTATAGTCTGTACCTATATAATCTTTTTTATAACGGTAACTGAGTGACAGATATAAAAAATCATAGCTCAACGAGTATTGTATCTGATGGGCTATTTCGGGTTGCAGACCGGGATTTCCTTCCTGGCGCATATAGGTATTTACATAATAAGAGTTGTTATTCAGCTGATCGAAGCTCGGACGGATAGTGCTGATGCGGTAACTCAGTGATTGTGAAACTTGACTCATTTTATAAGAGATGCCGAAGCTGGGGAAGAAATTATGATAAGTGCGATGGATGTTGTTCGATGCATCATACAGATTACGATAGTCCGAAGCTACATTTTCGTAACGTATACCTGCATTAAGCGAGAAGTTGTTCTGTGAATAACTATATGAGAGGAAGCCGGCACGTTTTTCTTCGTTTGTTTTTGAACGGGCATTTTTGCCTTTCCCGCCATCGTAAGTCAGGAAGTTGTCACCGGTTACTTTGCTCCATTCCCCGCCGCAAACTAATGAATGGTTGTCATTGAAGGTATAAGCCAGTTTCGGGCTTACGGCATACACATTATAATCCGCTTTGTTACGGTTAGTGATTTCGGACAGGCCTGAACGCTCTGATTCCTCGGTCACTGTTTGCACGCGTCCGTTGTGGATACGGGCATAGTCGGTATAGATGTCCAGTTTTATCTTTTCGTTCCATTTTCCTGTATAATAGGCATTCAGGTGATGGTAATAGTCATTGTTGTTTTTCAGTATCGAGTTCCCTTTAATATAATCGTAAGGCTTATCGTTGGCAAGGATACGGGCATACGACGGGGCATCGTTGTAGTCGGTGGTCACATTGCCATCATACTGTATACCGATGCTGTGCCGGTCATTGATGCTGTAGTCTGCGCCGGCAGAATAATTGTACGAAGTATAAATCATGGCTTTACACTGCTGGTCGAGGTCTTGTGTCCATACGGTGTCGGGAGCAGTGATGACTGTTTTCATCAGTTGGTGGCTTTTGCGGCGGAAATCCCCGTAAGTAAATGTACCGAACAGGTTCAGATTGCCTGTCTGATAGTTTAGTTTCACGCCTTCTTCATTGCTCAGCCGATGGTTTTGACTCAGTTCCCCTTCCAGTTGCACCGACCAACCTTCTGTTCGCCGTATGGTGGTGATAAGGAGCACTGCACCTACTGAGGCATCATATTCTGCTCCCGGATTGGTTATCAGCTCCACATCTTTTATATTCTTTACTTCCAACTGTTTCACTTCGTCAATGGAACGAGTTTTCTTTCCATTAATATAAATAATAGGAATACCACCGGTAAAGGAGGTGAGTTGTCCGTCTTCCATGGTCATACCCGGTATTTTGCGGAGCACATCCATCACTTTCGTTTCTCGGTTTAGTACGGAATTGGCAACATTGGCAACCACATTACCTCCTTTCATCTTAAAGGTAGGTACTGAAGCAGTAATTACCACCTCTCCCATCCCGACAGAGGTATCTTTCAGGATGATAGGTTCGGGAATGACCATATCTGAAACAATGGTAAGAGGTCGGGTGTAGGTTTCATATCCCAGGAAGGAAACGCAGAGTTTATAATCTCCTGTAGGGATATTGGGGATAAAGTAATTTCCGTTTGCATCGGTAATACTACCTGTTATTACTTTTTCTCCTTTCTTTAACATAATGGTGGCGTTTTCCATCGGTGTGCTTTGCTCATCTTGTATTTGCCCTTTCAAACTGTTAACACTTTTTACGGAAGCGGAGACAACTACCACATATTGGTTCCCTTTTAGCGTATAGTTTAGTGGTTTATCTTGTAATAGAACGTTGATAGCTTGAGTGATAGTTTCGTTCTTGATAGAAAGGTTCACTGTATATTTCTGTATATCATCATAAGTGAACAGTATGCGGTAACCTGAGGCTTGCTCCAGTTTTTTAAGTGCCGCAGGCAATTCTTCGTTTTGGAAATCGAGTGTAATTTTTCTGTCTGTTTGCGCTAAGAGGGTAAACTGCAGGCTGAAGAAGATTAGCAAAAGATAAATAAGTCTTGTTTTCATGAGTTAGCGTTTTATTTTGTTCTTTTGGTAATAATACGGATTGCTTGCATAATCGGGTACTGCAAAAATAGTTTTTTTGGCTACAATCGTGAAACATTGTAGATAAATTATTATATTTGTCGTAATATCCTGTTTTTCTGTTGGTTGTCCACATGCACTCCTAAAACGTATTTGCTTATGAAAAGAATCTTTGTATTATATGTTGTTTTAAGTATTTGTGTGGCTGCTTTTTCTCAAATAAAGTTTCCGGAAATAAAATGGAAGAGTGATAGTTTGATTTTTATAAGGGAAAAAGAGGCATTGCGCTACGGCGTTGAAACATTTGGCGATGGCCTTTATGTGGATTCGCTCATTCATTATCTGGATACAATATGTCATGTGGAACCCCAAGTAGATAATTCTGTTTCTGATTCTATTTTTCAGGCAGTTTGGAATAATGATACACTCACTTATCGGGTACGTTCGAAGATATATCGGGGTTATGATTATGATAGTAAATCGAAAAAGAAATTACGCAATTTAGTGGTAGAGAGTAGAATATATCCTTTTGCCCGTTTTTCTGCCTGTATTGAGAAATTGGATGAGGCTATGATTGAAGTGTTGAAAGATTCCATGTTGCGCATGGAGTGCCCCCTTCCTATGCTGAAGAATAACTATCAAACTTGTATTTTTTATGCGTTGGATGCTTTATTTCAAACGTATGGCATTTATACCGAACCGGTGATTACTCGTAATACTACGTATAGGCGTGAAGAGGAATTGAATGCTTTTTTTGATTACTTTTTAACCTCCACAGCTTCTTATCCGTGTCGTTATAAGGAAATAAAAAATGTTACTTTTCCCGATAACTGTATCTTAGCCTTTTATAATGGTTATAATCATATCATCCATGCCGTGTTTTATCGGGATGGGCTGTTCTATACAAAGAATGGCTTATTCTCTCCCATGGTACTTTCTACTTTGCATCCTGTGCTGAAATCCTACAGTCGTTGGGATACCTCACTGAAAGGATTGAGTAAAGTAGGTAAGCAGTTGAAAAGTGATAAAATAGTTGTATATACCTTGAACAAGAATTTATTCAGAGTAAATAAGTAGTTCTTTTCACAAACCTACAATTACTTTATCATTCTCAAATTTGGCATTGACTTTCTGCATACTGTTCAGTAAATTGAGAACTTGAGGAAGTGAATCACCTCTGTCCGATTGGAAATGCATCCGGTAGTGCATAGCCTCTTTACTGGTAAAAATGATATTGACGTTATACCAGCGTCCCAATTCTCGCATGATTTCTATTAGTTCGGTATCGTCGAAATAGAACTGACCTTCGGCCCAAGTGCTGTATTCTTTGGCTTGTACTTCATGAATGGAAAAGGTTCCTCCTTTTTGCAATGTGGCATTTTGTCCCGGTTTGATGAGCAATTCTTTCGTGTGATGCGTATCGCTTACTTTTATGCTGCCTTCCAATAGAGTAACATGGGCGTTGTCCGGCGAGTAGACCCGTATATTGAAAGAAGTTCCCAAGACTTGTGTTTCCAGTAAATCGGTTTTTACGATAAAAGGATGAGCGGTGTCTTTTGCCACTTCAAAATAGGCCTCCCCTTTCAGGCGGACCACTCTCTTCTCCTGCCCTTCAAAGTTTTCGGGATATTCTAATTGGCTTTCTGCATTCAGCCATATCCGGGTACCATCTGTCAAGGTTATTTGGTTATTCATGCCACGGGGCACCGTCAGGAGATTCTTTCCTTCATGAGTGTGGATACTGATTTCTTGGGCTACTGTCCGGGATTCGAAAACAGTATAGTAAGAATGTGCAGGTGCATACAGCCAAAATAATAAAGCAATGGAGGCAGCAATCAAAACGATGCTTAAACCAATAAAGCGCATCCGTTTTACGGCAGGGACAGAAAGCTTTCGCCCGAATGTATCTACGTTTCTTGTTTTTCCTTTCGGAGCACCATCAGGCGAATTCAGCTCACCTTTGTGTCGTATGTCCTTTTGCGTGGTGTGTTGTGAGGAGAATTTGCTCCACTCCTTTTCTATATCGGGAGCGGTTGCATTTTGGCGTGCCAATGCCTCTTTGCCGTCCAACAGGTCACGGCAAGCTTGCAAGCACTTTGTATCATTCAGCAATTTCCGTAACTCTTCATCGGTAAAGTTTTCGGGGTGTTTTATTGCTTCCAATGCTCGGCTTATCTTTTCCTCAAAATATTTATCTTCTTTCATGGACTTGTTACTCCTTATATGGTATGTACGTTTTAACTTCATTTTCGGGTACTTCCCTACTCTTCTTTTTTATACCGAACTCTTCGCGTATCAGTCGGAGCGCCTTCATTATATGCTTTTTCACTCCGTTGGTACTTATGCCGAATTCATCGGCTACTTCCTGATATTTCTTGTTTTCGTAATAGCATTCTTTCAAAATCGTTTTGGTGGGGTCGGTCAGCTCTTCTATCACTTTCTCTATACGGGCTATCCTTTCTTCGCGTTCGCTGAAGTCATTGTCGGCTTCTTCTTGCGTTACAGCTTTGTAGAAGTCGGCATATTGTTCTTTTACCAGTGAATGGCGCAGGTGGTCGATACATTTATTACGCACATTGGCATAGAGATAGGCAGTGATTGTTTCTTGTTGGAGCGATTCATATAGATTCCAAGTTTTCTCGAATACATCATTTACAATGTCTTTGCAAGTTTCGGCATCACTGATAAATTGGAATGCATAATAATACAATCGAGCGTAATTAGCTTTATAAAGCTGTTCAAATCCGTATTTATAGTTTGTAAATTCTGTCATAATATTTAGAAAGACAGGTAGGCCGGGTATGTCATTTACTTTAAAAGGTAGAAGAGTTGCGTGTTTGTATAATAATTGCTGAATTACCCTAGAGTAAATAGGCAATTACTGTATAGTAATTGTTTCATTACCCTAGGGTAGTTTGAAAATTATTTGGACTGCTTTTTTGTAAAAGCAAATGGTTATTACTTGTATTCTGCCCAGTCAATCAGGCGCATATCACCTTTCTTTGCCAATGTATCGTGCATTGCCAATGCAGCCGAAATGCAATGAGGGGTCTGCCCCTTTGAAGCCATCTTTACATAATCCCATAGGATATTCTTGTAATCCGGGTGGGCACAGTTCTCGATAATGGCATGTGAACGTTCCACCGGACTCTTTCCGCGGAGGTCAGCAACACCTTGTTCGGTAATAATGATATTGACGTCGTGCTCGCTGTGGTCTTCATGAGATACCATAGGAACGATGGCGCTGATTTTTCCTTCTTTGGCAACGGATGGACAAGTAAAGATGGAAATATAAGCATTGCGGGTGAAGTCGCCCGAACCACCGATACCGTTCATCATCTTGGTTCCACTGATATGGGTAGAGTTTACATTGCCGTAAATGTCTGCTTCGATGGCAGTATTAATAGAGATAACACCGAGACGGCGGATTATTTCCGGATTATTTGAAATTTCGGACGGACGCATTACCAGTTTATCCCGGAAGAAATCGATGTCATCATAAATGCCTTGCAAACATTCATTGGTGACTGTCAAAGAACAAGTACTTCCGAACTTAACGCGTCCCTGACGAATCAAGTCTACCACAGCATCTTGCAATACTTCGGTATACATTTCGAAAGCAGGAATTGTCTTATCACGTCCTAGTGCACCTAATACAGCATTGGCAATATTACCTACTCCACTCTGCAATGGTAGGAAACTTGCAGGTATGATGCCTCGTCTCATGTCGGCAGCCAGAAAATCAGCTACGTTTTGTCCGATTCGGTCGGTGATGGGGTCTGGTGCTGTAAATGAACGTGCCTGGTCAGGCATATTCACTTCCACTACACCGATAATCTTTTTCGGGTCTACCTGTACGTATGGTAGACCAATACGGTCACTTGGTTTGAAGATGGGAATCTCGCGGCGATAAGGCGGATCAAGCGGTTCGTACACATCGTGCAGTCCCATGCCGTTCTTGCTATGGGCAGCATTCAGTTCGATAATTACTTTATCTGCCAATCGCGCAATGGTCGGAGCGATACCTCCGGCGGCAGTCAGATATACTTTTCCATCAGGAGTGATTTCGCAAGCTTCCAGAATAGCCACGTCTACTTTACCCATGAAACCATAACGAACTTCTTGTGCCATTTGTGACAAATGAATATCATTATAAGCTATTTCTCCATTATTTACCGCTTTACGGAAATCAGGATTTGTGGTATAAGGGGCGCGATAGCGAATAGCTTTTACTCTTGACAGAATCCCATCGGTGGCATCTCCTGTGGAAGCACCGGTAAAAATACCAATTTGGAACGGATTGCCTTTGGCATGCTCTTCTTCTGCAATTTTTGCGATTTCAGGAGTTACGGCTTTGGGAGTCCCTGCCGGAGTAAAGCCACTAAGTCCGATGTTATAGCCATGTTTTACATAGCTGGCAGCTTCGGCTGCTGAAATGATATTAAATCCCATGATATTCAATGTGTTTTCTGGTTGTTAGTATTGTTGTTATTAATATTTTCGATTGAAAATTTCCGAGTAAATAAAGGCCCGTCGTGCTTCTTCGCGTGTGTTTAGCGCGATGCGTTTTTTTTCATCGGAAGGAGTATGTCGGGTATTCTCGTTGGCAATTGGTGCTGATAAGGGCTTTTCTTTCTTTTTGCGGATGGGTCGAGGAGTACATTTTATGGGGCGTGGTGAAATAGTCTGCTCCTCTTCCTCCATTTCTTCTATTGTGGGAAACATATCAGTAAGAACTTCACGAGGAGAAGGTGTGCCCGTTTCTTTTTTAGCCTTGGTAATTTGTTGCACAATGGCAATTGCAATGATTACCATAAATATTAATACTTGGACAATTTCCATAGGCTTTCTTTATTTAGTAAATTTGATAATGAACGGTCAAAGTTAGAAATTTATTTTATAACTTCGTTCATAAAAGGGCAAAATAAACAAGGAAAGTATAATGTATTGGGAGTTATCCCAACAAGACTTCGTTTTTCAAAAGTTCTCTTTGGTATCTGTGTCAGAAACTTCTTTTAAGGAAATGAAACAAAGAAAAAAGGAAGAGAACTTCACAGTTGTCTTCCCCTATTTTTTTAACCTAAACCTTAACTATGAAAAAATCTAATGTTTTTCAAAAGCAAAGATGCAAATTATCTAAATACGTTGGTAACGCAAACGGAGTTTTTTGTTCATTGATTATGATAATTTAACTATTAGGGCTTCTAATGGCTTTTATTATGTCTTTTCGGTCTGAATATCAATCTATAAATATGCAAAAATCAAACAGGATATGAGGAAATTTGCCGGGAACTCAATATCTTTGCAGTGAATTTATAAAAAGAGAATATGATGAAAGAAACAACAGGAGCAGACTTTAAATCTGCAACTGAACAGGAAAACAAGAAACTGTTTATTGAGACGTATGGTTGCCAGATGAATGTGGCGGACAGTGAAGTGATTGCTTCTATCATGCAGATGGCAGGGTATAGTGTATGTGATGCTTTGGAGGATGCGGATGCTGTGTTTATGAACACTTGTTCTATTCGTGACAATGCTGAACAGAAGATTTTGAACCGATTGGAGTTTTTTCATTCCATGAGGAAAAATAAAAAAAGAAACCTGATTGTCGGTGTGCTGGGGTGTATGGCCGAGCGTGTAAAAGAGGATTTGATTGAGAATCATCATGTTGATTTGGTTGTGGGACCGGATGCTTATCTTACATTGCCCGACCTGATTGCTGCTGTTGAAGCAGGAGAGAAAGCTATTAATGTAGAATTGTCGATCACGGAAACATATCGTGATGTGATTCCTTCACGTATCTGCGGAAACCATATTTCGGGCTTTGTCAGCATTATGCGGGGCTGCAATAATTTTTGTCACTATTGCATTGTGCCTTATACTCGTGGCCGGGAGCGTAGTCGTGATGTAGAGAGTATCCTGAATGAGGTGCGTGATTTGGCCGATAAAGGTTATAAAGAAGTAACTTTGCTGGGTCAGAACGTTAATTCCTATCGTTTTGAGAGAGAGAATGAAGTGATTACTTTCCCGATGTTGCTTCGCACTGTTGCTGAGGCTGTTCCGGGAATGCGTGTCCGCTTTACCACTTCGCATCCTAAGGATATGAGTGACGAAACCTTGCAGGTGATAGCCGAAGTGCCAAACGTTTGTAAACATATTCATTTGCCTGTGCAGAGTGGAAGTTCGCGCATATTGAAATTGATGAACCGCAAATATACCCGTGAATGGTATTTGGACAGAGTGGCGGCTATTCGTCGAATCATTCCCGATTGTGGATTAAGTACAGATATTTTTTCGGGTTATCATTCTGAGACGGAAGAGGACCATCAGGAGTCTTTGTCTCTAATGCGTGAGTGTGCTTATGACTCTGCTTTCATGTTTAAATATTCGGAACGTCCCGGAACGTATGCTTCCAAACATTTGCCGGATGATGTGCCCGAAGAAGTTAAGATTCGCCGTTTGAATGAAATTATTGAGTTGCAGAACCAACTTTCCGCCGAAAGTAATGCCAAAGATGTAGGAAAGACATTTGAAGTAATGGTGGAGGGCGTGTCTAAACGTTCGAAAGAACAATTATTCGGCCGTACACAGCAGAATAAAGTGGTGGTGTTCGACCGCGGAAATCACCGTATCGGCGATTTTGTAAATGTACGCATAACAGAAGCCAGTTCTGCCACACTGAAAGGAGAAGAAGTTTTCTGATGGGGAAAAAAGAAGCATATAAAGAAAAGAACTTGCAGTATTTGCAGGTTCTTTCTACCCGGGCAGATATCTGCTCTTTACCCTGCGGGATATTCTATGAGGTGCTGCAGGCAGGTACCGGAACGGCTTCACCCACTCTTCGTAGCATCGTTACTGTTCATTATAAAGGCAGTCTGATAAATGGGAAGGAGTTTGATAATTCTTATAGCCGCAATTGTCCCGAAGCATTTCGCCTATGTGATGTCATCGAAGGATGGCAATTAGCGCTCCGGCAAATGCATATAGGGGATAGATGGATTATTTATATTCCTTATACCCTTGGTTATGGAAGTCGTGCCAGTGGTCCGATTCCTGCTTTCTCTACTTTAATATTTGAAGTAGAGTTGCTGAGTATTGCCTGACACGGTTGGGAGTTAGCGGTTGTGTAGTTTTTCTTTTACTCTGTCTTCATAGCCATCACGATATCTTCTTTCGGGCATTACAATCCACAGAATCAGATAGATGATTCCTCCTGAAAAAGCGGTGAAAATGGTTGCCAAAGCATAAACTATACGCACTGTCGATACCTCCCAGCCGAAATATTCGGCTATTCCTGCACATACGCCGGCTAACATTCTGTTATTGGAGCGAAGCAGTCTTTTATTTTCCATTTATTCTCTAGAATTAAAGTTAGATATGCAAAAATAGGAAAAAGCAAAATGCATAGTTAACTTATACTCTTAAAAGTACTTAAAGGAAAGTCATTGTAATTCATTTTATTTGTTATTTTGCAGCAAATTAGGGTTAAAAGTGAACAGACTCAAGATAGATACTTGTCCGTTGTGCGGCGGAAAACAGTTAGAACATGCAATAACTTGTACAGATAATTATGCTTCGGGCGAAAAGTTCGAGGTGATGCGGTGCACCCGTTGCGGCTTTCTTTTTACACAAGAAGTGCCGGTAGAGGCGGAAATAGGCAGGTATTATGAAACTCCCGATTATATTTCACACAGCGATACCAATAAAGGCTTGATGAACCGGGTGTATCATCAGGTTCGCAAGTATATGTTATCCCGTAAGGCCAAACTGATTAAACGTACGTCCGGGCTGAGTAAAGGCAGTCTGCTGGATATCGGAACCGGTACGGGATACTTTAGTAATGCTATGAAGGAACGCGGCTGGCGAGTGCGGGCGATAGAGAAGAATGTCAAAGCGCGTGCGTTTGCCAAAGAGCATTTTGACTTAGATGTAGATGCGGAAGATGCGTTGGCCGGATATGCTGATCATTCGTTTGATGCAATTACCCTGTGGCATGTGATGGAACATTTGGAACACCTGAATGAAACTTGGGAAAGGTTGGCAGCCTTGTTGAAGGACAGAGGGGTGCTGATTGTTGCAGTTCCCAATCCATCTTCGTATGATGCGGTGAAGTATAAGGAATGGTGGGCTGCGTATGACGTTCCCCGTCATTTATGGCATTTCACACCGTCTGTGATGCAACAATTCGGGGTGAAGCATGGTTTTAAACTTGCCGAACAGCATCCGATGCCATTCGATGCCTTCTATGTTTCTATGTTGACAGAGAAATATAAAGGTAGTCGTTTTTCTTTTCTGAAAGGAATGTGGACGGGATTGTTGGCTTGGTTTAGCACTTTGGCCAGAAAGGGGCGCAGTAGTTCAATGATTTATGTATTCAGAAAGAAGTAATTATGGGAAAGAAATCGACGTCTTTTTTCGATATGCAGTTCATTACTTCCAGCATTAGCACTATGTTGGTGTTGCTTTTATTGGGTATGGTGGTCTTCTTTGTGTTGTCGGCCAATAATCTTTCTAAGTATGTTCGTGAGAATATCAGTTTCTCCGTCCTTGTTAGCGATGACATGAAGGAAGCAGATGCCATTAAGTTCCAAAAGAAGTTGAATGCAGAGCCTTTCGTTAAGGAAACTTATTATATTTCTAAAGAGCAAGCTTTAAAAGAGCAGACAGAGGCGATGGGAACAGACCCTGCTGAGTTTTTGGGGTACAATCCATTTACGGCTTCCATTGAGATAAAGTTGAATGCAGATTATGCCAATTCGGATAGTATAGCCTGGATTGAAGAGAAGATTATGGCTAACAAGAAGGTGATGGAGATTAATTATCCGCAAGATTTGCTGGATGCGGTGAATAGTAATATTCGTCGAATCAGCTTCTTGTTGCTTGGACTTGCTGCACTTCTTACATTGATTTCCTTTGCATTGATAAACAATACCATACGTCTTACTATATATTCTAAACGCTTTTTAATTCATACCATGAAACTGGTAGGAGCGAGTTGGGGATTTATTCGGAAACCTTTCTTGGTTCGGAATATATGGATTGGTGTATTGGCGGCTGTAATGGCTGATGCGGCATTAATCGGGATGGCTTATGCACTTGTGAGATATGAGCCCGAATTGATAGAGATTATTACCCCCATGACGATGTTATTGGTGATGTCGTCAGTTTTTGTTTTCGGTGTGATTATCACCTTTATGTGTGCTTATATATCAATAAACAAATATTTGCGTATGAAAGCCGGTGCGCTTTATTACATCTAATTAAAAGGATATGGACAAACAGAAATTTGCCTTTGATAAAACAAATTTTATCTTACTGGCCATAGGCATGGCAGTCGTAATTATCGGTTTCCTGTTGATGACAGGCCCTAGTTCTACAGAAGGGTATTTTGAGCCGGATATTTTCAGTGTACGTCGAATCAAGGTGGCGCCTGCTGTATGTTTTTTTGGTTTTATTTTTATGATATATGGTATTGTGCGAAAGCCGAAAGTAACGAAAGAATAAAAAAGTAAAAGTGTATGGAATGGTTTGAGGCATTAATCCTTGGTTTGCTTCAAGGATTGACAGAGTATTTGCCGGTCAGCAGCAGTGGTCATTTGGCTATCGGATCGGCTTTGTTTGGAATACAAGGTGAAGATAATCTGACATTTACCATAGCAGTGCATGTGGCAACTGTGTTGAGTACGTTGGTTATTTTGTGGAAAGAAATTGACTGGATTTTCCGTGGATTGTTTAAGTGTGAGATGAATGCGGAAACAAAGTATGTATTGAATATTCTTGTTTCTATGATACCTATCGGAATCGTAGGGGTGTTCTTTAAAGATTATGTAGAGGAAATCTTTGGCTCAGGATTGCTGATTGTGGGCTGTATGTTATTGGTAACGGCTTTATTGCTTACTTTTTCTTACTATGCAAAACCTCGTGTGAAAGAGAATATTAGTATGCGTGATGCGTTTATCATAGGTTTGGCTCAGGCTTGTGCTGTGTTGCCTGGATTATCCCGTTCGGGTAGTACCATTGCTACCGGCTTGTTGCTGGGAGACAATAAAGCTAAACTGGCACAATTCTCTTTTCTGATGGTGATTCCTCCCATTTTGGGTGAGGCGTTGCTGGATGGAATGAAGATAGTGAAAGGAGCTGCAGCATCCATACACAACTGGCAAAAGTACAGAATGCAATTGATCAGGAATTCCGCTCCAGGAGCCTGTACTGGCTCCTGAACGGAGAAGAGAACAGTTAGAGTAAAGAGGAATTCCCGTAACAGTTCAGACTGATTGAACTGTTACGATTCCCCGCCGCTGAGAACGGAATCAGCAGGCGGCATTCTTTATAATTTAAAGTGGATAAAAATTATCAAGTATAAATTACAGTTTTGTTCATACAATATTAAAGCGGTAATTGAAAGAGCTGGTTTGATATTACCTGCCTGATTCACGGCGGTAACGATAGATGCATGATTAAAACCAAAAAGGAGAAGGAGGAAAGCATATGCTGTTTACAACGACACAGGAACATGAGGAGCTGCGCAGGAAAATCCGCGAGTTTGCGGAGGGTGAGATTAAGCCACAGGCGTTTCTTCTCGATCAGAACAATGAATTTCCGGCAGAGGCCGTGGAAAAGCTCGGGAAAATGGGGTTAATGGGTATACCTTATCCGAAGGAGTACGGCGGAGCCGGTATGGATATACTCAGCTATGCGATCGCAGTGGAGGAACTGTCCAGGGTGGACGGCGGAGCCGGTGTAATTCTTTCCGCCCATGTATCGCTTGGATCCTGGCCGATATTTGCGTTCGGAACAGAAGAGCAGAAACAGAAATACCTGGTTCCGCTGGCGAGAGGTGAAAAAATCGGAGCGTTTGGACTGACGGAGCCGAATGCAGGTTCCGATGCCGGCGGCACAGAGACAACGGCCGTATTAAAAGGGGATTATTACCTGCTGAACGGCGGTAAGATTTTTATTACTAACGCGCCGAAAGCAGATACATACGTGGTATTCGCGGTGACGACACCGGATATCGGAACAAGAGGAATTTCCGCTTTCATTGTGGAAAAGGGCTGGGAAGGTTTTGAGTTTGGCGATCACTATGACAAGATGGGAATCCGTTCTTCCTCAACGGCAGAATTGATTTTCAACGATGTGAAGGTTCCGAAGGAGAATCTCCTTGGAAAAGAGGGAGAAGGTTTCAAAATTGCGATGGCGACGCTGGATGGCGGCCGTATCGGAATTGCATCCCAGGCGCTTGGAATTGCCCAGGGAGCTTATGAAAATGCTCTGGAATATTCAAAGGAGCGAATCCAGTTCGGCAAGCCAATCTGCCAGCAGCAGATTGTTTCCTTTAAGCTGGCCGACATGGCGACAAAACTGCGCTGCGCCCGTTTCCTGATATACAGCGCGGCAGAGCTGAAGGAACAGCATGTACCGTACGGAATGGAATCCGCAATGGCTAAACAGTATGCTTCCGATATCGCTCTCGAGGTTACCAATGATGCTCTCCAGATTTTCGGCGGCAGCGGCTATCTGAAAGGAATGGAAGTGGAGCGGGCATACCGTGATGCAAAAATTACGACGATTTATGAAGGAACCAACGAGATTCAGAGAGTTGTTATCGCTTCCCATATCATTGGCAAGATGCCGAAGGAATCAGGAGGCGGCGGGGCAAAGCATATGAAGAAACCAGCCCCCATCACCGGCCTTCGCAAGAAACAGATTCTGAAAGAGGGAAAGGCGCAGGAGAAGGTTGATACTCTTGTGGCTGCCCTGAAAAAAGACGGCTTTGATTTTTCCGTCGGCATACCGTTAGACACACCGATTCCGCAGGCGGAGCGCGTCGTGTCGGCCGGCAAAGGAATCGGGGATAAAAAGAACATGAAACTGATCGAAGCCCTGGCCGTACAGGCAGGAGCGGCTATCGGCTCTTCCCGTCCGGTAGCTGAGACACTTAAATATGTGCCGTTGAACCGCTATGTGGGAATGTCGGGCCAGAAATTCACCGGGAACCTATATATTGCATGCGGAATCTCCGGTGCGACACAGCACTTAAAGGGAATCAAAGATGCGTCCATCATCGTGGCAATTAACAAAAATGCCAATGCGCCAATCTTCAAGAACTGCGACTATGGAATTGTCGGAGACGTAATGGAGATACTTCCGCTTCTGACGGCAGCGCTTGACAATGGAGAAGCCAAACAGCCGGCGCCTCCAATGATTAAGATGAAACGTCCACAGCTGCCGAAGGAAAAGCCAATCGGCAAGACTTATGTCTGTGGGGGCTGCGGATATGAATATAATCCGGCGGAAGGTGATCCTGACAATGACATCGCTCCCGGAACTCTGTTTGAAAAACTTCCGGAAGACTGGGTATGCCCGGAATGTGCTGAAGGAAAAGATATGTTTATCGAGGCGTAAGCTGAAAGGAGGCTCACTTTATGTATTGTGTAAGAAATGTAACGGAAGATTTATATTGGGTTGGAGCCAACGACCACCGTCTGGCCCTGTTTGAAAATATACATCCGATTCCCAGGGGCGTTTCCTATAACGCATACCTGCTGCTGGATGAGAAGAGTGTTTTATTTGACACTGTTGACTGGTCGGCCTGCCGCCAGCTGCTTGAAAATATGGACTATCTGCTGGAGGGAAAACCTCTTGATTACCTGGTAATCAACCATATGGAGCCAGATCACGGCGCCTCTATCGAGGAAATCCTTCTGCGTTATCCGAAGGTGAAGATTGTCAGCACGGAAAAGGCGTTCATGCTGATGCGCCAGTTCGGCTTCGGCGTTGACAGCCATGAGCTGATTGAGGTACACGAAGGTGATACAATGTCATTCGGAAAGCATACGGTTACCTTTGTCTATGCCCCGATGGTACACTGGCCGGAGGCTATGGTTACCTTTGACGTGACAAACGGCGTTCTGTTTGCAGCCGATGCCTTTGGTTCCTTCGGTGCATTGGACGGTAAACTTTTTAATGACGAAGTGAATTTCGACAGAGACTGGATCGACGATGCCCGCCGCTATTTCACAAATATTGTCGGCAAATACGGCCCTCATGTGCAGGCGCTCTTAAAGAAAGCCGCAACAATTGATATTAAAGTTATTTGTCCGCTTCACGGGCCGGTATGGCGCTCCGACCTGGGCTATTTCATCGACAAATACGATCACTGGAGCCGGTATGAGCCGGAAGAAAAGGGGGTTATGATTGCTTACGCTTCCATGTACGGCAACACCGAGGCCGCTGCGCAGGCGCTTGCATCAAAGCTGTGTGAAAAAGGGATGACGAATGTGCATGTATATGATGTATCCAATACACACGTTTCACAGCTCATCTCCGAGACCTTCCGTTTAAGTCATGTGGTTCTGGCATCCGTGACCTACAATCTGGGAATTTACCCGGTAATGCACAATTACCTGATGGATATGAAGGCGCTCAATCTTCAGAACAGGACAATCGCCATCATAGAGAACGGCTCATGGGCATGTAAATCAGGCGACTTAATGCAGAAATTCGTGGATGATGAGCTTAAAAATATGACAGTATTAAATGAGAGGCTTTCCCTGGCATCCGCCCTTCATCCTGACAAGGTAACGGAGCTGGATGCACTGGCTGACAGTATTATTGAGTCAATGAAATAGGGATTTAGTTAAGCAGGTGAGGACGCCGCCGGTACGGCCAGCGGACGCTGATTTTCTCACGCGTTAAGTGCGGGGGCGGATCTTATCGCGGCCACTCAGTGCATCCATATGTGTTTGATATATTTGATGTTTCAATACGATTGAGCGGAATTGAGTCCGGAAGAGTATCACCGGATTTAATTCCGCTCAATTTGCTGTGATTGATGGCGATGACCTGTGCTCGGAGACTGGAGACAATCAGCGCCCGCAACGGACCATGTCCGGTATCGCGGAAATTTCCGCCTGGGTCTTCCGTCCCTGCGAAAACCTGAACCGGGGAAGCAGGCGGAATCAATTGCGGAGGGGACATCACCTGCTTAAATAATATTTATTTTAATTTTTTTCAGACACCCTCTTTTATTTTTCTCCGTTTTGCATTAATATAGTAATCAGGGAAAATATAAAATCAAAGGAGAGAAGGATATGATATCAAATCAGATACTCCAGACAAATATTGAAGGCTTGAAGGGGATTACCAGGGTGGACTTAAGTATCTGTGATACAGAAGGCAAAGTTCTTGCGTCCACATTTACCGGTGCTGAGGAGTATGAAAGTGCGATTCTGACTTTCGTGGACTCTCCGGCGGACAGTCAGGTTATTCAGGGCTATCAATTTTTTAAGGTGTTTGATGAACACCAGCTGGAATATATTCTGCTTGCCAAGGGCGGCAGTGACGATGTTTATATGGTGGGCAAGATGGCGGCGTTCCAGATTCAGAACCTGCTTGTTGCCTATAAGGAGAGATTTGATAAGGATAACTTTATCAAGAACCTTCTGCTTGACAATCTGCTGTTAGTAGACATCTACAACAGGGCGAAGAAGCTCCATATTGAGACCAATGTTAAGAGAATTGTCTTTATCATTGAGACACAGCATGAGAAAGATGTCAATGCGCTTGAGACGGTGAGAAGTTTGTTCTCCACAAAGACGAAGGATTTTATTACGGCGGTGGATGAGAAGGATATTATTCTGGTTAAGGAAGTGAAACCGGGAGAAACCTATGATGATTTGGAGAAGACGGCCAGCATGATTGTTGATATGCTGAATACAGAGGCGCTGACGAGAGTGAACGTCGCTTTTGGTACGATTGTCAATGAGATTAAGGATGTATCGCGTTCTTATAAAGAGGCAAAGATGGCTCTCGACGTGGGGAAAATTTTCTACAGCACAAAGAATGTTGTGGCCTACAGCAAACTGGGAATCGGCCGGTTGATTTACCAGCTTCCGCTCCCTCTTTGCCGGATGTTTATCAAGGAAATTTTTGACGGAAAATCACCGGATGATTTCGATGAAGAGACTCTGACCACGATCAACAAATTCTTTGAGAACAGCCTCAACGTATCAGAGACGTCCAGACAGCTCTATATCCACAGGAACACGCTGGTGTACCGTCTTGACAAGCTTCAGAAGAGTACCGGTCTGGATTTGAGGGTATTTGAAGATGCCATAACCTTTAAAATTGCGCTTATGGTAGTTAAATACATGAAGTATATGGAGAACCTTGATTATTGATGATGAGATGTTACGTGAACGGTAACGGTGAGATCTTGAAGCAAATCTAAACAGAGGGAAACGGGGAATGCTGTGGTATGGATCGCGTATCTGTGCCGCAGCAATTCTATAGTTGAGGGATACACAGAAGATGATAGAGATAATGAGTCTCAATAAGACATATAAAGCGGGAAACAGGGCGCTTAAAAATATTAATATCACGATAGAGGACGGTGAGTTTGTCTTTATTATGGGGCGCAGCGGTTCCGGTAAATCCACGCTTATGAAGCTGCTTTTAAAGGAAGTGGAGCCGTCATCAGGGAAAATCATCGTGAACGATATGGAGCTGGGGAAGATGCCCAGAAGATATGTGCCGAAATACAGGAGGCGTTTGGGGGTAGTGTTTCAGGACTTCCGCCTTTTAAAGGATAAGACAGTGTATGAAAATGTAGCCTTTGCCCAGCGTGTAATCGGTGTGCCGACCAGAACGATTAAAGAGTCGGTTCCGGAGATGCTCAGGCTGGTGGGGCTTTCATCAAAATATAAATCATTCCCGAACCAGCTTTCCGGCGGGGAGCAGCAAAGGGTGGCGATTGCCAGGGCTCTCATTAATTCGCCCGAGGTTCTGCTGGCGGATGAGCCGACCGGTAATCTGGATGCGCAGAATTCAATGGAGATAATGAGGCTGTTGGAAGAAATCAACAACAGGGGTACCACTGTAGTCGTTGTTACCCACAGTCAGGAGATTGTAAACAGGATGGGAAAACGGGTAATCACCCTGGACCGCGGAGTTGTGGCGGAGGATGAGATAAAAGGCGGTATCGCATATGAGGCTTAGTACATTTACATATTGCCTGAAAGAAGGTATGAAAAATATAGGCAGGAATATCTGGTTTTCCCTGGCTTCGACGGCTATCATTTCAGCGTGCATTTTTTTATTCTGTATGTTTTTTGCCCTGGTGGCCAATGTACAGTATATGGTGAAAAATGCAGAAACCACGGTGGGAATCACTGTATTTTTCGATGAAAATATGGCGGAAGCAGATATTCTGGCAATCGGAAAAGAGATAGCCGCCAGGAAAGAGATAAAAGAAACAAAGTATATTTCAGCCGAGGAGGCATGGGAGACATTCCAGAAGGAATATTTTAAAGATGCGGAGGAACTGGCGGAAGGCTTTGCGGATGATAACCCGCTGGCCGGATCGGCATCTTACGAAATTTATCTGAAGGATATCGCGGATCAGGATGTCATTGTGTCCTATCTGAATACGATTGCAGGTATCAGGAAGATTAACTATTCCAATGACACGGCATCAGGGCTTTCCACCTTTAATAAGATGCTGGGGCTGATTTCGGCAGTGATTATTGCAATACTGCTGGCGGTGGCGGTGTTCCTGATCAGCAATACGATTTCCACGGCAGCGGCCTTCCGGAAGGAGGAGAACAAAATCATGCGTCTGATTGGGGCCACCAATTTTATGATCCGTGCCCCCTTTGTTGTGGAGGGTATTATTATCGGATTTGCCGGGGCGGCTATTCCGCTTGTCAGCGTTTATTTCCTTTACAGGAGTGCGGTGGAATACATGATTGAAAAATTCCATATCATATCTAACATTATTGAGTTTATACCAATCGACACCATTTTCCCGTATATGATCGCAGTGGCGGTGGCTCTCGGTGTGGGAATCGGTTTTGTCGGAAGCTTCTTTACCATTCGGAAACATCTGAAGGTATAGGAGTCTGTGCATAAGGAGCAAAAGATGAGGCATAATGCAGCAGTAAAAAGAACAGTTCTGGCTATTCTTCTGGCATCCCTGGCCGCAGCGCCCGCATATGGGGCCTCTAAAAAAGACGTGGACAGCGCCAAGGGAAAGATTTCTTCCATCGAGGAGGAGAAAAAGAAGACAGAGCAGGCTATCAAAGAGCTGGAAACACTGAAAGCGGATACGGAAACCTATGTAAGGAAGCTGGACTCCCAGCTTGAGACGCTGAATGTGGAAGTGAACAGGCTGGAAGGAAATATCCGTGATAAAGAGAAGACTATTGAAGAGACCGCGGTAAAGCTTGATGAGGCCGGAAAAGTGGAAAAGAAGCAGTATGAGGCCATGAAAAAGCGTATCAAATACATGTACGAGAAGGGTGACAGCAGTTACCTGGATATTCTTCTGCAGTCGAAGTCCATGTCGGAGCTTTTAAACAGAGCGGAATATATTTCAAAAATATCTGAATATGATAGAAATATGCTGGATCAATATGCTGCAGTCAAAGACGGGATAGCAGATGACAAGGCGCAGCTTGAGAAAGAGAAGGCGGAGCTGGTTGTGCTGCAGGAGCAGACGACAAGCAAGAAAAATTCTGTGGAGACGCTGGTCAATGAAAAATCGGCGGAGCTTAAGAAGGTAAATTCCCAGATTGGGACCAAGACGGCTCAGGTGGAAGCTTATGAAAAGGATATTAAAGCTCAGGAAGATAAGATTAAACAGATAGAGGCGGAGATCAAAAGACAGGAAGAGGAAGCCAGGAAAAAGGCTGAGGCGGCAGGGCAGAAGTATAATACGGTAAGTATTGGGAATATTAAATTTATATGGCCGTGTCCTTCCAGCAGCAGGATTACATCCGGCTTCGGAGGAAGGGAGTCACCGACCGAAGGCGCTTCTTCAAACCATCAGGGAATAGATATCGGCGCGCCTACGGGAAGCAATATTGTTGCGGCGGCCGACGGAACTGTGACAATTTCTACATACAGCTATTCTGCCGGGAACTATATCATGTTAAACCACGGCGGAGGAGTATCCACCGTGTATATGCATTGTTCCCAGCTGCTGGTATCAGCCGGTGACACGGTAAAGCAGGGACAGGTCATTGCAAAAGTAGGTTCTACCGGCTATTCTACCGGACCGCACCTGCATTTCGGCGTCCGGCTGAATGGAAGTTATGTAAATCCGGCAAAATATGTAAGCCCATAGGGAAACGGTTCGGTACTCTTACTGAACAGAGGCCCTAAGTTCAAAAACAAACTTAACGGCAGTGGTGAGCGGAGAGTAATCGGTTTTCCCCCACTGCTATGAGATCAACCACGCTTCTACGTAGGATGCAGTCGCACTCTGACAATATATCGAGCGTGGAGTGAAACAATATCAACCCATAAATTAGGAGGCATTAGAGATGGACAATAGAAGTAAATTCTGGAGAGGCGTCATGGTCGGCGTCCTTGTTACGGCATTCGCCTGCCTGGTGACAGTGGGGACATCGGCCGGAATTTATATGTTTGGACGGCGCGTCATTGACAATCAGGTACAGGTGCAGGCGGAGCAGGGTAATTCCGGGGCGGAGGCGAGCGCCGACGGTCAGGCTGGCAATCAGACTCTCGATATGGAGCGCGTCAACAGAAAGCTTACGGAGCTTCAGACGATTATTGACAAGAAGTACCTGTTTGAAGATAAGGTGGAAGTGGAAAAGGAAGAATCCGGAATTTACAACGGTTTCCTTTTCGGCCTGAATGATCCCTACGCAGTTTACTATACGCCGGAGGAACTGGCCAGCTTTATGGATGAGACAAACGGTTCCTACTGCGGTATCGGAGCGATGGTTTCACAGGACAGGAAGACAGGCGTCTCCACGATTATCCGTGTATTTGAAGGCAGCCCTGCCGAGAAAGCCGGAATCCGTCCGGGAGATATAGTCTTTGCCGTAGGCGATACGGAAGTAACGGGGATGGATCTGACTATTATGGTCAACAACTATATCAAGGGCGAGGAAGACACCAACGTAGAGATTACGGTTTACCGGGAAGATACAGGGGAATACGTGGACCTTACCGTGACGAGAAAACCGGTCGATGTACAGACCGTAACAGGAAAAATGCTGGATAAAGAGATCGGCTATATTTCCGTAATTGAGTTTGACAAGGTGACGGATGCCCAGTTCAAGCAGAAGATAGAGGAGTTAAACACTCAGGGGATGAAGAAACTGATTGTTGACTTGAGAAATAACCCGGGTGGTGAATTGAATACGGTAGTATCCATGGCCGATTACGTCCTGAAGGACGGCGGGCGGATCCTTACGGTAGCGGATAAAGATGGCGCAGAAGAGGTATATGATGCCAAAGACGGTCACAGTCTGGAGATACCGATGGTGGTATTGGTAAACGGCAACTCCGCCAGTGCTTCTGAGGTATTTACCGGTGCGCTGAAGGATTATGAGGCGGCCACAGTGGTCGGTACACAGACATTCGGAAAAGGAATTGTGCAGACGCTCTTCCCGCTTTCCGACGGAAGCGCCGTAAAACTGACGACAAATCATTACTATACGCCGAACGGACACGACATTCACGGAGAAGGAATCGCTCCTGACGTGGAGGTGGAGCTGAATGAAGAGGCTGCCAAGATGCCTGTAATTCCGGAGGATATGGATAACCAGCTTCAGGAAGCAATACGCATAATAGAGGAAAAATAGTGGAGATTTAGTTAAGCAGGTGAGGACGCCGCCGGTACGGCCAGCGGACGGGATGGTGGGGTGTGTATATGAGTCTTTCGTCCCGGGGAGAGATTATCGTGGTTTGGGGCTGCGGGCGAAGATAAAGTCTGCGGAGCACACTCCCGCTCTGTGAA
>OLQS01000176.1_pt1 | contig 44988 bp, 43 predicted proteins | sample 1672291 | NCBI WGS metagenome assembly OLQS01 (sample SAMEA3136668, study PRJEB25190) | human gut metagenome | biome: human gut; feature: human-associated habitat; material: faeces | place: Austria | collected 2013
AGGTCAGCGATGTCCAAATCGTTAGTATGCATTGGGGAACGGAGTATTCCTTTGAGCCGAATGAGGAACAGAAAGAGCTTGCACAGTTCCTGAGTGATCTGGGTGTGGATGTCATTATCGGTGAGCATCCGCATGTCATACAGCCGATGGATTATGTGACAGGAAAAGACAGGAATCAGACTCTTGTCATCTATTCACTTGGCAATTTCCTGTCTGCACAGGATGATCATGAGAATATGCTGGGAGGCATGGCAAGCTGGACCCTGTCCTATAATAGAACGAATGGTGAAGTGAGCTTTAAAAATGTGGAGTTTCTTCCAACCGTTACTCATATAGAAGGGGATTTCTCATTTTTCCGTACATATACTCTGAAGGATTATACAAATGAACTTGCTGCACGTCATACACTGACGACGCAGTATCATCAGGATAATACAAGGGAGTATTACATAAATCTTGTGAACAGGGTTATGAATGATAAAGTGAAGATCGTATATTAGAAAGGAACACAGGCATGGCAGGAAGAAAAATTGTTGTATTTAATCGCAAGGCCTCTCATGAATATTTTCTGGAGGAACGCTTTGAAGCCGGACTGGTTTTGCAGGGAACGGAGATCAAATCCATTCGCCAGGGTCATGTCCAGATTCGGGATGCGTATATCAGCTTTACCAATGATGAAGCGTATGTAAAGGAAATGCATATTCTGGGGTATGAGTTTGGCAACCGGTTCAATCATGATGAAACCAGAATACGAAAGCTGCTCCTGCATAAGGAAGAAATCCGTAAGCTGCAGCAGAAGGTAAAGCTGAAGGGCTACACAGTGATTCCGATTTCTGTATATCTGGAAAAAGGAATGGCAAAAATGGAGATTGCTCTGGCAAAAGGGAAGGATCTGCATGATAAGCGTAATGTTCAAAAGGAAAAAGATGCCAAGCGCGAGATAGAAAAGGCGATGAAGAATCAGTATTAGACTGGAAAATTCGTCAAAAAAGCAAACGGCATTGTAGTTTGCGGTATTTTGTGGTAAACTATCAATGCCTGAAAACCGGGGGTGTACTGGTTTCGACAGGGATATGTCTGGTACAGACTGCAGTCGAGTGGTTACGTAATAACCAATTAAATTTAAACGGAAAAACTAAATTAGCTAACCTCTTTGGTGGAAACCAGAGAATGGCTTTCGCTGCTTAATAACCGATATAGGTTCGCAGCCGCCTCTGCATGCTTTTTCCTTGACCATGTGGATGTGCGCGTAAGACGCAAGGGATAAGGAATCTGGTTTGCCTGAGATCAGATTCACGAAAATTCTTCAGGCACATTCATCAGCGGATGTTCATGACCTGCTGATGTCTTAATCTTCATGGACTAAACTGTAGAGGTCTGTACGTGGGGCTGTTTCTGGACAGGAGTTCGACTCTCCTCACCTCCACCAGAATAGGAAGCGTCGAACTATTCTTCTTTCGGAATGAGTTCGCGCTTGTGTATAGATTTGGGAGCGCCAGGTAGAGGCGCTCCCATTTCGTATTGCAATCATAGGACGCTGTATTTTGCGTTTTAAGCCCGTTGGGGTACTCGTGTGCCCTGGCGGGCTTTTTCGTGCCTTAAAACGCCTCTGAGAGCGTCAGAGAAAGCAAAAGCGGGACGCAGGTGCGCATCTCGCTTCCGCTCGATGCTGGGATTGGCCGCCCTGCGGGCGGCTGGTTCGGGTCTTGAGTCTGGGTACAGCAGGAGGCGGGTGCAGTTCTTGTTCCACTTTTTAACTCAAAAAGTGGAACGTAAAAAATCCCAAGTTTATCGGGGAGTACGGGCAAGTGGGTGAAATCCTGTTCCACTTTTGTTTTCAGAAGTGGAACGTAAAAAATCCCCTGTTTATCGGGGAGTAGAAGCATTGTTCCATTTGTTCCACTTTTATAGGACATAATATAGGGGATAAAAAAATTCTCCCTTCCCCTATGTACTTCTTTTTTATCTATATATAGGGTTTCGGAAAAAAGTGGAACAAGTGGAACATTCCTCGGGGAGGCCGATGAATACGGGAAAGACCCTGTTCCGTTTTTCAAATGAAAGTGGAACGGGTTTTTGCTGGGTTGCCCGAGGAGGCCGATAAACACGAGAAAAAGTATGTTCCACTTTTCAAACGCAAAAGTGGAACAAAATGGAACAGGCCTCTCCTGCTGTGTACGGCCCTTCTTCTGCTTCCGGCTTTCTGGCGGGCACGCGGAAATTTTTTTCGGACGTTTTCCGCTCATATATGAGCGGAAACAAGCCTCTGAACTGCGGAAACGTAATATCGGGTATTGCGTTAATCGAGTTAACGCTGTATAATGTCATTTGTATAGATAAATGGCTCAGCACCCGTCCCGTCCTTGATGCGGGGTTGCTACCGGGAATAGGAGCCGAGCGCTCGGTCGAATAGGCCGTGCGTCACGGGCGAAATAACGAACACGAAGCTCCCGTGGAAACCGAGATAGACAAGGCATGTTCTGCCTATGTCCTTCTTTGGTTTCCACGGGAGCTTTTTTGTTTTCGCGAAACGGATTCTGAACATGGAGGTGGCTGATATGGCTAAAGAACAGAAGAAGACGAAGGGGTCGAAACCCCGTTACATGACGACGTACGAAGCAGCGGAATTGCTCGGCCTGAGCGCCGGGACGCTCCGCGTTTGGCGTTGTCAGGGCAAAGGCCCGAGTTACTACAAGGTCGGCAATGCGGTCCGTTACAAGGTGGATGACCTTGAGGCGTGGAAGAGCGCCAACGTGAGGCGCGTCGAGCTGATGAACTAAGGGAAGGAGGTGCAACTATGGGCAAAAAAGAAAACCGCCCCGTTGCCTGCGCAGCTTCCGGGACGGCCTCTACCTGCGATTATGATAGCACGTTTGTTTCCGCAGGTCAAGACATGACCGAGAACGGGCTGATTAGAACGGTCACAGAGGAGTATCTGGCGGGCATCGACGTGGAAATACGTCCTGCTCCCGAAGATATCGAGCGGGAGCTTCTGCAGGCGACCAACAACGCCATCGAGGCGTACAACCTGGGTCCCCGCGACCCGAGCGCGCCGATGGGCGCGGAGCAGAAGGACGCCTACCCCGACCAGAAGAAGGGAGACGCCCGCCTGCGCTTGCGCAAGCACCTGGACCCGTACCAGATTGCGCTGATTGTGCGCGAGCTGCATCACGCGGTGGGCATCCGCCTGGATGACTCGAACAGCGACGATAACTTCGACATCGGCGTGTACCAGTTCGATGGCGTCAACGAGGGCATCTACGATACGTCCCGCCTCGGCCTGGAACGCCTTATCCGTAGCTACGATATGGCGATTTCCGCCCGCAACGTGGACGAGACGGTCGCCATGCTGCGCGCTATCTGCTCTGTAAGGCAGAAGACGAAGGACCCCGAGCTGGTTGTCGTGAACAACGGCGTGTACGACTACGCCAGCAAGTTCCTGATGGGATTCGACCCGGAGTTCGTGTTCACAGAGAAGAGCCACGTGGATTTCGTCGAGGGGGCGAAGAACCCCATCATCCATAACGACGACGACGGCACGGATTGGGACGTCGAGTCCTGGATGGAAGAGTTCTCCGACGACCCGGCTATGGTGAACCTGCTCTGGCAGGTGGTGGGCGCTACCCTCCGCCCGAACGTGACGTGGAACAAGACCGCGTGGCTCTATTCCGATAGCGGCAACAACGGCAAGGGAACTCTGTGCACGCTGATGCGCAACCTTCTGGGCGACGGCGCGTGGGCGTCGCTCCCCCTGAAGGCGTTCTCGAACCCGTTCATGCTGGAGCCGCTTTCGCGGGTCTCCGCAATCATCACCGACGAGAACGACACGGGCACCTTCGTTGACGATGCCGCCGCGCTGAAGTCAATCATCACGCACGACCCGTTCCTGATGGACCGCAAGTTCAAGGACCCGCGCTCGGTGCTGTTCAACGGCTTCATGGTCCAGTGCGTCAACGAGCTTCCGAAGCTCCGCGACAAGTCCGAGTCCCTGTACCGCCGCCTCCTGGTGATTCCGTTCGAGAAGCGTTTCGAGGGTCGCGAGCGCAAGTACATCAAGGACGACTACCTGAAGCGCAAGGACGTGCTGGAGTACGTGCTTTACAAGCTGCTGGCGAAGACCGATTACTACGAGCTGGACGTGCCCCAGACATGCATCGACATGCTGGAGGAGTTCAAGCTGGAGAACGACCCCGTCCGTCAGTTTGCCGAGGAAGTGTTCGCCGAAGCGACGTGGGACCTGCTCCCGTACAAGTTCATGTACGACTGCTACCGCCATTGGTTCCAGCGCAACGTGCCTTCGGGGCGTCCCGTTGGAAGGAACGCGTTCCTCAAGTCGCTGAAGGGATTGGCGGCGGAGTACGGGTGGCTGGCGCAGGACAAGGTGCGCTCCGATGGGCGCATGGATAAGCCCGAGCCGCTGATTCTCGAGTACGACGTGCGCGAGTGGATGAACTCCGGCTACACGGGCAGCGACCCCGGGCGCAAGTGCATGCCCGATTTGGCGGAAAGCTACCGCGGCTTCGTGAGGGTTTCCACCGCCGGTTCGAGTGATAGCAACGAAACAGATTCAGAGGACAAGGAGGATTAAGGATATGACGAATTTGACCAAGGAGGAGTACGCGAAGCTGCATCTGAAGGCCAAGCGGGGGCTTCTCACACCGGAGGAGCAGGCGGTGTATTTCGAGTACAAGGAGGAGCAGGCAGAGGCTGCGAGGGTAAATACGCAGCCCCCTGTTCAGCCGCAGACGCCGCCCGTTCAGAACGCGGCCTACGGACAGCCGCAGATGCAGGGTGCGCCCTACGGACAGCCCGTGTACGGTGCGCCGATGGGCAACCAGAATCCGGGCGCGTTCCAGCAGCCGCCCATGGGCGGCGGGATGCGTTGCCCCTGCTGCGGGAGCACCTACGTGAGCGTCCAGGAGGTGCAGAACCACATCGCCCAGACGCCCGTTCGCGCGGGCCATCACGGGTGCTTGTACTGGGTGTTTGTCGGCTGGTGGGTAGAGCCGTTGATTTTGCTGTTCATCACCGTGCCGAGGCTCATCTTCAACGCGGCGAAGCCTCGCACGAAGACCCACGCCGTGTGCCAGACGTGCGGCCACTCGTGGACCGTGCGCTGACGGTTTCAGAGAGAGATTAACGACATAAGGAGGTTTCAATCATGGCAACTAAGAAGCGTTACTCGGACATCAACAAGGCCATCAAGGAGGCCGAGGCGAGGCGCGAGGAGTATTACAAGCAGGTTGGTCGTGTGATGCTCGAAGAGTACCCCGAGCTGGGCGACATGAACGTCACCGACATGCGCAGGGCCGCGCGTTTCCTGCGCGACAACCTGCCCGAAAAGGCATCTTCGAAGGGTGCCGAAGCGGGCAAGGCGACCGCCCAGAACGGCGCGCCCGCCGCGTCCGATTCGGGCGATGATTCCGCCCACGATGCACGCGAGCCTATGCCCGTGAGGGGCTACGGCGAGGGCATGTAAAGGAGGCAGTCGTGCCTCCATCCGGCACCCCGCAAGGGGTGTCCGGCGTGCCCCGTTCCGAATGGGGAGTTCTGCCGAGTCGTCGGCTGAAACCGGTTGGGGACAGGGCACTCCTGGGGGTTCGAAGGGGACAGCGAAAGCTGCCCCCTCGCGAGCGGGACGTGTACATACAAAACGGAGGTATTTTTCGCTGCAGCGAAAAAACCGGAAGTTTTGTAGGGACAAGTCCCATGCTCGCTACCTTTTTCCCTGCGAAAGCATTTGCGAGAAATCGCGTCGAACAGACGCGGGCGATTGATAGAAAAAAGGGAGGTGTTGATATGGCAGTGAGTGCCGAAAAGAGAAGCAGCCGCGTGCGCCGCCAGGCGTCCAAGAAGCAGCCCAAGAACCGTACCGTGCAGGTGCGATTCTCGGACGAGGAGCTTGCTGCTTTGGATGCGGTCTGCGAGAGCACGGGCATGACCCGCTCCGCCGTGCTGCGCAGCTGGACCGTGCCCGGCGAGGGCGCTGGCTCCAACCCAGTGTACGTGGTGACGAAGAACGCCGACGCGGAGCGTCTGGCGATGGAGGCGAGGCGCATAGGCGTCAACGTGAACCAGATTGCGAGGGCGCTGAACGCCGAGGCGAAAGGGCGCGGAGGCTTGCTTCGTTCCGACACCCTGGACGGGTGCGAGAAGAGCCTCGAAGAGGTGCGCGGCGAGCTGTCGAAGCTGGCCCGCGAGGTGGAGACCCTGCGCCAGGATTTCGGGTCGGACATGTTCTCCGCGCTGATGTATTCAGATGACCCGGGCAGGTTGAGAAGGCTCGTCAATTACTGGTTCGGGATGGGAGGTGATGCCTGATGTCAACGACTCACATCCAGCCCCTGCCGAACGTCTACGGGCGCATGGCCTACACGGAACTCGGCGAGGGCAAGAAGCGTACCGAGAACATCCAGAACGGGACGAACCGCATCGCCGCCCAGATGGGTGACGGTGATTCCCGCGAGGAGTTCGTGCGCTTCTGTTCCGCCATGAAGAGGCAGAACCAGGGGCGCGAGAATGAGGGGTTCGAGGTGCGCGTCTCGTGGGCACCCGAGGAGCTGTCCAAGGACAACCCCGAGGACATCCAGCGCGCCTGCGAGTACGGCTACCTGCTGTGCAAGGAGGTGGCACCCAACGCCCCGTGCTGGGTCACGGTGCACACCGACGGCGAGGGCGGCTGCGTGCACGTCCACGCCACCATCGCGAACCACGATTTGGAGACGGGCAACGCCATCGCGCACGGCACCGACCACGCCACGGTCAAGCGCAAGAACGACCAGCTGAGCAGGCAGACGGGTTTCTCCGTGGTGGGTCCACAGCCGGGTGCGCAGAGGACGAGGTGGGCGGACCGTAAGAGCGAGTTCGAGCCGGGCGCTTTCGAGCGCATGCTGGGAAACCGCGTCGAGGAAGCCCGCAACGCGTCGTCCAGCATGGACGAGTTCCGCGAGGAGCTTAGGCTGCGCGGCGTGGAGCTGAACGAGGTGCGCAAGGTGGACAAGGAGACCGGCGAGGAGACCGTGGGCTGGAGCTACAAGGCGCACGACCCGCTGGGCAAGACCAAGCGCAAGAGAAGGCGCCGCGCCTCCAACCTCGCCGACGACCTGACCAAGGAAGGCGTCGAGGCGTACTTCGAGGAGAAGCAGAGGCAGGCGGAGGCCCAGAAGGAAGACGCACCGGCACCTGCTCCCGTGGCAACCGTCGCGGCGGAACCGCAGCCGGATTCCCCGGCAGAGGCTTCATTCGACGTGTACGAGGTCGAGAAGTCTGACGTGGCGCAGATGGCGGGCGACCTCCAGAGGGCGCACATCGACCGCTGCCGCGAGAGCGGCGAGCCGTTCATGGGCGAGCGCTACGAGCAGCTCATGGAGGCGGAGCGCCACCCCGAGGAACAGCTGGAGAAGCTGCAAGCCGAGGTGGACGCTGCGAGGCGCGAGTTCCATGCCTCCAAGGAGGCCCGCGACATGCTCAGCCACCCGTGCCCGAACCTGCTGGCCGGGGCGTGGGTGTTCGCCAAGGCCGGGCGCGACGCCAAGGACCCCGTGTCTCGCATGATGGCGGACATGACAGCCATGATGCTGCGCATGCTGCTTCAGCAGGCCATGGAGGAGCAGCGCCGCCGGGAGCGCGAAGCCGCGGAGAGGCGTCTGTACGAGTCCCGCAGGAACATGTGGGACGCAGAGAAGCGCCTGAAGTCAGCCGAGAAGGTCCTTGCCCACGAGGACGAGCGCGAGGAGCAGGCAAAGCGCATACGCCTGCAGGAACGCGAGGACAAGGCGGCAAGGCGTGCCGGTGGCCGCGTGAAGTACGGGGCCGATGCGGACAAGCAGTACGAGTAGTCGAAAAAGGAAAGGGAGCAGCACGATGCTGCTCCCTTTCCTTTGGGTCAGTGGATTTCCGGCGCGGGCAGGATTGTCCAGCTTGTGCCGTAAGTTGTCACGCCCCAGACGTACAGCCCCAACTCCGCGTCGTAGAACACCGGCTCGTCGGTGTGCTCCATGAGGAAGCTCGGGTCCTGGACGATGTACCACTGGAATATCTCGTCCCAGGGTGCCCAGTCCCCGCTCACCGGCTCCAGCGGGCGGCTGGCTATCTCGTTGGCGAGCACAATGCCGCAGCAGGTCTCGGCCAGGTCGGCGTAGGTCTTGATGCCGTAGTCACTCATCGCGTCCCTCCTCTGCCTCCTCGATGTCCACGATGGCGTTCACGACGCACTGTCGCATGGAGCGCAGGGTCTCGCAGTCGATGCTCTCGGCGAGGATGTCTGCGTCCAGCACCACCTCGCCCAGGGCGTTCACGAACCGCCACTCCATCACGTTGTCGATGCGCTTCAGCACGTCCATGAGCGACGCGTGGTCCATGGCGGGCATGTCGCCGTCGGCCTTCGCCATGCGCTCCAGCTCCTTGGCCTTGGCCGCGCAGAGGCGCGAGGTGCGCTTCAGCACCTGGATGCGCCACATGACTTCCTCGTCCGTGCCGTGGAACCTCTTCCAGCCTTCGTTCATGTGCGGACCTCCTTTCTCTTCACGTGGGCACCCGATGCCGAAGGCATCCTTCAAGGGGTGCTGACCCGCTAACGGCACGCGAAGAGACCTGCAGAAGGGCTTTTGACGGGAGTACGCGCAAGGGGCGGAAGGCGGCGGTTTTCGGCATCCGCTCGTTTACGAGGCGATGCGGGAAACGAGCCGTTCCGGGCGACGAGAGAAAGCCCGTTTCGAGACCACGAAAAGCCCAGCTGAAGCCCAGAAAGTGGCAGTTGAAGTGCCCTTTTCTCGGGCTTATAATTAAATACGGAAATGCGTAATTGATTAAATGTATAGCGAGGTGAGCGATATGAAGACGATTCTGGTATGCAACCAGAAGGGCGGCGTGGGCAAGTCCCTGGTCGCCGACGAGATAGCATTCTCCTTCGAGCGCTCCGGCATCCCCGTGAGCTTCTACGACCTGGACGCCCAGGGCGGCACCCTGCACCGCACCCGCGAGGCGGACGGCGCGCAGGTCGCCGTGGTGGACACGCCGGGGGCGCTCCAGGAGGCGCTGTCGGAATGGCTGAAGGAGGCGGACGTGGTGGTCATCCCCACCCGCACCACGTCGAGGGACATCGAGCCGCTGATGCGCATGCGCAAGGCGGTGTTCAAGCACAGCCGGGCGAAGATTGTCTACGTGATGAACGGGTGGAACCGCTTCAAGGCGTCCCGCGACTTCATGGAGTGGTTCGAGGGGCTTGCGGGCGACCAGACGGTGGTCACGCTGCCGCAGTCCGAGGCGTTCGTGCAGGCGGGCGCTGCAGGCGTGTCCGTGGTCGAGTTCGACCGCAGGGGCAAGGCCGCGAGGGCGACGCGTGCCCTGGTGGACACGGTGCGCGAGGCTGCGGGGTTCCCAAGGGAATAACCGCAGGTCAGAGCCGTGTTCCGTATGGACAAATCGAGACGCAAGGTGTATAATTGTACAAATACGTAAATGATTAAAGGAGGTCGAGCTATGGCGAACATGTTCGAGAAGTATGCTGCCGACCGCGAGGCCGAGCAGAAGAAGATAGAGCAGACGGTTTCGGCGGACGCTGCGCCCGCCGAGGGCGAGAAGCGCACCACGCTCTCGCTGTCGCTCACGGTGAGCGACAAGAAGGCGCTGAAGATGATGGCGGCGGAGCGCGAGACGACGATTGCCGCGATTATCCACGAGTGGGTCGCGGAGCACAAAGAAGACAAGTAAGGGAGGTGATGACATATGGCACATATATCAGAATACGATGTCGAGAACCTGTTCATAGACAGGCTTGAGAGCATCGGTTATAAGTTCGTCGAAATGACGGATTACGATGATGTCGTCACCAACTTCCGTGAGCAGCTCGCTGTGTTCAACGCTGCCAAGCTGGTCGAGGCGAAGGGCGAGGCGTCTTTTTCGGACGCGGAGTTCGGTCGTGTGATGATTCACGTGGACAACCACAGTGTTTATGAATCGGCGAAGATTCTGCGCGACAAATACATCCTTCCGCTGGACAACGGCAAGACTGTTTACCTGGATTTCTTCAGCTCCGACACAGACCGCAACATCTACCAAGTGACGCACCAGGTCACGATGGACAAGGACCACAAGGACGATGTTTCGTACAAGAATCGCTACGATGTAACGATTCTCATCAATGGTCTCCCACTGGTACAGGTGGAGCTGAAGCGTCCGGGCGTGGAGATAAACGAGGCGATAAACCAGATTAACCGTTATCGGAAGTTCTCATTCAGAGGGCTGTTTCGGTATCTGCAGCTGTTTGTCGTGTCAAATTCAGTGCAGACAAAGTATTTTTGCAACGAGAACGAGATGGAGGGCGGCGAGTACAACCCGATTCTGAAGAGCCTGGTGTTCTTCTGGACGGACGAGATGAACAAGCGTATTAACAAGCTGGATGAGTTCACGGCGGAGTTCTTGCGCCGTTCGACCATCACGGAGATGCTGGATAAGTACATGGTCATCAAGACCACCGAGCCAGTGTTGATGGTTATGAGACCGTATCAGATTTACGCCGTTAAGGCAGCGAAGCGCCGCGTGCTGGATTCCAATCAGAACGGATACGTCTTTGCCTGTACTGGTTCGGGCAAGACTCTCACGTCCTTTAAGCTGGCGCAGCTCCTGCGCGATGAGCCGAGGGTCGATAAGGTTATCTTCCTGATTGACCGAAAGGACCTCGATGACCAGACGGTGGACGAGTATAACTCTTTCGAGAAGGACTGTGTTGACGGGTCGGATTCGACCGCCGTGCTGGTGAAACAGCTGAAACAGTCGGACCGCAAGCTCATTGTGACGACCATCCAGAAGATGGCGAACGCTGTTAAGAGCAAGCGCTATGAGGCACTGATGGACTCTTACCGTGACAAGAAGGTGGTATTCATCATTGACGAGTGTCATCGCAGCCAGTTCGGTAAGATGCACGGTGATATCCAACGGCATTTTCGCAACGCGAACTACATCGGATTCACGGGTACGCCTATTTTCGAGGCGAACAAGGGCACGGACGGCAGGACGACCGCCGACGTGTTTTATGCCGGCTCGAAGTTGGATGCCTGCCTGCACCGCTACATGATTAAGGACGCCATAGCGGACGGTAACGTCCTGCGGTTCTCCGTCGAGTACCAGCGGACGATTTTCGCGAAGCAGGTCGCCGCGAACGGCATCGACCCTGAGCGTCTGGGCGACCCGGATTACTGTCGCCGCCACAATCTCGATTTGGACGCCCTGTATCATGACGACGAGCGCATCCGCGTCATCGCGGAGGACATCTTCGAGCATCACGAGCAGCATGTCCACCCGCAGGGAAAGGACATCTACACGGCGCTGTTCGCGGTCGATTCCATCAAGACGCTCGGGAAGTATTACGACGCGTTCAAGGAGTTGAATGAAGCGAGGCCGGAGGCCGAGCGCTATCGTGTGGCGGCCATATTCACGTACCAGGCCAACGAGGACATGGACGAGGGCGGCGACGAGCACTCCCAAGAGCTTCTAGGCCGCTGCATGGACGACTACAACGCGATGTTCGGCACGTCCTTCGCGCCGGATTCCTTCGATGCGTACCGCAAGGACATCACGCGGCGCATGAAGCAGAAGGACCTTCCGCAGGTGGACATCCTGCTGGTGGTCAATATGATGCTCACCGGGTTCGACGCCAAGCCGCTGAACACGCTGTATCTGGACAAGAACCTCATCTGGCACACGCTAGTACAGGCATACAGCCGCACCAACCGAGTGGACAAGGTGACGAAGCAGTTCGGCCAGATTGTGTCATATCGCGACATCAAGAAGGCGCAGGACGACGCGCTACGTCTGTTCTCCGGCGACGGTGACCCGAACGAGTATCTGTTGGAGAGCTACGAGTATTACGTGAATAAATGGATGAACCAGGTGCCCGTGCTGCGCAAGGCGGCGCAGACCGTGGACGATGCGGGTCAGCTCCAGAGCGAAGGTGATATCCGCCAGTTCGTCGTGGCGTTTCGCACGCTGTCCGGCACTCTGGCAACGCTGAAGACTTTCGGAAGGTTCGAATGGGCTGACCTTTCCGTGGTGCTGGACGAGGAAGAGTACGAAGGCTACAAGAGCTGGTACCTCTACTACCACGACGAGGCGAAGAAGAGGGACCCGAAAGTCCCCGTGCCCGTTGATGTTGATTTCGACGTGGAGCTGGTGCGGACCGACCGCATCAACGTGATGTACATCCTGAGCCTGCTGAAATCAGCTCACGATACTAACAAGTCAGAGGAGGACCGAGCAAGGGACATTGACTTGGTGATGCGCGAGATAGAACGCTCGGACAATGATGCACTGCGCGCGAAGAAGGACATCATGGAGGCGTTCATTCGCACGCGGTTCTACGACCTACCGGACGACACCGACGTGCAGCAGGCATACGAGCAGTTCGAACGCGAAAGCCTGCAGGCCGAGATTGAGTCCTTCGCCTACGACAACGGGCTTGAGGCGAAGGACGTGCTGGAAGTCTTCTCGGAGTACACCTTCGGCGGGAGCATTTCCGAGGAGGCAATCCGCAGGAGGCTGGCCGCATATCACATGGGGCTTCTGAAGATTACGAAGATGACGGGCGCCATCAAGGAATTCGTCGTGAACACATATAGCCGTTACAAGGCAGAAGGAGAGTAAGAGCATGATTGACTCTGCGAAATACCAGGCGCAGGCAAGCGAGCTTTCCCAGAAGCTCTGGGCCATCGCGAACGACCTGCGCGGGAACATGGATTCCACGAAGTTTAGAAACTATATCCTCGGGACGATTTTCTACAGTTACCTGTCGGAGCGCACCGAGGAATATATGCAGGAAATTTTGAAGGAGGACGGTCTGACCTACGAGCAGGCATTTTCTGATGAGGATTACCGCCCGATTGTCGAGCAGTGGTCCATCGAGCACTTGGGCTACATCATCAAGCCCGAGAATTTGTTCCGGGAGCTTGTGCGCAAGATTGTTCGCCCGGAGGGTGACGCCGACAAGTTCAGCGTCGAGGACTACGAGCGTGCGGTGAACGAGCTAACCGGCTCCACTATGGGGCAGGCGTCCGAGGCTGCGTTCAGCGGACTGTTCAATGACATGAAATTGCAGGACCCGGATTTGGGCGACACCGTTGCCGCAAGGACGGCGCTCATCGCGAAGGTCATCGTGAAAATTAGCGAGATTGACTTCAGCTTGTCGGACTCGCAGTTCGACGTGCTGGGTACGGCATACATGATTCTCATCGGGCTGTTCGCATCGGACGCGGGCAAGAAGAGCGGCGAGTTCTTCACGCCCACGGGACCGTCGAAGCTGGTGGCGACGCTGGCGACCGTCGGCTTGGATGAAGCGAAGACGGTGGGCGATTGCACCTGCGGCTCGGCGTCCATGCTTCTGGAGGTGCAGAAGCACCTCACGACCGGGCGCGTCGGTCATTTCTACGGGCAGGAGAATAACGCCACCACGTACAACCTCGCCCGCATGAACATGCTGATGCACGGCGTGGACTACCAGAACTTCGACATCTACAAGGGCGACACGCTGCGCGAGGACAAGTACGGCGACGTGAAGATGACCGTGCAGGTGTGCAACCCGCCCTACTCGCTGAAATACGATGCGAACCCGGTGCTGCTGGACGACCCGAGGTATTCGGGCGCTGGCAAGCTGCCGCCAAAGTCCCATGCCGACTACGCGTTCGTCGAGCACATGATTTACCACATGGACGACGATGACGGGCGCGTCGCGGTGCTGCTGCCCCACGGCGTGCTGTTCCGCGGTGGTGCCGAGGAGGTCATTCGCAAGTACATCGTGAGAGACCTGAACCGACTCGATGCCGTCATCGGCCTCGCGCCGAACCTGTTTCACGGCACACCTATCCCGGTGTGTCTGCTGGTATTGAAGACAAAACGAAACGGCAACAGCGGCAACGTGCTGTTCATCGACGCGAGCAAGGAGTTCAAGCCCGGCAAGAACCAGAACACGCTTGAGGACGAGCACATCCGGAAGATTGTCGATGCCTATGTGAACCGCGTGGATGTGGACAGGTTCGCTCATGTGGCCGATATGGCCGAGATTGAGGCGAATGGATGGAACCTCAACATCCCCCGCTACGTAGATACGTTCGAGGAAGAGGAGCCTGTGGACCTTGAGGCCGTGCGCGACGACCTCAAGCGTATCGAGGGCGAAAAGAAGGCCGCTATTGACAGAGCTGAGTCGATGCTGCGTCAGTTGGGGCTGTGAGAGGAGGGGCGTAATTGACCTGTTCAGATTGGATAAGCATAATTTGCGCCTCAGTCTCCCTCGTCGTAACTATCGTGATTGCGGGGCTACAGTTGTGGCAAAGCCAGCGCATGGAGAAATTCGAGCGCCGTCAGGATGAGCGTGACGAACGGCGCCACGCTGAGGGCGTGAAATCTCAGGCGGTTTCCTTCATATCCAAGCATTATGCGGACCGTGGTTTGATTCCCCTATGTGCGATGGCGGCAATGCATAACGACCTGTATTACTATTCGCGTGGAATGTACCGCGAGTTTTGCTGCATGACGCTCGAAGCCCAGAGCCGTGTTCTCGAATACTGCGGGCTGGATTTGCGCGTCAAGGAGGAGAAGGGGCTCTTTGGACGGTGCATTAAAGCGTTGGAGGGAGTCTTGCGCGCGCGTTTCCCCGGCGATGAGTCACCATTCTATGATGGCGGCAAGTACGTACTGTGCAGCCTCGAATACTACGGTGGAGAGAAGATTCCCGTCGAGAGAATCAATTATCGTCCATCGTATATGACTGGCCCGCTCGCCGCGAACTTTGACGGCATCTCGTCTTATGAAAGCCGTATCACGGATGTATTAAGCAAATCGTTCCGGAGCGATGGTCCCGAGCACCCTATTTCTTCCCTTGAGCGTGAGTACGGGTTCAAGGGGGCGCCGGAAAACGAAGCGTGTCAGTTTGCAACGGTTCTTGCGCAATACATCGCAATATACGGCAGCGGGGATGATGATTCGGATAAAGAGTATGGAGCGCCGGGAGGATATGCGGGGGAAACCATAGACACGATGGAAGATTTGTTCCTGCTGGCAGTATTCGAAATGTACATCCATTTGGTTTTGAAGGAGGTGTAGACATGGGAGTACCGAAACTGAGATTCAAGGCTGATGACGGGTCTGATTTCCCGGACTGGACTTACCGCACTTTTGGTTCCGTTGTTGAGGAGTTTAATGATAGAACCACTACTGAAAATGAAGATGTACTGCTGTCATGCGCGATTGACGGAATGTACTTAAATTCAGAATTGTTTGGCCACCAACGAGGGGCAAGTAATATTGGTTACAAAAAGATAACCAAAGGCGCGCTCATTCTTTCGATGCAGAATTTGCATCTTGGAAATGCAAACGTAAATACTCGTTTTGAACATGGGATTGTCTCCCCAGCGTACAAGACATTTCACATTGTTGGTTGCCTCACCGAATTTATGAGTGCTTGGGTAAAGCGCCATGCGGCTCGAATATTCTTCTATGATGCAACCACTGTGGGCGCAAGTCAGTGCAGACGTAATGTGGATTGGGAAGAGCTTTATCAGCAAACCATTGCAGTTCCTTCCCCTCTCGAGCAGCGCAAGATTGCCGACCTGCTTTCTGCCGTCGATGACGTTATCGCCGCGCAAGAGGCGGAGGTCGCCGCATGGGAGAAGCGTAAGAAGGGAGTGATGCAGAAGCTGTTCCGACAGGAAGTTAGGTTCAAGGCTGACGATGGGTCGGACTTCCCGGATTGGGAGGAAAAGACGCTGGGCGATATATGCATGTACGAAAGGCAGCGCAGCGAAGGGGCAAACTTCATCGGAACTGAGAACATGCTGAAGGATTTTGGAGGTGTGGCCTTCGATAATTCTAAGGCCGATGGCTCTGGGACCTTGTATCATCCTGGCGACACCTTGATGTCAAATATTCGTCCGTACCTCAAGAAGGCTTGGCTGGCAGACCGCAAAGGAACTTGTAGCACCGATGTCCTCGTATTTCATCCGACAAGTGTAGAGCCGGGGTATTTGTATTGGCTAATCGCGTCGGATGCTTTTGTCCGCTACGTCATGTCTGCGGCAAAAGGTTCAAAGATGCCTCGTGGTGACAAGAAGCATATCATGGAGATGCCATTGCTGTTGCCGAACAAAGACGAGCAGCGCAAGATTGATGATTGTCTCTCGTCCCTTAATGATGTCATCATCAAGGCAAAGAACGAGCTTGCGAAGTGGCAGGAGCTGAAGAAGGGCCTGCTCCAGCAGATGTTCGTATAGTCACAACAGCCCGTCGTCCTCTCGGGCGGCGGGCTTTATAATTAAATGCGTATTTGCGCAATTAACCAACCAAAGGAGAAAGCAATGGATACATATAAGCAGAAATTACGGGAGGGGGTAAGAGCTTGGCACGCAAGAAGAAGTTCGAGCTGAACGACAACAACATCGCCATCGCCTACTACCGATTCTCCTCCCATTCGCAGAACGAGGCGAGCATCGACCAGCAGCGGGAGCTTGCGCATGCGTGGGCGGACGCCCACGGGTTCAAAATCGTGAAGGAGTACGAGGACGCGGCCATATCTGGCACCACGGAGAACCGACCGGGGTTCCAGCAGATGCTGTCGGAGGTCGCGAAAATCCGTCCCCGTGTCCTCATCATGTGGAAGACCGACCGTCTGGGGCGCGACAAGTACGTGCTGGCGATGGCGAAGCGCACCATCCGCGACGCCGGGTGCGAGATACGCCTGCTCGCGGAGAACATCCCGACCGACGGCCCCGAGGGCGTGCTCATCGAGGGGCTGATGGACGCTATGGCGGAGTATTACAGCCGCCAGCTGTCCCAGAACATCCAGCGAGGCATGGACTACAACGCCCAGCACGCGCTCTACAACGGGCACAAGCTGTTCGGCTACGGGGTGGACAAGTCCACGAAGAGGTACATCGTGGACCCGGACACCGCTCCGTTCGTGCAGCGGATGTTCGCGGAGTACGCCGAGGGCAAGGCGATGCAGACCATCTGCGACGAGCTGAACGCCCAGGGGCTGCGCACCACGCGGGGCGCGAAGTTCGGCGTTAAGACGATGAACAAGATGCTCCAGAACCGCGCCTACATCGGCGAGTACCGACACGGCGACATCGTGGTCGAGGGCGGCATGCCCGCGCTGGTGGACGAGGAGACTTTCGACAAGGTGCAGCGGAAGTTCGCCGAGAACAAGCGCAAGGGTTCCCAGCGGGCGCGCGGCATGGATGAGAACGACGCCCCGCGTTACTGGCTGACCGGCAAGGTTTACTGCGGGAAGTGCGGGAGCACCCTGCAGGGCGTGTCCGGCACGAGCGGGACGGGGCGGACGTATTACTACTACTATTGCTCCGCCCAGCGCCGCAAGCAGTGCACGCTGAAGAAGGTGCGCAAGGAGAAGCTGGAGGATGCCGTCACGATGATTCTCCGGTCGATTCTCCACGACTCCGAGAACCTGATGTCGCTTGCCGTGGACGCGGCGGCGTACTACGAGAAGAACTACCGCGACACGGGCTATCTGGACGGCCTGGAGGCCAAGCGCCGCGAGGTCGAGAAGAGCCTTGCGAACCTCGTGAAGGTCATCGAGTCGGGACTCATCAGCGAGACGGTGACGGAGCGCCTGGTGCAGCTCGAAGAGCAGAAGCGCGCCCTGAACGAGGCCATCGAGGCCGAGAACATCCGTGCCGCGTTGTGCGAGGACGAGCACACCATCAAGGCGTACTTCGAGAAGTTCCTGCACGCGGACTTCGACAACCCCGAGACCCGCGACCAGGTGCTGGAGTATTTCGTCGATAAGATTTACCTGACCGACGACGGGTTGGTGGTGACGTCGTGGTATTCGGAGGACAGGACTGAAGTCACGTGGGACATGCTATACGGGGAGGACGGCAACCCTTTTGTTAAAGGGGAAGCCGTCAAGTTCGACTGCTTCCCCTTTGGCTCCACCAAATAAAAGTGCCAAGTTGGATGTCATCGAAAAAAAGCCGATAAATAAAGGCTTATTTGATGATTTGTCCAACTTTTTTGATTGGAATCCGTATTTTATACTTCTCTTCCCCGATAGAAAACGAAGCAGGATTTGATACATCCATCTTTCATTGTAGATAAGCGCAGAGTATGCTATGATATTTTTATCAGGATGATAAGGGAAAAGGACGGGATATTTCTGTGCCTTCCTTATCAAAAGGCTAAAAACAGCATGCACATAGCTAATTTCACAAGAGATAAATCATGGGTTCATTATCTATTATATATAGATTGCAGAAAAAAGGAGGAAAACCATGTTGCAATTACGAGAATTCACAGAAAGTGACCTTGCACTGGCCGAGGCTTGGCTGCATAAGGCTCATGTAAGAAAATGGTATGAAATTCCACAGCTTGGTGTTACGCTCGAAGACTGGATGATGGAATGTAAAGAGCGAAACGGAAAATATCAATGGATCACACATCTCATTGTTATGTGGCAGGAAAAACCGATAGGTCTATGTCAGTATTACAAGGCTACAGATAGTGAAGAAGATTTTGGTACACTACCACGCATTGGAACATATGGCATTGATTATCTTATCGGTGAAGAAGACTGTATTGGTAAAGGCCTTGGAAAAGATATGCTGAAATTGCTGGTAAACAGGATATTTTCTTTTCCAGACGCCTATAGAATTACTGCTGACATCGATAGGGAGAATCACGCTTCTGAAAAAACATTGCTATCCTGCGGCTTTACCTTACAGAATCCGGTCAAGAGCCGGTACATATTGTTGAAATCGGAGTTTATTAAGACTAGTTAGCATACCGGCTACCGAAATGGTTTCTTCTCAGACTGTGATATAGCTGCTGCAGCGGTTGTCGAAATACCATGCGATAAGGAGGATGCTTATGAAGCTCACAGATTTTTCTGATACATTTCACGTCCGCAGACTCTGTCCAGAGGATGTGGAAAACATATATGCGCTATGCAAGGCAAATAAAACCTATTACAAATACTTCAAAACAGCGCCAACACATGAAAATATCATGGAGGACTTATCCCGCACTCCACCGGGAAAGACTGCAGACGATAAATACTTCCTCGGCTTTTTTCAAAAGGATCAGACACTAATTGCGATTCTGGATCTGATCTTCGATTATCCGAAACCACAAGTAGCATATATCGGTCTGTTTATGTTGGATGTTTCAGAGCAGGGAAAAGGAACAGGCTCCAATATCATGAAGGGAGTTTTTAAACAGCTTGCGAATCAGGGAATCACCTGTGTGCGTCTTGGCTGTATACACGGGAATGTGGAAGCTGCTTCCTTTTGGAAACACAATGGATTTTATTCACTTAAAGAACAATTACAGGCTGTTGATGATCAGGTTGATTTAATGGAAAAGGTGCTGTAAAAACAAAATATAAACCCGATAAAATCAATTCTCTAAACATCGGGTTTTCTTATGCGATTCCGGTTATACTTTGAATGAAAGGAGGATGGTGATGGAGCTGATTACAGGAATCAACAGGGTCATGGCTTATACGGAGCAACATTTGAAGGAGGATTTGGATTGCGCTAAACTTGCCCAGCTTAGCGGGTGCTCCTATGCGGATTTTCAAAGAGTATTCTCATTACTGAATCATATGAGTTATCTGGAATATGTCAAAGCGAGAAGGCTATCGCAGGCTGCTGTTGAAATTATTCACAGCAGGAAACGCATACTGGATATTGCACTGGAATACGGCTATGAAAGCGCAGATGTATTTGCGGCAGCTTTTCGCAGAGCCTTCGGCTGTTCACCGAGCCAGGCCAGAAAACAGAATCTGCAGCTTCCGCTGTTTCTGCCGAGATCCTTTGCTATCACTGTGCACGGAAATACAGAAATGAAATATGAAATAAAAAGGAAAGCCGGTATGCATCTGTCCGGTCATTCCGTGATTTCTACACAAAATGAAAATCGTTCAATAAAATTTTGGTCGGATGTAAAGGCAGATGGCACATTGCAGCGTATGATGCAGGAAGCAGCTACGGCAGTTTCCTACGGCCTGTGCTTCGGATATGATAAGTACGGCAATAACCGCTATATGATTGCGGTGGAAGGTATGCTGTCAGAGGAGTATGAGGCCTTTGCGCTTCCCGCGGCAGATTGGATGAAATTTCAGAACACCGGACCGATAGCTGAGGGCTTACCTGCATTGTGGAAAACTATTTATGCAGAAGTGCTGCCAGCGAGCGGATATGACCGAAATGAAAGCATGCCAACCGTGGAGCTGTATGGAGAAGGATCATGTGAGGCAAAGGATTATCACATGGAAATATGGATTCCGATTATTCGGCGGTGATGCTGTACAGGCATACTTATAAATTCATGAACTGTTATACTTTCACGTTAGTAAAGGATTCACCAAGCTGTAAAAGAAACGCAGCCGGTGGATGTAAAAACATAAGCATACAAAAGGAGTGCTCATGATCGTTGCCGTGCAATGGTTGTGAATACCCCTTTTTTGTGTGTAGAGGATAATGCGTTTTCTGGTGCGTTAAAGTTAAAAAAAGAAGATTTCACCTTGTCGTTAAACACGAAAGGGATTGATCTTCTAATCTCAATGGATATTTTCCGGCTTACCTTATGCGTCCTTCAACGTATTGAAGGAAGGCAGAACATGGGCTCTTTGTTTTGCCAATACTAAAATGATTGTGGAATTCGCTGAAACACCATTATATGCTGCTGAATTTATAGGCTGTCAGCTTTCACTCAGAGCATTGATATATTTCTGGAATGCTGTCTGATACTGGCTCAGCTTGTCTGTTTTTAAATCCAGACCGGATTTCGCCTTAATTTCATTGCTTTGAACGATTTTATCGGATTCCCTGATGCCCTTATACAGCTTTTCCCATGCAAACTTCACATCATCGTACTTCTTATCCTTTAATCCGTTCACAAAGGTGTTGTATTCCTCAAGCTTTGCAATAGCTTCGTTATACTGCTTTAATGTCAGTTCGATGTCCAGCTCCTCTCCTGTCGCAGAAGTACCGCTGGAAGTGTAATACCCGATATCACATAAACCGACATTCCAGATATCTGTAACATACCAGTCATTGATTTCACGCAGCTTGGCACTCACTTCCTTTGTAGATAATTCTGTTGAGCTTTCATCATTGCTTTTTGGTGCTTCCCCGCTCTTATCATCATTTCCTCCACCGCATCCGGTAAGCATAAGCATTCCTGCAAGTAAGACAAATAACAGCTTTTTCATAGAAAAGGCATCCTTTTGTTTATCATATCATGTTTTATCCGGTTTGGTGCAGGAAATCGTATGGTTTTGTATGTAAATATTACCAGTGAAATAAAAAAATCCGACAGCTTTTTACTGTCAGATACCTAGGCAGGCCGTCATCAGATACTGATTTGTGAGAATGAAGTTAAAAGTCAGGTATTCTGATGACGGTATCGTTATTATAAACGAATTTTGCATAAAATGCAATCATTTATTTATAGTGTAGTAACTAAAAAGATTCTAAAATACCGTGTAAATATTACATATGGCATAATATAAGTTTAAATTTAGATGTTATGGTAACACTTATACTATAATGAACATATAAGTGGTGATAGTATGCAAAATGACGTGATGACTGATAAATTTATAGATTATGTGAATGACAGAATTGAGGATCTGGATATGACGAAGTCTTCTCTTGCAAGAAGTGTCGGGCTGGATAAAAACTCTGTAACAAAATATCTGAAAAAGGAACGGACGATGCCTCTGCATGTCGCTTTGAAAATAGCGAATTATCTGAATATGGATATCAGCAGAATCTGCGGTATTCAGACTGAGCAGGTGCTGATGCCGATAGAGCTGAATCTGATGCGGGAGCTGCGCAGTATCCGGGATGAAACATCACAGGTGCGTCTGACGCTTGATTTCATAAGTATTACCAAATCCTTCAACTCCTCTCATCGTTAGCACCGAGAACAAGACACCGGTTTGATGGTGTCTTTTCTGCTGTCTTGGCTTTTTTGAAGCAATCAGCTATAATGTTCATAATCAGGAGGTAGCCTATGAGAATCAATGAGAAGCGTTTATGGAATCATATACAGACACTGGGGCAGATTGGAAAAGCAGAAGATGGAAGTGTAACACGGCTTTCGTTCACGAAAGAGGATGAGGCGGCAGCTTTTCAGCTGACGGAATGGATGCGGGAAGCCGGTCTTCACGTAACGATTGATGCCTGTGGTAATATCATAGGTACGCTGAAGGGAGCTGAACCAAACCTGCCTCCTGTTGTTTGCGGCTCCCATTTCGATACGGTAAAGGAAGGCGGAATATTCGATGGCTGTCTGGGAGTGCTGACAGGTATTGAAGTATTGCAGACCATACGGGAAGCAGGAGTACAGCCGCAGCGCTCCATCATGGTCATTGGCTTTCGGGATGAAGAAGGAAACCGTTTCGGATATGGCATGATTGGCAGCCGCTCGATTTGCGGGAAAGTGGAAAAAGACGGACTGCTGTCTGTGGATCATAAGGGAATTACACTTGCACAGGCAATGACACAGGCAGGCTATCATCCTGCGTGTTATGTGACTTGCCAGCTGTCGTCGCTGGAAGCTTTTTATGAGGTACATATTGAGCAGGCTGATGTTCTGGCAGCACAGAATCTCTCCGTGGGAATTGTTGAGGGGATTGCCGGGCTGGTGAGATATACGGTCACAATATATGGCAGAAGTGCACATGCGGGGGCAACACCGATGCATCGTCGTCATGATCCGGTAACCGCCATGTCCCGCTGGATTATGCACATGACGCAGCTTGCGCAGCAGCAGCCGCATACGGTGGCTACAATCGGGGAAATTCATACCTACCCCGGCGCCTGCAATATCATTTGTGATCGTGTGAGCTTTTCTCTGGATCTGCGCTCTCTGGATGATGCTGTCATACAGCAAATACTGGATGTAATGCAGGAGTTTGAAGGAATGCTCGAACAGGAACAGGGAGTACGGATTGAACGCCGCCTGGAACAGCAGCTGCCGGCGGCGATATGTGATGAAGGCCTGAAGCAGGAGCTGGAGGTCTGCTGTAAAACACTGCAGCTGCCGATTCTGCGACTTGCCAGCGGTGCCGGTCATGACTGTATGAACTTTCAGGGCATTTGTCCCACAGCGATGATCTTTGTACGCTCTCAGCATGAAGGTGCCTCCCACTGTAAAGAGGAATACAGTACACAAAAGGACTGTGCAGACGGGTGTCAGCTTTTGCTGGAGGCATTCCGGAAGTATTTGTAAGCATTCAGGAAACAATTACCTATGCATAGACGTTTACAGTTTTGCTTCCTCTTTGGTATAATGAACACTGTTGTGCTCACCATATAATGTCGGGATATGGTCGACAGTCTCTACATCTCACCGTAAATGAGATACTATGGTGCTTCTTCTTTCATGGATATCATGGAATATGGTGAGGACATGGTTAAGGAGGAAAATATGAGCAAAATCGCAGATTTTTTCAAATTTAGGGAACGCAATACCAGCTATAAAAAAGAGCTTATCGCCGGTATCACCACGTTTATGACAATGGCATATGTTCTGGTTGTACAGCCCGGGGCAATCGTCGGCTATGGGGATGCCGCATTTATCATCGATGCCAACGGCGTCATGATTACGAAGGAGGCAATTGTTGTCACCTGTGCCATTATCAGTGGGCTGATTACGCTGCTGATGGCATTGTATGCAAACCTCCCGTTTGCACTGGCAACCGGTATGGGAAGCAACTTCATGTTCGGGGCACTGATTCAGAGCCAGCAGCTGTCCTTTGGCGGTGCTATGGCAATGACTCTGATTTCAGGTGTTATTTTTCTGTTGCTGACAATCTTCGGTATCCGTGATTTGATTGTTAAGGCGATACCAAAGAACATTAAAATATCGATCGGTACCGCAATCGGCTTCTTTATCGCCTATCTGGGATTCAAAAATACAGGGATTGCAGCCTTTACGGAAAGCGGAATGGGCATGGGGAATTTCACCGATCCTGCTGTTATGCTGGCCGTTCTGGGGCTTGTTATCATCGCTATTCTGACAGCGTATAAGGTGAACGGTGCTATTCTGATCGGTATCGTTATCGTTACGCTTCTGGGAATACCGGCAGGGGTTACCACAGTGCCGTCTACCTTTGCCAAGGTTCCTGATTTCACAGGGCTGGGCAATGTCATGTTTAATCTGGATTTTAAATCCGTATTCAGTTTCTCATCCGTCATTCTGATCTTTACGGCGTTCTGCGGAGATTTCTTTTCTACGCTGGGGACAATTCTCGGTGTCAGTGCAAAAGCCGGCATGCTGGATGAAAACGGGGATTTACCGAATATCCAGCAGCCGTTTCTGGTAGATGCCATCGGTACCTGTGTCGGTGCGCTTACCGGTAATACGGTCATCACCACCTTTGTGGAATCCAGTGCTGGTGTGGAAGCAGGCGGACGTACGGGATTTACAAGTGTTGTGGTATCCGTTATCTTTATGATTATGGTATTTCTCTCTCCGCTGGTGCTGATGATTCCCAATGCGGCAACCGGACCGGCTCTGATTTTCGTTGGCTTTTTGATGATCAGCGGCTTTAAGGATATTGATTTCGCAGATTTTACAGAATCCTTCGGACCGTTTGTCATGATTATGTTCACTGTGTTTACAGGCTCTATCGCCAGCGGTATCTCTGCCGGTATTCTGGCATTCGTACTCATCAAAACAGCAACCGGTAAATTCAGAGAAGTACATCCGATCATGTATGTTATGGCGATACCACTGATTTGTTATTTTATATACGGGTAAAGCAAAAGATGCATGAGAGTGCATCTTTTTGAGAAAGGAAGTGTTGTATATGAAGCTGCAGCCGAAGGATAAGAAACAGCTGCTCAAGGCGGCTCTTGGTGAAATTCCAAGCGATTTGCTGATCAAACATGTTCAGCTGGTCAACGTGATTACCGGAGAAATCTATCCGGCCAATGTATTTGTTTATGATGGTATGATTGCACATGTGGAATATAAGAATCTGGATGCGGATCTGGACAAGGCAGCGACCGTTGTGGATGGACAGGGACACTATCTGATTCCCGGCTTTCTGGATGCGCATGAGCATATCGAAAGCTCCATGATGACGCCACGTAATTTCGCAAAGGCAGTTCTTCCTCACGGGACAACGACCGTGATTACCGACCCGCATGAAATTGCCAATGTATGGGGCATGGAGGGCGTGCGTTATATGCATGACAGCGGAGAAGATCTCCCCATGCGTCAGCTGATCGATATTCCAAGCTGTGTGCCTGCCGTACCCGGTCTGGAGAATGCGGGAGCGGATTTTCTGGCAGAACAGATTGAAGAGCTTTGCGGCTTAAAGCGTGTCATCGGACTTGCGGAGGTTATGGATTTCCTTGCCGTTATCCATGGTGAGGACCGTATGATGGATATTCTGAAGGTTGCGGAGGATCGCGGACTGTATATGCAGGGACATGCACCGTATGTCAGCGGGCGGATGCTGTCTGCCTATCTGTGCGGTGGTCCGAATACCTGTCATGAAACACGGGCATCGGATGAGGGCTTGGAAAAGCTGCGCAGTGCAATGTATGTGGATGCCAGAGACAGCTCCATCACAAAGAATGTAAAGGATATCTGGGAGGGTGTTAAGCAGGTGAAATTCTTCGATCACCTGTGCTTCTGTACGGATGATCGCGAAGCGGATGATATTCTGAACAACGGACATATGAATGATGTAGTCCGCAATGCCATTCGATGCGGTATGGATCCGGTAACAGCTATTAAGAGTGCTACCTATAATACGGCACGTGAAATCAAAATCGAAAACCTGGGAGCGATTGCACCTGGCTTTGTGGCAGATATGCTGCTGGTGGAAAGCCTGGAGGAATTGAAGCCGAGTCATGTATTTTACAATGGTGAGCTGGTAGCGGAAAATGGAAAGCTGCTGGCAGACATTAAGGATGAAAGCTATGCTATTGAGCATCGTAATTCCATGCATGTGAAGAAGCTAAGCGTTGAGGATTTCCGTATCCAGGCTCCTGTGGAAAACGGGACGGTTAAGGTGAATCTGATGGAGTATAAGGATCTGCTGTTGTCCAGCACACTGGTAAGCTGTGAGGAGCTTCCTGTGGAAAACGGTTATCTGAAGCTGAATGATGATGATTTGAAGTTTGTAGCTGTCGTAAACCGTCATGAGGGACACGATACAGTTGCACTTGGTGTTGTGCGCGGCTTTGGTACGACAACCGGAGCTCTTGCTTCAACGGTTTCTCATGATTCACACAATCTGACGATTGTATACGATACTGCAGAGAACGCGTTGCTTGCCGCAAATGAGCTGATTGCCTGTGGAGGCGGCATGTGTGCGGTAAAGGACGGAGCTGTGCTTCATACCTTGCAGCTTCCGCTGGCAGGACTGATTTCGCTGAAGCCTGCAGAGGAGCTGGCAGTTGACAATGCACTGATGAAGGATGCGAATCGTGCGCTCGGTCTTGTGGATATGGAAAACCCGCTGCTGAGAATCGTAACCCTTGCTTTACCGGTTATCCCGGAGGCGAAAATGTCTGATCTTGGACTGATCGACGTTTTAAAGAAGGAGATTGTACCGCTGTTTGTATAAACAAGGCGAGTGAAATACGCTTAGTTTGTAATAACAACAACAGTGACAGCTGTTCATCACTTAAGGAGCAGGCTATGGTCTCGCTGCTTCTTACTTGGAAGCAGCGAGACCAGAACACTTTGAGAGATTGGGAATCAGGCTTATCAGCTTCGTGCGATGAGTCTGATTCCTTTGTTTATAACTGATAACAGCGGATAAAGCTCTGTTTTATAAAATCTGCTTCCTGTATTAAGACACGGGTATAAAACGGTAGTTAAAAATGGTATTTAATTTCAGTAATGCAGAAATGATTTATGGTACAATGAAGCTGTAATCGTCGTGCGTATGGCATGGGGAGGAGACTGTTATGGAGATAAGCAGAGAGGATCACCGTATATTTATAGAGGAACAGGGACAGCTGCCTGCAGAGTTTACATTCCCCTTTGTGGACAAGCAGGTCGTGGATATCAATCATACATTTTCCGATGTATCCCTGCGCGGACAGGGGATAAGAGGCGCACTGATGAAGGAGGCGGCAGCTGTGATAAGGAAGAAGTGCTGGAAATGTATGGCATTTAGTCCCTATGCACTTGCCTGGATGAAAAAGCATGAGAAGGAACAGGATATCTGGATGAAGGAGGAACCACGATGAAGCTGGCTTGTATATATATCAATGCACTGCATTTTCGTGATACGGTAAGCTTCTATGAGCAGCTGCTTCAGCAAAAAGGGAAGGAAGTTACTGCACAGCGATGGGTGGAGTTTTCCTGCGGGCATACGCTTGCCGTGCTGCATGCGGAATATGATGCGCAATGCGTACAGAAAGAACAGGATGTGGACGAACACTATAATGATGCATATGTCGAAGACTGCATACAGACGGTGAACCAAGGGAATGATATAATGGTTCAGAATTATGTTTGTGAGGATTTGCAGTCAGAATATACGCGTTTGAAAAATCTGCAGATCGGACCGCTCTCTCCCTTATATTATGTTTCAATCTCGATGCCTTACTGGTATTTCAATATCACAGACCCCGAAGGAAATGTCTTGGAAATAACCGGGCCGTATGCTTCAGGCAAAGAATCGGTATAGTCAATCCCTTCCGGACACATACTAAGAATGGAGTGTGATGAACATGGAACAGAAGAAAAAATCCTGCTGTGACAGCGAAGAGCTGCTGCATGGTGAGGAAGCAAAGAAAACAGCCGGCAACAATCAATGGACGAACAATAACCTGAAGTATTATCCGGATGAAAGAGATCGTCAGGACGGTCCCGGCGGAAATTGAGAAAAAGGAAAGACTGAGCCTTCTATACCGGAAGATTCAGTCTTTTTCTTATCACGTTAGGACATCGTGTAAAGGAAAAAAGAAAAGCAGCTTAACAATCAAAGAAGGCTGCCTGGATTACCTATGGCTGATACATGGTGAGTAAAGTGCAAATGACTCTGCCAGTGTTAAAGTCCCGGCTGTAGCTTTTTTTTATTTTCTTTTTAAAGCAAGCTTATAAAATAGTTTATGTAAGAAATATTATCATTTCTGATATGATATACAGCAGCATGAACATGTCTTGCGGCTGTAATTATCAGACATCGGATAAAATTTGCTGGATGGTGATTTCTTTTAATTTCTTTCGATATTCCAATTCCGCACCATGCAGATAATGCATGATTTTTTCTTCCTTTTCCTTTACCTGCTTTCTGGAATCAAACACCCGATCGACAAGGCTTGTACTCACAGCAAATTGCTCCTGCCCCTCGATGGCATTAAACAGGTCCAGAAAGGTGATGCGGGAGGGGGTTTTCAATAATACAAAGCCGCCGTTTTTACTGGCGATTGAAGAAACGATCTTCGCTTTGACCAGCTGCCGCATGATTTTTTTTAAATAGGAATCTGATACGTTCAGCTTTTTACTGAGCTCGCTGCTTTTTACCGGCCGGCTGCTTGTACTTATCAGCAGCACGATACAGATTGCCTGCTCTAGACTGCCGCGTATTCTCATACTCTCACCTTCTATCATGTATAGTATAGCTGTTTTTTCTTTGTCTTTGCAAGCCTTTTCCTTAAATCAAGCCGTCTTTTTCGTGTGAATTTTTCATAACAATTCTAAACTTTCTGTAAAGAGCGTTGACACAAGCATATAATGTACTATAATTCCAGTATTCCGTGGATATGGTATATCTATGGATAGAAAAGAAAGAAGAGGATATTATGAAGGAAGAATGGAAAAATATAGCAGGCAGTACATGGATCAAGGTTGTGCTGGCAGCGATTATTGTGATTCCCATGCTGTATTCAGGTATTTTTCTGGGTTCTATGTGGGATCCTTACGGAAATGCGGATAAAATACCGGTTGCAGTAGTAAATGAAGACAATAAGGTTACCTATAACGGTTCCAGCCTTCATATCGGGGAGGATCTGGTTGCGAATCTGAAAAAGGCAAAGGAAATGGATTTCTGCTTTGTCGATGCCGCAAAAGCCAGCCAGGGCTTAAAGGATGGCTCTTATTATATGATTATAACGATACCTGAAAATTTTTCATCAAATGCAACAACGCTCATGGATAAACATCCGAAAAAAATGGAGCTCAGGTATACAACGAATCCCGGTACCAATTATATCGCCTCGAAAATGGACGAGACAGCGATTGCAAAAATACGGGAACAGATTTCCGCTACTGTGACAAAAACCTATGCCGATACATTATTCTCCAACGTTCAGGTGTTGAGCAGCGGCTTGAAAACAGCGGGAAAGGGCAGTCAGAAAATTCAGAACGGATTATCCGACAGTATTGCGGGGAATCAGACCATCACGGATAATCTGAACACTCTTGCCTCCAGTACACTGACCTTTCAAGACGGAAGTGAAACACTGAAGCAGGGACTGCAGGCTTATACCGATGGAGTGGCACAGCTGCAACAGGGAAGCAGGCAGCTGCGAAGCGGTATCCGCACGATGAATGGAAAAAGCGTACAGCTAGTTAACGGCGCATCCTCGCTGCACACAGGAAGTGGTGAGCTGCAGCAGGGGGTAGAGGCGTATACAACCGGTGTAGCTGCCCTGCAACAGGGAAGTGAGCAGTTAATGCAAAGCTCTGCTGTATTAGATCAGGGGGTGAATGCTCTTGCGCAGGGAACCTCCGATTTGCATAAGGGCAGCTCTCGTGTTCTGTCTGGTATGCAGGAGCTATCCACTGCAATAAAATCAAGTACCGACAGTCATGCTGATCTACTTGCTTATTTGCACGAAAAAAATACCGGCAGTGCAGATAGTCTGAAGCAGGTTACACAAGGGGCTGCGGCATTGGAGGCTCAGCTGCAGACAATCATAAACAAGAATACAGATGCGAGTCAGAGATTGAATGCAGCCGCACAGAAATTGAAGGATTTGCATGCTTATGAGGATACTGTGAATCAGCTAACAGAAGCGGCAGCGGATATGAATGATTTAAATCAGCAATATGCTGTGCTCAAGACAGGGCTCTCTAAGCTTTCCAAAGGAAGTGAGGAGATGACAGGACTTCTCAGCGGAAACGATCAGGCATTGGCGCAGCTGCAGCAGGGTCTTTCCACTGTACAGCGTTCACTGGATGCACAGGGCTCCACCGCGGAAGCCATGGGTCTGATACAGGGTATGCAGCAGCTTCAAAGCGGCCTTGCAGATGCTGATAAAGCCTTATCAGGTGAACAGGGACTGGCTTCCGGGATTCATGCTTATACAGAGGGCGTAGATACGATTGGAAACGGTCTTTCCACCTTATCACAGAAATCTACGGCTTTAACAGCCGGTGCAGCTCAATTACAAACAGGTACGACACAGCTGAACTCTGCGATTCCTGCTTTACAGGGCGGAATCACACAGCTGCTAACGGGTAGTGATTCTCTATATCAGGGAGCCTCAGCATTAAACAGCAGCAGTCCGACATTATTAAACGGCTCTGCTCAGCTGCAGGGCGGCGCTTCTCAAATCAGCAGTGGTGCTCAGCAGCTTGCGCAGGGCTCCAATACACTGGGAGGCGGTCTGTTACAGCTGAAGGACGGTTCCCATACGCTGACAAGCTCGCTGCATAAGGGAGCTGAAGAAAGCTCGGTATCAGCAACACAGAACACAAAGGAAATGCTGGCACAGCCGGTGGTCACAACTCATCAGGAATTGAGCAATGTGGAAAACAATGGTACAGCGATGGCGCCCTATATGATGTCTGTCGGGCTGTATGTTGCCTGCATGGCCTTTACTCTTATGTATCCGCTGTTGAAAAACACAAGTAAAACGACGTCCGGTTTGCGTATGTGGGCTTGCAAGGCTTCTGTTATGTATACGGTCTCCACATTGATGGCAGTTATTATGATCGGTGTGCTGATGCTGGTTAACGGCCTGTCTCCCTATCAGACGCTGCTTACCTTTGCCATGGCGGCACTGGTTTCCGCAGGCTTCATGTCCATGATCGTTTTCTTTAACATCACCTGTGGAAAAATCGGAAGCTTTATTGTTCTGATATTCATGGTATTGCAGTTGGGGGGAGCGGCAGGTACCTATCCGATTGAAACATCCTCCGGATTTTATAATGCGATTCATCCGTTTATGCCATTCAGCTACAGTGTGCATGCATTCCGCAATACGTTGGCAATCGGCGGATCCATTACACCGGATATTCTTGTCTTTGCAGGTATGCTTGTAGTCTTCTCTGTTCTTTCCATTCTGTTTTATCGCTGGAAAACAAGTGTCAGTGAAGAGCATTTTGAAAAGACATTGCTGGCGCAGTTTCATTAGTGCTTATGTAAACCAGCATACTTTGAACATATTATAAGCAATCTGAAAAGGACTTATCGAAGCGATGCAAACGTTCTGATTACTTTGCGGCCGATAGGTCTTTTTTCATCTGCTTCCATGCATATAGAAATGAATTTTTCATCTTCTATATGCTTGTCCTATGCCTGTTATCAGTATTTTCATATTATGCAGTGAGGTGAAAGCCTCAGGTTAGGAGGAACTTATATGAAGTATGCGAATGGTGCGTGCTGTCCATGGATTCCCAGGGAGCGGGAAACTAATGATGAATACTGCTATGATGATGTGGACTTTATGGAGCAGCAGCCCAAACATCAACGGCAGCAGGCACAGATGCCTGGTATGGCCTATGTACCGATGCAGGTATGGAAAAAACCGTATGAAAGAGAGATTGGGTTTCAAAGAGGAACAATTTTTCATGCTCTTGATAAACCCTTTCTCGGTGATGAGGGGGCGTGCTGATGATGAATAGAAAGCAACTGCTGAGAAAGCTTCAAATGCTGGATTTTGCGATTCAGGAAACAGCACTGTTTTTAAACTCACACCCTGATGACAGACAGGCAATGCAGTATTATCAGTCTGCCGTGAAGGAACGCGAGAAGGTTGCAAAGGAGTATGAACATCTTTGCGGACCATTGACAAATCGGCAGAATCACTCGGATAGCTGGGAGTATAGCAAAGGGCCCTGGCCATGGGAAAGGGAGGATTGATGTATGTGGACATATGAAAAGAAGCTGCAGTTTCCGGTGAATATCAGAAAACCGGATCCTGCTTTCGCAAAAATCGTAATTTCGCAGATTGGCGGTCCGGATGGAGAACTGGCTGCCTCAATGCGTTATCTGAATCAGCGCTATGCCATGCCGTATGACAGTGTACGTGCGATGTTAACGGATATCGGAACGGAAGAGCTTGCTCATTTGGAAATGGTATCCGCAATCCTGTATCAGCTGACCAGAAATCTCAGTGTCGAGGAAATAAAAGCAGGTGGATTTGATGCATATTATGTTGACCATACAACCGGCATATGGACACAGGCAGCCAGCGGAGCACCATTTACTGCTGCATATTACCAATCCAAAGGCGATCCGCTTACTGATTTGTTTGAGGACATGGCAGCAGAACAGAAAGCACGGACAACCTATGAAAATCTGATACGGGCTGCCAGTGACCCCGATGTCATTGCCCCCCTGCGTTTTTTAAGAGAACGTGAAATCGTACACTTCCAGAGGTTTGGAGAAGCACTTGCCTATGTTCAGAGTCAGCTGGATGCGGAAAACTATTATCAGTGCAACCCTGCCTTTGACTGATACCAGCGGATGGTCTTCCATCCGTTACATACGATAAAACCTTTACCTGCCCGATTTTTTTAAACATAGGAACACAGCATGATAAAAAAGATATCGTCATATAAACGATATCAAAGCTTTGGTATATTTTCATGCTAACATAAGATATAAGTAAGAACTAATCCAGTATCGCGTTTCCCAAGATGGTATCAAATTCACGGATGTTACACTTTTTATCCACATTGATTTTGAAATGTCCGGCTTTTGTCCACAGCTCCAGCTCGGCATCGATATCAAATAATTTCCCTGCATTCTCTGTAGACCACATATCAATAGAACGATAAGGAATGGAATAAATCTCGATTTTCTTTCCGGTAAGACCCTGTCTGTCAAAAATAATGATTCTTTTGTTCATCAGTGCTGACATATCTCAATTTGTCTTATAGCACTGCAGAATCTCTTCACCAGGTACCAGAACAGACAGCATCTCCTGTGCCGGCTCCGCTTTTTCAATGAATGACCATATTCTTCTAAATTCCTCTGCCATAGTTTTTTCCTCCTAGTATTTCTCATTTTGCATGATCCGCTTGTGCAATCGCTCTATTTAGCATTGTATGATGACATGCTGTACGACAGAACATCTTTCTGATCGGCATACATGCTTTATCCTAACTGCTACAGGCAATCGATTTCCTGCCTTCTGCTGTACACATGCTCTATGATATTTTTCTTTATGATCTCTGCACTTTGATTATAACATGTTTCGTATTCATATTATATATAAAACATGAAATATACAAAATAAATCTTGCAGAATAACATATCGTAATCAAAATATAGAAATATATGGAAATTTTAACAGCATCCTTATGACGGTGTGCGTATATATGGTCTCTTGATTTCTATTCATTCTGATGAACAACCTCTGCTTTGCATATCCTTTGCTTATACTTTACAAAGATTTTTGCATTCCTTCCAAGGAATGTGTACGTATCCAATGCAATATAAAACAGCTGTCAGATACATGGCCATCCGGAATAGCAGATTTATCTATCATAGAACCCGGTTAAAACTGTGCTGAATATATGGTTACATCCACAAGGTACCTTGGCATTCACGCATCATCTGAATTCATATATGCGATTTCATCAACAGCCGTTAAAGCAGCCAAAGACAGGAAAAATCGGATTCTATAAAAGTGGTATGGCAAAATTGAGACAGACATTTTCGTATTCTTAAAATCCCTGTTTACAAATTCCTTTTGTATAGTATAATACAAAGGGCGGGGTGATGATATGCAATATAAAATCGGAAAGATTGCAAAAATCATGGGGGTGACACCAGAGGCGATTCGGCACTATGAACGACTGGGGCTGATTGTACCCTTCAAAGATCCGGAAACGAATTATCGCTATTATACAAGTGAACAGATTGATCAGCTGCTATATATTCAGCGGTTTTCTCATATGGGAATTTCGCTATCCAATATACGTGAAAATATTCTACGCGGCAATGTACAGACGCATCGTGAAATGGTACAGCAGAAGCGCAATGATTATGTGCAGGAGATACAGCGGCTGCAGCAGAAGCTGATGAACCTGGACCACTATATCAGCGTATTGAAAATGACGGCCTATTGTCTGTACAACTGTATTTATATCCAAAGACCGGGTATCTTCTTTATTTCACAGGAGGACTGTTTGAACATCAAGGAGGATGCGAACGATTCCATCCAATTTAATCTGTTTCAGAAAAATGCGGATATGTTTTTCCAATGTGCCCTTATCTCAAAGGAAGAAGACGATGACCGTAAAAGGATCTGCGGATTTGGCATTTATGAAGATTGTGCTGCTGAAATTGGAGTGAGTGAGGAATTCGGCTTCTCATATCTGCCGGGGTGTGCTGTGGTTATCTATGCGTTTGAACATAATGATAAGCGTTCAGCTTTAACCCGGGAGCGCATCCGTACCTTTTTTCAAAGAGAACACCTCATTCAGAAAGGTCCTGTCTTTCAGCGGCTTGTATATCGTACCTTTGAAGACCATAAGGATGCGAATCTTGTTGAAATGCTCATGATTCCTTATATTTATGAATAAAAGGAGTCTTTTTTTCTATTATCAGATTCTTACGATTCTGTCGGTTTTCTTGACTTTCTTCTTCCGTGTCGGGGATAATACTAGCATAAGATAGGAAGTGAAACCATATGTCTGGTAAAAATATTAAAAAGCTGCGCATGGAATATGAAATCAGCGTGCAGCGGCTTGCTGCATATATGCGTATAGAGCAGGAGGAGTTACTCGATTGGGAGGCAGGCATCCGTGTTCCGGATGAGGAACAGCTGGAGCGACTTGCCCAGCTTTTTCAGGTTGACAGCAGCGAGCTGATTGATGCGAAGGAGCGATCAGTCATGAAAAAGCAGAGGGAGTCAAAGTCTTCTGATCAAAAGAATAAGAAACAGAAGGCGAAGAAAGGCAAAACCAGAAAAAAGACCAAGCGGAAGACAAAGCATAGAACCGATCATAAAACAAAGAAGCAAACCGTTGTCAAAAAACGAAGGACATGGCCGCTGGCTCTGGTCCTGTTGCTGCTTGTGGCTGGTCTGGCGGCTGGAGGCGGATTCCTTTACTGGAAATACGGAGATGAGCTCTTTTCACAGAAGCAGGAATACCGTATGGAGGATATGGCAGGTACCTTTACGGACGAAAATGCTCATAACGGTGCTGCATCTGCAATTGTACTCAGGAGCGATGGTTCCTTTGTTTTCACACAAAACAGCTGTGAGGGAATGCAGGATGTGAGTGGAACGTGGAGCATTTCGGATCACAGCATCAAAGCAACCAGTACACAGGGGACCTATACCTTTGCGATTCGAAGCAGCAATCAGCTGAAGTATGAGGGACAAACGATTTACTGTGGTCCGTATAATAAGGACATCTTTACCCGTGGTGGTGTCAACGGGCAGACTCCGCAACAGGAAGAAAAGCCGCAGAAACAGGAGGATATCGCCGGAACGTATAGTGGAAATCACAGTACACTTGTAATATCCGATGTAACAGATACCACCTTTTCCTATACTCTGACAAGTCTGAATCCGGAGGATGCGCAGCAGGTTGCCACTATTTCCGGCACTGCGCAGCGAAACGGTGATACAGCATCATTCAGCTTTTCGGATGACGGATATGGAACACAGGGAAATGGAAGCTTTACCTTTCAGGATGCACAGGTGGTATTTTCCATACAGAAAACACAGACAGATCCACAGGCTGTGTGGGGAATCTTCGAGGAGGGGACGCTGTTTCGCTAGACAATTTCATGACTTTGTCCGAATTGCAAAAGGGGCTGTTTACAGAAGGGTCTGTATGCTTTACAATACAGGTAGAGATAACCATGAAAAATAAATGCAGAAAGGAATCGCGATTTACGGATATCTGCATCGTATGAAGTCACAGGCTGGCTGAATAAACGTACAATTCCTATACAGCACAGCTGTATGGGAGTTTTTTTCAATGGAGGCGGTACTATGGAAGCTTATCAGAGAACAGTGGAAGAAGCATTACAGGAACAGCACAGCAGCATGCATGGATTGAGTGAAGCACAGGCACAGGAACGAAGCAGCGTATTTGGTCTGAATAAATTACAGGAAGAAAAAAAAGCATCCCTTTTGAAACGGCTGGCCAGGCAGCTTTCCAATCCGATGATCATCGTACTGCTTGGGGCTGCGCTCATTTCCGGAATCACCTCCGCATATGCACATGAATCCTATGCGGATACCTTTATCATCCTGTTTGTCGTCATGGTAAATGCGATGCTCGGCTTGTATCAGGAGGGAAAAGCGGAGGCGGCGATAGAAGCTTTAAAGCACATGAATGCGCCTGCCTGCAAGGTCGTGCGAAATGGTGAGATACGGGTTACCGCAAGTGAAGACCTTGTTCCCGGGGATGTAATCGTACTGGAGGCTGGAGATGCCGTACCGGCAGATGGCAGGATTCTGGAATGTGCCAGCCTGAAGGTGGAGGAGTCTGCCCTGAGTGGTGAATCCCTTCCGGTGGAAAAGCAAACAGAGGCTTTGCAGGAAGACAATCCACCGCTGGGTGATCGCAGAAATATGGTCTATATGGGAAGCAGTGTGGTATATGGCAGAGGACGTGCAGTGATCACTGCAACCGGTATGCATACAGAAATGGGAAAGATTGCAGATGCGATTCTGGTAAGCAGAGAGGAAGCAACACCTCTGCAGCAGAAGCTGAACCGGCTTTCCAAACTGCTGAGTCTTCTGGTTTTGGCAATCTGTGCTTTTATGTTTCTGTTTGAGCTGTTACGTCATGGTGATTTGCGTGCAGAATCTTTATTGGATACCTTCATGCTGGCTGTTTCCCTTGCTGTTGCGGCTATTCCGGAGGGCCTTGCGGCGGTAGTAACGGTGCAGCTTGCAATCGGTGTGACGCGCATGGCAAAGCGCAATGCAGTCATACGACAGCTGACCGCTGTGGAAACACTGGGCTGTACACAGGTAATCTGTTCGGATAAAACCGGTACCCTGACACAGAACCGTATGCAGGTGGTGGAGCATTTCGGTGATGATGAGCGTCTGCTTGCACTGGCAATGAGCCTGTGCAATGATACGCAGGTGCATGCGGATGGAACCATGCAGGGAGAGCCTACAGAGGTTGCGCTGAGCGCATATGGGGAAACGCTGTTTCATATCAATGAGGAAATGCAGAAGTATCCGCGTATTCATGAATTTCCGTTTGATTCCCAGCGCAAGATGATGACCACGATGCACAGGCAGTCTGACGGTGTTGTTCTGCAATTCACCAAAGGAGCGATGGATGTTGTTTTACAGCGCTGTACGGGCATTTGGCGCAATCAGAAAATAGAACCGATGCGGGAAGAGGATCGCGAAGAGCTGAACCGGATGAATAAACGCATGGCAGATCGTGCTTTGCGTGTACTATGTGCTGCCTGCAAATGGAATGAGCATATTGAAACAGATATGGAAACAGCAGAGTCCGGTCTGGTATTTCTCGGTCTGTGCGGCATGATGGATCCGGTACGTGAGGAGGTAAAGCCGGCAATCGCCCAGTGCCGTAAGGCTGGCATCCGTCCGGTCATGATTACCGGTGATCACATTGATACTGCGGTGGCAATTGCGAAATCGCTTACTATCATAACGGATACCTCACAGGCGATGAGCGGCAGTACACTGGATACGCTGTCACAGGAGGAGCTGACTGCCCGCATTGATCAGACATTTGTATATGCCCGTGTAAAGCCGGAGCATAAGGTACGTATTGTGGATGCATGGAAATCCAGGGGATATGTTGTTGCGATGAGCGGAGATGGTGTTAACGATGCTCCCGCCATCAAGCGTGCAAATATCGGTGTCGGTATGGGAATCACAGGAACTGATGTTACAAAGAATGTGGCAGATATGGTGCTTGCGGATGATAATTTTGCGACGATCGTGTCGGCAGTTCAGGAAGGGCGTAGGATTTATGATAATATCCGTAAGGCCATTCAGTTTCTGCTATCCAGCAATATTAGTGAGGTGCTTTCCATATTCCTTGCCACGATGATAGGATTTACGATATTAAAGCCTGTGCATATTCTATGGGTCAATCTGCTGACGGATACCTTTCCTGCTCTCGCGCTGGGCATGGAGGAGGGGGATGAGGATCTGATGCGGCGGCCTCCGCGTCCTAGAAGTGAAGGGCTGTTTGCCAACGGCCTGCACATGCAAATCATATTTCAGGGCTGTGCTATTACACTGATTACCCTTTTTTCCTATATTGTCGGTCATTTTATGGAAGCCGGTGTCTGGGAAATCACACAGAGTGCAGACGGTATGACCATGGCATTTCTGACCATGTCGATGACAGAAATGTTTCACGCATTCAATATGCGTTCCCTGAAGCAGTCCGTTGTGCATATGAAAAAACAGAACCTGTATCTCATCGGTTCTGTCGTGTGTGCACTTTTCCTGACGATTGCGGTCATCTATATTCCTGTTTTATCCGAGCTGTTTGCGTTTGAACATATTTCCGTTGCGGAATTTGCTGTTGCGCTGGTCATGTCTGTCTCCATCATTCCAATCGTGGAAATTGAAAAATGGATACACAGAGCTTTACAGCGAAAGCACGGATAAGCCGGAATTCAAGAAAAGCGTCCTGTGCAAAAGGTGTTTATCAATCATTCAGCAGCTTTGTAGCTCAGTATTACATGCATAAGCATTGAGGTAAAGCGTTACAGCCTGATGAGGAATGGGAATTCATAGGGATTCCTTCAGCTATCGCATAAATTTTACATGATTTGATAAAGGCATAGAAAAGAAGGTATTCGCATTAGAACAGTGGATGGAAACAGTTCCACTGCATATTGCGGATACCTTTTATCAATTCCAGTGATTGTTTATGCGATTTGTTTCCATTCCTCCTCCAATATGGACATCAGGATATCGTCGGCATATACACCGTTATCCCAAATGGCATCCCGCAGAATGCCCTCCACGCGGAACCCTGCTTTCTCATAGGCTTTTTTGGCCCGTATATTGAATGAGAACACATCCAGTGAAAGTCTGTGCAGCTTTCGCTCGCAAAAGGCGAAATCTCTTGTTGTTTGAATCGCCCAGCTGCCGATTCCCTTTCCGCAGTTTTTGCTTTTAAAAATACAGATTCTGAAATTTGCAGAACGTGCCTGCTCATCAATTTCATTGATTACGCTCTCACCGATCAGGCTGCCCTGCGGATCAAATATCAGAAAATCATATCGTGTGGAATCGTTGAGACAGTTTACAAAATATGCATCCACCTCCTCTTTGCTGTAGTGCATTTTACTGCCGGTCATACGTGCAACCTCGCTGTCACATTCTGTGAATCCGGCTAAATAATATGCGTCTTTATCCTCAATCCGCGATGAGCGCATGGTATACCCCTTAAATTCCCAAATCGATGCTGTCTGCATTTCCATGCCTCCTCATCTTGTTTCCTGCTTCCTTCTGCATGGCGGTAATGATTGCCATTTTATAAATCTCTTCTGTTGTTGCGCTGCGTGAAAGATCATTCATCGGCAGCCGTACACCCTGCAGAATCGGACCAAGTGCTTCAAATCCACCCAGATTGGCGACCAGCTTATATCCGATGTTGCCTGCATTCAAGTCCGGAAAAATCAAAACATTGGCATTTCCTCCGACTGTGGAATCCACTGCCTTCAGCTCAGCTACCCGTCTGGACAATGCGCAATCCACCTGCAGCTCGCCATCCACATCATAATCCAGCGGCATGCGCTGTAATCGCTGTGCGGCTTCACGTACAGTATCAACATCTGTTCCGCTCCCGCTTCCATGTGTGGAATAGGAAAGCAGGGCTACCTTTGGCTCCAGCTGAAAGGTCTTTGCACTCTCCGCTGCCTGCAATGCGATTTCCACCAGCTCATCCGTGTTGGGATTTCGGTTTAAAGAGCAATCTGCGAAAATATAATGCTCATCCCTTCTGCTCATAAGAAAACAGCTGGAGACGATGGTATGCGGCATGCGTGTTTTAATCAGCTGCATAATCGGACGTAGGGTATCGGCAGTAGAATTGGCAGAACCACCGAGCAGTCCGTCGGCATATCCCAGCTCAACATACATCGTACAGAAATACGTATCCTTTTTCAGCCATTCCCGGCATGTTTGTTCATCTGTTTTTCCCTTACGCAGCTCCAGCATGCGGCGAATCATGTCCTCACGCTGTGTAAACCGCTTTGGATCTACAATCTGAATTCCGGTGAGAGAAAGACCATATGCCTCTGCCTGCTCATATAGCTGCCGGGTATCTCCATACAGCAGCGGAGTGAGAATCTGTTCGTTATAAAGCCGTATCGCTGCCTCCATCATTCGTCTGTCTCTGCCCTCTGTAAACAATATTCGAACGGAGCTGTCCTTTACACATAGCGGGATATTCATAAATAACACTCCTCTCTTTTTATTATAGCATCTCTTCTGTCTTTCGTCGAAAAGATCACGGTATAAACCGATGGAAAATGTCCAGACTAAATAGCAAGGAGGATGTATATGAAAGTCATAAATTATATCGTTTTGATTATCAGTATTATCGGCTGTGTCAACTGGGGTCTGATTGGACTCTTTGATTTCAACCTGGTAGATATGCTGTTTGGTACCGGATCGATTCTTTCCAGAGCTGTTTATATTCTGGTAGGTATCTGTGGTATTTATCAGCTTTCCTTCTTCTCCAGTCTGAACAACGAGAGATAGGAAAGAATACGGCTTTCTGCAGTCTGCAGAAGGCTTTTTCTTTTTGCGCTGTGATTCATTGATAAAGCTGCAAATAGATGCTGTGCTATGAGCAGTGTAATGCTTCTGATTTATGAGAATTTGGCTGGTGCCTGCGGCCCTTTTATCTTTTCTCTTATGGAAATACAGCGTTTACAGGATGGCAGGATTTGATGCCGTATGCTATACTTAATACAGAAATATATGGTTTCAGGAAGGAGTGTTGACCTGTGAGAAAAGGCATCCTTGGACAGAAGATTGCATAGACCCATGTGAATTCCAATCAGATAAGCAATGCATAATTCGCATGGGAGGACATGAATATGAAAGAAAATAAATATGACGACGATGTATTTTTCAATAAATATAAGGAAATGAACCGTTCTGTTCAGGGACTGGAGGGAGCCGGTGAATGGTCACAGCTGAAACAACTGCTTCCGGATTTCGAAGGTAAACGCGTTCTTGATCTTGGATGCGGCTATGGCTGGCACTGTATATATGCTGCACAGCAGAAAGCTGCATCCGTGCATGGTGTGGATATTTCAAAGAAAATGCTGGCAGTTGCGGAAGAAAAAAGCAGAGATTACGCTATCACCTATCAATGCAGTGCAATGGAGGATCTGCAATTTTCCAAGGAATCCTTTGATGTGGTTATCAGCTCTCTGGCATTTCATTATGTAAAGGATTTTAAACAGCTTGCAGCCGCTATTTCCACATGGCTGACACCGAAAGGAAGCTTTGTCTTCTCGGTTGAGCATCCGGTTTTCACAGCCTATGGTACGCAGGACTGGTATTATGCTGAGAATGGGGAAATCCTGCATTTTCCTGTGGATAATTATTATTACGAAGGAAAGCGGGAGGCGAACTTTCTGGGGGAAAGAGTGGTTAAATACCATCGTACGCTAACCACCTATCTCGATACACTGCTGTGCAATGGCTTTGAGCTTCAGCACATCATAGAGCCGCAGCCTCCGGAGCATATGCTGGATATTGAAGGTATGCGTGATGAAATGCGCAGACCGATGATGCTGCTCATAGCTGCGATCAAGCGTTAATCGTAATATGGAGACAATTATTTTATAAAGAAAAAGCCGATATACACAGCTGAATTCTTCCCTAATAAGGGAAGTTGCTAAACCTGAGAAAATCGAGTAAAGAAATAAGGGAAAACCTGAAAAAATGAGGAAAGTAATAAAGCTCCTGCATCATGTTATTTTCAGGGCGTTTGCAAAAAGAGAATTCAAACTTATCTATGAAAGATAATAGCGCTGAATTCTCCTTTTTTGATTTTCTCCATGAGTAAGAACCGCATTGGAATTTACTTCTTCTATTTTATTTGTGTATTGCATGTCGTAATACGAGTTAGATACAACAGCGTCATACCGTGCTTTATTACATTGTGCTGCATCTTAATAATTGTATTACAGAAAGCACGCAAATACAGCATTCCGTCGTCTGTAATTCTGGGGCGGTTCGCGTTAACACAGCGTCTGTTCCTGTGTCTGCGGCAGTGCGGCAGGTGCGTGCAGGGGATTTTTCATAAACAGGGCGATTCCGCAAAGAATCAGCTGTGCTGCAGGGTAGGCCATCCAGATTCCGTTCAGCTGAAACAGGAAGGATAAAGCAAACAGACTTAAGGGCAATAGTAAGCAGGGCTCCATGTAGACCAGAAAAGTGGAATTTCGTGTTTTTTCTGTCGCATAAAAAATGGCTGATGTAACTCTGGTAATGCCGAGAAAGGGAAAAGACACCGTAGTGATCAAAATAGCAGTCTTCGCTCCTTCAAAGATGGCATCGCTGATTCCAAACAGAGCGGTCAGCGGATTCAGGAAGAGGACTACCGCTATACAGAGAATCAGAGAAACCGCAATCGTTACAAAAAAGGCTTTTCGATACAGAATATGAATCTTATCCTCCTTTTTGGCACCGTAATAAAAGCTGATCAAAGGCTGTACACCGTCGCCGATTCCCTGAAGCAGTAGCTGTGCACTGCACAGTACATAGGAAACCACAGAATAAATGGTAACCGCTGCATCACCGCCATAACGCAGACACATCCAGTTGGTTAATACGATAACAAGAGAAGGTGCCATTGTCTGTCCGAAGGGGGAAAGTCCGATGCGGACGATGGATTGCACAAGCGGTACGTCCGGCACAATATCCTTTCGGGAATAGCTTTTAAGTTCTCTGGCATACATATAGAGCAGCGTAAGGACAGCGACGACACCCTGTGCAGTGATGGTTGCCCAAGCCGCACCTGCCAGTCCCATATGAAAACGGAAGACAAATAAATAATCGAGGATGATATTCGTAATCAGTCCGCTGCTCATGATTGCCGTTGCCAGAAAGGTTTTCCCGTAATTGCGCAGCAGTGGATTCAATCCGTTGCCAAGAACAGGGAGCAGTCCCCCCATAAGTACAACTATGATATAGGAGCGGGCCTGTGCATACATGGCTCCCTTCGCTCCCAGCATACGCAGCAGCATCGGGTGCAGTGCAAGCAGTCCTACAGACAAAATGATTCCACAGACAAGCAGCAGTGCCAGTGTCGATCCCATGGCATGGCGTGCCTTGTCCTCTTTTCCATCACCGCGGCTGCGTGACATCACAACAGAGCCTCCGATACCCAGTCCGATTGCTGTAGCATTTAATATTACCTGTATCGGATAAGCGAGGTTGATAGCCCCCAGAGCAGTATCCCCCACTGCATTCCCTACAAACAACCCATCCACAATCGCATAGAAGCCGCTTAACAGCATTGTGAACATGGAAGGAAGCACATAGTTCCAGAATTGCTTGTGTATATAATCTTTTTTCATTTTGACTTCACCTCCGTGCGGATGTAAGTATAAACCCTGAAGCAGCTCCAAGGTCAAGGAAAAATCATAAAAAAATGAGGATTTAGTCCTCACATATGGGAATATACAGCTCTGCATAATAATTCTGATCATCCTGATAGCTGGTAAGGGGTATCTCCCGCAGATACAGGGTATTCTGCAGGGTTAGCTTCTGCTTTGCGGCATAGGTGAGCAGCGGTGCAATATCCTCAGGGTGAATCTGACTGTGAAGCATGTGGATCACAAGGAACACACATGGCTGCTTATGCGCTTTTATCAGCTGTGCCGGCGGGTAGTCCATGTGCAGCTCCTCCATGATATCCTGTTCCAGTGCAATGATGGTTTTTCTCGGCTGTATGTCACAGTTGTCGATATGATAGGTTTTAAACAGGGAGCAGAAGACAAACTGATCCTGTGTCAGATGGGCAATCTGCTGTGTGAAAAAATCACTTGTTTTTTCACTTTCAAACAGAATGACAGATGCCGGAAAGGCTTTGATACTGCAGATGTTCTGATTGGATTCCACTCTTTGATACGTCTCGGATATGCAGGTGAGTTTTTTCAGAAGCTGCTGCTCATACCGTATTTTTTCTTCTGTCTCCTGTTTCTTTTTCAACAGCAGCTCATACATATTTTCCCTGCTTCTGCTGGTGCAGATGGACTGAATATCCTGTAAGGATATATCCAGATGCCGGTAATATATGATATCCAGCAGCTCCAGAATATTGTCCAGATCATATTCCCGATATTGGTTGTCCGGATTCACAGAAGGGTGTACCAGACCCTTTTTTTCATAAAAGCGAATCGTGTCACTGCTCAATCCAAGCAGTTTTGCTATCTGTGAAATTTTATAGGTTTCCATAACTTCTCCAATTCTACCGAGCGCTGTGCATGATATCCCATGCAGCTTCCTGCAGATTACCATACAGGTCTTTATGTGACATATGTACCAGCTTCAGCTCCTCCAGCAGCTGTTCCTTCTTTTTGATGTAAAAGACCATCTGTTTCCCCTCATGGTGCAACAGCTTATTCCGCAGGACACTCTGCAGCTCCTCATCATCACTGGCATAGTTTCCACACAGGAAGAACAAGCCGTTTTGGCGCTGTATGCGAATGTTATCCATAGCTGCCTGCACAAGCAAAACCTGCCGCAGGTCACGCTGCTTTATATAGGGCTGAAAGGCCGGTAATTCCCGCTGAATTTCATGCAGGAGCATTGCGGCACTCAC